>OJFX01000292.1_pt1 | contig 18209 bp, 13 predicted proteins | sample 1594171 | NCBI WGS metagenome assembly OJFX01 (sample SAMN05416840, study PRJEB24817) | seawater metagenome | isolation source: Sea water | place: Canada:Atlantic | collected 2013-07
ATGCCTAGTCTCGTGGGCTCGGAGATGTGTATAAGAGACAGAGGTAAGGGGCTTTTTCAATCTAGGCTTTTATTCTTTCTCTTTTTTTTTAACATAAAGTTTAGCGTTGTGGTAAGACAAATTAATCGTTTTAAATTTGCAGGCATCAATACCATGGATGATGAAATCGATTCTGACAAAGTAAAGGCTGCTTCAATAAAAACAATTGTTGTAACATCTCGCGAGCCTTATAATCAAGAAGGCAATAGTCATATGCACTATACCAATGAATTGGCTAAACGTTTCAATGTTGTATTTGTAAATCCTCCATCTAAATTTCCAACCTTAAAGTTTGAACAAAATAGAATTCATAATCGGCTGACAATTGTTCCTTACCTAAACGTATTTCCAATGCGCTTCCTTCCTATTTTATTTGGAAAGCTCAACGATATGATTACAGCTCTTTTTCTTAGCAAAATGTTGCAAGAAAAGAAGGTCATTCTTTGGCAATTTGATCCTTATTACTTGAGTTTTTTAGCTTGGTTTAAACCCTACAAAAAGTTGTATTTTCCTTTGGATAGATACTCTTTTGATAGAAGGGATTTGCAGGTTGCAAAAAAGGCGGATTTATTGGTGACTGTGAACAGTACATTTATTGAACGACTTTATCATAAGCTGATCGTTCATAAGTTTTTGGTTCCTCATGGATTTTCTATGAATCAGAAAAGTCCAAGCGTTGAGGTTGTTGATAAAATGAAGAATAAGTATGGAAACTTTGCCATTCTAACAGGAGCATTGTCATCAGGGGTTGACTATCAATTACTGCATAAGGTCGCTGATCATATACAGCCGAATAAATTAGTAATTATTGGTAAAAAGCTTGTGGATTTCAAGAGCTTAGAACTGTTGCTCAAGAAAGACAATGTTGTTTATCTGGGAGTTAAACCTTTCGATGAGTTAAAAAATTTCATTGCTGCCTCTATGTGCTGTTTGGTGGCTTACGATAAAGCAACAGATACTTGGAGAAATCCTATAAAAATCACGGATTATTTAATTCAGGAAAAAGCTGTGATCAATACAATTGCTTTAAAGGATTTAGAAATATATCAGCAGATTGGATTATATACTACCAGAGACGCAAATCAATACCTTGACTGGGTCAAACAAGGGATAAAGGGCGGGCTTAAAGTGGACATTACGAAGATCCAAAGGTTGGTTGGTGAAAATAGCTATCAAAAGCTGGTAGCTAGAATATTAAAGGAGTTGGAATCTATTGCCTAAGACTTATTGTTTGATTTACTGAACCGGATTTTTGTCCAATAAAGACAATGCTTTAGATAGGGCTTAATTTTTCTAGTATGATACATGACTTGAAGTAATTTGAAGAAGACTTTAAACAAATTTCCAATTAATATTTCATTGTACACATTGTATTGGAGGGCCTCATAAACATCTTGAGAAGGTATCTCTTTAAACCATTTCATATACAGGTTCCATTGATCACCATGATAGTTTTTGTCAATCACTTTTGAGCTTATGCCCGTGCCACTAAATATTGAAACCGGATGCTCATGAAACATCCATTTGAAATCAAACAAGCAAAAAATCTTAAGGTTAAATTCAGTATCTGCAGCGATTTTATAACGAACATTAAAATGGCCTGCTTGATCAAAAACAAGCCTTCTGTAAAACATTGATTGATGCCAGAATTGGTGCTTGAGCAATTCTAATTTATTCTTGATTTCAACTCCTTCAATCGCATTTTTTTTTTGATTTAAGATTCTCCCATAGATGATGTCACAATTGGTTAAGTCTTGGAGAAAAATGCCGTTCAATACATCATTGTTGAAGAATTTATCATCACATCCCATGAAATACAACCATTCACCTTTTGCTGCATTTATACCTTTGTTCATTGCATCAAATATTCCTTTGTCTTTCTCAGATACAGAATATTGAATTATTTCTGAATGTGTTTCAATAACAGTTTTGGTATGATCTGTACTATTGCCATCGATTAGAACAATTTCATAATCTCGAAAAGTTTGTCCTTTGAGAGAATTTAAGAGGTTGTTAAGTAAATCAGCATTATTGTAGCTTGGTACAATAATGGACAGTAGGGGAGTGCTGTTTTTTGGCAAAGGTTTAATTGCTTAAATATTTTCTTTTACATACCAATCATCAAACTTTGAAAAGCCCGTAAATTTTCTTTTATAACCCTTTGAGTTTAAAAGATTATAAATCTTTTCTCTGTTTGTTGTCTTATTGTGTTCGCAGGTAATCACTCTAAAGCTATATTGATTGAAATCAAAATTCCTTAAAATTTCAAATTCACTTCCTTCAGTATCAATGGATAGATAATCAATGATTTTAGGGGCATTGTATTTTTTTAATAAATCCAACAACGAAATGGTGTTGACTAAATAGCTTTCTCCAGACTTTCTGCTTTGTTTATGCAAGTCTGACGCATTAAAAGCTGATACAGTGGATAACTCAGGGTCTTCAACTTCATTGAAGGTTAATTGATCGCCGGTTTTTTTCCAAACGCAATCTGTTTCTATGGCGCAACTTCTATTCTTTTTTAGATCTGAATGCCAAACTTTTGCAGGTTCGGCTAAAATGCCATTCCAGCCGAATTGAGTTTCTAAGAGATAAGAGTTGTTAAGATTTATACCATTTGTCGCACCAAATTCAACAAAGAATCCACTTTTTTTAAAATCTAATGAATACAAAACAAATAAGTCTTGCTTTATTTGAGATTTTGAATTTGGCAAAGCTTTATGCAAGCGATCAATTGTATTAAAGTCAATCGAATCAATTTCATTGTAATCTCGAAAAGCCTGTTCATAAAGCAACTTGGAGCTTTTTTTTATAAGGCTCAAGTTAAAAAGTGAACCAAGCAATGCGTTGATTTTTTCCTTCATCAGTTCGTGGCAATTTTATTTAGTTTGGACTTTATATGATGTTTTATTCTTGGCTTGTTTAAAGAGCTCATTTTTCCTTGTAGGTAACCTTTATAGAATACTATGGCCAAGGCAGCATTAAAAAAGGGCAAACAGGGAATTTTATATCGGGACAAAGCCCCAAAATTATAGGAAGTTAAACCTACAGAGATTCCAAAAACGAGAGCAAACAGGATGAATGATCTAGCATCATTGTTCGAAAAAAGTATGCGAAGAAATCTAAAAATCCTAACCTTATAAATTACATATACCGTAAGCAATAACAAGATAAACGATTGAATTGCTTCAAAGGCAGTTGCTGCATTCCTTACATCTGTAAATAAAAAGGGTCTGTAAAAGGTTACGAATATGGCTTCAGGGGACTTTTGTATTATTCCTCCTATGGTAAATTCAACTTCTCCAAGGTTATATCCTGATTGGTCTCTTGTTTCTGCCAGGTAGGAATGCCAGGAGTGAAACCCTTCAGCGACACTCTGCACATTGTCTAAAGAATATTTGCCAGCACTTTCAGAAACCGTTTGCAAAAAAAAGTAACCAGCTACTATACTAAAGCCAATTATTAAGGGTGTAATTGCGAATTTGAAAAATTTATTTTTCACCCTTTTACTTAAATTACCTTGTAACCAAAGGAGCATCACCGGTACGAAAGTGTATAGAATATATGGCTTTAACTCTATACAGACTTTGATGCATGCCAATATGATAATCGTAGGGAATAAAAATTTTTGATGCTTGTATAGCTGATAAATCGAAAAAAATATTAGTCCAATTGCAGACAATGCTATGGGGTCCTTAAGAATGCCTGAACCCCATATACCAATTGTAGGATAAAATAATATTCCAACTGCAAAATATCGTGACAGCATTGGATATAGATTGCAAAGTGTTTCAAATAGTTTCCAAATTCCTATAGCTGAAAACAATGAAAAAAGCAAATTCGTTGCCATCAATTGATTAAAACTTAATAGGGTGAAAACACTTGCCAGTTTACTCATAAAAAATACATCATTAGCGCGGATATATTTAACGTTGAATTCATTAGACAATGGCAGACCTTCATACACTTCGTAGGAAGAGAACCAATATGATAAGGCAAAGTTTGGATTGCTAATAAGTTGATTTCCTATGTATTCGCCACCTCTAAAATATAAAAAAGTATCCCCGCCTTTGTAGATATATACATGAATAAGAACAAAGAGAATAGCAGAGATTATTTTGAAGAGTATAAACGGTTTGTAATAAGGAGATATGTTTAAGTTATTTCTTGGCTTAAACAAACCAGAACCAAAATAAATAAGCATTGCATACAATAAGCTTATGATTAGGTCTAAAAATGTAATGTTGGAAATAAACAATCTGTGTGTATTCTAATTTGTTGCTTGAGTTATGCTAACAAGCGTCTAAATTAACTTTTCTATAAAGTATCTAAAGGCATGAACATTGAATACGCTTCGGAATAATAGTAAATAAGCATAAAATGTTAATTCAATACCCTTGATTTGTTTGATGGACTGAATGCAAATGTCAACCATATGCAAATGATAAAATTTCTTCAACTCTTTATCAGCTGCAGTTCTCTGGAATAGATCCTTGAATAAGAGTAAACTTTTCTTTAAGTCAACTTTGTTGATGGATTGAAGAGGTCTGTTGTTTAGTATAGCAACCGTTGGCATATCAAAAACTTCTTCAATTTGATCATTTAGGTATAAATGAGAAACCTTATTATGACAGCTGTTTTGAACATCTTCATTCTTGTTTGATACACTTTCAGAATTTACACGGTAGAAATAAAGCTTAGAGTCAAGATTCGCAATTTTATAACCCTTACTCAAAAGACGCAACCATAACTCATAGTCTTCGCAATGTATATATTCGGCAGCGTAATTGTGTTTTTTTAGGACTGCAGATTTTGCCAAAATAGATCCATGTACCAAGGGTTGAGCAAAATATGCGCTGAACTTAATTGCAGATGGAGAAAAACAAATTTTTGAGCTGCTTTTGATGTGGTTGTCTTTTTGATCAATGACTTTCACATCCGTACCTAAAATGTCAATTTCAGGATGCTCCTTCAAGTAATGTAATTGTTTTTCTAGTCGTTTAGGATGACTTAAATCATCCGCATCCATCCTGGCAATGTAGATTCCATTCGCCAATGAAATCCCCTTATTAAGTGTATATATTAAACCTTGATTGCGATCATTTTTGATTAGTCGAATTCGAGGATCTTTTTCAGCGAGATTTTTGCAAATCAAAAATGAATCGTCTGTTGATCCATCATCAATGACAATCAGTTCAAACTCTTGATGGCTTTGCTGTTGAATTGAACCAATGGAAGTTTCAATAAATTTCTCCCCATTATAACATGGAAGAACTATACTGATGAGATCCTCTGTCATGAATACGATTGAATTAATGAAACATACTGTTCAAGTACTTTTTCATTGTTGTTGAATTTCTCTAAAATAGTTTTTCTTAGGTTCATGCCAATGTTTGGATCATCGTCATTGTAAACTTTTCTCACAACGTTTTCAATGTCAGTTGAAGGGTCTACTATATCCATCAAAAACCCATTTTCCCCATCTTGAAGGTAATCATCAAAATCTCCAACACCTCTGCAGACCGCAACGGCTTTTTCCAATAGACCAATTTCTTTAACCACATTATTACTCGCTTCAGTCAGTGATGGGTGGATCAATAGGTCTGATGCGCACATATATTCAAGAAACTCTTGTGTGTAACCAATAAAACTTACATGATTGTTGAGTTTGTTTTTTGTGCAGTATGATTTTAGCTTTTCTTCTTCTGGTCCTTCATCTAGAATAAAGAGATGAATGTCAAATCCTTCTGAAATTAATTTTTTGATAATGGGCAAAACCAATATATGGCGCTTAAATGGAATTAAGCGAGCAACCATGATTAACCGAAGTTTAACAGGATATTTAGCCTTAATGTGATCAACTTTATCCTGATTTAAGCTAGGATATAAATTGAAATCGTACATATACGGGATGATCTCAATCTTTTTTGGATCAACATTCTCATGGTTTAAAATGCCGTCATAAACTCCTTTTGAAGGCACTACTTGATGTTTAGAGAGTTTATTTATGATGTAATCGAAGCGTTGTTCATTTTTATTGACCTTGAGAGCAATACCAAAATTGCCTTTGCTGAATTTGAAATGATGTCTGAACACAATGACTTTTGCTTTCATGAAAAATTGAGCAAATACGGCGATAAAATTGGTGTGTTGCAGATTGGAAAATACAATGCCTACTTGATGTTTATTGCAAAATCTAACCAGTGAAACAATTTGAAAAAGGTAATAACTTAAAGCATTGCTGCTATTGGAAATACTGCTATTGACCTTTATTCCAAAAAACTCTAGCTTATCATGTAACTCCCCCCTTGGGCAAGTAGTAAGTAGCTCAATTTTATACCCATAATTTTTGATTTCGCGCAGCGTAGTTTCAATTTGAACAGACCTTTTATTTGAGGGATAGTAAAAAAGAATTTTTTTCTTCATGATTTGGCAAGCTCGACTTTGGCCTTTTCGAAAGTTTTTTGATAATGCTTAATGGCAAACTCCTCTGTATATTTTGCACTTGCTGTTCTCATTTTCTGTGATAGAATTGCTCTGTCTTCTTTTTTCAGATAAACGAATTCCATCAAACGATTTACCACAGCAGTTTCATCCAAAGGAAGTACTAGAGAGGGGTCCACTTGCCCGACAACCTCTTTGCTTCCAGTCCATTCAGATACCATTGGAATCAATCCGGCTGACATAGCCTCAAGGACCACTGTTGGAAATGCATCGCCCCTTGCAATGTGAAAATACAAACTCCCTTCTTTCAGGTAGTGAGCTATATCATTTGTTCTTCCCTTAAAATGGATGGCTTTTTTGCATTCAGCTGAACAGTTCTCAATAAGTGCTTTTTGTACATTTTCATCCCATTCGCCGATGATTGTAAATTCTAATGTATTTTCCTTTTGGTAGGCCTTATTAAATGCATTGATCATTAAATCAAGACCCTTATAATATGTACGCCACCCTTTAGGACCCGCAGATATAAAGACCAAATGATTGCTAGATAAATTGGGCTGATTCTTTTGCAAACTGATCATTCTTTCGCTCGGCACACCTAAATAGGTGGTATAAATTCTTGGTGCTTTAATGCCATTTAATCTAGCGAGATCTGCTGCCATCTGCCCTTCACAAAATAAGGCATCGTAATGGTTTAGAGCCCAGACCATAGCCTTTTGCATAATTTTTCCGTACCAGTTTATATGCAAAAAGTACATGGTTTCATCGCCCAAATGAACAATTAATTTTTGTTGTTTATTTAGCCTGAAAAACTTCATAATAATTGGACTAAAATGAGGCCCGGAAACTAAAAAATAGTCGAATGATTTTACTTTTTCGAATGCAAATGCATTGTAGAACCAAGCATAAATCAAGTAGATTTTAGATCTTGGGCCATCGTTCCATCTTTTATATTGGTCAATCTTTTGAAATTCTGCACCAAGAGATTTTGCCAGACGTCCATGCATAATGTGTGGCCCAAATCGTCCATGTAGATAGGCGATTTTCATGAATGCAAGTTGTTTTTACACCAAACTTTCTGAATTCCAAATGCATATTTTGCTTCCACAGTTTTAAGTCCCGCAGAATCAATGATTTCCTCTAATTCGTATCGATCAAATTCAGATACATGGTCAGTGTCTGTGTAAATCAATTTTTGATTGTTTAATCTTCTGTACTCATTTAGGTACGTTTTATTAAAATCAGGAAGCTCAATGTAGACGTATTTAAAGAACGGGACAAAATCACTTAGAAATTTTTGAGGTTCATCAATATGTTCTAGAATGTGCGATAATACAAGAACATCGAAGCTATTATTAGTAGCTTTCAGATAGTCTATTGCATCTGCAACAACAAATCTTAGGTTTTCATTTTGATGTTTTTCTTTGGCAATCTTTATGGATGATTCACTGTAATCTATTCCAATGACCTCTTTGGCCATATTCGAGATGGCATATGTGATTTCTCCATACTTACATCCCAAATCCAGTACTTTGTGCTCCGAAGAGATTTTAGATTGAAGATAATTGATGGTGTGAACGCGAATGGGGTGTTCCTTTTCAGAGAATACCTTAAATGAAGTCTCATGAGCCAAGCGGTCAAAGATCCACTCCATGTCAAGGTATAGGCTGAGTTTTTTCTTAGAGGAAAGAGGAAGAATACGATGAATTCTGTAGAGGAAACTTAGCCAAAAGTTACGATTTTTCTCTCGTTTAAGTTTAACTCCCATGATCACTTTTTTGACCCAGATAAATAAAAGTGTTGCCCCAATTAGGATTGAATCTGCTTATCAACATACTGAGGCGAGCGATTAAAAAATTGAGTTTGCTTACCAAACCTTTAGCTTGCTGCATGGAAGGAGGAAAGGGCCATTCTGCTTCGTTAATCTTCCAATGCTTTGTAATTAGATTAAACTTTTGGAAGTATTCAGTCTGATTCTTTCGATTGGTAAAAAAGATGTGTGTAGGCGTATGGCTTGCACGGTATCCTTTAATAAATCTTTTTTTGAATTGAAAATACATTTGTCTGAATAACTTCGCGAAGTTAAAATTCATTTCTATAGGACCCTCTACGAGTATATGTCCGTTCGGTTTCAGTAACGCAATAAGATTTTCGAATTCTTTATTTGGTTGAGTGAAGTGTTCAAAAACATTGCTGATTCGAATCAGGTCAAATTTGAGTTCGCTTTTTAATAATTCCTCAATGGTGTAGAATTTTCCTTGCGGTATTTCTTTTTTAAGGACATCTACATGTTTATCGTTAAATTCTGCACCCTGAAAATCAATTTTGGCTGACTTTGCATTAAGAATGAAATTTGCAGCACCACAGCCATAATCTAGAAATTTACCTGTGATATTTTGTTCTTTAATGATTTTGAATTGATAAGCATAAGAAAAGCGCAAGCCTATTAGCTTGTTCTCAGGATTTTTAAGGATGGTAGCGTCAATCCCATTTTGATAGGTTGTAGGATACATTTTCAATAAGTCTTCACCATTTGGTAAAGGATGTATGTATACAAGTTGACATTCTTGACACCGATAATAGTCAAAGTGCTTTTGATTAAAAGTGGTGCCTGGGAGGAACGATTCAACGCTTCTAATCGAATCACAGAAAGGGCATTTCAGGCTCTTGTTCACAATGACAAAATTAACACTGTTGTGAAGAAGAATTCACTAAATATTTTTCAGAATTAACATCTCCTTCTTAAAAAAGTATCTTCCTATTTTTTATCGCAAAGGCTATGTTATTCAATTGGGATTTCAGGAAAAGGGCAGAATATAAAATAAATACAATCAAGGGTAGCAAGTATGCAGTGCTTTGAGAATTAATTTGAAATGCATTTGATGAACAAACAAAAGTCGATGCACCAATGCAAAGGGCAAGGATTAAGAAAGGTCTGATGCGAAAAGGAATGACTTTGACTTTTCGAACAATCATCTTCATGACAATGTATTCTATCACTTTAGACACATAAACTCCATAGGCAATTCCAATAATGCCATATACTGTGTAGCCAATGAAACCAAAAATTAGTGTAAAAAATAGAAGACTTGATTGATTGAATAGGAAAAACTTTGTCTTCTTCTCTCTATACAAAGCAAGCGATTCCAAAGTAGTTAAAACACGCCAAATAAATGAAGATGCGAGGATGGGCACAAACACAGCAGCGTTATGAAAATTGCTTGGGATAAAAAGGTGAAGAACGGGAATTGTCAAGGCTATTACCGCAACGACAACTAACACTACGCTTAAAATGATAAAATGTGATAAGCCTTGAATTTCATTCACTTTATTGTTGAGCGATTCGTTGATGATTTTATACAAGGTAGGGGTAAGTGCATTGTTGATGGAATTAAACCATATTTCTATGATAGACACAATGACTACTGCAAGACTATAGATTCCTAATGTTTCCAAACTATCTAGTCTTTCAATCAATATTTTGTCTATTCCATAAGCAACCGCACCTAAGATGGCATTGATGAAAAGCGGGAAACCGAACTTCAGCAATGTTTTTGAACGCTCAAGATTCAGTAAAACTCCAAACTTTCTAATTAGAATGAATAGAAAAACTGTCACAACTACGCCATATCCTACACTTCTACCAAGAATGGCACCCAATGCCTTCAAGTCAAGAAAAACTACACCGGTCAATGTGCCTATGGTTAAGAAGATTAGAGTCCCTATTCCCAATATTGAATATGATCTAAGATTACTTTCATTTCTAAAGAACTGTTGGATCAATTCGAAGTAAACCATAAAAAGTGCAAAGACTAGAGTTAAAATAAAATATGGAGAGAATGTGAATGTTTCGTTTGATTTTACAATTAAAGTCAATAATTTTTCTCCAAAAAGAAACCCTAAAGTGAGGAGGACAAGCTGCAGAATAATTAGCAGACCAAGTGTGTTTGACATTAAAGTCTTTAGCTTTTCCTTCTCTTTGTATACATCCCAGTATAAATAAATGAAGGCTTGGCTGATACCTAAATTGTAGACTTTTGCAATCACTCCTGAATAAAGCACGAATAGACTGAGCATTCCATACTCACCTTCATTCATGTACTTCAAATAAATCGGCGTAAATATGAAAGCAAAGGACAATGGTAGAAAACCAATGATTGTATAGACAACGGAATTTTTTAGTATGTCAGTACCCACGATGTTGTTTAAACACCAATATTACGTTTTATCAATTATTCAATTAAACGAATTCGTTCTATCTAAATTCAGCAGTTTTAATAATTAACTTTGAAATAATGATAATGAATTCAAGGTTTCTAAAGTTTATACACTGCACATTAATTGTCTTTGGCACTTTGATTAGTTTAGGGTCAAGTGTAACTGCTCAAAACACCATCTATCCTATCTTACCTCAGGAAGAAACCGTGCTTTTTGACAGTACAGTTGTTTTCGAATGGAACGAAAGCCATAAGGAGACATTAAGCTCAAATTATAGAATTGAGATTTTTGACGACAGTCTGACGGATTTCGTGTTATACACGACCAATACTGTAAATCATAGGGACTCCATCAATATTTCAAACGCTGGGGTCTATTATTGGACAGTTAGTTTAATGGAGAAAGGACGGAAGGTGGTAACTTCTATGCGGAATAAATTCACCTATACCGATGTATTTAAACTTCCTCATCTAAACTTACTTTTTTTAACAGATACAGGACTAATCTTAAACAGCAACAATAAAGTGAGTCGTTGGATAAATCTCGCAGACACAAGTCGAAGTGCTGTCCAGTCAGTTGACAGTCTCCGTCCCAAGTTAATTTTCAATGATTCATTAATAAACGGAAGCAATATTTTAAGATTTGATGGTAATGACGACCATTTATCTGTGATTCAATCCGTGAATTTAGCTGAATTGTATGCCCTTTCAAATTGGGAAGGAGGTGCTACATTCAATTCCTTGAAAGGATTGATTACAGGTAGAATAGGTGGAACCATTTTCAGGGGTGCAGCCGCCTCTACTACGTTTGGAACTTCGCAAGTCTTTCCTAATTCTATATTCATCAATCAGGTTTTATCAAACGATTTTGCTCCACTAAAAGATTACAAATTATTATTTGGACGAAGAAACACCGTGTTTCCAATCACAAACGGTCTATTGTTTGGTAGTGATTTTAAGGTTTCAAACAGATATTGGGACGGTCATATAGGAGATGTCATGGGGTTCTCAGCACCACTGAATGACTCTTTGCATAATATAGTTGTTGCATATTATTGCCAAAAATATAGACAGCCGCTTTCTCTTGGAAAAGACATAGTGACTCCATATGGGTTTTGTGATACCCTAATCCGCGCAGACACCAATTATGTTAACTACCTATGGAGCAATGGAGATACAACTTCGACAACCTTATTAAGACCCGGAAAATCAGTTGGTTTAACGGTAACCAATGACTTTGGATGCAGTTACTCCGATGAAATTCATGCTAGACTTCCACTGCCTGTGTTTTCTGATGTTCAAATCTGCCCAGGAGATTCACTTGTTTGGAATACTTTCTTAAACAAAAATGACTACACATTTAGATGGAATGATTTGACTACTGATTCATTGCTGATAATAACAACTGCTGGATATTATCACCTCGAGGTGATTGATACCAATAACTGTAGTTACTTTTCCGACACCATTTCGATTGGAGTTGATAGTTCAATTATTGATTATAGTCTTGGGAAAGATACTGCCTTGTGTGAAGGTAGTTTCATTGGACTTATAAATGGAGATTCTTCCATTCAATCCTACAATTGGAACACGGGATCAACACTCCCACAAATTTCTATTGATACCTCAGGAACCTATATTCTTCAATATGCTAATTTGTTCTGTACTGCAACTGACACCATACGTGCCAATGTAAAAGGCAAGAATCCTCTAGTTAAATTTAGTTTTGATGGTAAATTCTTGGGAGACACCGCTCAATTTAGTGACAGAACAGTTGTTTTTGGGACTGATACAATCAATAAATGGCACTGGATGTTTGGAGATGACAGTTCTTCCTTTGTCCAAAATCCATCACATTACTACCAAGATACCGGAAAATATGACGTAAAGTTAATTGTTGAATCAGACAAGAGTTGCACAGACTCTATCACAAAATCTTTACGGATTCGACCAAGACCAGAAGTGATACGTTCAAATAAGTCACAAAATGGGATAACAATAGTTTCTCCAAAAGATGAAAGTGTGATATTCGATGAAAGAGTCACTTTAAGTTGGAATGCTTTCCCAGATCCTAATCAGACTTTAAGCTATGTCGTATGTATTGCCAAGGATTCAAGCTTTTTAATGGTTGACGTTAAAGATACAGTTCAATCCACTGTGGATACGGTGACCCTTATAACCAATCAAAAGTATTATTGGAAAGTAGAAGCCATTCACAATCATACAATCGTTGCTAGCTCTGTTAAAATTTCATTTACAGTTTCTAATTTGATGTCGTTACCATATTTAAATCTTCTCTTTTTAACAGATACAGGCCTTCAAATTAATGCACAGTCTACAATCAGTAAATGGAATAATCTTGCAGATACTTCATTAAGTGCAGTACAAAGTTCAGCGAATTCAATGCCTACTGTTCAAAAGGATATAGTTGAGTTGAATGGAAACTCCGCTATTAAATTTGATGGCACTGATGATTATTTGTCAGTTAGTTCACAATTTAACTTGGCAGAATTATACACAATTGCAAATTATGAGGGAGGACAAACTTTTGATGCCTTAAAAGGACTGATAACAGGAAGGGTAGGAGGAACCATTTTTAGAGCTGCTGGTGGATCTTCAAGTATATTTGGGAATTCTCAAGTTTTTGGAGATTCAATTTTCATGAATGGACAGAATACAAAAGAATTTGCTCCCCTAGCTTCTTACAAATGGGTCTTTGGTAAACGCAATTCTTCATTTCCCATTGGCAGTGGAATTTATTTAGGGAGTGATTTTCTTATTTCGAATCGACATTGGAATGGAGGTATAGCAGACATTATTGGATTTGAATCTCCGTTTTCCGATTCTAGTCGAAACATCGTGAAGTCGTATTTCTGTAAAAAATATAGAAGTGATTTGTCATTAGGAAAAGATCTCTTGCTCAACTATGGGTTTTGTGACACATTGTTTCAGGCGGATACTTCATTTATTCGTTATCAATGGAGCAATGGGGATACCACATCACATACCAGACTTTTACCTGGTCAACAATATACTTTAACTGTGACCAATGATATTGGTTGTAAATATGTAGATAATATAAAAGTGCGCTTGCCAATTCGGCATCAAGAAAATGTAATGCTTTGTCCCGGCGATTCATTGATATGGAACACCAAATTGTCATTTAAGGACTATTCCTTTATTTGGAACAATGGAGAAAAAGATTCTTCGGAAACCTTTTTGCTGCCCGGAGAATATTCTGTTCAAATCACAGATACCAATGGTTGTTCCTATCAATCTGATACCATTCAACTGAGTTTTGACTCTTCACTTTTGTCCATTAAATTGGGAAATGATACTTCAATTTGTCGTGGAGATCGCATAGCTCTGAATAAGAATTCGGGAATTATAAATTACCAATGGTCCAATGGCAGCTCAAGTCCTTCTATAGAAATAGATTCTTCTGGAACATATAGCGTAGTTTTTAAGAATCAAATGTGTATGAATAGTGACACGATCGAAATTTTAATTAAAGGAGATCCACCTAAAACAAACTTTACGTTTGAAAATTTGTGTTTTAAAGACGAAGTCATATTTAATGATAGTAGTAGTGTAAAAGTTGGAGATACTATTGTAAAGTGGGAATGGAACTTTGGCGATGGCACTACGGACACTGTCAAGAATCCAAAGCATACCTATGTAGAAGATAAGCGTTACACTGTAGATCTTCAGGTAACTACGGATAAACAATGCATCCATGATACTTCCTTCAGTTTTACAATTAAGGCGAAGCCTAACGCACGATTTACCTCTCAAAAATCATGTGCACGTGATGCAATTCAATTTAAAGATCAGAGCAACATTGATCGAGGTAGCATCGTTTCTTATGCTTGGCAGTTTGGCGATACTTTGAGCCCAGCCAATAAATCTTTCGAAGAAGATCCAAGGCATGTCTTCGATACCTTCGGAACTTATTTTGTGGAATTGATAGTTGAGTCGAATCAAGGATGTAAAGACACTTTGGTTCAATCAAAATTCATAAATCCACTTCCTGAGATTTCTTTCAATGCTATAGGAAGTTGTCTGAGTGATTCTATTGAGTTTATAAGCACATCAACCTTAGCAAGAGGAAGCATAGATGGTTACTTATGGGTTATAAATAATCAGCAAATGAATGTTCAACAGCCAAGGATCAAATTCTTAAATGCAGGAGACAAACAAGTGATATTAAGGTTGCGTACAGATAGTTCTTGCCAAAATGTGTTGCGTGACACAATTTCTATATTTGAGAACCCTACTGCAGATATTTTATTGGAGAACTACTGTGAGGGGATGCCTTTTATAGTTAATGATAGAACCACTAGCACTGACTCCCTGCTTAGTTACACTTATATATTCAAAGGAGATACTATAAAAAATATCAATCCTCAGTTTATAAGCGATTCTGTAGGAATTTTTGAACTTAAGCATATAGTTCGCACAATAAATTCTTGCGTTGATTCCAATCAATATTCAATACAAATCAATGAAAATCCCACAGCACAGTTTACCGTCTTGAACAACAATACTGGCATTCCTTTTAAGCTGTTCCTTAAAAACAATTCCTTAGGGGCGAGTGAATATCGTTGGGATTTTGGCAATGGAGATACAAGCAACAACGAATTGCCATTGTATACTTACATGGATACTGGAAGATACAGTATTCAACTAATTGCAATCAGTGATAAAAACTGTGCTGATACCCTCAAAAAAACGACCACTGCTTTGCCGAGTTTTCTTGATGCAGCTATACAGGATATATTCTTAAGCGAGGATGCTACTGGGGCATTGGAGGTTGCTGTGCGAATTGTTAATACAGGAAGCAATACAATAGAAAGCGTTGAATTGATTGCTGACGTGAACAATTCATTTCAATTAAGGGAGAGGACAGATCCAATCATTTTCTCAGGGGGTATTCAGAATTATTCTTTTGTAAGCAAGTACATTCAAGATGTAGGTAAAAAGGTTGATTTTGTGTGTGTGCGCATAATGCAACTAAATGATCAAGAAGATGAAAATAGTACCAACAATGAGATTTGTAAAGAGGCTTTTAACAACAGACTTTATTTTAAAGCATTTCCAAATCCGGTAAGTGATTACCTGAACATAGAATTCGTGCCAACAACAAAAGGCGAAATGCAATTGGATTTTTTCAATCAGAATGGGTTAAAAGTTTTCAAGACAAGAAATATGAATGTAGAGAATGAATTGTATCGATTAATGATAAATGTTGAAGATCTTCCTAATGGCGTTTATCATTATAATTTTGGACTAAACGGAAATCAACGTACTGGCACCTTTATAAAAATAGACTAATGGAATTGGTATTTGCGACCCAGAATCAAAACAAGGTAGTTGAAATTCAAGATGGATTAACAAATGAGAACGTTCGGATAAAATCGTTGAAGGAATTGAATGTGAAGGATGAGTTGGAGGAAACACAGAATACTCTAGAAGGTAACGCACTCCAAAAATCCAGTTTTATATGGGAAAAGTATCGATGGAATGTTTTTGCAGATGATACTGGATTGGAAGTAGAAGCTTTAGATGGTGCTCCAGGTGTATATTCAGCACGATATGCAGGTGAAACTAAATCCTTTCGGGACAATATGGAGCTGCTTTTACAAAATATGCAACAGCATACTAATCGAAAGGCAAGATTTCGAACGGTGATTTCATTAATACTTGAAGGAGAAAGACACCATTTTGAAGGCATTTGCGAGGGAGAAATAACGGAAACTCCATCTGGGGAAGAAGGCTTTGGCTATGATCCAATATTCAAACCAAACGGTTACAGTGAAACATTCGCAGAAATGCCACGTTCACTGAAGAATAGCATCAGTCATAGGGGGAAAGCATTTAAAAATTTGATTTCTTTTATTGATTCATTATAATTTACGCCATTTCTTAGCAAAGTTTGTGCCTGCCATGCGATCAAATTCTTTATTGTATGGATCAAAGTATACCTTTAGGTATTCTTTCATATCATTAGACATAGGAGCCAAACGTTGTTTTGACTTATTCAAGCCAATCAACATTGCACCAAGTTTGGTGAACCACCCATAGGGAAGAATAAATTTCACGAATCTTTTAAGAAAGTTTTTGTTATTCCTAAGACGGATCAGTATCGAAGATAGGAATGTGGAGTTTGATTTCTTCGTTTCGTTGAAAACTTTGGACACCTCGAATTTGAAGCTATCATCTAAACCAATCCATTTTATAATGGACATACATACAGCTTCTTTCTCTTTCAAAAAGGTGTCATATTCAATGATCCTTATTTGTGCTCTGTCAAAGAAAGAATAAAGTAGTTTTAAATGATTTACATATAAACCATGTCCAATGAATAATTTGAAAGCTACATTTTCAAAGTCTTCATTCTCAATGGCATTCTTTATACTATGAAAATATTCCTTATACCAACCATTAAATTTCTCCATACTGAATGAAGAAAAAGCGCGCAAGGTTGGATTTCTAACCAAGAACAATATCTTGCAATTTGGATTGTGTTGGTAAAGTCTTTCAACAGCTACCTTCGAACTGTATATACCAACATTCTTGATCAATGTTTTACCTGTATAAAGCTCCTTGTTTACTGTCAGAAACTTTTTTTTGGCTGCTTCAAATCCGCCTTTATACAACTCATCATCTCTAAAAAAAGCGAACTCCACTTGTGGATGAGTATGAATATCAGGATGCTGGGCAAGGTACTCCTTTAAGGAGGTAGTGCCCGCCTTTTGAGCACCCACGATCGCAATGTCTACACTCATAACACAATCTTATTTAATTGAATTAAGCTCACACTCAAATTAATTGTGGATTATCAATAATTTAGCAGCTCAAAAATATTGAATATATGCAAGCAAAGATGACCACAGATAAGGGGGTTATGCTCATTGACTTTTATGAAGATGATGCACCAAAAACAGTAAAAAATTTTGTGAAACTTTCAAAAGATGGATATTACGATGGCTTGAATTTCCATAGGGTTATTCCTGATTTCGTTATTCAAGGAGGATGTCCTGATGGGACCGGAGCTGGTGGACCTGGTTATAGCATCAATTGCGAACTGGACGGTGAGAATCAATACCACGATCGTGGTGTTTTGTCCATGGCCCACGCAGGAAGAAATACAGGTGGCTCGCAGTTTTTTATCTGCCACAGCAGAAGCAATACTGCACATTTAGATCGCAATCATACCTGTTTTGGAAAGGTGATAGAAGGGCTTGATGTTATCGATCAAATCCAAGTAGGTGATAAAATTAATTCAATAGAAATCATAGAGAAACACTAAAAATGAGTTTATCAATTAAAGGTAAAGTATCCCAAATTTTGAACGTAGAAAGTGGGACGAGTAAAGCTGGCAAAGACTGGAAAAAACAATCATTTGTTGTGGATACCGCAGCCCAATTTAACCCATTGGTATGCTTTAGTTTGTTTGGAGCTGTCTCTTATACACATCTGACGCTGCCGACGATATGCAGTGTGTAG
>OJFX01000295.1_pt1 | contig 18176 bp, 14 predicted proteins | sample 1594171 | NCBI WGS metagenome assembly OJFX01 (sample SAMN05416840, study PRJEB24817) | seawater metagenome | isolation source: Sea water | place: Canada:Atlantic | collected 2013-07
CCGTGGAAGCACGTACAGCTGAAATCCCCTCGCGCCCCCCCCCACCCGGGGGCCCGTAAAGCTAGCCAGCACGTGCAGCCAAGCCGCCGCATCGTCGCCGGGGATCCACCACGCCGCTGGCTCCTGGCCAGATTCTTGCCCAGCACGCAACGGCACTGGCCGAACCGCCGGCCACGGGTCCACTCCAGAAGCACTCACGGCTGCTGCCCCACGATGGCCTCGGTCACCTCACCGGCAAAGTTCAGCAGCCACCGGTTCACCTTATCCAGTAGCTCCGGCCGCCCGAGCACAGCCTCGCCCTGGTGATACGTCCAGCCACGGGACGACCAGGCAGCTGGCTCCTGCGCGATGTCGAGCGTCAAGGTCAGGTCACCTCCCCCCCCGTTCAACGCACGCAGGTGCAAAAGGCCACGCTGATCGATCCAAGCACGCGGCCCCCCGGGCAGCTGGCAGTGGCGCAAGATCCTCGTCGCTGGAACCGAGCCCCGACGAAGCTCAAACGGGCGATAGGACACCTCGCCCGACACAGAATCGAATTGCCCAAGCTGAAGGGATTTGCGCCGATGAACGATAAGCGACCAAACGCTATCACCCATGAGTAGGCGGATCTCCGCCGTCGCACTGGAGGTCTTCGTGACGCCGATCTTCTGCACATTCTGCAGCAGCGGCAGCGTCACGATCCCCGCTCCACGGAGGAGCTCCATCCCGGTCCCCCAAGCAAGCGCCCGCTGCCACGGCACGCCCGTCACCACCGTCGAACGCAGTCCTTCCGGCGCAGCGACCATCGTTTCCTTGCCGATCTTCAAGACCAAAGAACTGCGACTGCTCAGCACGACCGAGGGCTCTTTCGTCTCCTTGACGAACTTCAAGTCCCAGGAACTTCCACCGCTCAGCGCGACCCAGGGCTCTTTCTTGACGGGATACTCCTGGATGCCGGTTCGTCCGTCGAAGCTGAACTCCGCCCGCCACAACACGCGCTGCTTCCCATCGTAGATCGCCACCACCGCGCCCTCGGGCAATGGCCCAAAGGCCATCACCACCCCGGAGGGCAGCGTGCCGAGTTCCTGTGCGCCGCGCCGTGTGCCGCTGGCCGCCTCTTCGGACCACATCCTCCAGAATACGACCTGACGGCGCCGCGTAATCACAAGCACGCCGTCGGGATGGGCGACGGCGATGCCCCGGTCGAGCGCATGGCCGATCCGCAGCGGCGCAGGACTCTCTCGGAAGTAGAGCGGGAGGTCCGGAGACTCCTGGGGAAGGCCCTTCTGATTCGGCCGCCGGCCCTGGGCACCCGTTTCCTCCAACGAAACCAGAGCGGATGAAACGAGTCGAACGCCGCGCGCGGAGTATTCAAAGAGCTCCACGTGCCCCTCGGCGTCCACCGCGACGACGGCCCAATCGGCTCCGCATGCCCCGAGCGCCTCCCGCAGCTCAATCCTCTGAAAGGCAGCTCGCGTCGTGACCAAGACCCTTTGTCCGGCAACGGAGTTGCCCGATGCCTGAAGGACCGCAGGCCCGGGATGTGGGTCGGGATAGAGTTTGCCCAAGTGCTCCTCCAGCCCATCCTTCGTGCCCAGGTCCATGGGTTCAAGGGCCTCGCCCTGGGCGCGATAGGCCGTGACCGAAGCCCCCCGGTCCGCCGACGCAGCCACGGCCAAAGTCGCAGCCGTCCCAAAGACGCGCGCGGTGCCCCACATCCGAATCCCCGAGTCCACCACCACCGTGAGGTCCTGGCGCGGCACGTCCTTCGGCACTTCACGCCGCAGGAACATCGCTTCGCCGAGCACGATGCGTGACGCGAGAACGTCGTCGTCCTGGGCCAACTCCGAGAGAAGGAGCCTGTCGATCTCGCCGCGGTTGGCGATGTCGGCGTAACCGCCAATGGGAAGGTCTTCGTGCAGCGCCGCGGCCCTCGGCAGGCGCAGCGGCGCCATCAGCCGATAGGCAAGGCGCGCCAGCTCGCCATGGTCGTCGTCCGACTCCAGCTCCCGTAGGAGCTGCGCGACAGCTTCCGCGCCGTTGAGCGCCGTTTCACCCGGGTCCAGGACCCACTCCAGCGGCGCGGCCTGCACCTCGTCTGAAATGCCCGTGCGAACGCGCCGTAAGATCTCGTCCGGATCCGCTTTCGCGATACCTGCTTCGACGAGGCGCTTCCCCGCGAGCAAAAGCCGCTCCCCATCCAGCGACGATTCCTCATCCGTGACGCCTTCCCTCGGCAGCCCTGCTTGCAGCCCAGCCCAGAGAACCGCAGCCCGTTCGGGGTCCCTTGGCGCCCCGCCCTGCTCCAGGATGTGCACGACGACATGGGCAGTCGCCATGGGCTCCCGCCAGAGCCCCGAATCGACGTCGCCGAGCGCACCGCCGCCGGCGGCCGCCGCTCGGATGAGCTTGAAGCCCACGAGCACCGACACAAACGGCGGCACAAGGCCGTCCCGGAACAGAGCCCCAAGCGCCGCCTCGATCTCCGCGCGAAAGGCCACCGTCGTGCCGGGCGTCTTGTGAATAACGGCCTCACAGCGCTCGTCCCAGGCCATGGGAAAGGTCATCGGCCACGCCTTCGGTAACGTCAGGTACCGGCGTAGCACTTCCTCGGCGACACTCATGGCCCCACCAAGCCCGCCATGGTCGCCCGCAGCGACGCCCTTCGCACGGGTAGCCCCACGCCCACCGGGAGACGGGTCGCTCCGCTGGTCTCCATGACAAAGTGATCGTCAGCGGCCCCACCCGGTGCGAGCCTCCCCAATACCGCCCGGGCCGTGGCCGGCTCCACGTTCGGCTCGAACCGCATGCCGACCGGAACGAATAAGCCAGCCTCAGACCAGTAGAGGGTTCCCGCGATCGGCGGCAGGGGCCGGCCGATGACAAAGGCTTGGCGGGAGCCATCCACGAAGAACGTCAACGGCTCGAGCCGTGCGGCCGGCGCCGACAGAGCCCACTCGGCGAAGACCCCGAGCGGAGCGCGGATCGCCGCCGCCTCGCGCGGGGCGCCGCCCCGGGCGAGGCCCAGGGGCACGCCGTGTGGACGTCCTCCACTCAGCATCGGCGCCGAAGCCCTGGCCGCTACCAGTTCGTTCGCTGGACTCCACGGCCCCTCGGGCACGATCGCCGTGGGAACGCGCTGCCCCGGCGGATGGGCTCGCACGAGCCCGTTCCCCGTCGACGGGCAAAAGAGCGTGGCGCCGCCGCGCCCAAGATCCGCCGCCACCTCCTCCGCAGGCCCGCTGCCACGCAGCCAAATCCAGTCCCCATCGAGGAGCCACTCGACGTCCGCCCGCACGCGGAGCACGCCCAAGGCCCCGCGCTCGGCGCTCTCCGCCCTGGCGTACCAGGCCCAGCGTTCGTCGTTGGTCGCCACGGCGTCAGTGGCCTACGCCTGAGCGCGTTTCCGTAGTCCGTTCAGGCGCTCGATCAGATGATCCCGCGCCACCTCATCTTCGACCCACTCCACCCGCGCCGCGAGCAGCTGGATCTCATCAAGGTCCTGGGGCAGTGACTGTCGCTGGGCCGACTCATCGTTCCCGTCCAGGCGGTCCTCGATGACATCCAGGTCGCGCGCGATGGCCTCTGGGTCCGGCCGCACGCCTTCTTGGGCCCGCGGGTGGGCCTTGTCCATGTCTACGTCTTTGAGGGCCTTCTCGACGAGGGCCGCGAGCACTTCACGCTGCTCCTCGGTCTCCCAGGTGTAGCGGAACACCCAGAGGTCGCTCGGCATCGCAGCCGCGCGTCCGGCGAGGAGCGCAGAGGAGGCGACGACACGCTGCATCTTCACGGCGCGACGATCCGAAAGAGCGATACCGGCGCCGCGGATCGCGCGCACAAGCTCACCGAGCGCCCCGCGGACCCCCGAGAGGTCCACATCGATGATCGCATCGCCCAGTTCGCGGACCTGCTCCATGGAGACGGGCGCCTCGGCTGCGCCGGACGCACTGCCGCGCGCCTGCTCCAGTCGCCACCCCGCTTCGAGGACGTCCCCGAGCCGCTCATCCGACACGTTCTCACAGCGCACGCGCAGCAGGAAGCGATCGAACAGCGCACCGAGCGCGTCGTCCTCGGGCAGGTGGTTGCTCGCGCCCACCGCCATAACGAGCGGCAGCGCACGGGTCTCGCGGCCGCGCCGCAGCACGCGTTCGTTGAGCACGCCCAGCAAGCTGTTCAGGATCGCGCTGTTCGCGTTGAGCAGCTCATCCAGGAAGACGAGCGACGCCTCGGGCAGCATGCCATCGGTGTTCGTGACGAGATCCCCTTCCCGCAGGCGCCGGATGTCGAAGGGCCCAAAGAGTTCGCTGGGCTCGGTGAAGCGCGTGAGCAGGTAGTCGAACGTCGTGCCCTGGAGCCGCCGCCCGAGCACCTGCACCAGTGCGCTCTTTGCTGTCCCCGGAGGCCCGTGCAGGAAAAGGTGCTCGCGCCCCACGAGGGCCACGCCCAAGAGGTCGATGATCTCGTCCTTGTCGACGAAGGCCCGCTTCATCGGGTCCAACACGTCGTGCACGAGCGTGCGAGCGAGGTCAAATACGCCGGATTCCATGGGCTAGGCTGGGGGTTCGTCGGGTGAGGGAGACTGGCCAGACTCGGAGGATCGGATCGCCGCGGTCTTTGGGGAAGACAAGCCTGGACCCCGCGGGGCAAGCCACCCGGGCGTGCGCCCACAGTCCTGGGACAACGCCGCAGTGACCCACGGAACCTGCCCATGCTGGACGTTCTGGGCGGCGGTCACCCGGTCAAGGTACATGCGCCGCAGCGACGGGTGCTCCTGTACGCACTCAGGAATCGCTGGGGAATCGGACTCGCAGCCCGCTGCACGCGGCACCTGCGCGGCCGAAAACGGCCAATCCCGAGCCAGCGTCCAGATCTCTATCCGCAGGGGATCCGCCGGGATCAGCCCGCGGGCGGCGCGCTCGATGGATTCGAGGTGACGCAGGGCCAGATCCACCGACCAAACGCTCTCCGCATGGGCGGGCCCGGGGGCGCCAAGCCCACGGTGCTTTTGAAACTCGGCTTCGACGGTCGCTGCGTCATCGGCTCGGGCGACGACCCGCTGCGCCAAGTGCGCCAGCCGCCCGAGGGCCCACCGCGCGGCTGCAAGGTCAAGGGCGGGCGGCCGTCCGGGCGCATCCTCCCGTGCGACTCCATCGAGCCGGGCCAACGCGGCGTCGTGTTCTCCACTCACCCAATCCCCCCTATCCATCGAGGTGGGAAGGATCACTGGACCTCCGTCCAGGAGCGCACGGGCTGTCTCCGCTAGAACGTCCATTGCGGAGCATTATGTCATCCAGGTGGGTGCCCGCCCGCGCACGGGAAGGACCTTTCGGCTTCCATGGGCCGCGGCCCGCCCTCGGCCCGCAAGAAACCCGCGGTCCCCAAGACGGACCCAGGGGACGACTACGCCTTCCGAATCTCGCCGGCACCGGCGTCCCCTGGCTGGCCCTGCTACCGTAGCGCTCGGTCCTCAATGGCGATTCGCCGGCGCACCGCCCAGAACTTGAGTGGGACAATCGTGGCTGCAACCCAAGGTAGACCGAGCGCCAGCGGCAGCGCGACGAGCACGGCGGCCGCGGTCAGGTAGTTGGGGTGGTCGAGGAATCGATAAGGACCGGTCCGCACGAGGGGCAAGCCTGGCCAAACCACCACTCCGACCGTCCAGCGTTCGCCGAGGACCCCGAGGCAGACGATCCGCGCCAGCTCCGAAGCGGCCGCCAGCGCCCCGAACGCGACCAGAGCTCCCACCGGCCATCCTTGGGAACCGACCGTGCACTCCTCAACCACGAGACCCACGAACCAGAGGATGTGAACGGCCAACAGGAGCCGCGTCCCGTCGGGCTTCACGTGGAAGCCTCCGGCGGCAATGGCGCGGGCCTCATTGCGGCGCGAAAGGAATAGCTCGGCGACGCGCGACACAATGCAGTAGGCAAAGGGCAGCCAGAAAACAACGCGCATGGGTCAACCCGCGGGGAAAGACAGGCAGATCGCTTCCGCGCTGAAGCCTGGGCCAAACGCCGTCATGACTCCCTTGCCGGCGGGACGCCCCTTCTCCCGCAGCACGCGGTCCAACACGAACAGGACCGTCGCCGCCGACATGTTGCCGTGGTCCCTCAGAACAGCGGCGGATACGGCCAAATCCCCATCGACAAGCTCGAGGCTATGGCGGTACGCATCGAGGACTTTGGCCCCACCGGGGTGCAGCACGAAGTGCGTTGGACGCTCGCCGTCCATGGCCTCCGCCACCAGCGCACCCACCTCCCGTTTGACGACCGCCGGGATTCGGGGCGAGAACACAACCCGCCAGCCATTCGCCTCGACGTCCCAGCCCATCAGCTCAAGGGTATTGGGGATGAGCTTGGTGACGCATTTCCCGATGGTCGCCAGCGCCGGGTGGTCGCCGGTGGGCTCCCCGATCACAGCGGCGGCCGCTCCGTCCCCAAAGAGCGCACATGCCACGAAGTTCCGCCTGGAGGCGTCGTCGGTGATCAATGTCAGGCTCGTGAGCTCGATCACGAGTAGAAGGACACACGCGTCCTCGGAGGACGAAGCGAGGTCCCGCGCGATGGCGAGCCCCGCGGCACCGCCAGCGCACCCGAGGCCAAAGACAGGGACGCGCCGAGCCGATGCGGGAATGCCCAGGTCGCCCGCGAGGAGGCACTCGAGCGTCGGCGTGGCAATGCCGCTCGAGCAAACGGTCACCACATGGGTGATACGCCCCCTGAGGGACTCGTCTGCGGCCCGTCGCGCAGCGTCGGCGAGCATGACCGGAGCCAGCTCGGAAAAGCGCGCCGCGCGCTCGGCCACCCCCGGACGCTCCGCGAAGCGCTCCAGCGGCCAGGCGAAGGTTCGGCGCGCAATCGCCGCGTTCTCGAAGACCGAAGACAGCTCAATGGCATCGAAGTCGGCGCCCTCAAACATCGAGAGCGTCTGGGCGCGCACATCCGCCTGCGCCGCGGGAAACGGCCCCTCAGTCGTTGCCAAGCCGAGAATTGCGGGCTCATTCATACCCCCATGGTCGTCTCTGCGGGCCCCCGCCGATCCTCATTACGCCCTATTCCAAAACACTTGGCCCATGACATCTGCGACATCTCCACGGCAGAAGCGCCGGGAGGAGCACCGTGTCTGCGACCCAGGCTGCCACGGCCCCAATGGCGCACAGGCCGCCGAAACGAGCCGTGGGCGCAAAGCCCGAGAGCAGGAGCGTACTGAAGCCAAGCGCCAGACTGATCGACCCCACCGTCGCCGCCCCTCCTACGATGGCGAATGAACGCAGTCGCGCACGATCGCCCCGCGGCGCGGCCCCGGCGGCATGGATGAGGTGGAACGTGTTGTCGACGGCCAGTCCGAGGACCACGGCGCCCACCATCGTGGTCGCACCGTCGAGCGGGATACTGAGAACCACGGCCGTGACCAGGATGGCAGCGACGGGAGTGAGGTTCACCGCAATCACAGCGGCCACCTCCCGTAGCGATCGGGTCACAAGGACAAAGAGGAGCGTCGTCGCGAGGAGCGTAAGCGACAGGGAAGTGGCGAGCGTCCCCACGAGGGAGTCCTGCATGGCATGGAGCCGGGGGATCGAGCCCGTGAGGAACACATCGTCACCGGGGACCGTCGCTCGCGCCACCTCCCCAAGGCTCGCGAGCATGCGGCTCGTAGCCGCACTCTCCCCGGAATCGAATCGCACCGTCCAGCGTGCGGTTGAGCCGCTCCCGTCGATGCGGCCGGCTCGCCCCAGGAACAAGGGTGTTGCGAGAGCACCCACGCCCGACGCAACGGTATTGAGAATGCTCTCCGGGCCGAACACCCCCGTGACGCCGTCCACCTCTGCGAGGCGCCGCCCAAGGTCGAGGGCGACGAGATCTGCCCTTGACCAGCGGCCCCCTTCCCCGTGCCTCAGGAGTACCTCCGCGCTCGAGAGACTGGCTCCCTCCGCTTCGATCGCCTCGAACTGCAGCCGGACCGGGTGCTCCTCGTCGAAATAGGCGACGCCATTGGTCGCCGTACCGAGATACGCCGGGGCAATCGCACCCGCGATCAAGATCGTGCCGCCCAGGGCCGCCACCGCGCCGCGCCGCCTTACGGCAAAGGCCGCGAGGCGCCGCCATGGCCTGGGGCGGCTCACCGGGGTCGCGGGAACGCGGTGTAGCTGGGCGAGGAGCGCAGGTGCCCCAAGAAGCAGCACAGGCACCGAGACCAAGATGGTCCCGGCCACGAGCGACCCAAGCTCCGCCACCGATCGAAGCGCACTCCACCGGAAGACACCGAAACCGATCGCCGTCGTGATGGCGGCCAGCACGGTCGCCGACGTCTTGTCGCGACGCGCGGCGCGGGCGGCGAGCGCGGGCGCCACACCGTTGCCGGCGTAGTGTTGAAAGCGCAGGACGATGTGCAGGGTGGCTGCAAAGACGACGACAAAAGTGATCGGTCCGGCCGCCACGAGGATGAGGTCGGACGGCCCAACGAAGGCCCGGGCAAAGGCGCGCGCCCCTACGGATGCGGTGGCTGCGGGGAGCAGGGCGATTCCTGCGAGGAGGATTGAGCCAAGGAAGAGCCAGGCCCCTAGGGCCGCCAAGACGATGAGGAACGGCACGAACGTACGCTCGACCCTCCGCGCCTCGCTGTCGAGGGCAGCGGAAACAAGAGGATGTCCAGCGGCACGCAGCCGCATGCCCATGCCCTCCGCCTCCCCCGTCAGCCCAACGATCGTCTCGCGCAGCCGCATCCTCGCTGATGGCGGAGACGTCCCCTCGATCCGCACGATCACATCCAGGCGCGCGGGCTGTCGCGCCCAAAGGTCGAGCTCATCGGCCAAGGCGCGCTGGGCGGCGGCTCCTCCGCTCTCCCATGGCCAGACTCCGATAAGAGTGACGGCGTCCACCACCTCAAGGACACCGGGCAACTCGCCCAAGCGGGAGACCATCCGTGCCACGGCGTGCGGCACATCGAGGTCCGAAGGATCGAACTCGTCCAAACGAACCAGAACGGCTTCGTCACCGTCGAATTGGCTACGGAGAAGCTCCCACCCCTCGTCTTCCTCGAGCTGCGCCCCCCAGCGCTCGATCCGGTTGTCCGTGGGCCAGCCGTCCGCATAGATCGCGCACGAAGCAAGCAAGGCCAGCCAGGCCCCAAGGAAGGCGAGCGTACGATAGGGCGTCGACGGGGCAGCCTTCGCAGCAGCTCCCTCGCTTGCGCTCACCATGTTTCGACTCCCCACTTCATCGTCTCTTGCGTCGTCGCTCGCCATGGCCGTGGGACTCCTCGTGGTCGGGTGCACAAGTGCGCCGGCACTCGAAGAGGTATTGCTTCCCGAGCAGTCTACGAAGCAGGGTGCCGCACGAGCCGTCCCGAATGATCCGATTGCCGAGGTTGACCATCGGGTGCGGCTGGCCGTCGAGCGCGCCGACGAGGAGCCTGAGAATGGCCCTTCCCAGCTCGCCGCTGCCCGCGCACTGGCGGCCGCGGCCGACCTGCGGCTCCTCGTAGGGCAGCTTCAATGTGTGTCCGACGCCGACCTGACCGTCGATGATTGGGTCGATTTGGAGGACGACCTGCCGGCAGCGTTGAAGTCGGGCGTGCACGGACTGGTTTCGGCTGGTCTGCACTACGCGGAGCGCGCAGCGATCCACATGCCGTCCAACGCCGAAGCCCTCTACCTCAGCGCGTTCCATTTATCGTTGGTCGCTTGGGCAGAGGGGCCTGCCGCCGCAGTGCTGCGGGGCCGCGGCCCGGACCTTGCCAAGCGCATGCGCACCCTTGGGGAGCAGACCGACGGGTGGCAGGCAGCAGGCCTCGATCCCTCGGCTCCGTGGCGCTTGCGCGGACGTTTCCTCGACCGGGCCCCGTGGCCGTACGGCGATGCCAAGGAGGCTATTCGACTCCTGCAAGTCGCAACCGAGAGGAGCCACGCGCCCATCAACTACTTGTTCCATGGCGACGCTCTCTGGAGCGCCGGCCGACAGGCTGATGCAGTGGACGCCTGGCGCCGAGGGGAGACTGCGGCTGCCCCGACCGACAACGAAGCAAACGCCCGCAGAGATCTCATCCGGGCACGCCTGGCGGCATTCGGGTCGCGGTACTGAGCGCGACACGGTTCGAGCGCAAAAGATGAGGAGACCTGGGCGCCGGTGGGCAGCCAGGTCTCCTCATCCATTTGCGCTTGACTCGTGTCGCGCTCAGTACCGCGGTCCGATCAGTTGAACGTCACTCCGAGTCCGTTGCTGAAGTTGGAGCCCCCGGGGCCGCCAGTCGCGTCGCGGAACCAGCACTGGAAGTTCCAGGTGTCGCCAGCCAGCGTCGGAACGGGTCCCATCGGCTGGGGGATCGCCGCGAGGTCGCCGCTGAGGGCCATGACGCCGCCAGGGCCACTGTTCACAATCGCGCCGCCGAAGCCGCGGCCAATGCCTGTGCCAAAGAGGCCGATGCAGAGGTTGCCGTCGCTTCCGCCGGCCATCGGAACGAAGTCCCGGTCAGCGGAGACCAAGAAGAAGCCGAAAGTGTTGAGGGGCAGCGACTGCGCGTGGATCGTGAAGTCGTTGGTTCCCACAAGGTCGCTACCGGACCCCACGAGGACCGCGGGGCTACCCGTGGAGTTCGGGACCACGGCGCAGTAGGACGAACCAAGGGCGGGGAGGCTCTCGACGAGGAGGTTGTCGTAGAGAGTGAAGTTGTTGGACATGGAGAGCGAGCTGAAGACGTCCGCGTGGCCGAGGCTCACTTGACCGTTGAAGTCGTTCAGGAAGTCGCCACGGAAGGTGAGCTGGCCGTCGAAGCTGAACGAGATGACACCGGCGGTATTGTCCACGACGATCTCGAGGGTCGTCCAGATGTTGCCCGGGGAGCCGGCGTCGGTCGACGGCGGAGAGGGAAAGAGTGCCTGAAAGAATGCACCGCTGCCATTGCTACCGTGGCCGAGGTAGCTGGGGTGGCTATTAGGCAGTGTCGTGCTGTCGCCATCGCCAACGGGAGAGTTCCCTGCATCGCGGAACCAACGGAAATCGGAGCTGGATCCACCATCGCCGGTGAAGGCGATGTACGCGCCGGAGCCCGTGATGGGCAAGAAGAGCGAGTTCGTCGTCGCTCCATCGCCACCGACGCCAACATGGGCAAACTCGGTCGAACCGGTAGCGCCCATGTAGTTGGACCAGACGTCCACGGTCACGCGGTAGCGGTCCTCGACGACGGCCGTGTTGTGAAAGGCCGTCAGCGCGTCCGACGATCCGATAGTGTCGTTCGCCGTCAGGCGCAGACCGCCCAAGTCACCGGCGCCGGAGCGGGGGGCGAGGGGGATGCCGGCGGCGACATAATCAAAGGCGAAGGCCTGGGTCCCGTCGGGCGTGCCGTCGTTCGCTACGGTGTAATCGGCCGAGGTGTCGGTCTCGAAGCTGTCCGAGAAGAGAGTCGTCTGGGCGGAGGCCGAGGTGACGGCGAGCGCAGCGGCGGCGGCAAAAAGGCCTTTGCGGTGGGACATGAAATCCATAGCGAGAGGGTCTGGAGGGATAAAACAGGACTTACGCCGCGGCAGCTGGGGACCCACGGGCCCCCTGGCAATCCACCGGGACGGACACTGACAGTACCTTCAATGGGCCTCTCCTCCGCCATGGGAGACCGCGATCCAAGAGACTCGTACAATCGGGTGTCTCGAATGGGTACCCCTTTCGAGGCCCACCACCCCCGACCCCGAGTCCCTTGAGCCCCATCGACTGCGATCACTGCGGAGCCCAGTTCCGCGCCCGCGACACCGAGTGCACGTACTGCGGCGCTGCCCGGCAGGCTCCGGCCCGGGGGACTCCCCCCCACCTGGACCCCGCTCGCATGGACCCACGGGAGCTCCTAGAGTCGCTGACCGACCAGATGCCCGAGCCGATCCCAGGCTTCTGGTTCATGCACGGGGGCGTGTTCATCCTGGTCGGCGGCGTCTTCACCGCGACCATCATCGGAGCCATCGTCGGGATCCCCGCGATCCTGATGGGCCTGAGCAGCTGGAAGAAGGGCCTACGTGCCATGAGAAGCCGCCGCTGAGGGGGCAAATCTGTCCCCCGAAAGGGAAGCCGGTGGCGGAGGCTCTCGGAATCCGTCGGGCCGTGGCACAGGGATCCTGCTCGACCGATAGCCTCCTAGAATGCTCGCACCCCAACTCGCATGCTCCGTGGCGCTCGCCATGCCATTCGCCGTCCTTTCGGACCTCTTCGTTAACCAGTCGGCCAATTGCAGCGTCGGCGACGGAACCGAACTCACGCCGTTCTGCACCGTCACTGAAGCCCTCGCAGTCGCCGCCGACGGCGATGTCATTCACATCGCGCCGGGCGTCTATGGCGAGACGGTCACCGCGGACGTCGACGTGACGATGATCGGCACGGCAGGTCGCGACGTCACGATCATGGACGGGCTCGCCAGCGGCTCCGTCATCACCGTCCCTGGCGACGTCATCCTCACCATCGACGGCCTGACGCTCCAGAATGGTCGGGGTCGGGGCGGAGGTATCACGGACTACGGAACGTTGACCATGAGAAACTCCACGATCCGCGACAGCCAAGGGTCCAGCCCGTTCGGCTTCGGATCCGCAGGGGGCATTACTCAGCTCAGCCAGAGCGGACCGCTCACGCTTCGCAACTGCACCATCTCTGGCAATCGCGCCGGAAGCTACTACTACGCGGGAGGCGGCATCCGGTCGGTGTTCGGCGGCGATGTAACGATCGTCGATTGTGAGTTCGTGGACAATCGAAGCAACTACGCGAGCGCCCTATCCCTTGGGGCAACCCGGGCCCTCATCAGCGGTTCGACGTTCACTGGCAATGACTCCGTCTATGGCTGGACCATCGCCACGGCAGGGGCCGATTTCACGATGGTGAACTCGACGATCACGGAGAACCAAAGCGGCGGCCTGGGGGTCTATGGCTCGACGATTCCAGCGGGCACAAGCGAAGTCATCGGCTGCACGATCGCCTACAACGATCTTCCGCTCCTCTCAGCTGGCTACGGCCCCAACGGTCTCCTGAATCTTACCGCCAGCCCTCTGATCGTGACGAGCACGGTCGTCGCTGGCAATGTGGCCGCGGGCACACCGCGGGACGCAGGCGGCACGTTCCAGTCAGGCGGCCACAACCTTATCGGCGTGGGCGGTCTGCAGACGAGCTTCCAGAACGGCGTGCTCGGGGATCAAGTGGGAACGTTGGCGGCACCTCTCATGCCGACTCTCGGACCACTCCAGGACAACGGCGGCGTGACGCGCACGCGCGCGCTGCTCCCCGGAAGCCCGGCGATCGGCCTGGGCGATCCAGCCACAACGCTCGCAACGGACCAACGCGGCCTTCCCCGGAGCCTCGGCGCCAACGACATCGGCGCCGTGCGTTACTCGTTCGGCCAGCTGGACCAGCTCTGTGATGCCGTCCCCAATTCCACGGGCCGCCCGGCGGACATCTTCGCCACCGGTAGCCCTTTCGCCATGGACAACGACCTCGTCCTGACGATGGCGTCCATGCCAACACAGAGCTTCGGCTTCTTCCTCATCAGCGCCGGCCAAGGGAACTTCCCGCAACCAGGGGGCGCGAGCGATGGGACCTTGTGCTTGGCGCAGAACCTCGGCCGCCTGATTGGCCCCGGCCAGGTGAGAAGTAGCGGCCCAGCGGGCTTCATCTCCGTGGTGATCGATCTCAACAACATCCCTCCCGGCGTGGGCTCCATGACGAACACTCCCCCAGGGACGACGTGGCACTTCCAGGGCTGGCACCGGGACCCGGTGGGACTGGGCTCAAACTTCAGCTCCGCCGTAGGGTTCACGTTTCTTTAGGGCGCCCTGCGCTTGAGCTGCGCCTTCACGAAGACCGTCTCTGGGATGTAGTCTCCGAAAAACCCGTTGGGCTCTTCAGGCAGCTCGGGCACGGTCACGTTGACGGAGACAGGCTCAAAGGCGTGGCCTTCGATGGTGACGGCGTAGTCGCCGGGCGGAAAGGCTCGCATGGAGCACGCGCGGACTTCCGTAAGGAACGCCTCGTCGCGCCCGTAGGTCGTCCTCCAGGTGGTACGCACCCGCTCAGGGAGGCAGTAGGCCTTCCCATGACCGCGGCGACAAACGGTTGCGATCAGAAGGTCTTCGTTCTCCCCCTTCTCCCCGTACTCCCTCGCTCCCGCCGCCACTCCCTCGCTGGCCTCAAAGACCATCGTTGAGCCGACTTGGAACGCCCCGATGACTTTGGTGTTTCTGCCGGCCTCCACGGCCGCGACGGCACCTTCCCAGGACTCTACATCGGGCGACACAGGGTCCGCCCCACACCCCATCGTTCGCCACAGCGACGCGCGCAGCGAGTAGTCACCAGGTACAACCCAAAGCGATGTCGGGATGCCCAAGCCGGCCGGAGGAAAGTGTTCCACTCCGAAGCCCAGCACTGGGCTGCAGAGGAGGACGCCAACCGGAACGAAGCCCGAGCCCCGATGGTCGGACGTGAGCTCAACCTCGAGGCGGCCCGCCTTCTGGGGTGCGGGCATCTCGATCTCCACACGCATCCTTTGGCCGTCTCCGTCCGCGCTCGCGAAGAGGACGCGCTCCGAGCACCCGTAGAGACGGTGGTACGCAGCGAGTCCCATCCGCGTCCCTTCCGCCACACGGAAGCAGGTCGTGCCGTAGGGAGTGGCCGCCACGTCGTCGTCCCGGCGGTCCAATGGTGAGAGGTGCTCGTACCACGGCCGGAGCGGATCCACGCCACGGGCGTAGACCTTGGCTCCCTTCACACGGGCGCCCTGGGCCATGGCGACGACTTCAATCAGAACCTCCCGGTCCGTTCGAACCGGCGACGCGGAAGTCCCTGGGAAAAGGATCGCGCTCGGGTCTGCAGGGTCCGCCTTGGCACGGGGCACGGTTGGGGCCGGCAATGAACCCGGCAAGGACTTCGGCGGTGGGCGCTCCGTGACAGCCCGCGCCGCACAGCCCGCAAGGGTGAGCAGCGCCAGCATGGGCCCGATGGCCGAGGACTTTCTCCCGTTCATCTGTAACACTCGCCGGTTCTCGTACCAGTTCCTGCGGGGCTGCCTGCCCACCAATACCCAACCGCCCCACCTTCTCCAATGGACCACGACACCCCTCCGACGCGCCGCAAGCGCCGCGCCTTCCGCATTATCCTGATCATTCTAGGGATACTCCTTCTGATCTCCGTGCTGGGGAGCCTCACCGCGAGCTTCCCCTCGGTGGCGTACGCCCGCAGCGAAGGCGGGTCCTTTGAACCGGTCGCAGGGGGTGGTTCCCATGAAGTCCAGTTCCATGCGGGCTACACGCACAGTGAAACGAACAATGGCCGAAGCACAAGCACGCCAGGAAGCGCGAGCCATCCGCTGCAGCTTTCGTCCCTCTCCATTTTGGACGCCAGTGGAACCAGCCTTTCCTCCCAGGTCGCGCACAAGATCATGGAGCAGGCGAAGGAAATCGACTCCATGCTGTACGTCGACGTGCGCGTTCCAGGGGATCCGCTCGGTGCCGAGCGAATCGGCGACCTGATGCTTGTCGTCGAGGAACTCGACTCGAAGCCAGGGTTCTGGTTCGGAGAATGGCAGTCGGAGTACCGCGTCTTCCTCGGCTACAAACCACCCTTCGGCTGGCTCGACTCAGCGGAGACCATCAGCCCACTCAACGTGGACTGGGATATCACAGCGAGGGCGCGGTTCATCGGTTCGCCCCTGCATCGGACCAGCGCCGTGGCCCAGGTCATCGCAGACGCTGTGGACCTTGAGAGCGTCATCAAGGACGTGCTCAATGATTATGGGGCCGCCCCGCCCGTTCCTGAGGCGGCCCTTCCGCCCGAGGTCGACCTGGGCTCTTCGGCGGATGTCGCAGCCGCCACGGGCCTGGATGCCCCCCCGGTGCTGAGCGGCTCCCGCATCGGCCGCAAGGGTCAGGCCCTTTGGCACTACATCGGCGAGGACGCCTGCGAACGCATCGACGGGGCGCGAGAAGCCCTCGATGAGAAGGGCTGGATCGTCCATGACGAGGGCAGCCGTGGGGTCGACCACAAGACCCACCGCATCATCCTGCGCAAAGGCAATGAGTTCGCGGAGTGGGTCTACCAGGAGAACCGTGAGAAGGCCCTCCAGCAGGAGAGCTGGACAAGCCACTCGCTCCCGGACGGCGGATGGAGCGAGCAGGAGTACCACATCGAAGGGCCCCCCCTGCCCCCGGCCATTTGGATTCACTACTGGCACGAGCAATCCAAGGCTGAGCTAGAAGCGTCCATGCTCGCCGCGGGCCCCGACAGGGAGGACGCGATCCTCTGCCTCCCCACCCACCAGCGTGAGCTACTGACCGGCGGGGCTGAGGCAGAGCCCATCAAGTAGGGCGGCGGAGCCACACCGCCCTACCCCTGGGTGCTGAAACGACGAATCGAAGACGCTGTCGCGCTCTAGTCGAACGTCACAGCGATCGCAGAGCTGAAGTTCGACGTAGGCCCCGTTCCCGGCACGGTGTCCCGGAACCAGGCCTGGGCGTACCAAGTTTCACCGGCCACGATAGCTGCGTTCGCCATGGGCTGGGGCACAGCCTCAGTGTCCACCCGAACCGTGGCGATGGTCGTCAGGAAGGTGCTGAACACCTGCCTATTCAAGCGCCCGATCGAGCCGCCAAGGCACAGGGTTCCTTGACTGCCACCGGGCTGTACGACGAGCCCAGACGTCTTTGACATCAGCATGAAGCCAAAGCTGATGCGCGGGAGGTCGTAGACGTTCAACACGAGGTCCTTGCTGTCCGCGGCGGTGTCTCCACTGGCAGCCAGACGAGCGGGATAGCCTTTTGAGTGCGGCACTCCCTCGCAAACGGACTGATCAATGCGGAGGCTCGGTGCAAGGAGTACGGCCGTCGTCAACATGCCCGACGGGTCGATCAGGTAGGACTCGAAGACCAGTGCGCCGTCCGCGTTGGGACCGCGCAGAAGCGGCAGCCCCGCCGCCCTCGACCACCCGGTATCGGCGGCGCCGTCTCGATCAACATCGATCTGGAACCCGGGGGGCAGCAGCGTTGCACCCTCCACGAAGGGACTGGACGTGGCGAAATCGTATCGCAGGAGGACGCCATCGCGGTCCATTCCCACCAGGGGAGTTCCGCTCGCCAGCACAGGCACGGCCACGACGCGTCGGTTGCGAAGGGTCGCGAGGTGGCTCTCCTGTGAACTGAACAGCGCCTCGACGAATGCAACGTCGCCCGCATCGTTCACGGGAGCGTTGCTGAACGTGCCCCAAACCGATCCGCCCGGAACACCCGTTCCGGGCGGAATCGACGTGCCAGTGATCGCGCGACCGCCTCCGTCGAACTCTAGGACGGCGCCGTTGAGCAGCAGCGCGCCGCCGCTCGCCGAGTCGATCGGAGCCGTCCATTGGCTGCCGTTGGGGCTCGTGTGCACCCTTGTGGTCAAACGGCCGCCGGGCGTACCGAGGCCCGAGACGGACTGGCCTTCCACGTAAAGAACATCCTCGCCTGGCCAGCGAACGACCACGTCTAGAAGGCCTTGGGTCGCAGCGTCCTCCACCTTGCCAACGACGATAACGCTGCCATCGGTGGCCGCTTCCACCTGGCTGAATCCGCGCCAGGTAGCCCCCAGCGCCGCAAGCGGTGCGCCCCTGCGAGCCAGAAGCGTATCGTCAAGCCACGCGCTATCGACGTCGAGAGGCATCGCCGACGCGGCGTCACTTGCCAGGTAGGCCAAGCGTCCACCTGCGAGGCTTACCCCGGATAGCTCGCCCTGGTCATAACCACCTAGATCGGCAGCGGTTCGTAGCACCTCGGCGTCCAGCGTCATGTCCGACGACAGTTGCCCCGCGATGCCTCGCACCCCAACCGTAGAGGCAATCCTGAGCACAATGGGAACTGCCCAACCGGCGTCGCGCCCCGTCACGGCGTGGCCAGTCACGAGGACGTTGGTCGGACTGCCCACGAGATCGATGGGCTGGGACGAGCTGAGTAGAACTTCGAGGGGCCGTTCCTCCTGCATCGCAGGTGGTGCGGTTAGGCAAGGCGCGGGAGAGAGAACGAGAAGACAAGCGGAACTGATCATCTGTGAGTCGAGGCAAGTAGAAGGGAGAGGATCTCATTCGCCCTTGGACGCGAAGAGCCCATTGGCAAGGGAGGATCGTGTGCGCAGCTCGCACAAATCAGCTGGGGAGCGAACCTCCCGCACTGTCTCTTATACACATCTGACGCTGCCGACGATATGCAGTGTGTAGAT
>OJFX01000296.1_pt1 | contig 18151 bp, 20 predicted proteins | sample 1594171 | NCBI WGS metagenome assembly OJFX01 (sample SAMN05416840, study PRJEB24817) | seawater metagenome | isolation source: Sea water | place: Canada:Atlantic | collected 2013-07
TTTGAGCGATGTTCGCGGCTTCGGGTAGGTCGCTGTGATGCGCATCCTGCGCATCAGCCGACGCGTTCGTCCTCGCCCGATGGAGAACCCTCGAGTCGTGAGCTCGCGCGCCATCCTCCGGGAGCCGTAGTACGGCCTGATCATGTGAATCCGATCCAGCTCTGCGCAGACCTCAAGGTCGTCTGCCGTCAGGCTCGGCGCACGCGGTTTGAGTCGGTTCCGGTTCACACCCAGCAAGCAGGACTGGCGCCGCAGGCTGAGCTGGGTGGAACCATGGTCGATGAGCTGCTTCCTCATCAGTCGATCCCCAGCTCCTTTGACTTTTTTGCGAGCCAGTCCCGCTCGATCACGAGCTGACCGACCTTCCGCTCCAGCCGTTCGATCTTCTTCTCGTCGTCCTTGGCTCCTTGGTCAGCCGCGTTCTTCCGCTCGAAGATCGCTGCCATGTTCGCCTGGAGCTCCTTCTTCCACTGCGAGACCTGGACTGGATGGATCTCGTTGGAGGAGGCGATCTCGTGGATCGGCTTGATACCTTTCAGTGCCTCCAGGGCCACGCGGGCCTTGAACTCTGGGCTGTGGGTTCTGCGCTGTCGTTTCGTCATGGCTGGGTGCCAGCGACCCTAACTCACATAACTAATTCGCGCCCCGTCAGTGGCTCCGATTTCACCGACCACTTCTTTGAAGAACGAGGCCCTCGGTTCGGTTCCGACACGTAACTGCGTCCGCCGAGGGGGTGTATCAATCTCGACCCGCTCATCGGATGAATACGACTGGTTCAAGACAAAACAGGGACTTGGTCTGTAGTCCGGACCCCGATGACGACTATTCTAGTGAAGCACCGGCCAATTCGTCGGTGAATAGTCAGCTATCACACGCAGGATCAGTCAACACCATGCTCCACGCCGTCGTCCGCCGAGTCCCCCAGCTCTTCGTTGTGGCATTCGCTGTTCTCGCCCTGTCCAGCCCTGTACGAGCAGATGATTACCCCGAGACCTGCGACGGCTGCTTTAGCGATGCGTACAGCCCCCCGCTCCCCGACCCCGTCCTTATAACTCAGCTCAGCTCTTACGTCCTTGCGGAACTCATAGTAGTCTATACACCCAAGTCTGGCAAATGCTTCGAAAATAGCGAAGAAAGTGACGAGGAGGACGAGGATAGGGCTGCGTGCGAGGAGTTGAATCCTTGCAATCCGAAGATGGAAATCTCGGTTAGGGTTACGGCTTTCGAGTTATTGCAGGGACAAGTCTTCGCCAACGGTACCGTTTGCGGCAAAGCGCACAAACCACAACCCTATCCGGCCGTTGAGGATACAACTACCACCATTGTTGTGTTCGACGACAGAGTAGATATTTCGTGCGGAACATTCTGCCGAGTTGAAACTAACTACGTAGTCAAGGCCGTAAATCTTGCATTGCCTATCTTTGAGGAGTCAGATACGCTATATTTCATTGCTTCTTTCCAATGTGGACCTTGCGTCTGGTCGGACTATCACGCCCCGCCGACCCCTCCCACGCAGTCGGGCCTCTGACGCGAAATGAAAGAAAAACTCGCTCAATCGCGGTGGTTTGCCGTAGCTCTAATTCTCCTGGCAGTCATTGCGTATCTGGCTAGCAGAAGCGGCGCTCCACCGCAGTCATACACGCCAGATGAGGTCGAGGCCGACGTGCCGCCGCCTCAACCCAGCAGTGATGATCTGACGGCAATTGTCTCGAACCCGTCCGTAACGAGAGTCGAGATCGAAAAAGCAAAGGTCGTCACAAGCGGAGATGGCTCTGCCCCCTTCACAGACGGATTGTCTCTAGCGCGAGTGGTAGCAGGACTGCTAACTAGGGATGAAGTGGGCCCCAATTATGATTCCCTAATTTACGGCCTCGCAAGGGAGCGACTGGTGGAGTACTCTCCGGAGAACCGTGAAAGCACCATTGCGGAGTTCTGTGGTTTCGATGACTGGGCAGCGCTACAGGTGGCCATTGGCAAGGCCGAGACTGATGCCGCAAAGCGCAATGCGCTGATCGACCTGATAGATGAGGCCGCTGTCGTTACCGGGGAACTCGAACAGAGATTAGCCGATTGTTGGACAAACGGACATCGATTGGAGGTCTTTGACCCCAAGGGTGCTCACGACAGCAACGCCTGGATCACAGCACGTGGGCTGAGAGGCGATAAGGGGAACTTACGTATGAGCCGCACCGCTCGTGTGGGTGACAGGCAGTTCTGCATCCACTTCAGCTCAGTCGATTATCCCGGACTCGATCTTGCAGTGTCCAGGATACGTGAACGGGCCAAGTCGTATTCGGAGCACTGGCGCTGACTTGTGCAGTACACAGATCTCGTTACTCATACGTCGAGAACCTCTAGTTCGTTCCACTGTCGCGCCTGCTTCCGCTCGTAGCTGGAACGTGTCCACTCCTACTGTTCACGAGACCACCCTCTTCCTCGCTGAACGATCAGGAAGGGATCTAAGCCTCGGTGTCTCTTGGCAATACCTCCAAGCGATGCGATGAGGACCCTCTGGCGTCGTTCTGCGCGCATAGTTTTTTAGAGGATGATCCGCTCGACCTCGTCGAGCGTGGCCTCTTGGTTCCTGCGGTCATAGAGCTTGGTTGTGCGTGGGGAGGCATGCCCGGCCATGAACTGAGCGTGCTCGAGCGCACCCTCGTTCTTCAGATACGCTGTGATCCCCGTCGCGCGGAAGGTGTGGTTCGTGAACTGGTCGCCAAGCCCTGCAGCCTTGCAGCGGCGCTTCACCATCGCGAGCGCTTCGTTCCGATGGAGGCGGTTTTCAGTGAAGCCGTTCCGGCGTCGATTGATCGTTCGGAAGAGCGGTCCTTCGGTCTGACCGAGCGCCTCAAGGTAGGCCTCCAGGTATTCGATCACGGTGTGATGAGCGGGCATCTGCTGCTCGCGGCCGCCTTTCTCTTCAAAGCGAAACATCATCCGGCGACCGACTTGAAAGTAGTCCTCGAGGTCGAGGCCGACGACCGCGCTCACGCGGGCGAAGGTGTAGACCATCGTCCCCAGAAGCGCCCGATCGCGAAGGCCGATCGGCGTGCTCGGGTCGATGCTGTCGAACAGGGCGCGGGCGTCGAAGCCCTCGAGAACCGGCGTCTTGCCGGTGGTGACGACGTGCTTCGGACCGCGTACGTCAAGCGCAGGGTTCCGGGGCAAGACCTGACGCACCACGAGGAAGCTTCCGAGCATCCTGATCGCGGCCAGGTGCTGCTTGATCGTCGGTGTGGAGTAGCCCTTGGGCGGCTTCGCCGCCAGGCTTCCCATCCACTCGACGTAAGCGGAGACGTGGAACGCCTCCACGGCCTCGAGCGTGGTTTCACGCTCGTCGAGCCACGCCAAGAAGCTTCCAACGGCGCGCATGTAGGCCGCGCGGGTGTTGGGGTTCCTGATCTGCGCGGTGAAGAAGTCGAGGAAGGCCTTCTGACCCTCGTCACCCAGTCCGGCTGCCGCCGGGGGCAGTAGGAAAGAAGAACTGGGCAGCGCGGGCAGGTGTTCGGTCATTGGAGCCTCTCGATCTGTTGTGGCCGACCGGCGCGTGGGGGGGGGGGCGATCGACCCCCCCCCTATTGTATAGCATAAACGGTGGTTATGACATGCAGTTACTCCGCTCCCTGCCGGGCAGGAGGCGCCCCTCGAGGCCGTCGCCCAATGGCAATGGCCCTGCAGCCAACCCCTGGTCGTGGGGGAGAGGGCGGTGGAGTCTGATGAGCTCCACCCCATCACCTGCGCCTTCGATGTCACTCGGCTCTGCATCTACACGCGGTTAGGCGCTAGGCATACTCCTAGCGCCGAGCGGGTGAAGTGCGTAAGTATGAAGCGCGGTTGTCACCATCGAACCGAGAGTGCCTAGCAGCCCGTTGAAGAAGGCGGGATTCGCTCGCCGAACGCGAATCCCGCCTTCTTCAACGGGCTGCTAGCGACAGCTCTCACGTATTGCCCAAGCCCAAGTGACGACGAGAAGAAGCTAAACAAGGAGTGCTATAAATGTATCTCGGAATGCTGCATAGGTTGCGACGAGGCAATGGATGACTGCAGGAAAAAGGCACAGAGGAGGAACTTGGGCATTGGCACACCGGCATTTATAGCTCTTTGGATCGGCTCATTGAACCCGGCTGGTCTTGTTGCGTTCTTGATTGCGCAGGCGTGGAACATCAGTAGATTTCAGGATTGCCAAAGTCGCGCTAGAGCGAGCCACCAAGAATGCCGCGACAAGTGCTTCCTGCCCACGGAGGCGGCCCCTCCTAAGTGCACTGACGAAGATCGCAAGAAAATCAATTCCGAACGAGGTCACCGTGAGTATGATTGCCCCAAGAAAGATTGCGGCATCTGGAACGTAGGCGGCGAGAAGAAAAAGTAGGACCGATTGACCAAATTTCTGATTGACCTAATCCGCTGGTTGGCCATCATGGCCATCTCGTGCGCCCTTTTCCTTGCTGTTTACCGGAGCTGCGGAGGAGCGCTAAGTACTCGGCAATCTATCCCGATGGGGTCTCGCATTTACGTGTCCTCCCATCATGAAGGTGAGTTGTTGACGGGCTGGCAGGTGTTAAGTGAAGAGCTTGACGGATTCGATACCTGGGCCAATGTCCTCAATAAGAAGTATATCTTTGAATTTTCAGTCGATAGCCTGTTTGGGCGCTGCATCAGAACTTCTTCTGATGGGTTCATTTTGGTAGAGATTGAGGGTGCTCCCGTGGGTGAATTGCATGTCTTTGATGCCGATGTGTGCGGCGAGGCTGTTCTAGGTGAGGCTAAATAATCGTCCTGACCATGCCCCAGGTTCTCGGTCCACCGTGAGTTGAGAATTTGGATCAGTAGCTGACCTTGAAGGTGGGGGAGTCCTCCGGCCGTGACCGTCGCCGGTCATACAGCCGCGTCGTGCTGATGTTCGCGTGCCCGAGCCACCCCTGAACGAAGGCGATGTCAGCCGAGTGCTCGAGTGCGTTCGTTGCCGCCGTCGCCCTCAGCGCATGTAGACACAGCCCATCCACATGCACACCCGCCCGCGCAGCGTAGCCTTTGAGCATCTTGTAGAGCCCATCACCAGTGATGGCGCCCTCGAGGTCGCCGCGTGGGTTGGTCACTGGACGAAACAGCGCGCCCTTGCGGTCCTCCCGATGCCCAGCTACCTCGAGGTACTCGTCGATCGCCACAAGTGCTGCCGCATGCACCGGCACGTAGCGCGTCTTTGAGCCCTTGCCCTCGACGCGGAAGTGCACCACGCCTCGCCGCTCCTGCAGCGACCCCACGGTCAGTGTCGCGAGCTCGGTGCGCCGAAGCGCGTGGAACAGGTAGGTCGCCAAGATCGCCCGGTCCCGCACCGACTTGAGCTTGTCGCCGATGGGGGCCTGAAGCAGCCTGCGCGCCTGGTCGTCCGACAGAGCAGGAGTTTTGCCCTCGTTGTTGTCCGCCGACGGCCGCTTCACACCGGCCACGGGGTTACTCTCGACGGCGTTCTCGTTGCATAGGAAGTCATAGAGAGAACTGATCGAGGACAGCTTCCGACGAATTGTCGCCGGAGCCAGCGATTGGGACTCGAGCTGGCCGCGCCACGCGATGATGTGGGCTCGCGTAACTTCACGGAGCTCAGCGGGCGTTTCGATGCCGCAGAACGCGATGAACGCCTCGAGGTCGCTTTGGTACGCGCGCCGGGTGTTGGGGTTGTCGATGTTGGCCAACCACTGAAAGACCTCGGGCACATCACGCAGCTGATGGAACTCCTCGGCAGAGAGCAACCTGCCGCCGTCTCCCGATGCCCTCTGGGCCACGAGATTCGCGTCGACCGGGTCCGAACCCGACTTGGAGGCCGAGAGCGGAGCAGGTTCAGCGGCCGCGGGGGAGTTGGGTGCGTCCTCGGTGGGTTGCGGCGGCGCAGAGCGCTCCGTGGCCCAGCCGCCAGCAGTGCGCTTGAACGAGTCGCCGGGCCGGAGTCGCTCGGGCTCGAACTCCTCGAGGTCATCTGGGCGGTTCGGATCTTGTTCAGATGGGTCTGACATGAGGGCCTCCTGGCGGCATCGTGAGCCCCCATCCTACTATTGATAAAATACATTATCAATAGTTGAAGCTCCGATGGGGGACCCATGCCCAAGACACCGAACACGACCGCTCTGACGACCCAAGAAGGACCTGGTCGTCTGCTCACGGCGGAACAGTTCCACCAGCTCACCGACGTGCCTGCGGCCGTCGTGTGGCTCGGGAACATCGACAACCCGAACACGAGACGCGCCTACCAAGGTGACGTCGAGGCCTTCGTCTCCTTCTGCGGGATCGAGACGCCTACGGAGCTCCGGCTTGTGACCAGGGCGCACATCATCGCCTGGCGTACCGAGCTCGAGGCACACGAGCTCGCGCCGGCGACGATCAGGCGGAAGCTCTCCGCGGTGTCGTCCTTGTTCGACCATCTGTGCAACGAGAACGCGGTCGAAACGAACCCGGTGGCCGGCGTGAAACGCCCGGCTGCAGACAACAACGAGGGCAAGACCCCTGCTTTGTCCGACGCTCAAGCCAAGGCGCTGCTGCGCGCACCTGAAGGCGAAAGGCTGAAGGCTGTGCGAGATCGCGCCATCCTTGCGACCTACCTCTTCCACGCACTACGGCGCACGGAAGTGGCGGATTTGAAGGTCGGGAGCTTGCAGGAACGCCGAGGCGTGATGCATTTCAAGGTGTTCGGTAAGGGCTCGAAGACACGCTTCGTGCCCGTCCATCCAGCCGCTCTCGACGCTGTCAGCTCCTACCTCGAGCTCGCCGGTCACGGCGAGGAGAAGAAGGGTCCCCTCTTCCGTCCAGTGCGGAACCGTCGAACGGGTGACCTCGAGAAAGCGATCACTGGGGACGGGATCTACAAGATGGTGAAGGCCTACGGCTCAGCTGCAGGTGTGCAGCTCGATGGGCTGTGCCTGCACGCCCTCCGGGCGACAGCCGCCACGAACGCACTCGATCATGACAGCGACATCGCGCGGATCCAGGAGTGGCTGGGACACGCGAACATCTCGACCACCCGGCTCTATGACCGTCGTCGGTCGAAGCCGGAGGACTCCCCCACTTTCAAGGTGAGCTACTGACCGCCGCCGCGCAGGCGAGACAGCGCCCTTTAGGCGAGGCTTTGGTGAGCAGGCCCTAGCTCTGGCCGGGCGAGGTGTACTCGTCTGGCTTGATAGTCAAGACCGAGCATTCCGCGTGATCGAGTACATGTTCTGCTGTGTTCCCAATCAATGCCCCCGCGACACCTGAGCGTGCGACTGTCCCCAAAACAATGAGGTTGGTATCCAATTGCTTCGCCAACCGAGCTATCGCCGTTGCGGCTTTCAGCTCATCGCGAACCAAGTGCACACGGTCGGAACGATGAGTCACCGCGTAGGGCCTTAGGAAGTCGTCCAGGGCTGCTGCTATGCCAGCCTCGGCCTCGCGTTCGATGGCTTCGAATTCCCCTGGCCTCAGCCTGGCCTTGACCTTTGTAGCTTCAAAAAGGCGCCAGGAGTGGACGACGTGAAGCTCTCCTTGCTCGTACTCCGCGATAGACGCCCCCAGCTCCATGACCTTCTTGTTCATGCTGCTGTGTGCGGTATCGTTCGGGTCCGGGTCGACGGCAGCCAACACGCGGTCAAACTTCACCGGCGCGCCTGCGCGAACGAGCCATACGGCACAACCGCAGCCACGCAGCAATCGCATGCTCGTCGTACCGAAAAGCCCCGTCGCTTGGCTGTGTGCGCCCTTCGTTACTCGCACAACGAGGTCGTGCTGCTCTCTCCCAACCTCTTGTGCTAGTTGCTCCGAGGTCTTTCCAACGAGCACCTTCGTAGCGACATCTACCCCACGCTCACGAATCGGCAACGCCAAAGCCTCAAGGCTGCTGCGGCTGTCGCCCTCTAGCCGCTCTTGGAGGCCTTCAGCGTCCCGCACCACCTTTCGCTGAATCCACGAGAACGCTGGCAGAACTTCTGCCACGGTCAACCTCGCGTTGTTGTGTTCCGTTAGTCGAGTGGCCCATGCAAGTGCTGGCTGCTCCTCAAAGCGGGTGTCCACTGAGACGAGGATATTTTGAAAGCGCTTCATGGCGTTGTCCCTTGTTTCTAGCCAGTGGTGAACTCTGGCGGTTTCCTATCGTTGGTGCGAGACTCCAGCTCGCTCACCGCCACGTGCGACGAGCTACCGCAGATCAAGCAGGTGGTAGTACCGGACTCTCGAAACCGGCTGGCTTCAACGCGAGGATCGCACAACCGACCTGCTGGATGACTTCTTCGGCGGTGCTTCCGATGAAGAAGCCTTTGATGCCAGTTCGAACGACGGTCCCCATGACAAGCAGATCTGCGCGCTCCTGCTCCACGACCTGGGGAATGACCTCACTCGGCCTTCCCTTGATCAGCCTGATTGAGTTGTCCACTCCGTCAAGTGTGCCCGCACTCGCGAGGTCCCGAATCCGGCTCTCCCGCGTGCTGCGTTCCTCATCGAGCATTTGCTGCACTTCGGATGCTGAAAAGCGGGATCGCCCACGGAGCATGCCCTCGCCGATCATCTGCCACGCATGGACGATCGTGAGCTCTGCGTTGTCGGTCCGCGCGACTCGAGCGGCGTAGTCCAGGATCTTGGCATCGAGTTCTGTGTCCCGCCCCCAGCCCTCATCACCTGGGTCGACTGCAGCGAAGATCCGTTCGTAGGGCGCACGCTCCCTTCGGCGCGTGATCCAAACTGGGCAGGGGCACTTGCGAAGCAGGTGAAGATCGGTCGTGCCGATGTTGGAACCCTTGGAAGCCATGCTCTCGGAGACTTTGATGACAACATCGGCCTGCAACTCATGCGCCTCCTTGATGATCTCGATGAACGAGGGGCCAACACGGACCTTCGCCGAAGCGTTTACTCCGGAGCGCTTCAGCTCGGCTGCAATGGCCTCAGCGCGCCTGTGGCCCTCCTCGCGGATGAGCTTCCCAAGGTCGACCCCACCACGATTCGGGGCTTCTGGGATGCCGTTGACAGTGGCAAGCACCGTAACTTCGCCGCCTCCGCTGCCAGCAAGCGTCTGTGCTCGCGCAGTTGCCTCGTGGCTTCCTGCGCCAGGCGTGTCGACCAGCAGAATCTTGTTGAGACTTGTCGTCATGGTGTTGTCCTTGGAGCTGTTGGAGAACTGAATGCAAGGCGTCGACGGGCGAAGAGCTTGCGGATTTCCTCCACCCAGAGAACCAGGCTTGCAACGGCGCCGATCATGAAGAACTCGGTGATCGGAATAGGCACGGTGTGGAAGATCCGGTTCATCGGCTCCGTGTAGATCACGAGGAAGTGCAGTACGTTGCCGAGCGCCAGACCACCCAGCAGCCAGTAGTTCCTGAAGATGCTGAGGGTCAGAGCCGATTGGAGTTCGGAACGGCAGTTGAGCACGTTGAACCACTGGCAAACCGCTAGCACGGTGAACGCTTCGGTCCGCGCCACTTCGTAGGGAGCATCCGAAGCGAGCCGCCAGACGTAGTAGGCCAGGACAGAGAGCACCATCGTAGGCGTCATGAGCGCAATGCGTTTGAGCATGGTGCGGTCGATGAGCGGCTCGTTCTGCTGGATGGGTGGACGGTTCATCTCGTCACCCTCGGGCTGCTCCATGATGAGATTGACCGTCACCGTGCCTTCGGTGACGAGGTTGATCCACAGAATTTGCACGGCTGCAAGTGGTAGCGGGTAGCCGAGAACAAGTGCGCCCAACAGCACGAGCACCTCCGCCATCGAGGTGGCTACCAGATAGAGGATCACCTTCTTGAGGTTGCGGTAGACCAGCCGGCCTTCCTCGACGGCATGAACGATGGTCGTGAAGTTGTCGTCAGTGATGACAATCTTGGCTGCGCCCTTCGCAACTTCGGTTCCGGTGATGCCCATCGCAACACCGACGTCTGCGCTGGCCAGCGCCGGGGCGTCGTTAACTCCATCGCCGGTCATGGCTACGACTCGGCCTTGCGCTTGGAGGGCCCTCACGATGCGCAGCTTCTGCGCCGGATGAACTCGGGCAAACACGGAGATGTGCTCGAGGTTCGCGCGCAGTTCGTGCTCTGTCATTTCCTCCAGATCTCGACCATCGACCGCTCGGGCTCCTTCGCGGGCAATGCCAAGGGCACGCGCGATGGCTAGACCGGTGGTCTTGTGGTCGCCGGTGACCATGACGGGCCGAATACCCGCTGCCCGGCACTCGTCGACGGCTGCTTTGACTTCGTCTCGCGGAGGGTCCATTTGCCCCACGAGTCCGAGGAAGGTGGCACGGCTCTCAAACTGCGAGAAACCAGCGTCCTCGTCGATGCTGCAGTCGTCTACTTCTGCCACCGCCAGCAGGCGCAAAGCGCGTGAACCCATCTCGCTGCAGGCGGCCTCCGCAGCCTGACGCAGCGAATCCTCGAGCGGCGTTCGGTGTCCATCTCCGCTGACCGTGGAGCACAGGTCTAGCACGACCTCCGGCGCCCCCTTGATGAAGACTCGTCGACGCGAGCCTGCCCCGTGTTGAGTCGCCATCATCTTGGCTGCAGAGTCGAATGGAATCTCCGCGCGCCGCGGCATCTCACGACGCAGCGGCTCCAGATCTATGCAGCCTTTGAGCGCGAGCGTGAGCAGCGCAGCCTCAGTGGGATCGCCAAGAGCGCGCCATCGAGAGTCTTCGTGGTTCGGTCGGGCCACTTTGGAGTCGTTGCACAGAGCCACGGCTTCCAGTAGTGAACGCAAGGAACTGTCGTCAGCAGCAGTTACCTCACGGCCCGCCTCGAGTAGCTTGCCTTCCGGTGCGTAGCCCGCACCGGTGACTTCGATCTCCCGGCCATCCGGCAACCAGAGAGCCGTGACGGTCATCTCGTTCTTGGTCAGTGTGCCGGTCTTGTCACTGCAGATTACGCTTGTGGAGCCAAGGGTCTCAACAGCCGCCAACCGGCGAACGATCGCACCTCTCTTGGCCATGCGCTGCATGCCAACGGCCAGCATGATCGTCATGGCTACCGGCAAACCCTCCGGAACCATCGCGACCATCTGGCTGATGGCGATCATCAGAGTGTCTGACAATTCCAGGCCGCGCAGCAATCCGAGGGTCACTACAACTGCGAACATCACGCTCGCAGCGACCAACACGTAGCGGCCAAACTGGTCGAGCCGCAGCTCTAGGGGTGTCTTGGGATCGCTAGCGCCTGTGGTCAGCTTTGCGACCTTGCCCACTTCTGTCGCCAGACCGGTAGCAACCACCATGGCCCGACCACGTCCGGCTGCGATGTGAGTACCGCTGAAGACCATGTTCCGGCGGTCGGCGAGGAGCGTCGACTCAGGCAACGCATCTGCGTTCTTTCCGACCGGCAGCGATTCCCCTGTGAGCGCCGCCTCCGCAGACTCGAGGGCGGCGGAGTCGACGAGGCGCGCATCGGCACTGACAGCATCGCCTGCCGCAAGGAGCACGATGTCGCCGGGCACGAGAGCTTCCGCAGCCAGGCTCTCTTCCTGGCCTCCGCGCACTACGCGTACCTGAAGCGCGGCGAGGCGGCGCAGGGACTCCATCGACTTTTCCGCTCTGCCTTCCTGCAGGGCGCCGATCACGGCGTTGAGCAGGACAACAACGAGAATGACGAGAGAGTCGCCACGATGGCCCATCGCGAATGCGATGGCAGCAGCGACAAGAAGGATGTAGATGAGCGGGCTGGCGAACTGGCGTACTACAGCATGCCACCGCGGTCGGCGTTCCGCCTCGGGTAGCGTGTTCGGGCCGTACTCGTTCAGGCGCCGGGAGGCCTCGTCAGAGCTAAGGCCCTGTGCTGGATCGACATCCAACTTCGACAGGACATCAGACGCCGGAAGGGAGTGCCACGCTGCAACCGGTGGTGCATGGCCACTCATGCCGTTGAAGGCAAAATGGCCATCTTCAGGACGCCATCGCGTTGATTTGCGAACAGGTCGTAGGCCTCTTCGATCTGGTCTAGCGCAAAGCGGTGAGTCACCAGCGGCTTGAGATCCACTCGCCCGGAAGAGACGACCTCCATCAAGCGCCGCATTCGCTCTTTGCCGCCAGGGCAAAGAGTCGTGACGATCTTGTGATCCCCCAGGCCGGCGGCGAACGGGCCTAGTGGAAGGGTGAGGTCCGACGAGTACACGCCAAGACTCGAGAGTGTGCCGCCTGGCTTCAGAACGCGGAGGCAGGAGGCGAAGGTCTCTTGTGTGCCTAACGCCTCGATGGCCACGTCCACACCACGACCCTGCGTGATTCGCAAGATCTCATCGACCGGGTCCACCGCTTTGAAGTCGATGACGATGTCCGCGCCCATGTGCTGCGCCATCTCGAGTCGCGGTGCAACCGTATCCACACCGATGATCGTCGTGGCGCCCCTGAGCTTCGCCCCCGCGGTTGCGCAAAGACCGATCGGTCCCTGCGCAAAGATCGCAACCGTATCTCCGATCTTGATGTTGCCGTTCTCTGCGCCAGAGAACCCCGTCGACATGATGTCTGGACACATCAACACTTGTTCGTCGGTCAGCCCGTCCGGCACCAACGCAAGGTTCGCCATCGCATCCGGCACCAGCACGTACTCCGCCTGGGTGCCGTCGATCGTGTTGCCGAATCGCCAGCCACCGATCGGCTTGAGGCCGTGCTGCGATGCTTGACCGTCTTGGGCGTGAAGTCCTTCGAGGCAGGCGTTGGAGTAGCCGCTCGGGCAGATGGCTCCGGCGATCGCGCGCTGCCCTTCTTCGTAGCCAACAACCTGCGCACCGAGCTTCTCGATGATGCCGACCGGTTCGTGCCCAACGGTCAGGCCCCTCGCTACTGGGTACTCACCCTTGAGGATGTGGACGTCCGTCCCGCAGACGGTCGTCGTGGTGATCCGTAGCAGGGCGTCCGTGGGCCCCACGTCGGGGATCGGCTTGTCGTCGAGCACGATCCGATTGGGCTCGACGAATACGGCTGCCTTCATCTTCTGCGCCATGACTGTCTCCTCCACAACTCTGGCCAGGTACGCTCCGACCGCCGCCTCCAGTCAAGGCCCTCCGGTTTGAGGACACAGCAGAGCCTGCGAAAGAACAAGTCCAGCGCCTTCCATTCGGACACCTCGCCCCTTAGAGCGGGGTCGCGGCATAGCACGTCTTCAAACTCACGACGGCGGCGCCCAGAGAGCTCTCCGTCGACGTAAGCCATCGCCAAAAGTTGGTCTCGTGTCGGCTCATGACGCGCTACAGTTTTCATTGTCTTCCTCTGTTCGATCTGCGGGTGGCGGCCGCGAACACGCGCCAGGCGCTCCCGCAAAGCCTTTCATGCTGATGATGCGGCCACGCGCGACTGACTTGGGTGCGCCGCTGACTGTGCAGCCTTCTGAGGGACGAGCGAGTGCGGCGCTTCGCGCGGTTCGCAGATCGCCGCCATTGCCTGGACCACTGAGCTCTCCAGCCTTTTCCTGTCACCGCCGTCCTTCAACTTCGCGACGTGACGCACGATGTCGTTCATGGAGATCACGCCAACAAGACGCTTCTCACCATCGACGATCGGCACGCGATGAAGCTTGTGCTCCGTCATCTCCCCGAGCACATCTTCGATCGAATCCCCGGCGCCACAGCTGTACGCAGCCGAGGACATGGAGTGCGCAACTGGAAGCTCCGACAGACACTTGCCCGACGTGTAGGCGCCCATGCATAGGTCCCTATCGGTAACCAAGCCCACCACATGCTCAGAAGCGTCGACGACCGGGATGATTCCGCAGTCACGTTCCCACATGAGCTGCGCTGCTTTGCTCTCTGAGTCTTCGGCGCGACACGTGGCCACCTCCGATGACATGATCTCTTGTGCTTTGAAGGTCTTCACTTTGCTCTCTCCTTGGTGATAAGATTTCTTGGGATGTCGATGATCGCGGACGCCACGGGGTGCGCTTCGTCCTTTGCTGATCCCGGGTCATGCTCTGCTACGAGCTGTGGCTCCGTCACTGTCCAGTGTGGCGTCCTCGCGCGATAGCGGTCCAAATGCGTATTCGACGTGGATCCTTGGCGTAGAAGTGGGTCGTCCATTGCATATCTCGCTCCAGATCAGGCGCGCAGGGCACCCCCGAGCGGTGTCTCTGCGCCCGGCGGATCCTCTGGTTCGACTTGCCACCCCTTCGTTTCCGGCGACCATGAATCACCCAAACCCGAGTCGGCGTTCGTCGACGTAGGCTCTCGCAAAGCCCGGTGCTGGTTCTCGACACGAATCCGGCTTGCTCGACCTCTTCTGGCATCGTACAACCGCGCTATCTGCCGCGCCACACTTCGGCTGACTCGTTCACTCGCACGAGCAACCGCAGCGAATGGGTTCTCACGCGTCTCGACAATCGTCACGACTCTCGCCGGCGTGAGGGTTGCCTGAATGCAGCACTGCACGTCATCTCCCCCCTTGGGGCCATTGATGTCCGTCAGACGGACACGGACGCGCCGAACTCGGTGGCCGAAGCGGCCCAGGGCCAATCGCAGCTTCTTCTCAACGAAGCTCCGTAGCCTCTGCGTGATCTGGATGCTCGCTGCCGAGCGCAGTTCTAGGTTCATGGGTCGTCGGCTCCTTTCGTCAGGCCCACCCGGCGGCCGGGGGGGGCGCACGTTGCATGTAGAGACCCATTATCGTCCCGCCTCCACCGTTAGGCCAGGCCCATAATCTGGACTGGCCCCGTCGCTTTTTGCGACGTAGGGTATCCCCATGGAGTGGCTCAACTACCACCACCTCTACTACTTCTGGACCGTGGTGCGCGAAGGCGGGATCGCAGCGGCCGGCCGCAAACTCCAGGTCGCGCGCTCCTCGATCAGCACGCAGCTCAAGACCCTGGAGACCTTCGTCGGATCGCCGCTCTTCACCCGACGGGGAAGCCGGCTAGAGCTGACCGAGACTGGAAAGCTCGTAAACAGCTATGCCGAGGACATCTTTCAGACCGGCAGGGAGCTCGTTGACGCCATCCGTGGACGACCTCCTGGGAGGCCGATGGCCTTCCGTGTGGGTATCGCGGACGTGATGGCGAAGCTCGTGGCATTTCAACTTCTCTACCCCGCCCTCAGCGTTGACGACCGCGTTGCCCTCGAATGCAGAGAGGAGCAACCCACCCGGCTGTTTGCGGAGCTGGCCGTCCACGAGCTCGACCTCGTTCTCTCGGACATCCCCATGGCGCCTGGCCTCGACGTGAAGGCCTTCAACCACGTTGTCGGTGAATCCACGACAACGCTCTTCGCCGCACCGAAGCTGGCACGACGGCTAAAGACCCGGTTTCCAGGATCACTCACAGGCGCACCGTTCCTGATGCCCTCGAGAGAGGCGGCAATTCGAAAGCCTCTCGAGAGGTGGCTGGAAAAGGAGCAAGTGCACCCTGCGGTCATCGGCGAGTTCGCGGATAGCGCGCTGATGAAGGTCTTTGGTCAGGCTGGTGAGGGAGTGTTTCCTGCACCGACCGTCGTGCAAGAAGCCGTCTGCAAGACCTACGGAGTCCGCGCAATCGGCGAGCTCGAGTCTGTTCGGGATCAGTTCTACGCCATCTCACCCGAACGCAAGATCACACACCCGGCGGTCACCCGCATCGTGGAGCACGCGAAGAAGGGGATCTTCCGGACATCGCGGCCGTCTCGTTCAAAGCCCGGCTAGCTGGGCTCGTTGGGAAGCCTCTCACGAGAAGAGAGCTGCTCCCGCATCGATTCCGCCATCCGCAACCCGACATACGTCTCCTCATCGTGGGCAACGTTGGCGCCTGCCTCCTCGAGTTCCGGGAGGAATCGGTTGTAGCGAGCCCGCACGACAACGAACGACTCAGGTGCCACGCCTCGCAGGAGACGAACGATGTGTGCCGCCACCTCTGGAGCCGGAACCGTAACAGCAACGAGAGACGATGCTTGCACGTTGAGGTGCCGCAAGACGTCTTCATGTTGACCGTCCCCGACGGCTGCCTCGAAGCCCAGTCGGCGAGCCTGGATCACGAGATGCGGGTTGAGGTCGAGAACGAGCACCGCAGCGCCGTCGTTGCGCATCTGGTCCGCGAGGACTCGTCCGGCTGGACCGAACCCGATCACGATGACCTGGGTCTGGACAGGGCTGGACGCTCGGTCCGCACGTGCTGATTCGCCAGGTCGGTGAGTAATCAAGCGCCCAGCCACCTTCGGTGCCGACGCAACAAGGTACGGCGTCACGAGCATCGTCACGACGGTTGCCGAAACTAGCAGCTGAAAGACATCGTCCGAGATCAGATTGCCCCGAGCGACCTCGCACAGAATGAACGAGAACTCGCCGATCTGCCCCAGACAGACGCCTGCCGCCAGCGCACTCACGCCTGGTGCGCCAAAGACGCGAAGCGCTCCCCAAGCTACGGCGCTCTTGCCAACGACGATGGCAACGACAGTGGCGAGGAGGAGGTGCCAGTTGGCCAGCATCCAGCCTGGATCACCAAACATCCCGATTGAGGTGAAGAACACCGTCACGAAGAGAGTCCTGAGAGACGACGTGTCGGCGCGGATCTGCACGGCAAACGGAGATTCGCCCAGAAGCAATCCCGCGACGAAAGCGCCCAGTGCTGGGGACATCCCAACCTCGTGCGCCAAGACGGTCGCCCCCAACCCGGACACGATCGCGAGCAACACCGACAGCTCCCGATTGCTGTGCATCGGACCAAACCGCAGGAGCCTTGGGGCCAAATGGTTGAACACGACATACAGCCCTGCAACCACAGCAGCCCCCAGGGCGAAGGTCCTGCCTAGATGTTGTGCGATATCTGGAGCGGTTCCACCCTCTGCGAGCACGCTCACCAGTAGCACCAGGGGAACAACGGCCAAGTCCTGCACGAGCAGGACCGCGAGAGCTTGTCCACCGTGGATGCTCTCGAGTTGCGCCCGCGTTCGCAGTACATGCAAAACGCTCGCTGTGCTGCTCAAGGCGATGATGGCGCCCACGGCCAACGCCGCTTTCCACGCTTGGCCTGCCAGAACCGCCACGATCGCTGCTACGGCGATCGTGGCAACGATCTGCGCAGCGCCTCCTGCCAGGCCTGAGGTGCCAAGTCCTCGGAGACGCCGCCACGAGAACTCCAGGCCGATTGCGAACAACAGCAGCGCAACACCCAGCTCTGCGAGGACCTCTACCTCGGAGTCGTTACGCACCAACCCGAGGACGTTCGGGCCGAGGAGCATGCCCGCGAGGAGAAAGCCTACGATCGCGCTCTGCCGGAACCTCTCTGCCAACGCTCCCAGCACAAGTGCCGCCAGCAGCAGCAAGACAAGGTCAAGGATGACGCTCCAACTATCCATCGTCCTTCTCCGGGGGCTGGGCCTCGAGAGTGTCGAGCGGCGCGTCGAGTCCGCGGAAGTTGGCCTCCCAAAGCTCGCGGAAGCGCTCGATCCAGTCGGCCACCTCGCGCAGCGGCTCAGGGCGCAAGGAGCAAGGCCGCCACTGCGCCTCCCTCCCCCGCTCGATGAGCTCGGCCCGTTCGAGCACCTTCAGGTGTTTGGAGATGCTGGGCGGGCTCAAATCGAAGGGAGCGGCGAGCTCCTTCACGGTGGCCGTCCCCTGGCTCAGATGCGCCAAGATCGCCCGGCGGGTCGGGTCGGCGAGTGCTGAGAGCGTCCTGCTAAGGGTGTCGGCAGCCACGTAATTTACCTTTTGGCTAATTATCCTTCTGGGAAAATACCGGCCCCACCGCCTGCGTCAAGGGGGTTTGGGCCCCCCCCAACAAGCAGCGGAGTGATGCTAAGCCCTGGATCTCCGTCGCCGTCGGCGTTGGTTCGCAGAACCCTTGGCCGACGCTGGCGGCGACGGAGAAGAGGGGCGCCCCCTGGAGATCCAGAGCCAGAGGTTGAAGGAGGCCGGGGCCATCCCCACAATTTGACAGAATGTGGGTGTCGTGGTAGCCTGAAAGGACGATAGATAGGCAAGGAGGTCCACCATGAGTCGCATTTCCATCGACGTCACCCCTGAGGAGCACCAGAGGCTCAAGGCCATGGCCGCCCTGCAGGGCAAGTCCATCAAGGAGTTCGTACTCGCCAGCACGCTCGGGAGCGAGCTGCCGGAGTCGGACGAAGCTGCTGCGCTCGCGGAGCTCGAAACCCTTCTCGACAAGCGACTGGCGAATGCCCGCAACGGCGGCGTCAGTTCGCGAACCGTCGGAGACATCGTAGAGCAGGTCAAACGCGAAGCCGCGGGCCCCAACCTGAATGGCTGAGTATT
>OJFX01000298.1_pt1 | contig 18112 bp, 13 predicted proteins | sample 1594171 | NCBI WGS metagenome assembly OJFX01 (sample SAMN05416840, study PRJEB24817) | seawater metagenome | isolation source: Sea water | place: Canada:Atlantic | collected 2013-07
ATAGTCGCTCAACGAGGCGTCGGGGTCTCTTGCTACTTTAAGGACCTCCAATACCGCGCCAGGCATTGAAGGCAAAGTCTTACAGTCCTTCAGGCGTCGCGTTAGTGCAGGAGGGAGGTCGAAAAATGCTGGTAAAACAGCACTAGCTAAATTGGCGCTAACGGTCGGTGCCTGAAATTGCTCGGACATAATAAATCTCTTGTTTTTACGACCTGGGTCGAGAGGGTAGCAGCAGTTTGCAAGGCTCCCAGTCGGCTTTTTTTGATGTTGGTATTAGTTTTCTAGTAATTAATAAATGGCTTTTTTGAACTGACATTTTTTTCGAATTGCATAACGGTCCGCAAATTCTTGAAAATTAAAAAAACCTTTTTTTTCATGATGATGGTGGAATTAGGTAACGTGCTGGTTCACGGAATGTGTTCTACTTCGGCTGCTTTGCGCATGAATTAGACGATCTATATGCTAGCAGAGCATTTCAGTGAAGAACATATTTGGTGGTAGGGTTGCCTGTTTTCTAAGGAGAATTTACTAGTTGTAGTTGCTCCGAAATTTGTAGATACCGCTGGGCTTGTATTGGTGGTTTAGGGTATTGCCTGATCAGTCCACTCGAATATTTGTGTAAGCTGACTATCTGAAAAGGTGCACTATACCGGATGTATCTCATTTCTTTGGGCGGTAGCTGTGCCACTTAGGCTAGCTTGCGTACGACTTAGCAACCTCCTCATCAGCATTGTTCGTTTGCAAAATCACGCCATTATCTCGCGTTATACGACGGGATATTGCTCTCTGATATACCTAGTTACCACCCGCCAAGCTTGTCGCCGCGTTTGCCGAATCGGCACAGCTGCCTAACCTGGTGCTGACGCACTTTAGCCCCCGTTACCAGCTCCACCCCAATGCGACGCCCTACATCGAAGATATCCACAAAGAGGCCGAGAACGCCTATTCGGGCTCGCTTTATTTGGCGCGGGATTTTGTCGAATACACCCTGGATAAAGCGGGCCGCTTTGCTGAAGTGGCGGGCGAATAGTTGCTTCCATCCCGCCGCGCCTTAAGTGCTTTTCGTTCAGGTCATTCGCGTCGGTTAGTCGCGGCAATAGCCTTCGCCTGTTGCGACTATCAGGCAGTCTTCCTTTTCCAATAGCCACTTCATACCGGTAGCTTCGCCGTCGCCCGCGCGAAGCAGCTGTGGGCCGTCCTCGCGGTTAAAGCGAATGCCCTCGGCGGTGGCCTGTCCTTCGAAGGTGCCGATTTGGTCGGCATCCAGGCCGTACTGCATTTCAAGCAGATAATGGCCCGGGCCTGCAGGCTCGTCCTTGCTGATGTCTAGGAATAACCCTTCAACGCCAATCCATCGGCCGACCCATTGGTCGGTTATCTGGTGGTGGGGCTCGCTTTGCTCGGTTGACGTACCTGAGCCCGGCGTGCCTGACGCGGCGGTATTGCTGTTTTGAGCGCACCCGCTGATAAGTAATAGGGTGCTTAACACTAACGCTGTTTTTGCCATATCTGTCTCCTAATCACTACTGCCGTTACTCACAATATACACGTACCATGCTTTCTTTAGTTTGATCGAATTTTTAGATATGTCGAAGGGGTGTAAAAAATGCAGAAGGTAAGAATCGACCTAGTATCCGATGTGGCTTGCCCGTGGTGCGCCATTGGCTATCGGCGCTTGGAGCAAGCGTTAGAGACACTCGATGGCGAGATCGACGTCGAGCTGGTTTGGCAGCCTTTTGAGCTAAACCGGGACATGCCGCCTCAGGGCGAGCCGATTCTGGATCACTTGTGCCGCAAGTACGGCAAGGATGCTGCCAGCATGGAGCAGTCCCAGCGCGAGATTATGGCGGTGGCCGAAGAGCTTGGGCTGAATTTCAGTGGTGCACTGGAGCGTCGGGCGAACAATACCTTCGCTGCCCACCGTGTATTGGCCTGGGCCGGAACGCAACACCAAGAGACGGCGCTTCAGTTGGCTCTATTTGAGGCCTACTTCGGTGAAGCGAAAAACCTCGCCGATCCACAGGTTCTGCGGGAGAAGGCCATTGAGGTTGGGCTTGACGGTGAGACCGCCGAGACCATCGCCCGCTCTGATCAGTACGCTGAAGAAGTTCGAGCGGCAGAACAGCAATTCATGGAGGCAGGGGTGAACGCCGTACCGGCATTTATTCTCGATGGACGTTACCTGATTTCAGGCGCCCAGCCTGCTGACGTTCTTGTCGATGCGCTGCGTCAGGTAGCCGAGGAAAACGCTAGCCGCTAGTCCTTTAGGCTCTAACCTGGAATGAGGGTAGTGCTAGCTGCTTGTCACCCGGCCCCTTGCCGGGTCATTCCTGCTTCACGCCGGTTTTGTAACCGATAATGGTGAGACTTCAGCTATCCATCGATAACTGCTGATGTGGCGGTTGTTGTTACACCCCGCTTGTGAGCATCGTAGCGGCTGTTCTGATTATGGGGAGTGGCATCTTCTTTAATTGAGTGGCCGAGTGGCAGCATTACTGGGTGCCACCACCTAGAGAAGGTCACCCCTGGATTGGTTAACTACTCCTAAGCAGTAACGCGCAGGTAGTGCTCGCACTCAGAATCTGAAAGCGGCTTGGCGTATAAAAAACCCTGTCCGGCATGACAGCCTAGGATCTTTAGATAGTTCTGCTGCTCTTGGGTCTCAATGCCCTCAGCCAGCACATCCAGCCCTAAGCTGAGTCCCATTTGGATGATGGCTTTGGTAATCGCTCCGCTCTCCTGATCACTCGATAATCCATGGGTAAAGGATTGATCAATTTTTAGACGATGGAGTGGAAACTGCTTGAGGTAATTCAAGCTTGAATAACCTGTTCCGAAATCGTCTATGGCAAGCGTGACACCCAATTCACGAAGCTTATTGAGCTTATGCAGCACCAGTTCAATACCCTGCATGACCACACCTTCCGTGACCTCCAGCTCCAATAAGTGGGCCGGTAGACCTGTACGTGAGAGCACGTCGCTTACTTGCTCACAAAAGTCTGCCTGACGGAATTGATGGGCAGAAATATTGACTGCTATCGATCCTTTCGTCACGCCCTGGGCCACCCAGTAAGCGTGCTGGCGGCAGGCCGTTTCCAGCACCCATTTACCGATTGAGACAATAAGGCCGCACTCTTCAGCCATAGGAATAAATTGATCAGGTAAAACAAGCCCCCGCGTGGGGTGCCGCCATCGAATTAATGCTTCCAGACCAATCACGCCCCCAGTGCTAAGTGTAAGCTGTGGCTGATACATTAGGAAAAGCTCATCGCGTTCCACGGCACGATGCAGATCGCTTTCAAGCGTTAAGCGGTCCAGCGCGCGCATATTCATTTCAGGTGCATAGAACTGGTAACCGTTGCGACCAACGTCCTTCGCTACATACATGGCCGCATCGGCATTACGCATTAAGGTGTGCGTATCTTTTCCATGGTGGGGGAAACACGCTACACCAATGCTAATCCCCAGGATGATTTCGGTATCCTCCAGCAAGAAGGGGGAGGCGATGACGTTGAGCAGTTTCTCGGCAGTGAGCGCAGCATCCTGCTCCTCCTTGATCCCTGTGAGGGCTACGATAAACTCATCGCCGCCTTGTCGACTCACCGTATCCTCGGCGCGCACGCAGCTCGATAGCCGCCGTGCAACCTCCTGCAGAAGCTGGTCCCCCAGGCCATGCCCAAATACATCATTTACATATTTGAACCGGTCGAGATCCAGAAACAGCAGGGCGACTTGCTGGTTATGCCGTTGAGCGTACGCCAGTGCAACGTTGAGCCGATCGGTTAACAGCAACCTGTTGGGCAAACCAGTGAGCGGATCATGAAGCGCCATATACCTAAGCTGTTCGTTAGACCGCTGACGTTCGACTGCAGCACTTAGGATATTGGCAAGCCCCTGCAGAAAAGCGACATCATCGGTCGAGAAAATGCTGGATTTACTGGCGTAAGCGCCGAGTATGCCGAAGGGCTTCTCGATGCCGCCCACCAAAACGTCGATACCACTAACAACTGCGTGGGCAGTGAGCAGTTCGGATGTATTGAAGCGAGCATCTTCGCTGAAATTATGAATAATGACAGGTTCGTAGGAGGCCAGGGCGGGGTACGTTTGCGTTTGCTTTTCAAGGTCCACCACTTGACGGCCGATCCAATCGGCCTGCCAGCCTATACCTGCTTGTAAAAACAGAGGTCTGGCCGCCTCGTCTAGCAGCATTACGGCGCTAAACGGTACTTTTAGCCCCTGAGTGATCGCCGATGCCGCTTGTTTATACACCTCGTCAAGCGTCGCAGCAGAGAGGGCAAACCGGCCCAGGGCCGCGGCAAGCTGTTGCTGCTGTACCCTGGTTTGCAGTGATATTTCGGCTTGTTTTTGTTCAGAAATATCCTGCATGGTGCCAAAAAAGCTGACCACTTTGCCGCTAACATCTTTTCTGGGAACGGCGACGATCTGAATATCACTATGTTTGCCGTTTTCTTCCTTTGTACGAAGGTCAAATGTTTGCGTTTGACCGGAGGAAGCTCCCACATCCATCATTTTGTTCAAGCGGGCAGCGCTCTCTGCGTCGAAAAGCATCGCAATTTCATGCAGGTTGGGGGGTGGGTCACGTCGGCTATCTTTGCCCAATAGGCGATAAACGACCTCCGAACAGTTAGCCTCGCCGGTGGTGAGACTGTATTCCCAATTTCCAATCTTGCCGATCCGCTGGGCCTCGTCTAACCGCTCCTGAGTCCGCTTCAGATCATCAATGTTCGTGCAGGTGCCAAACCATTTAACGATATTGTCGTCGGCATCCCGCATGGGTACGGCTCTGCCAAGCATCCATTGATAAACCCCGTCCCAGCGGCGTAACCGGTATTCAATCTCATAGGGTTCGCCGCTGCTCGTCGCCTGAAGCCACCGCTTGGCAGCCCGGGCTCGATCATCGGGATGAAAGGGTGGGTTCCAACCAAAGCCTAGGCTCTCTTCAAGGGTCAGCCCAGTGTAATCCAGCCAGGATTGATTAAAGTCGATATGCCAGCCATCGGGGCGGGTGACCCATACAATTTGCGGCATGGTTTCGACGAGCGTCCGGAATTCCGCCTCGCTTGCGCGCAACGCATCCTGAATCCGGTTTAACTCTGTTTCCCGATCGTTAAGCACGCTAATTAATAACCACTTTTTATTACCTGCAACAATTAACACTGATAATTCATTCTGGACGAAAATTTCAAAAAAACCATTTCTACTTAGTCTTAAGCCCGCTTCAATTAGCACTCAGCTGCGTTTCGCCGCTAGCTTGTTAGCAACTGCACTGGTTCGGTAGTTTAAAGCGCTGCCTTTAAAGAAAAGCCAGCGCTTGTTCCCTTACTGCAAAAACGCCCGCAGCGTATCGCTGGCTTGATCAATGGATAAAACGCCATCCAAGTGGCCGCGATTACCTTCCAGGGTTTCAAGCGTCACGTCGGTGCCGTCCGCTTCAATCAGCTCGGCGGTGCGGCGCACGCCCTGGGGCGCGAAGACGAGATCGTTTTCGCTATACAGCATAAGCGTTGGTGCTTCGATGGCTGCAAGTCCTTCTTCTAACGAGTCGCCGTGGCCTGCCATAAAGGTTTGGTTGGCATGCACCAGATAGAGCAGATGATTGGCATCGGAGGTGGCAGAACGGGCGGCGGCGACATCATCCAGCATTTTCTCAATCGCGTAGCGGGCGTTGATATCTTGGGCAGGGTCACGCGCTTCGTCGGCCCAATCGCGATTAAACGTCTCGTTGGCCCACTGCCAGTGGTTGGCGTTGAGGGTGACCAGCTTCAGCGCCTCTTTTAGGCCGTCGGTGGGTGGCTCGCCATCGTAGTAGTCGCCTTCCTTCCAGTTGGCATCCAGTCTAATGGGCGCTGCCCAGGCGCTTAGGGTTGCCAACAGCCAGGGGTCGGCAACGCTGCCGCCAATCACCGAAATGAGCCGTTCGACTTTGTCGGGGTAGGCACTGGCCCACTCAATCGCCTGTAGCGCTCCCATCGAAGCACCCATCACCGCATGCAGTGATTCAATGCCTTGGCTCTCTAACAACTCGCGCTGTACCTCGACGAAGTCACGAATGGTAACGACCGGGAAGTCCATGCCCCAGTGCTCGCCGGTGTCGGGATTGATGGAAGCGGGCCCGGTGGTGGTGACGTTGGGGTCATTGGCACCGAGATTGACCAGAGTATCCGAGGAGATGATGTAGTACTCATCGGTGTCGAGTGGTTTTCCGGGGCCAATGATCGCATCCCAGTAGCCGGTCGGCTGTCCATCTGCCTCATAACGGCCTGCCGCATGGCTGGTGCCGGAGAAGAAGTGGGTAATCAGAATGACGTTATCGCGGGCATCGTTGAGTTCGCCGTAGGCTTCCCAACCCACCGTGACGTTGGGGATCGTCTCGCCGCCCTGAGTAGTGTAACTGTCCATTTCGAAGGTTTGTTTCTCAACGACGCCATCCCAAGCCCAGAGGGGCGTGGCCAACAGCAGGCCTAGGCTGGTTAACGAGGCGACCGTCACGAGCGCGAGTGATTGCTTGCGTCGCATGCGCTTTCCTTTTTTGAGGGAGTATTATGATTGTTTTAGAGCTGCTGATCGCAGCCATCTCCTCAGCATAGTCAGGGTTAGATGATTTTGGACGGATTTTGCCCATTGGCCTGCTGCATTAGCATTTAGCACCGGTTAGCATTTCAAGTCTTAAAAGGAGCAAGTGGTTAATAACGCTCACCGAAGGAGATACTGTGAATCATATGCTGCTTTTCACCACCCTGATCATGCAGTTATTTGCTCAAGGCAAGCATCATAAGAGTCAATAGAGCGATGGTTGTCAGCAGGCGACTAGGCTTGGTCTGTGGAAAGCGTTGCCGTCTGGAAAGCGTGTTCATTCACCCATTTCGCCAAATCCCCCAGCGCCTTCATGGCGCCTGCCTTGGTGTATTCATAAGGCCAAGCACTTAAAACTAACCAGCGGCCCTTAGTTTCGTACCAAGTATCATGACCATTGCCATCTTTGTAACCACCATCTCTGTACCAAGTGCAGCCCGACTGTTTGGTGATAGGAGTTACTTTAAGAAATGCCTGTTCGAGTTCTTTCAGCCAAGGGTCACTGCTTTTCTGACTTTCCAGATATGCTCGAATCTCGAAACCGATACTTTCATCGCCTTCCGATTCTGATGAAGGATAATAAACAAGGCATATTTGAGAGCCTCCAGTGTTACTCCAAGCGCTTGGGAAAAAACGCCATACTCTCGTCTGTTCATTCCAAATATCCGGCTTATTCTTGGTGTGGATATCAGTGACCGCTCTCTGCAAAGCAGAAGCAATATGGCTTTTACCTTCCGCCATCAACTCCTGTTCAAATTGCTCCAAACGCTGAGATGCTTCATACATGTCATTGAAATGCTTCAGCGAAAAATTCAGTTCGACTTTCGTCATTGTCTTTTCTTCAGTTGGGTTGGCGATAGAAGTGAGGTGCTGCAACAACTCTTGATAGAAAATTTGCCATTTCGCCTGATCAGATTGGGCTACGTCTTTCCCGTACAGTTCATAAGCTGAGGCCAATACTTTCGAGTAGGATAACGTCGGCCAGCCTGCGTTATTGGCGGGTGCCTGAACGCCTTCCTTGGAGTCATCTGGGCATAAAACGCATTTGTAGATTTTAACTTCATAGCTTTTCAGCAAGTCGTCATAGGCAAAAAACGGATTATTAGTCGCCGAAGCCCATACTTTATGCTCAATGCCCAATACGAAGTCGTTTCCTGAAACCACTAAGTCCAAGCGCTTGGTCGATTCGCTTTCGACATTCCAGCTCCCTGCTTCCCGTTCGGTGGTGACTGCTTCCCAGTCGATTCGCTGTAGATGGTCATGATCGAATCGCTCTTTACGAACGAGTGCATGCAGAACGGCCTTGGCTAACCAGTGAGGCGCTCCGGGATAACCGCCCATAAAGAAGGCCATTAAGTCGGATAGTCGGTTCTCATTCTGACCAGGTCCTGCAACCGAAAACAAATTGGGTGTCAAGGGATCCGGTTTGGGCAGCAGTGCCAGCTTCTCGAAAAACCGCTCCAAAGCTGCCAAATCAGTCGATTCTGAATACATTGATTAATCCTAATAAAATTTAGACGGATTCAAGCCGTTGGCTTGTTGCATCATCATGCGTTTGGCGAACGGGAAGCGCTCGGCAACCTGCAGGCTTAGATCGCCTAGCTGGCGCAGTGGTTTGGCACCGGTAAATAGGTGGTGGAAGCTGTCGGTGGCGGCAATCATCGCCTGATTGGCGACGCGGCGTTGGCACTCAAAGCGCAGTAGGTTGACGTAGTCACCGGGGTCGCGGCCTTGAATGATGATCTCGGCCAGGGTATCGGCGTCGTGCAGGCCAATATTCAAGCCTTGGCCTGCCAAGGGATGCACCACGTGGGCGGCATCGCCAATTAGCGCTAAGCGCTTGCCGATATAGCGCTGGGCGTGCTGGCGTTTGATGGGAAAGCTGGCCCGCGCCACGATGCGAATAAGATTACCCAGGCGTTTGGGGAAGGCCATCTCAATCGCCGCTTTCAGTGCATCGTCGTCCAACTGCTCGCGGGCTTTGGTGGTCTCGTCTCTGTCGTACCAAACCAAGGAAGCATTGTGGCCGGGCAGCGGCAGCATGGCCAAGGGGCCTGTGGGGGTAAATACCTGCCAACTGACGTCCTGCTGGGGCAGTTCGGTTTCCACGTTAATGATCATCGCCCGCTGATGATAGTCGTAGTTCGTCACACTGATGCCGGCCAGCGAACGCAACGTAGAACCAGCACCATCGGCGCCGACAATCAGGTGGGCGCTTAATGTTTTGCCGTTATCCAGTTCCAGTAGGCGTTTGTTCGTCGCTGAGACGGTATTTAACGGCGCGCACTGGGTATAACAAGTAACGCTGGGCAGCTGTTCTATGCGCTGCCATAGCGCATACTGCAGCGTGCGATTTTCGATAAAAATGCCGAAGTCTTTCATGCCGCTATCTTCAGCGGAAAACAGCGAGTGGCCGGTGCCGTCTTGGTTGGAGACATCGATATGGCGAAACGGGCAGCTACGCTCTTCCGGTAGGTTGGTGCCGCTTGCCTTGATAAACGCCAGCGAGCGCGCATTGAGTGATGAGATGCGCAGGTCATAATCGCCGCTGGGCGGAGTGGGGGCATCGCCCTGTTCGACCAGCCCGACAGAAAAGCCGGTATGGCCCAAGCGCGCCGCCAGCGCGGCGCCAACCATGCCGCCGCCGACAATGATGACATCATGGTCGTGCTGCCCAGAACCTTGCTCAGACTGTTGCATCCTATGCTCCTTGAAATGAGGTGCTTTTGCGCATTGCGCAGGCGTTGCTTGTCATACAGTATCGTTGAGTTTGAGCAATATTGCCTAGAGGTGAACGATTGACGCAGGCCGTGGAAATAGCCAATAGCATTACCCAGCCGGGTGAAGAGCTGGCAGCGTTTATTCAGCAGCACCCCAAGCTGTGGGTGATTACCGGTGCGGGCGTAAGTACCGACAGCGGCATTCCTGACTATCGCGATGCGGATGGCCAGTGGAAGCGGCCACCGCCGGTGCAGCATGGCGATTTTATGAGTTCTCATCACGTTCGACAGCGCTACTGGGCCCGCGCGCTGATCGGCTTTAGCGCCATGCGCGAAGCTCAGGCCAGCGGGGCGCACCGGGCGCTGGCCGCGCTGGAATCCCAGGGCTATATCCAGCAATTGGTGACGCAAAACGTGGATCGTTTGCATCAGCGCGCCGGTTCCCGCCGGGTGATCGACCTGCATGGCCGGGCGGACATGGTGAAGTGCATGGTGTGCGACTATCAAATGATGCGCCACGCCATGCATGCCGAAATGGCGCGAATGAACCCTAGCTTTGCAGGTTTGCAGGCGGGTCACGCTCCGGATGGCGACGCCGATTTGGAAACCGACTTCAGCAGCTTCCGCATTTTCGACTGCCCACGCTGCAGCGGTATCCTGAAACCTGATGTGGTGTTCTACGGTGATGTAGTGCCCGCCGAGCGCAGGTTGGCAGCCCAGGTAGCGCTGGCCGAGGCGGATGCGGTGTTGGCTGTGGGCACCTCATTGATGGTGTTTTCCGGCTACCGTTTCTGCCGCGCTGCCCATGAGCGAGGCATGCCGCTGGCGTCGCTCTCGCTTGGTGTCACTAGGGCGGATACGCTGTTAACCCACCAGTGGCGCGCGCCGTTAACGCCGGTGCTCGAGCACGCCGTTCGCTGTTTGCAGCCCGCTTAAAGACCGCTATTAGCGCGCTTTCGATACCCACGGATTGTCTTCCAGCCAGAGTCGCCACGGGGCATCGCGGTGTTCGGGCTGGGCGTAATCGATGCCCACTCGCGGGCCGCTAACGATTGAGGCGTCATGTGCAGCGGCGCTAATCCACAGCTTGTCAGCCTGGGTCATATCGTGACCATACAGCGCTTTATCGATCGTCAACGCACGTGTGAGCTTGCCGGGGCCATTGCTGAGCTGTTTTCCTAAGGCTGGCCGGGTGGCGCGCATGGCGGCTTCGTTAACGGTGGGTTCTACCGCACGAATCAGCACCGCGCAGGGCGATTCTTCCGGCTCGGTCACCACGTTCAGTAACCAGTGCATGCCGTAAACCAGATAGACATAGGCGTGGCCCGCAGGGCCGAACATTGCTTCCGTGCGCGGCGAGCGGCGTCGGTGGGCATGGCAGGCGGTATCTTCAGCACCGCAGTAGGCCTCGGTTTCGACGATTCTTGCCGCCATCTGCTCGCCGTTATGCTCGCGTACCAGCCAGCAGCCCAGCAGGTCTCTCGCCACTTCGAGCGTGTCGCGATTATAAAAGTCGCGGGGGAGGGGCGTTAGCGCGCTGCTTTTAACATTCGGCAAAGTTGGGCACGGTTTTAACATCATCGTCTCGGCGTTTACTTGAGTAGAGTGCTAGGGTATTAGCTAACCACAGCCAATTGAAGCGGAGTGTATCGTGCTGTCATTTGAACATCTTTATGCCACCTTGCCTGAACCTCTCTGGGTCGCTACCCAGGCAACGCCCGTGGCCAGCCCAGAGCTGATCGTATTTAATGCCCCGCTTGCCCGTGAACTGGGAGCAAACGACGTGCCAGAGGCTGCGACGCTGGCCGAGTGGTTTAGCGGCAACCAGCCCATGCCAGGTTCTCAGCCGGGTGCATTAGGCTACGCAGGCCACCAGTTCGGCAACTTTGTGCCGCAACTGGGCGATGGCCGCGCGTTGCTGCTGGGTGAAGTGATCGACCAGAACGGCGTACGCCGCGATGTGCAGCTAAAAGGCAGCGGCCGCACGCCGTTTTCCCGCGGTGGCGATGGCCGCTCACCGCTAGGCCCGGTGCTGCGCGAGTACTTGGTCAGCGAATTTATGTCGGCGATGGGCATTCCCACCACCCGAGCCCTTGCGGCCGTCACTAGCGGCGAGCGCGTAGTGCGGCAAATGGCCGAGCCTGGCGCCGTCTTTACCCGCGTGGCGAGCAGCCATATTCGCGTGGGCACCTTTCAGTTTGCCGCCGCACAGCGGGATGACGCTTTGCTCAAAGCGCTGGCGGATCATGTGATTGCGCGCCACTACCCGGAAGCCGCCAAGGCAGAAGACCCCTATATGGCGCTGCTGGAAGCGGTGGTCGCCCGCCAAGCGGTGTTGATCGCCCGCTGGATGAGCGTCGGCTTTATCCACGGTGTGATGAATACCGATAATTGCAGCATTGCCGGTGAAACCATCGATTACGGTCCGTGTGCCTTTATGGAGCAGTTCGATCCGCAGAAAGTGTTTAGCTCCATCGATCAAGGCCGCCGCTACGCCTTTGCCAACCAGCCTTCAATCGCCCAGTGGAACCTAGCGCGCTTTGCTGAAACGCTGCTGCCGTTAATGCGTGAAGAGGGCGACGCGCTGGTGCAGCAAGCAACGGACGTCATTCGCCGCTTTGAATCACGGTTCAGCGCCGAACAGCTTCGCCTGCATGCCGACAAACTCGGCTTGGCGGCGGAAAGCCCCCGAGCCGCGCCGTTGATGGAAGCACTGGAAAGCCAGATGCATCAGGGGCGAATGGATATGACCGCCACCTTTGATGCGCTCACTCACTACGCCCTTTCACCCAGTGATGCCCACCGTGAGGCGCTGCTGGCGCTGACGACGCAGCCCAACGAGTTGACCGCGTGGCTGGAGACTTGGCAGGCCGAGCAGGTCGCCAGTCAAGACAGCCAGCGCTCCGCCGCCATGCGAAGCGCCAACCCGGTGATCATTCCCCGTAACCACCGGGTTCAAGAGGCCATCGATGCCGCTTACGAGGGTGATTTTGCACCTTTTCATACCCTACTGGTGGTGGTCACACAGCCCTTCGATGAATCCGTTGAAGCGCGCCGTTTGGCAGCGCCTGCTACGGATAATGAGCAGGTGTTGAGAACGTTCTGCGGTACTTAAAATAGCCTATGCCATTGAACTGAGGCCGGAATCAGCCCGTAGCGGGGGTCTTTTTCCAGGGATGGAAAAAGTAGCGCCCAGGGAGGGGTTCACAGCGCCCCCGCCTAGAGTTGCTCCGGCCGGTTTTAGAATGACATAAGACGTTATGATTTCTCTCGCATCCCTTGTGATAAACTGTGGTTTTTTACAGGTAGAAGGGTAGCCGGTGCGCAAAATCATTCACTGCGACTGTGACTGCTTTTATGCAGCAGTGGAAATGCGCGATAACCCCGCGCTGCGGGATATCCCGATTGCGATTGGCGGCAGCGTCGAGCAGCGTGGGGTGGTGGCGACCTGTAACTATCCCGCTCGGGAGTTTGGCATTCACTCGGCCATGCCGATGTCGCAAGCGCTTAAGCGCTGCCCGCACCTCACCGTGATCCGCGGTGAGATGGCCAAATACAAAGAGGTCGCCCGCCAGGTCTTCGCCATTTACCGCGATGTGACGGAACTGATCGAACCGCTCTCGCTGGATGAGGCGTTTCTGGATGTCTCGGAGGTCACGCTGCATCACGGCAGCGCGACGCTGATGGCCGAAGCGATCCGCGAACGGGTTAGCCGCGAAGTGGGGATCACCGTTTCAGCGGGCGTCGCGCCCAACAAGTTTCTGGCCAAGATCGCCAGTGATTGGAACAAGCCCGACGGCCTGTGCGTGATTACGCCGGATAAAGTCGACAGCTTCGTGCAACAGCTACCGGTCAAGAAAATTCACGGCGTCGGCCCGCGCACGGCCGAGAAACTGGCGGGGCTGGATATCCACACCTGCGCTGATCTACGTACCCGCACGCTGACCGACCTGGTCGAACACTTTGGCCGCTTTGGGCGGCGGTTACACGAGCTGAGCTGGGGGCGGGACGAGCGCCCGGTGAAGACCCACCGCGAGCGAAAATCGGTTAGCACCGAGCAGACCTACGCCCAGGATTTGCCTAACCTCGACGCCTGCCGCCGAGAGCTGCCCGCGCTGATCGAAGACCTGGAGCGCCGCTACGCCAGGCTTGATCCGCCACTGGCGGTGCGCGGGCTGATCGTCAAAGTGAAGTTCAGTGACTTTACCCAAACCACCGTGGAACACGCCGACCCGGCGCCTAACCTGGAGCAATTCGAGACGCTGCTGAACGTTGGCTGGGCCAGAGGCGAGCGCCCGGTGCGCCTGCTGGGCGTGGGCTATCGGCTGGCGGAAAACAGCCAAGAGCACCAGCTGTCGCTGTTTTAATTAGCCGGTTAACCCTTTTATGGATTGACGCTCCTCCAGGCCCGCGATAAAACAGACGTATGATAGCCTGATGTATGTATCTCACGTTTGATTACCCACGAGCCCGCCATGTCTGCTAATGCTGCCCAACGTCCCCGTTTAGTGTTTGCCCACGCCAATGGTTTTCCTGGGCTTAGCTACCGCAGCCTGCTCAATCCGCTGGCAGAGATGTTTGACCTGCACCCGCTGGATCGACTGGGCCACCATCCGGATTACCCGGTTAACCACAACTGGGGCAACTTGGTCGATGAGTTGTTGAGCTATCTGCCCGAGACGGATACGCCGCTTTTAGGCGTGGGGCATTCGCTGGGAGGCACGCTGATGGCCATGGCGGCCGATAAACAGCCCGAGCGCTTTTGCGGCGTGATCATGCTGGACCCGCCGTTGATGCTGGGAACCGATGCGTGGGCGATGAAAGCCGCCAAACGGTTCGGCTTTGTGGACCGGGTAACGCCTGCGGGTAAAACCCTGGGGCGGCGCACCGTGTGGCCAAGCCGCGAGGTAATGGCCAACTCACTGGGGCGTCGGGGCTTGTTTCGCCGCTTTACCCCGGAAGCACTCAACGACTACATTGAAGCAGGGACGCGCTTGTTAGACGACGGCAGCGCTGAGCTGACCTTTGACCCGCGTATCGAGGTGGAGATTTTCCGCCATCTGCCGGATCACCTTTCGCGCCTGCCGCAGCGGCTGGGCGTGCCGATTGAGCTGGTGGCCGGTCACGAATCGCACCTGCTGACTGCGTCGCGCATTAAACGCTTGCGGCGCAAAGGGTTATCGGTGAGCGAGGTTCCCGGCACGCATATGTTCCCGATGGAGCACCCGGATGAAACGCGTGCTGCCATCCTGGCGGCCTGGCAGCGTATCGCCAGCGCCCGTCAGGCTTCTCATACAGCGTAAGGAGGCGTTATGTATCTTTCCGTACAGCTTAGCTATTACCCACTGGCCGATGACTTCAAACCGGTGGTCAAAGAAGTGGTGAAACGCCTGGAGGCAACAGGGCTGGAAGTGCACCCGAACCGCATGAGTACCCAGGTGTTTGGCGAGTTTGATGCGGTCATGGCAGCGTTAAGCGATGTGATGAAGTGGTCGTTCGAGACCCATGGGAAGGCGGTCTTTACGGCTAACTTTTTGGAAGGCGATCGTCGGCCTCGGTAGCCGAACCGGGGTAGCTGAGCAGAGGTAACTGAGTCGTTGGATCAGCCGTTGCCACTCGCGCCTTAGAGCGTGAAATTTTTCATATCGTTAAAACAGGCTTAATAACTTGCCCAGCGTTTCCATACCGTGTTCACTGCGTTGGGTCCAGGGATGGCCATAGCTTAAGCGCACGCAGTGGCGAAACTGCTGCGTCGCGGAAAAAATCGGCCCTGGTGCCAAGCTAACGCCCTGGTCCAGCGCGGTCTTGAAGAGCCGAAGCGAATCCACCTGCTCGGGGAACTCCACCCATAGAAAGTAGCCGCCTGCTGGGCGGGTGATGCGGGTCTGGGCAGGAAAGTAGCGGTCGGCCGCTGTTAGCATACTGCCCTGCTGTGCTTCAAGAGCGTGGCGGAGCTTTCGCAGATGGCGGTCATAACCGCCGTGTTGTAGGTAGTCGGCAATCGCTGCCTGTGCGGGCACGGAAGGGGAAATAGTGGTCATTAGCTTCAGCCGCGAGATAGCCTGAGCATAGCGGCCGCCCGCTACCCAGCCGACCCGATAGCCAGGTGCCAAGCACTTTGAGAAGGAGCTGCAGTGAATCACCAACCCCTCATCATCAAAGGCTTTGACTGGCGCCGGTGGCGTGCTGCCAAAGTACAGCTCGGCATACACATCATCTTCTAGCATGGGTACTTGGTGTTGTTTTAACAGCTGATACAGCGCTTGCTTATGCGCTTTACTCAGGCTGGCACCGATTGGATTTTGCAGATGACTCATAAACCAGCAGGCTTTGATGGGCAGTGTCTCCAGTCGCTCTGCCAGCACCTCTAGGTCGATCCCTTCCCGAGGGTGTACCGGAATTTCTACCGCGCGCAGTTTTAGACGCTCCAACACCTGCAGGCTGGCGTAAAATGCTGGGGACTCGATCGCCACCAAGTCGCCCGGTTGAGTGACGCACTGCAGGGCTAGATTAAGCCCCTCCATCGCGCCATTGGTAATCACCAGCTCTGCCATCGGCAAGTGTATGCCGCCCAGCATGTAGCGCAGCGCAATTTGCCGGAGCAGGTCGGTATGCCCGGTGGTCATCGCGGCCACCACCTGCTGAGGCGATAGCGCACGCAAACCTCGCGTCATACTGATACTCAAGCGAGAGAGCGGAAATAGCTCGGGGTCAGGAAAGGCCGAGCCAAAGGGCACCGTTCGATCATCCTGCAGTGAGTCGAGTACCGAGAACACCAGCTCGCTGACCTCCACCTCTGCTGGGTCGGTGGGCTGCAGTGTCACCCGTGGTTCCCCCAATAAGCGTCGCGCATGTTCACGAACGAAGTAGCCCGAACGAGCCCGCGCGGTAATTAGCCCCCGGTTCTCAAGTAAATAGTAGGCCTGGAACACCGTCGAAGGGCTAATGCCGTGATGGCGGCTAGCTTGGCGCACCGAAGGGATTCGCTCGCCAGGGCCAAGCACACCTTCGCTAATCAGCGTGGCTATCTCATCGGCAAACTGTTCGTAGCGTTTCATTGGATAAACCGTGGGTGCATGAAATGGAACTCCAGTTGGCTCGCCCCATTGTTGGCAGGCACGGCGCGGCTCCCGATTGTTAGAAAGCCTCATTGTGTTTTATTTGGAAAATGTAAAACAGACTCAAATACAGTCATAAAAAGCGTATCAGGAAGTCAGGACATGGAGGAGCCGAGGCGATCTGATACGGCTTATTTCTCTAAAACTGCGCCTGTTTGTATTGGTGCTGCCTAGGCATAGTGGCGCCTAACTCAGTCGCTCAATGACAAAGGCATGATCATCCACTTAGCGACGCCCCTCGACCGTATAGACCTCCGTTCCCTTTTTTCTGGATATCGGTATGACGCAACGCATTCCACTGCAAGACCTGACGACAGAGACAGTGGTTGAACACTACTCGCCTACGCCTAAGTCTAAGCCACCCAGTAGCAAGCCACCGCAACTTGGGCATATTTATGTGCGAGAAATAAAGGGCTTTTTTCAGCGCATTCGACGTAGCTCCAACTGGCTGCTGATGGGACTCTATTTTGGCTTGCCGTGGCTCCAGTGGGGTGACCGAGCAATGGTATGGTTTGACCTCTCTGCCCAGGAATTTCACCTATTTGCAGCGACGTTTTACCCCCAGGACTTTATCTTACTGACCTGGATTTTGATGATCTGCGCCTTTGGTCTGTTTTTGATTACGGTTATGGCGGGACGGGTGTGGTGTGGCTACAGCTGCCCGCAAAATGTATGGACGTTTCTATTTATCTGGTTTGAACAGCGCTTGGAGGGGGCACGGCACCGACGAATACGCCGTGACACATCACCTAACACGCTTGATACGTTATGGCGGAAAGGCGCCAAACATACTGCTTGGCTACTGATAGCCCTGGGAACGGGCATCACCTTCGTGGGTTATTTTACGCCGGTGGGTGGACTAGTAGGGGAGTTGCTTAGCCTGGATGCGCATCCCTGGGCGGTCTTTTGGATTGGATTTTTCACACTGTTTACCTACTTGAATGCTGGCTGGTTGCGCCATCAGGTGTGCCTGCACATGTGCCCCTATTCACGCTTTCAGTCGGCCATGTTCGATAGCAATACGCTGATTGTTTCCTATGATGCTGACCGCGGTGAGCCGCGTCGTCACCATCCAAAAGGCGTTGAGGAAGCGCCTGCAGGAGACTGTATAGACTGCGAACTCTGCGTTCAGGTGTGTCCGACGGGGATCGATATTCGTGATGGGCTGCAGTATGAGTGCATTGGCTGCGCGGCGTGTATCGATGCTTGCGATAGCGTCATGGCGAGGATCGATAAACCGCTTGGGCTGATTCGTTATACGACCGAGCGCGCCCTGGAGGGTAAAAAGACACGTTTTTGGCGCCCTCAATTGTTGGCGTATACGGCGGCGTTACTCTCCATGGTGGTACTCATGGTCGGTTTCTTGAATGCTCGGGTGCCTATTGATGTAGAAGTCGCCCGCGATCGTCAGGCGTTGTTTGAGAAGACTGTAGAGGGCCGTATTATCAACTACTACAACGTGACGCTGCGTAATCAAGATAACCAGCAGCATCGCTACGCATTATCGGCGACTGGGCTGCCAGGACTTCGTTTACAAGGCATCGACACGTTGGAGTTGGCGGCTAATGAAACGCGATCTTTACGCCTTGCATTGAATGCCGAAGAGGAAGTCCTGACCCAGCCCAGTCATATCGTGGAGCTGCATATCATTGCTTTAGATGACCCTTCTATTACCTACAC
>OJFX01000304.1_pt1 | contig 17938 bp, 9 predicted proteins | sample 1594171 | NCBI WGS metagenome assembly OJFX01 (sample SAMN05416840, study PRJEB24817) | seawater metagenome | isolation source: Sea water | place: Canada:Atlantic | collected 2013-07
GGCCCTGGCCTCCCCCTCCGCTGCGCGGAGTCGGACCGAAGCTAGAAGCCTCACAGCCCCCCATCCCTCCCAATAGGCGCCAGCGCTCCCAGCCCTCCGGCTTCTCCTCCTTCCCTGGTCCGTCGGCGGAGCCGACTCGTGCCCGGGCCGTGTTGGGTTCGTCAAGCAGGGCGCCGCCCTGCTGCTTGTCACTTGCCTCAGGTGGACTGGAGTGCTCGGCACTCTCGGTAGGCGAGGAAGGTGGCGCCGCTCGCCAGGATGAGGGCGAGGAAGAACCAGGGGGTCTGTCCGCCTGAAACTCCCATTCCGGTGGTGGTTCCTGAGGAACTGCGACCAAGGAAGACCACCATGCAGAGCAGCGCGAGGGCGCTGGCGCTAAGGGTGGTCAGCGCACTGCGCCCGCGGTCCATGGGAAGGAGGCCCGACGCCGATGCGGGGGTCGCGGCGGCAGCCACGACGGCGGCGATGAAGGCCAAAATGCCCTCTGTGAACTGGAAGCCAGTCGCGCTCGTGTTCATCTGCGCGTGGGACGACTGCGCCAACGACTGGAACACTTGCCCCATTTCGCCGCTGAACTTGATCTCGAACCAAGGAAGAAAACAAAGCACCGCCGCACCCGCGGCCAGCCCTGAGGCGAGCTTCTGGTTAGAGGAAACGTCAGGTCGGGACTGGTCAGGGGAATCCATGGGCGCAGGTTACTCGGGACTCCCGCGGCGCGAGACCTCGAGCCCGCGGGAAGCGGGGCGCCTAATCAGGTGGGGATCCGACCCAAGAGCAGCCTGACCCAATCGAGCCCCGTTGCCGGCGGTCGACCGATGGGGACTACAGCGCCGCACGGAGCAGGTAGATCAGCACCCCAAATCGAGCGGCTTTGCCGATGCCGACGAGACAGAGGAAGAGCCAGAGGGGCGTCTTCATCATGCCGGCCATGAAGGTGAGGCCGTCGCCGACGATGGGGACCCAGGCAAGCACAAGGGTCCAGACGCCGCGGGATTCGAACCAGCGCTTGGCGCGCTCGAGCTTGTCGGCCTTGAAGGGGAACCAGCGGGCGTCCTGGTAGCGCAGGAGGAAGCGGCCGAGGATCCAGTTCACGACGGACCCAAGGGTGTTGGCGAAGGTCGCGACGGTCCAGAGCGTGGTGAGCTCGTAATCCTTGATGACGAGGGCCGCGAGCCATGCCTCCGAGGCTCCAGGGAGGACCGTCGCCGAGAGGAAGCTAACGGCGAAGAGTCCAGCAAGGGCGGTCATGGGCGCACGATAAGGAGTGGTTCGGCCGGTGCTTTGGATGGGTCGACGAGGAGATCCCACAGGAAGATCCGGCCCGAGCTGGTGCCCGCCGCAAGGCGCTCGCCGTCCGGCGAAAGGGCCAGGCTGAAGCACGCATCGCCGGGCCGGCTCATGAGAACGGTCGCCTTGAGGCCTCCCTCCGGTCGGGCGTCCAGCGCGACGACTTCGCCTGAGCGGGTGGCGGCATAGATCGTGTCGGCGGTGACCGCCAGATCGAGAATGTCGCCGCCCGAAAGGCGTGCCGTCCGCACATGGGACTTCGCCTTGAAGCGCGTCTCCATCTGTGAGGCAGTGCCGTCCTCGGCGCGGTAGAGCCGTGGCTCCCAAACGTGGACCTCACCCCCCTCACCGGCGGTGACCACCCGGTCGGAGCCGGGCCCGGTGGCCACAGCGAAGATGGCGTGCTGGTACATCTCGCGGTCGGGGAGGGTCTGGGTGTGGCGCGTGTAGCTCGTCCAAAGCTCCCCTGTCTCGGCGGCATAGACCTTGGCCGAATGGTCGCGGCTAGCGGTGATCACGAACTCGCCGGTCGCGGTGAACGCGAGGTCTGCCACGTGGTCGGTGTGAAGTTCGCTCTTCCAAAGACGGCGTCCTGTCGATGCGTCGTAGCACGCCACGGAGCCGTCGGCGGCGCACGCGGCGAGCTTCGTACCGTCGGAAGATACGGCGACGCCAAGGGCCAGGTCCCGGAAGACATCGACGGCAGGCGCGACCTCGCCGCCGCCAAGGGCCACCCGCCGCAGCTCACCGGCGGAGCCCGCGAGCCCACCCGCGACGGCGATCGACCCTTCACCCTCGGGGACGATTGAGTGAATGCGCTGGGGCAAACCACCGTAGCGATGGACGAGCCTGCCGGAGGTCACGTCGAAGGCCAGCACTTCCCGCACGCCCGACGTGAGAATCCGTTGGCCGTCCGCGGTGAAGGAGAGCGCCGTGACAGCCAAGGGGTGGGCATAGTGCTCCGGTGCCGGCGCGTGGCGCGTGGACCGCGCGCTCAGCTCGGCAAGGGAGACGTCCTGCTGCTCGGTAGGGACTTCGGCCCCGCCCTGGATCCAGTCACGAAGAACTTCCAGCTCCTCCGCCGGCACCGGGTCGCCACTGCTCGGCATACGCTCGAACTCATCGTCCGAAGCCATGAGCCGAAACAGCTCGCTCGCGCCGGGATTTCCCGGGACAAGAGGGGTCTCGCCCGTGTCGCCCGGCACGGTCAGCCGCCCGTAGGTCTCGGCCGACCAGCCGCCTTTCGCCTTGTCCCCCATATGGCAGGACGCGCAGCGACGGTGAAGGATCGGCGCGACGTCCGCGGCGAAGGACGGCGCGTCGGAAACCGAAACGAGGGGGAGGAGCCACCAGATCATCAGTGTTGGAACAGGAATTCTTGGGTGTTGAGCAGGGCCCAGACGAGGTCCTCCCACCGAGCGACGTCGCCGCCGTCCAGGTAGGCATTCACCGTGTCTCGTTCGTGTGAGGTCGGATAGCGAGCGAAGACCGCGAGATAGAGATCGTCGACGCCCGTTCTCATCGGACGGAACCGCTCTGCCGCGGCGCGGACCATGCTGCCGACGTAGGCGCCGTTCAACATCTGGAGCGCTTGGGCGAGCGTCGGTTCCTTCGAGCGTTCGCAGGCGCAGCTCGTGGCGCGGGCGGGCTCGCCAAACGCACGGAGGAACGTGATCCGCTCCGACTCGGCCTTTTGGTCGCCAGCGTCCTGCACGAGCCGTAACGACGCGAACCAACGGTCGATCTTGGACTCCGTCTCGGCGAGATACTCTGTGGTTTGGCGCCACTCGTCATCCCCCGAGCGATGACGGTCCCGCAGCTCCTTCTCCTGCGCCGCATCGAGCCCCGGCCCGGCCTCCATTTCGAGTAGCTCCATGAGGCGCACATCCACGACCTCACCGGCGCTAAAGCAGAAGCCGGCGGCCCCGCCACCATTCCAGATCTTCAAGAGGATCGAGCTCGCGCCGGCCGGCATCGGCACGGTCACGGTGTCCTGACCCGGCGCTGCCCCACGGCTCACCTTGCGCGTCAGCACCTCCTTGCCCGCCACCCAAAGCCGCAGGCCATCGTCGCTACCGAGAGAGAACGTAAGCGTGTGGGCCGCAGCGCACCGCACCGTCCGCGTGAGGTAGACGGCGGAGTTCCCGGGCATCTTTAACGGATGCACGACGCCGTCCTCCCATTCCGTGTGCTCGGTCCAGGTGAGGCCCTGCACACCCAGTGGGTCGGAAGTGAACTCTTCGACGCCGAAATCATGCTCGAAAGCGTCTGGCGCCTCGAAGATCTCGGTGATCTGCCACGGCCCCAGCGCCGCCTCCCTTGATTCCTCCAGAGATGCGCGAGTTCTATTCACCCAGTCCGAGAACTCATCGTCGATCTCTCGGGCCCGTTGGCTGGCGACGGCGCGGCCAAGCATGGCGCCGCCTATCAACTGAGCCCGCTCCCCTTCGCTTGCCACGCGCTTCACCGCGTCGGAGATCTGCTCGGCGCTCAATAGACGCCGCCGCTGCCGGGAGAACAGTTCAATGTCGGGCTCATCGTTCTCTCTGGGCTCCGACATGCGCTGATACACCTGACTGTTCAGGATCGTGCGCAAGGTGTGGCGGCGGTCGTATCCACTCGCCACAAAGTCCTTCGCCAGCGCATCCAAGAGGGCTTCGTTCGAAGGTGGATTCGAGGATCGAAAGTCATCGACGGGCTCGACGATGCCACGGCCCATGAGCTCGGCCCAGATCCGATTGACCTGCACGCGGGCGAAGAAACGCTCGTCCTCGTGGGTCAACCAGTCGGCGAACGCGGCCCGGCGCTCGTCCAACGGAGCACTCGTCTCCCCCGCCCAGGGTGCGATCCCTTGCTTGGTTCGTGCGTGAACCACGCCGTCCGAGAAGTTGGTCGCAATGCGGTAGTAGTCGTCCTGGGTCCACCCCTCGTAAGGGTGATTGTGGCACTTGGCGCACTCGAGACGCGACCCGAGGAAGACCTGGGTGGTGGCCTCGATGCGTGTGGTCGCGTCGGGGAGCGCCTGGTAGTACGCGGCACCGGCCCCCTCTGCGGTCAACAGGCCTCGCACCAACTCGTCGTAGGGTTGATTCGATCGCCAGCTATCCCGTAGCAAGGTGGCGTACGGCTCAGCGGCCTCCTTCAGATTCGCGCGTGTCAAGCGCAGGAGGTCCGCGTCCTTGTTGGCCCAGAATGCAGCGTGCTCGTCGGACGCGAGAAGCTGTTCGATCATCCGCGCGCGCTTGTCTTCGGCTCCAAACTCGAGGAACTTCTTCACATAATAGTGCTCTGGAAGCAGTCCCGTCAGATCCAAAGTAACGCGACGCAGGAACGTCGCATCGTCGCATGTCTGCATCGGGAAGTACTGAAGCTCCCGTAGCCGCTCGTTCACCAACTCGTCCACGAAGTTGTACTCGTCAAGCTCCGGCCATTCGTAGCCGTCGACCGGCTGGACAAACACAAACGGCACCGACACGAGCTGATCGAGATAGCGAGCGACGATCGCACACTGGCCGCGGCCCTTGCCAGTCACGCTGCCAAAGGCGTCCACCTCGGCGATGCCGTCGTTGGTGCTGAACCAGCTCACGAGGGAGGTCACATCGAGCGTCTCTCCGTTCGAGAGGTACGCCGTGGCGGTCAGGGGTTCCTCAACCTCCGGGAACGTGCGCAGCACCGGCCCCTCGGGAAGAATCTCGAGCCTATCGAGGCGGACACCGTTCGCCTCGGGGCCGCGCGCGCCTTCCTGGATCCAGCGCTTGATGATGTCGAGGCCGATATCCCCCTCGGCCAGGCGCACGCCGCCGCCGTGGGACATCTCGCCCAGGGGCTTTCGGAGGAGCAAGCTCGCCCCCGGCTCGATCAGGTCGATGCGCCGGCCGAGCCCACCCGTCACAAGCGTCTCGTAGTCCGCCTCGGGGTCGTACGCAAACAGCGACATGGCGAAGCCGCCGCGCCCGTTGGGCGAGCCGTGGCACGCGCCCCCGTTGCATCCAGCCTGGGTGAGCGCAGGCAGGAGCTCAAACTCGAAGCTGACCGGCGCTGGCTCGTCCGAGGACACGGGTGCGGCTGCTTGACTCCATGCAGCCGTCACGAGACAAATCGTGGTGAACATTAGAATAGCTCCGGGATCGGCATGCCGCCCTGGGCCAGCTGCACGGGGCGTCCTTGCAGCGTGTGCATCGGCTTCTCGCGGTCGATCCCGAGCTTCTCGTAGATCGTCGCGGCGTAGTCCTCGAAGGTGTAGGCCATGGGGCTCGTGATGTACCCGCCCTCTTCGTCGGTGGTGCCCACGATCTGCCCGCCGGGGACGCCGGCGCCGGCGAAGAGACACGTGAAGGAGTAGACCCAGTGGTCGCGCCCCTTGCGGTCGTTGATCTTCGGCGTGCGCCCGAACTCCGTCATGAAGCAAACGAGGGTGTCCTCAAGGAGGCCACGGTCGCGCATATCCGAGATGAGCGCCGCGAACGCTTGGTCGGTGCTGCCCATCATGGGCCACGTGCCGATACCAAAACGTCCCGCCCCAGGCCCGCCGCCTTTGATCCTCGTGGACGCCTCTGAGTAGATGAAGTCGTGGTGGTCCCAATTCATGTTGGAGCCGCCGGGGGTTTCCTTCGTCATGGGCTCGCGCACGTCGACGCACACGTAGCGCACGCCCGACTCTATGAGCTTGCGCCCGAGCAGGTAACACTGCCCACGGTGCCCTCGCCCGTAGAGATCACGCGTGGCGTCGGACTCCGTCCCGAAGTCGAAGGCCTCACGCGTCAGCGGATTGGTCAGCATGTCGTGGGCTTGCTCCATGGCGGCGCGCATGCCGGCCACGTCGCCCTTCGACGAGTCCCCGAACCCGATGTCCAGGTTCGACAAGAGATCCCTTCGATCGAGGAAGCGGCGCTCGTCGATGCCGGACGCCAGGCCCAGGTTCGGCACCTCCCACTTCGGATCCGAGAGGTCGCGCCCGCCGGTCTTGAACGCCTTCACCGCGGGCGGCAAGAAGCCGAGCCGGCTCATGGCCGCTTGCTCGCTGTTGCCCGGCACGAGGATGTTCGACGGCAGGTGCTTCGCACCGGCGCCCAGGCGCCACGCCACCACCGAACCGATGTCCGGCATCTCGACGGGGCCCGTTGGATCGGCCCCGGAGAACACGTACTGGGACCCCAGCGGATGGCTGTTACCGATTCCTGGAACCGGTTGAGTCATACAGCGCACGACCGAGAGCTCATGGGCCACCTTCGCGGTCTTGGCACACAGCTCGGTGAAGTGCATGCCCGGGACACTCGTCCGGATCGTCTTGAAAGGGCTCCTGTGTTCGAGGGGCGCGTTCGGCTTGGGATCGAACGTATCCATCTGCGAGACGCCGCCTTGCTCGAACACCACCAAGACGCGCTTCGCCTTGGCTCTGGCTCCCCCTGGGGATCGGCTGAGGGCCGGATGCGCCGCGAGGGCAGAGCCCATGGACACTTGGAGGAACGAACGGCGCGAGAGCGCCAGGGGTCGCGAAGGAGAAGGAGCCATGGGTGACGCCAGGTTAGCAGCTCGGCGGCATCCACCATCCGCCGAGCCCAAGTGGCGCGGGGAATTCAGGCGCGTCGCCCTGGGCCTGGTGCGAAACGAGAAGCGAACCGGGCAGTCGCTCCAAAGAGGGACTGCCTCAGGCGTCGTCGGAGATCCCCGGGACCAACTCTTGGATGAGTGGGTTCGGGAAACGTCGTGACGCCGCGATGGCGTAGAACGTCTCGTGGAGATCAGGCAGCCGCCGGATCTCCACGAGCTCGCCGTCCGCGAGCTCGTCCCTCACCACGATCGGCGGGACGACGCCGAGGGCGCGACTCTCCCGCGCCATCAGCCGGAGCATGGCCATGTCGTCGATCTCACCTGCGATGCGCGGCCGGACACCGAGCCGAGCCACAAGGGCATCAAAGCCGGTGCGGATGCTGCTCTCCACCGTAGGCAGGAGCAGCGGCTCCGTGGAGAGGATGTCCACGAGCCGGCGGCCCTTCTTGTGGTGCTCCGGGTGACCCACCAGGCTCACCGGCTGCTCGGCGATCAAGTGAGGAACCCAAGTGGTGCTCGAGGAACGCAGCGGCGCCACGTTCGCGAGCACCAGATCCAGGCGATGCGCCTCTAGCTCCTGCAACAAGTCCGACAGCACCCCCGACCGAATGACCAGCTCCACGTCGTCTCGACCGATGAGAGGCTGGAAGAACCCGATCTGGAAATTGCGCGACAACGTGGCCAGCGCACCAACGCGCAGGACGCGCCGGGCGACTCCGCCGCGCTCACCCAAGGTGCCGACGAGTTCATCGCCGAGCTCGAAGACGGTGTCCGCGTAGTCCAGGGCGATTCTCCCGGCCTCCGTGAGCACGAGCCGACGCCCCTCGCGATCGAAGAGCGCGTGCCCGAGCTGCCGCTCGAGCTTTTGAATCTGCACGGACACGGCGGATTGCGACACGTGGAGCCGCTCAGCCGCCCGCGTCAGATTGCCCTCGCGCGCCACGGCCCAGAAGTAACGCAGATGGTGGAAGTTGATGTGATCCATGGACTCGCCCTTGTTCTACCCAGGCGAACGCAACCTTCCAATCCCTGCGTTGAGTGTATCGCTCCCAGGTCACGATCTTCCCTGCGCCAGGTGCCGCCGTGCCCATCCCAGGGCCCGGCGCCGGGTCACTTCGTTCCCCGGGTGGAAAAGCGAGTGATCTCGACCGTCTGGGTGTCCTCACCGGCGGCTGCGAGGGCGAGCCGGATGGGCGTGCCTCCGTCCAGCGCGATCTCAATCCCGCGGGCGCCCACGGGCAAAGGGAACCGGCACAGCCCATCGCGATCCCCCTCGATCTGGCATCGGATGCCCTTCTTCGGTTCGAACACCTCGATCTTCGGGTGACGGACGGGACGACCCGTTGGAAGGACGAGCTGGAGAGACACGGAGCGTACCCATCGACTGAGATCCAAAGGCAGCAAGCGCGCGTCCCGTGTGACTTGGTTCGCTCGAATCTCCACGCCCTTCACTTCGCAGATCACCCAGGTGCCCGCGAAGGCAGTCACCTGTAGGTCGTGGGTTCCCACACGAAGTCCCCTGATCTGATCCTGGAATCCAAGGCCGGCCCCGGACCGCACGGAACGGAGAACTCCGTCGGGACCGCGGCTTGAGAGACCCACCCCACGCGTCAGGTTCCGGGTGTCTTCCCTCACCCGAATGGCGAGGGACCCTGTTGGCATGCCACTCTCCGGCTGCCCACGTTCCAGGCGAAGGACCACGGGGCTCCCGTCCGCCGGCAGCTCGCTATTGCGCAGCGGCGCGTATCCGGCGCAGGTCACCCGCACGCCCAGGCGCGGCAAAGTTCGCGTGGCACGGAGCCGGAAGCTCCCGTCCGGCGCCGAATAGATCGGCCCAGACCCGAAGGCCCGGCTCTGATCGGGCCGGTCGCCCCAAACCTGCTCAAACTTGAGGAGCGCCCCTTGGACAGGCTCGCCCGTCGCGTCGACGACGTGACCGTGGGCCAACGTGGGCACGGCCTGAAGGCGAACGGCGCCCACGTCGAGGGGAGCCCCCGAGGGGATGCCAGCAGGCACCTGGAAAGTGCCCGTGGACCACTGGGCGTCCTTTTGGGCCTGCACGCCCTGCCGCCGGTAAATGACCTGTGCGTTGTAGCCTTCGCCGAAGTCCATGGGGAGCTGAAAGTGACCACCGCCATCGGTGAGTCGCGAGGTACTCACCGCAGCCTGAAGATCGGCGCGCCCCGTTTCGCTGATGCGGAAGAAGTGCAGCCCCACCCGTTCGCTCGCAAGTGGCTCCCCCGCCAGGTTGATGATGCGGCCCCGAAGCAAGGGAAGCGGCTGCCCAAGCCGCAGCTCGACCTTCACGGTCTCGCCATCTTGGCTCGGGCCCGCAACGTTCACGAGGGACCCCTTCAAGAGCCCCCTCGACTTTCCGATGAATGACAGACGGAGGCCAAGGCCAATGCGCCCGAAGAGGACGACGCCATCCGGCCCCACCTCCAGGCCGTCACCGAGCGTCTCTCCTTGGACCCCTGGCCTCCTCTCCGCCTCTTCCCCCGAGATCCAGGTCCCTGAGAGGTAACCCTTCTGATTCAGGGGCGTGCCGTCAGCCCGGGTGACGTGTACCTCGACGTTCCCTGCGCCCGGCAGCACTAGATCCACCGGTTCGCCTTGGTTTTCATGGCTCAACACTTCCACCGAGACGGGCTCAGCGAAGGGAAGGAGCGCGTCCACGTGGAAGCGACCGTTCGAGTTGGCGAAGTCGCCGATCACCCTCAAGACGCGCCGGTCGGAAAGATCAAAGCTCGCACATCCATCTGACTCGCCGCTCTCCGCACGCAGAAGGCGCATGTTGTCGTAGTAGTCCAGATTCTCCGCTCGCAGCTCGAGCGGTACGCCGGGAACTGGCTCCCCGCGAGAGCTGAGAACACGAACTAACAGTCTCCGATTCCTTGCGGCCTTCGCCCCCGCCGCGCTCACGCCCTCAGGTTTCGGCAAGGGCCGCAGCGTCGAGACGGCGGGATGGGGCTGCTGCGCTTCCCGGCCGGGCTCCCCCGCCTGTGAAGTGACGACAGCTACGGAGGACGCGACTTCCCCAGCGCTCCGAGCGACCTCGTCATCATCCAGCCCAGGGGGCCGATCGCCATCTAGCAAATGATCCGTCCCCCCTGAGAGCCATGCCGCGCCGATCAGGACCGCTGCGAGCAGTAGCAACAATGCAAGCAAAGTGCGCATGGCGTCAATCCTACGCCATGCGCACCGAGTCGCTCGCTGAATGGAAGCGGGCCGGGTCCCGCAAGCGCCACGCTAACGCGCCGGCGGGCTCAGCTCCTGGATGGTCGCGCCAGACGCCTCGTTCATCACGAGGATCGAGTACCGCTCCACCGGCGGCCCTTCCACACCTGAAAGCGACACGTAATCAAAGCGCCCACGCAGGTCCGTGTAGCCGTCCTTGTGGAACCTGACCTTGCCCCCTCGCAGCTGGGCATAGACCTTGACGTAAGTCTTCGGCAGCGGCTTCTTTGTATCACCGTCCACCACGCGCACTTGCCCATAGCGTTCAAGGCCCTGCACCACCAGATCTCCTGCGAAGTACGTGGTCCGACGCGCGAGGCCGGCGCCGCGTACTTCCACGAGCACGTTCGCGCCCTGGAACTCAGCCGGGAGCTCAACAGCGAGCCGGGTCTCGCCCTCGTCCAGGGCCACCGTATCCACCCGATTCGGTTGCACGAGCCCAAAGGCGCCGCCCTCGCCCCGCACAAACGGGCTGTTGGAGAACAGGAACTCGATGTCCATGCGGTGGTACCGAATCTCAAGCTCCGGAATCCGCTCGTAGTCCACGAAGAGCCGCCCATCTTCGACCTGCACGCTTAGCACCGGCTCGTTCGACGCCAACGCCCCTTGTGCCTGGTCGCGGTTGTCCGGATCGATCACGTCCTGCGGGCCGCGGCCTTCGATCTCGAGGGCCTGGGCCAGGACGTTCCCGAAGCGGTTCTTCCAGCGGGCCACTGGGTGATCCGCGTAGCGCTCCGCGATGGCGCGCGCTCCGGCGACGTCCTCACGATAGAAGGCCAGGTGGGCCGCCATATAGTCGTACTGAACCTTGGTGTTCACCTCGGCGCGATTCACCTTGGCAAAGGCCGCCAGCGCCTCCCCCACTCGCTCCTGGAGTAGCAGGTAGTAGCAGAGTTCCATCCGATCCTCGCTCGACGGCTCCGAACCCCGGGCCAGGCCCCCGATGAACGCCATGTACTGCGCCTTGAACTGATCGTTGAGGATCTCACGGCGTCCGCCGAAGGCGTAGGTGCGCCCGTTGACCAGGGGCTCGTACGCCAGGTGTTCATAGAGCGCGCGCTTCTGGGGGTCGACGGTCAGGAGCACCGAATCAAAGGGAGCGCCCACCTGGTTCAAGGTCGTGCGGCTCATCGCCAGGAAGTCACGGGTCGCGCCCGCGTCCTGGTGCCTGATACCGTACTGCCAAAGGACGTCGCTGTAGACGTTTCGACGCGCTAGCGCTTTCGTGATGCTCGCGAACGCGGCGGGTTCGCCCATGCGCCATGCGACCTTGCCGAGGTCAAGCGCAAGGGGATTGCCCTGGCGCAGGAATTCCAGCACGGCCTCGAGATCACCGTTCTGGGAAATCCACTCCCAGGTCCCCGTGTCCTCCTTGCTGAGCTTCGGCACCGCGCGGAAGGTCACGGCCTCTGCCGCTCCGAGGAGCACGTCGCCCTGGCCGACATGCACCGGATAGCCGGCGAACTCGCCGGCCTCAGGGAAGTAGAAGAACGCCTCAAGGGAATTGGATCCGTAGGGACCAAGCGCAACGGACACCCCGCGGGTGACATTGGTCTGCGCCAGGGGGATGGAGCCCTTCGGTATCTGCACGAGCGCCTGCAGCTCGATCGACGCCGACGTGGGATTGGTGATGACGACGCGGCTTCCGTAGGCACGGCCCGTCAGAAACTCGCCGCTCACGTAGTCCTCGACCGCCCGCCCGTCGACCATCTTGGTGCGGCGCTCCGGGCGGAAGTAATCTTGGCCCACAAGCACCTCGGCCGTTCCGTCTTCGCGCCTTGCGTCGCCAATGTCCTCAAGGGCGAGCAAGAGCGGCGAGCCCGCGGTCATCGTGACTGCTCGGCCGTTGGCCACGACATTGTGCTCCGCCGCCTCGAACGGCAAATCGATCAGCGCAAGGGCGAGCAGCATCTCCGCCGTGTTGCGCGTTGCCAAGGGGAATGCGCCCGACACGAATTCGCCGTCCGCCCGGGCGAAATCCAGCCAGAATGGCGACACCGTGATCAGATCGGCCTTCGTATTGAGAAGCCTAACGCTCCAGTAGTGCGTTTCGGCAAGCTCCTGAGTGCTCTGCAGATCCCGGAAGAAGAACCCCTTAGCCCTGCCGCGGCGCTTCATATCGCCGCCCGCGCCACCGCCGAGCCCGAAGACAGTGGCTGATGTGTCGGGGGCCAGAGGATCTTCCGCGCCCCAGTCATCGCTGTCGGACTCGTTGCTGTCGAACGCCTCAAAGTCCTCCAGAATCTCCTCCTCTGCCTCTTCGAGGACCAGAGCATCGAGCCCGGCAAGCCGCCGCTCGCGCAGGCTCTTCTTAGGGGAAGGCGCCTTCGCAGCGCTGCGGCCGAAGGCCACCTTCGCATCAAAACCGCTCCTCTGCGTTTCCAACTTGCCAGAGAGCAAGACCTGCCCAAACGCATTCTCCATGGAGAACGTGCCCCTTGGTACGAGCGCCATCAGGTCTTCGGCGTGGGCCGCTGCATCCGCCCCCGTGGAACGCAGGAGGAGGATCCTCTCGACGACGTTCAAGCGCTCAAAGCACCAGGGCTCCAGGTACATCCCAAGGTCATTCCCCAGGAGCCAATCGTCCATGAACGTGCGATGCCCTTTGTTGGCGATGTATGGCAGGACCACGTCCGCGAAGAATGCAGGGTCCTTCAGCTTCAGGAAAACATTCAGTTCGTGGCAGACGAACTCTGAGTACTTCGCGAGCTTCTCATCAGCCGTGAGTGACGGCCAGCGCGTCAGGAACTCAAACTTGATGAGCTCAGCGTTCTCCCCCGCCACCGTGCGGAAGAGGCCAAAGACATCGCCCAGGGAATCATAGGTCTGGGCGCCGGCGTTCACCGCGTCCCGAATCTCGATCGACTCCCCCGCCCGTGCGAACAGCACGCGGCGCTGCTGGGTCATGGCGCGTGCGGGATCCAACGAGTCGAGCAGGCGCAGGTCGCGGCGCTCCAGGTCCTTCTCAGGACCAGTCACATCCAACGCCACCGTCATCGCGTGGTCGGTGGCCACAAGACGCAGCATGTGATTGGGACCAAGTTCCCCCATGGGGATTCGAACCCGCCCCTGGTCGTCGGGAACGAGCCCACTGAGCACGATCCCGGGAGCGCCCAAGAAGTCAACGGTGCGATTGTGGGTAGGCGACAAGGACGCTCCCGCCTGGGCGCGGCCGCCGTGGCGCGAGTTCCGGCTCCCCCCAAAGCGCTCCCCCGTAGACCCAGGAGCCTCCCCGCTCCGGCCGTCCTCCATCATCCGATCGTCGGTGCGGCTCGTCACCCAAGGGTTCAGGAGGTACCCCGGCCGATCGAGCATGTTCCCGGGATAGGCCGTTTCCTGGCGCCGCTGAAGGATGTATCGATACTCGTCGCTGATCACGCGACCCGACTGATAGCTCGCCTGCGGGCGCCGCATCGACTGCCTGCGGGAAGATCCCAGAGTCCCAAGGCGAAGGCCACTGGCCCCCTCGAAAGGGTCGACATACTTGGTCGCCACCACGTGCAGGCGCGTCCATTGATTGACGCCGCCGAGCTGCGCGATCAGATCCTCGCCGTCGCGGATGACCTGGGCAATCTGCAACGGCGTCCGATCGGTCGCGCTCAGCGATCGGTGTTTTCCGATGGCGTAGCCGGCCTCAAGGGTCCCATCGACGATGCGAATGTCGAAAGCCGCGGAGGTCTCCTTCAGGACCAAGCGATAGTCCCCTGGGGTGAGACCGGAGATCTCAAGGTAGCGGTTCGCCACGGAGAGCGATTCGAACGCATCACGGAACACCTTGTTGCCGCGCAGCTCCAGAAGTGAGAAGGCTCGCCGATCGGGCTGATCCATGGCACCCGTGTAGGGCACACGGAGCACGTCTTGCGTGCGGCCGTGGATCTGGCTTGAGAATCCATGGACGTCGCCCGTCTCAATGTCCCAGAAGTTGGCCAGCTCCGCGGGCCCGGTGACTTGCACGCTCGAGACATTAGCCAAGCGGCCGAGATCAATGCGGCCATTTGCATTGGTCTTGAGCTGCACGGTGACCGGTGACACGAAGAAGCGGTTCTTGATCGCCACGGTGACGTCAGTTTCCGGACGGCGCTCCCCCCCGCGCCCACGGACCTCCATCACGTAACCCTCCGGTCGGCGCGTCAGAAGAGACTGCACCGTGCTCATGGGCTGGAGGCGGTTGATCGGAAACACCCGAGCCTCGGAGGCGAGGTCCACGTCCTTGGCTTCGCTGAGGGAACGGGCGGTGCCCATGAGCTGCACCGTGAACTCCGTGGTCCGCTCAGGGACCTGGACATCCGCGCTGAAGACTCCACCCGCTTCGAGCTTGAGGCCCGTCACGACCTTGCTTGAGCGATTGCCGTCCCGGTCGAGGGACCCGATCACGAGCCGCGCGTTCTCCAGCAGCGAAAGATCGATCAGTTCGCCACTGACGGTCAACCGCGGCCGCACCACAAACGTCGCTGCCATGCCCGAAAGCAGTGCCTCCGCCGGGGCGTGCACCGCGGCCTCGAGCGTGTACTTTTCCGCGGCGTGCCGGAAGCTTGCGATGGACGCGACGTCGCCGCTTCGCAACAGGACGGACTTCTGGCCCGCCTTCGTGGTGAAGGGAACGAAGATCTCTCCGTTCTCGTCCGGTAGGAAGTCCCGACCACCGTAGCGCAGGACGGAGTCCTTCGCGGGGCGCCTGTCCTGGTCGAGGACCGTGAACACGTGGCCGGCGGAGCCCACGCGCTCCAGGAGGTGCAGCGTCCCCTTGAAGATCACGGCGCGGCTCGAGACCCCGCCACCGATCAACTCGACGATGAAGAGGCCCGGCCCGCCCAGTGAATCAAGACGCAGTGTTTCCCGATGGCGGGTGAGGCTCGACTGCTGGTAGCGAATCACGCGTTCGTCGCTGGCAACGAGCCCGTCAAGGTCCAGGCTGTGGACACGCAGGGTCCCGAACCGGTCGAAGACGGCCACCGGGTCGATCTGGAAGGCCTTCACGATCAGGCTATCGACGTTCTTGATGTCGACCGCAAGCTCAACGGCGTCGGTGGGTCCGAAGACCACTCTGTTTCCCCGTGCGAACTGGACTTCGACCCGTGCCCGCAACGACTCAAGGGCCGCTGGACCTCCGAGCATCCGCACGTACTGCTCCGCTTCGGCGGGATCCCCGTAGATCAGCTTCGTCTCAGCGAAGAGCCGACGTAGTCGGCCTTCCTCCACAAGATCGACAAACGCGCGATAGTCGTTCTCTCCCCTCAGAAGGTGCTGCAGGCTGCCGCGCACGACGGCCCATTCATCGCCGATCGCCGTGAAGGGAGTGATCTCCTTGAAATCCTCCCGCAGGTCGCAGACGTGTTGGTCGCGCTTGCGATTCGATGGCCAGTAGACGACAGGCCTTGGGAGCGCGAGGTACTGACGCAGCCGCGCAGTGTTCGGCTGGCCGCGGTCGAGGTCGTCCTCGAGCACGCGATAGAGCACGTGCGCCTTGAGGGAATTGAAGACCGGCGGGAGCGTCTCAACGAACCGCCACGCACGGTCGAGGTAGGCCCGGCGATCGGCAGGGTCCTCCAACGACTCGTGGGGCCCCATGGCCAGGCGCCCCATGACCTCGTGGATGTACTTCTTGTCCGATAGGAGATTCGGCAGGGCTCCGCGCAGGGCTTCGAGCTGGTCCAAAGTCAGCTTCGAATGCACCTTGCGGCTGCCGAAGCTCGAACGCTTGAAGGCCGCAAAGTCAGCGAGAATGACCTCCACCAAGCCCGGAACATCCGCGCGGGGAAGGGCGTCCAGCACCGTGGCGCGCTGGCTCCTGGAAAGGTCCCGGCGCACGAGCTGCTCAAGGAGCGCGGGCTTGACCGTCCTCAGCTGCTTGGTCTGGACCTTGGAAGCGAGCAACGGCTGGAGGAGCGTCTCCGTGGCGAACAAGCCTTGGTCAAGCGCCGTCGGCGAAGGCGAAAGGGCACCGGGGACGACACGTCGATGATCGAACTTGAGGCGCAGCCTTTCCTCGAGGAACTTGTACGTCTCGGCGGGGTCCTTGGAGGCCCGAAGGAGGGCCTGGCGCCATTCGATCCGCTGGCGCGAGTCCGTGTTCCCGTCGCGCTTCACCCAGGCCTCGAGAATGCGATCCACTTCATCCAGCTCGCCCGTGCGCCCGGCGGGGTCTTCCGCGAAGCGCCCCTGTAGGTAGAGGGAGCGGTAGTAGTCGTGGTTCTGCGTCCCCGGAATGAGCTGCTCCAGGGCGGCCTCGCGGTCCTCGGCGAGGGCGAAGGCCTCCAAGAATCCCCCCGGCAGCGACTGGGCGAGGAGGGCTGCTGGGGCTGAATCTGTCCCCTGCTGCGACCTGGTCGTGGACCCGGCTATAGGCCCGGCCATGGTTGAAACGGCGCCTTGGGCGAGGATGGCGAGGGAGAGGCCGAGGAGCTTTGTATTCAAATCCAGATTCCGAGGCGGAGGCCGGGGCTGTTCGAGCGGGTCGGGCGGGTCGAGCAAGGGAGCCGACGGACGCCAACGGGGAAGCGGGCAAACGCGGCCAACCCCCATTGGTTCACCAACGGCAGATCTCCGCTAGACCTTGGTCACTTCCCCGCGAATTCCGCCGCTCGAACAAGAACTCGACCCTGTCGGCGCCCAGGAACGGGCCCCGGGCCCCGCCCCAGGCCTCACTTCAAACCCAAGCGCGCGGCCAAGCGGTGGAGGTTGCCCCGCTCCACTCCAAGGGCACGGGCCGCCTGGGACCAGTTCCCGGCGGCCTGCTCGACCGCGGCCTGGATCAGCGAGCGCTGGTAGGCGTCCACGGACTCCCGGAGGCTGGCTGGGGAGGGGGTTCCGACGCCCTGGTCTGGGTCGGGTGCCCCTGCGCGGGCCGGCGGCCCAAGACGCTCGCCGTTGGCCCCGGGCGAATCGACGTCGATATCCCGGGCCTCAAGGAGGACCGTATCACCCCGGTCCACCCGGCCCGCCGCCCGCAAGGCCCCGCGCGCGACGACGTTTTCGAGCTCCCGAGCGTTGCCCCTCCAGCGCCCCTGGATCAGTAGCTCTTGGGCCTCCGCAGAGAATCGAATGGGGCCGGTGCCCAGTCGTGCCCGGACACGATCCGCGAAGTGTCCGGCGAGGGCCGGGATGTCCGCGCGGCGCTCACGGAGCGGTGGAACGTGGATTCGGCAGACATCGAGCCGGTGCAGGAGATCGGCACGGAAGCTCCCGCGCGCGACCTCGCCTTCCAGATCGCGGTTCGTGGCGGCAAAGACCCGTACGTCGACGTGGCCGACCTCATCCGAACCCACACGCTGGATTTCGCCCTGGCTCAGGGCACGGAGGAGCTTCGGCTGGACGTGCAGCGGAAGCTCCCCCACCTCGTCGAGAAAGAGCGACGCCCCATCGGCCAGCCGGAACTTCCCGAGGCGATCCTCCTCCGCCCCGGTGAATGCCCCCCGCACGTGGCCGAATAGCTCGCTCTCCACGATCGACTCCGGCAGCGCGGCGCAGTTGAGATAGATGAGGGGACGACCGCGGCGCGCCGACTGCGCGTGCAACATCCTCACGCAAAGCTCTTTGCCAACGCCGGTCTCCCCCGTCACCAAGACGGGGAACTCGGCTGGCGCCACAAGGGAGATCTCCTTGCGCAGGCCCGCGAGCACAGAGCTCCCGCCCACGAGGGTCGCTCCGTCCCGTTGCATCGCGTCCTCCACCAGCCCCGCGGCGACGATCCCGCCGAACTCCGCACGCTGCTCGAGGGCCTCGAGCAGCTCATTGGTGCGCAGCGTCGCGGCGGAGAGCGCCGCGAGGTAGGTCAGGAACACATCGTCGAGATCGTCGAAAGCGCCCGGAACGAGGGCTGTCTCTTATACACATCTGACGCTGCCGACGATATGCAGTGTGTAGA
>OJFX01000313.1_pt1 | contig 17765 bp, 11 predicted proteins | sample 1594171 | NCBI WGS metagenome assembly OJFX01 (sample SAMN05416840, study PRJEB24817) | seawater metagenome | isolation source: Sea water | place: Canada:Atlantic | collected 2013-07
CCCGAGGAGCCCCTGGCCCTGCGCTTCTTGCCCGGCCAGTTCGTGGGGCTCACGGTTCAGATCGATGGCAAGCCCGTGCGTCGCTCCTACAGCATTTCATCGTCGCCGTCGCGGCCCATGGCCCTCGACTTGACGGTCAAGCGGATTCCCGGCGGGTTGGTTTCCAACTGGCTGGCCGACCATCTGAATGTGGGGGACCGCGTCTCCCTCCGTGCTCCGGCCGGTCGCTTCTCTTGCTTCCATCAGCCGGCGCCGAAGGTGCTGTTCCTGGCAGCGGGCAGCGGCGTCACTCCGCTCATGAGCATGCTGCGATGGATCGCCGATGTCTCCGCCAAGGTGGACGTCGTGATGCTGAACTCGGTCCGCACCCCGAACGATTTGATCTTTGGTCGCGAGCTCGAGTCGATCGCTTCGCGCCACCCCAACATTTCGATCACGGCCACGGTGACCCGCTCCCGCGAGTGCCCCGGCGGATGGCTCGGGCTCAGCGGCCGTGTGGACCTTCCGCGCCTGCAGGCCCTGGTTCCGGATCTCTTGGAGCGGGAAGTCTTCATGTGCTGCCCGAGTTCATTCTCCACCGCGTTGATGGAGCAGCTCCAAAACGCGGGGCTGCCGAAGGATCGCATCCACCAAGAGAGCTTCGGTGGGCGGCTATCCCAGAAGGAACGCACGGTACCCGCGGTGAAGCCCGCTCCGGCGGAGCCCGTCATGGGCCCGGATGGTTCCTTCGGAACCATGATCCTCGATGAGTTCCAAGTGCCAGGCTCCGAGGAGCCGGCCGAAGCGGACGTGGATGTCGCACAGACGTACGTCCCCCCGCCCGTAGCGGGGGCCCAGCCGCCGGTCGACCCGTACCCGGCGTCACCGGAACCTGAGGCGTTCGAGGCGGGACAGACCTACATCCCGCCGGCGGCGACTCCGGTTCCACAGGCGGCGCCTCAGCCGATGCCGGCAACCATTCCCCAGGCTGGGGGAAAACGACTCCTCTTCCGGAACTCCGGGCTTGAGGCTCTGATCGGGCAAGGCCTCACGCTCCTCGAGGTGGCCGAGCGCGCCGGGGCGGGCATCATGAGCTCCTGCCGGAAGGGCCAGTGTGGCACGTGCCGCACCCGCAAGATCTCCGGGGAGGTCACGATGCAGGAGCATGATTTGACCCCTGAAGAGCTCGACGAAGGTTGGATCTATCCGTGCACTTCCCACGCCAGTACCGACGTCGAGCTTGAGGCGTGAGGGGCGGCGAGCGAAAGGTTGACGAAGCACGCGGCTGGTGCCTCCCATGAGCGGGCAGTGGTTCCTTGAGATCGCCGCTTCCGAACATGGGCCGGCGAGGCGTGTCGCCATCGAGCCAGGGACGACCATCGGTCGTTCATCGCAGAACTCAATGGTCTTGCCCGATGGCTCAGTGTCGTCGTTCCACGCCCGTATCGACGCGGGCCCCGTGGTCTCGGACGTTGGGAGTCAGAATGGCGTTTTCATCGAGGGGCTCGGGCGAATTCCGGAAGGCAAGTTGGTCGCATTGAAGCCAGGGATGCGGATCCAATTCGCCCGTACCGAAACGCTGGTGATCCACGAGGCGACGGATGTGGATGGTGCTGCGTCCACGGTCTACAGGCGCCGCCGCGTGGACCCCGTGACCGCGCCCGCGCAGGGACCCACACCGAGTCCCGAGCCGAGTCCATCCCCCGTGCCGCCGAGTGCCCCTCCGGTGCCGAGCCAGCGGGATCCCATCCGCGCGAACTCCAGCCGGGAACCCGGGGCCCCACCCGCCGCGACGCTTGGGCCCAAAGGGGACACCGCCGCCGTGCGTGCCCTTGAGACCATGGGCGCGCGGCTCATCTTGCTGGACCCGGCGCAGCCGCGGGTCGTTCCGATCCTGGCGGCGACGAACACGATGGGCGCTAAGTCGGCGGCCAACATCCACATCCAGAGCGAGGCGGTCTCCGACCACCACGCCGAGATCGCGTTCGTGGCGTCCACGTCCAGCTTTCAGATCAAGGACCTCGGGAGCGCGAACGGGACCACCCTCAATCGCGCCACCCTGACGCCGGAGGTGAGTCAGAGGGTCGAGCTGGACTCCGTGATTCGCGTGGGGCCGGTCGATGCCGTCCTTCGGGCCGACGTCGAATCGGATGGGTCATTGACGCCCTCTGATTTCGACGAGCGTGTCGCCGCCAGGTTGATCGCGAAGGGCAAGCTCAAGGCCGCGACCATGAAGCAGCGCCGGAAGGGTGCTTCGGGACCGCTCGGTGACGCCTTGATCTTGGGCGGCGATGTGTCTCCCAGCACTTGGGCGGACGCCGCCCGGGAGGTGCGGCTGCTTGGACCGGCGAGGGGAGGCGGGGTCGCGAAGGCGATCATGATCTTCTTCTTTTTCGTGGTGCTCGCGGTCGCGATCGCGGTGATGGTGTTCCGGGAACAGATCTTCGGGTCCCGATGAACTCCGGCCTCGTTCGCCCGAAGCATGTCCTTCTCGGCTAGTCGCTAGCGCTCGCGTGGGGGGCGTGGGGTGCCGTGGATCGCGCGCCGGCCGTGAAGGTGATTGACTGGCCCCCGAAAGTCGCCCGAAAGTCGATAGGATCGCGGGCGTGACTCTATCTCTCGGGCCCGACTGCCATTCCCGGGCCCACCAACCCACTTAACGTGCCCCAAGCATGCGATACCTGGCTGCCACCACTTTGCTTTTCCTCGCGGGAACGACGTCCTGTGCCCTCCTCGACGAGAGCGCCTGGATTCGAACCGTTCACTTGAACAATGAGGGCCTGCAGGACGGGCTCGCTGAAATCGTACGCCCCGACAAGACGACCTCCGCGGGGGTCTACGTCAACGACAAGCGCGACGGGGAGTGGATCGACAAGTATCCCAATGGCACGCGCAAGCTCGTGCGCACGCTCAAGAACGAGGTCCTGCACGGCCCGTACCGGTCCTACTTCGGCAACGGACGCCCCGAGACCGAGGGGCGTTATGTCGATGGCTTCAAGTTCGGAGTCTGGCGCCACTTCAACCCGAATGGGGACCCGGTGGAAGAGACGTCTTATCTCAATGGGCAAGCGTTTGGGACCCTCGTGAAGCTGCGGGCCGGCGGGCAAGTGGCCTCGCGTTCCCTGCGCTACAAGGGCCAGAAGGTCGGGCGCGTGCAAGCGTTCGGCGCCGATGGCAAGGTGCTCGAGGCCTGGGAGCCCATGCCGGACGGCGTGGAGTGGGTCTCCGAGGCGTGGGACGACTCTGGCACCGTCAAGCGTGAGGGCTTCACCCTCAACGGCCTGCCCCATGGGCTTTGGAAGAGCTACCACCGGAGCGGCGCGCTCCGCGCAGTGGGCGCCGTCGACTCAGGGCGAGCGTCCGGGCCCTGGGAGATCTACGCGGAGGTCGATGGGCTCGTGGCGTCGGGCATGGCGGAGCTCGGCCAGGCCAGCGGCCCATGGGCGGTCTTCACCAGCAGCGAGACGCGCAACGAAGACGGTGGCTCGTTCCGGTCCGGGGAGGAACTCCTCGCGGGCTGGAGCGAAAGCTCACTCTTTGCGCCACGTACCGCCGGGGTGGCGGCGAACACCGCGATGGAGGAGATCGTTTCTTCCGTGCCCGAGGGCGCGGTTGTCAGCCAGGCGGCGTCCAGCGTGCCCGGGGACCCCGATGCGCCGGCCGAGGGGCTGACGGAAGAGGATGCGGCGATCATCGCCGAAGCCTCGGAGGCCAAGGTCGTGCCGCTCGACGTGCAGCGCTTCACGGAGCTGGAGCGACGGAGCTTCGACGCGATCGTCGACTACTACAAGGGAGTGCAGGGTTCCATGAAGAAGCTGCGCGGCCTTTACGGCGGCGGTAGCTCGTCAGGTGGCGGCGGCGCGGCGCTCAAGTTCCCCGAGCCGGGCGGGGATCGTCCCTTGTCCGACCGGTTCATCGGAGCGGAGCCGCCGATGATGGACTTCATCACTGCCGACGGTGAGCCTTTTAGCCTTCGCAAGCACCGCGGCCGCAAGGTCGTGTTGGTGCTCCTTCGCGGCTACGGCGGGAAGATCTGTCCGTACTGCATTGCCCAAACGCGGGCCCTTTGCGCCGACGGCTCGCTCCAGGCGTTCAAGGAGCGGGGCACCGAACTCGAGGTTGTATTCCCGGGGGGGCCTGAGGGTCTTGAGGGCTTCCAGAAGGCCTACGAGCAGCTCGCCGACGACGAGCGCAGCGCCTACCGCATGCGCTACGCCGACGCACATGAGGTCGCCCAGACCTTCGATCTCGTCGGTGAAAAAGTCGCCCCAACGACCATGATCCTCGACCTGGATGGGAAGGTGCGCTTCGCCTACGTCGGCAAGACGGTGGAAGACCGTCCACCGCTCAAGATGCTCATCGAAGAGCTAGACCGCATCGACAACGAGTGATCGTCGGTCCGGTGATGACGCGCGCCGCGCGTCGTCACCGGCCCTGTCGCGCTTGTCGGATCCCGCGCTGCGTCAGTCGCGAGTCTCCGAATCGTCACCGCGGGCCCTTTCCCGATTCGGGAACCAGCGCGACCGTTCGTCCTTCCGAACCAGGGGAGCATGGGCTCCCACTCCGACGGTCCCCGTGGCCCCCTTCCGGGGCCTGGGGAGTGCAATGACTTTGACGTGACCTTGCCTGCCTCTGCCATGCCGGAATTCGGCGAGGGGGGCAGTGCCGATCAACGTCCGGGTCCGGGTCCGGCGGCCGAACCCGCGGCCCAGCCCATGCCGCGCGCGGAGTACCGATCCGAAGTGCCCGAGATCGCGGACATCACCGTGGGGGAGCTGCTCGGCAAGGGCGGTCAAGGCGTGGTCTACCGCGGCTTCCAGGAGTTCCTTGCGCGGGACGTCGCGATCAAGGTGCTCCACCGTTCCGTGGACCGGGACGTGTCGCGCTTTCGCCAGGAAGCGACGCTCCTCGCGAGCCTTCACCACCCGAACATCGTCGCGTGTTACCAAGCCGGTGTCGGGGTGGACGAGGAGTGCTACATGGTGCTCGAGTTCGTCGACGGTCCCGATCTCTTCGGCTACGTCAAGCAAAACGGAGCGCAGGACGAACGCGTGGCGCTTGGACTGGCGCTGGACGTTGCCCGCGGCCTTGAGCACGGGTACGAGCAGGGATCGCGCATGATCCACCGGGACATCAAGCCCCAGAACATCCTCATCCAGGAGACGTCGTCGGCTAGCGGCCCGCGGCTCCGCGCGAAGGTGGTGGACCTCGGTCTCGCCCGGTGCCTCGAGGAGTCCATGGAGCTGACCCGTGAGGGCGCGGTCATGGGCACGCCCGTTTCCATGGCACCTGAACAGTTCGATTCCCCGAGGGAAGCGGATCACCGCACGGACATCTATGGCCTTGGGTGCGTGCTCTTCTACGCCCTCACCGGTGACCCCGCGTTCAAGGGCGTGACGATCACGGCGATCTACAAGCAGAAGGTCGACGAGAAGACGTCGAGGCCCCACAGGGATATCGCGGCGTCTCCTGCGACGAAGGCGCTCCTCGACAAGATGCTCTGTCCACAGCAAGACGGGCGCCACGCAACGTACGAGGAGCTCATCGAGGAGATCCGGGGTGCGATGGAGGGGCTCGAGGGACGGGCCACTGAAGGGGCAGGTCGCAGAACGCGCTGGGTCGCCGGTCTCGGTGGAGCGGTGGCGGTGATGGGCGGGGCCGCAGCGCTCGGCATGGGCCTGATCGGGGGCGATAAGGGGGCAGGAGAATCAGGGCTGGACGAGCAAGCGATGGCGACCCTCGCTCCAGCGGCGGCGGTGGCACAGGGGGCATCCAGCGAGCCCGCGGACGATCAAGGGGCCCCAGGGATCGCGGGCCCAACGCCCGTGGGACCCCGCCGCGTTCTTGCGGCCTTGCTCGACCCCCTCGCGCCGGGCGTGACCATGGACCTGATTCAGCGGGACAACCAGCTCATGAGCTGGCGCGGCGACTACCAAGGGCACGGCGAGGGGACACGTGAACATGCGTTCTGGCGCTTTGTCCTCGAGGGGCGCACGCCTTGCCTGGAAGGCCAGCCCTTGATGTCCTTGGAGGGCGAGCAAACGAAGAGGTCCGCGGCGGAACTCCTGGGTGATCTGCGGGGCAGAGGCTCTGTGGAGCCACTGTTCGTCCCGGGGTCGAGCGAGCTCTCCCATCGACTGCCACAGGGCGACTGGGTGTTCGAGGGGGATATCGCTCTGCGGAGGCGGAAGTTCTCGGGGGCGCTGCTCGGGGGCGTTGCCTTCCACCGCGCCGACGGGAGCTACTTGGAGGTCTGCGTGGCGGTGGTGATGCCGTCCGAGGAAGCAGGAGCCAGTGCTGGTAAGCGGCGACCCCGGGCGGTCGTGCGCTCTGTCTGGTTCGGAGCGGACGGCGAGCCGATGGGGGATGGGCTGCGTGATTCGAGGGACTTCCCGGGCGAATCAACGGTCGAGCGATCCAATAACTTCATGGCGGAGGGGACGAGCGTGATGGGAGACCGCGAGGAGGTGGTCCTGTCCCTTCGCCTTGAGCACTCCGTGGAAGAGGGCGTGGTCCTCTGCCTTGGGGACTACCTGGTGCTGGATCTGGAAACCCCCGCGGACTTCGGGGAAGAACCGGTCCGGCAAGTGGCCGCCTTCGCGCGGATCGGGGACGTGGCCCTTCGGCGTTGGCGGCTGAGCGGCGACTGACGGCTGAACGAAGGGCCGAACGAAAGGCCGAACGAAAGGCCGGGCCCCAGGACAAAGAGACCAGGGCAAAGAACCCAGGTCAGGCCGAGGAGAGCAACCCAAGGACGCCAACCAGGGGCAGGGGACGGCCCGATGGGGCGCCCAAGCGACAGGGGGGGCCTTCCGTGATAGTCTTTGGGCCTGCCCGGAGGCTGTTGGCTCCTCGTGCTTTGCGCGTGGAGCACTGCGGCCTCCACCCCAGGCCCTTGGCCCACCTGCTGATGTGGCCTGGGACCTTCTGTGGGAGCTTCTCTCACTCCACCTGTCCCGACCTCTGCCCCCCTTCCATGCGTGTCACCGTATTTGGTAGCGCGGCGCTTCTCTGCGCCGCGTTTCTCCCTTCGTGCATTGTCCCCGCTGACGCAAAAGCGAACGTAACCGCGGGGGTCGACTTCGCGAATAGCTATGTCCACCGCGGCATGATCCAGAACGAAGAAGGGGTCATGCAGCCCCAGGCTTCCATCGTCATCCCCGCTAAACGGGATGGCCGGATCATCCTCCGTACCTGGGCGAACATGGACCTGTCCAACGAGACGGGTGACGCGTGGCTGCCCGATGGCCACGCCGGCAAGTTCAGCCAGATCGACTACAACCTGCTCTTCGCCCAACGGGTGAACGAGTCCCTTGAGGTCACCGGCGGCTTCATCAACTACAACCTTCCGAACGGACTTGAGTTTCCGTTTGGCGAACGCGGCGCGACGAACGAGTTCCTGATCGGCGCCACGTACCAACTGCCTGACAAGCTCCTCGCCTTGCAGCCGCGACTTGCGCTGCACTACGACTACGACGAGGTCGACGGTCTGTACGTCAACGCCGGCGTGAGCCACGCCTACGAGGCGTCAGAGAAGGTCCTTGTCACGTCCGACCTCGGCTTGGGTTGGATGGACGGCAACCAGACCTTCTGGAGTTACGGACTGCCGGACGACATCAGCGGGATGGCTGACTTGCAGCTCAAGGTGCAAGGTGACTACGAGTTCGAACCGGGGACGACCTTCACGGGGTTCCTTGCGTACTCGAGGGTCATGGACTCGGAACTGCGAGACTGGTTCGACCTGATCCAGATCGACGCGGACCAGGTCGTCGCGAGCCTCGGCGTTCGCTGGCAGTTCTAGGCCGAAACACAACACCGGGCCCTCGCATTGCGGGGGCCCGGTTCATTGGGTGCTTCGTCGCCTGTGCCGGCCCCAGGAGCATCTCACTTCTCCCTTCCCGGGCATGGCCAGGCTCAACCGAAGGGGCCGTGCCACGATCGCGGCGGCCTTGGCCTCAACCTACTTGTTAGTGCGCGTTGCCACCTTTCCCTGGGGGCCGAGGCCGGGCGCAGCGCGTCGTCATGGCAGCTTCGTGATCATCGAATAGCCCACGCGCCAGACCGTCTCGATGTAGTTGATGTCGGTGCCGGGCGCCTGGATCTTCTCCCGTAGGCGCCTCACGTGGAGATCCACCGTGCGTTCATCCCCCGTGAAGCCGTGGCCCCACACATGGTCGAGGAGCTGCGCGCGGGACCAGGCTTTGCCGGGATTGCGGATCAGGAACTTCAGGAGCTCGAACTCCCGCGGCTTCAACTTGAAGACGGACTCGTCGCGACCCGCGGAGATCTTGTCGAGATCGACCCAAAGATCGAGGTGCTTCAAGAACCCGCCGGCGGGGGACTTGCCGGTCCGCCGAAGGAGACTTCGCACCCGGGCCAGGACTTCGGGCATGTGGAATGGCTTGCCGACGAAATCGTCGGCCCCGGCGTCGATCGCGACCACGACTTCGTCGGGACCGGGATTGTGGGCCAGGGTCAGGATGGGGACGGAGCGACCCGCGGCACGCAAGGAGCGGCAGAGCTCCACGCCGTTGCCGTCGGGTAGGTCGAGACTCATGACGATGAGGTCATGATGTCGTTCGAATGCGTCCTCAGCCATGGCGTATGTCACCGCGACCTCAGGTTCAAAGCCTTCGGCACGGAACGCGTCGAGGAGGTCCGCACGTACACGCGCGTTGTCCTCCACGACGAGCAGGCGGGGATAGGAGGCTGGCATAAAAGTGGGGGACTAGGCGCGATGGAGCCCCATCGGAGGACTCACAGGTGACCGACTCGTCAGCCAGCCCGAAGCACCCAAGACCCTAGAATGCCGCCAACCGACCCATCCGCAAGCCGCGAGGCCCCCTGAAGTAGGCGGCTACTCCTCGGACGTCGTAAAATCGCAGTGGGGCCGGTGAGCTTCGGGCAGACTCCGGTCCACGAATCCTTCAGGCGGCCTCCTCGACGGGGCACGCACGTACACTTTGAATCTGCGCTGGCTCAGGTGAGTCAGCGCTACGGCAGATGGACCATCGAACGAACTTCGTGCCGTCCAAAAGCATCCAAATGGCGTCCAAGGCCAACATACGATGACCGAACACGATGAGCTAGATCAGGAGACGGCGCCCGAGGCCGTGGAGCGGACGCCGATGGCGGCCTGGAAGAAGGTGCTTGCGGTGCTTTCTCTTCTGCTGGGGGGAGCGGGTCTCGCCATGGGGGGGGCCTCCGGCTCCCCATCGAAGAGTGTTGGTGAGCGCGGCGCCGGAGACGGTCTCGTTCAACCAGCGGGCTTCAACGGCACGAACTCTTTGACCGGTTCCGGCGGCCTCATCGGCGTCGGCGATCCGGAGCCAGAGCCGGACAAGCTGTGGGCGCCCTTGCTCGCGAAGGGCGGCTTGAGCTTCTTCATCGCCTTCTGCATCGGATACGCCCTGAGGACCTTCCTGAAGGGCACCATGCTCGTCATTGGCGTCGTGTCCTTGGCGCTCTTCGGACTCCACAAGGCTGGCATCGTCACGGACATCGATTGGTCCAAGGCCCAGGGGTACTGGGATAGCCTGACCGCGAACGTAGGGAAGCAGTTCGAGAGCTTCAAGACCTTCGTCACCGGCAGCCTGCCGTCGGCAGCCTCCGGAGGTGTGGGGCTCGTTGCGGGCTTCCGGCGCTGAGTGAATGGCGCGCAGCGGCGGGGCCAGCGGTTGGGCCAGCCGGGTCCCCTGCTGGGTTCCCTGCTGGGGCGGCATAGGGCGCGCGGTACCACTTGTAAAGGTTGTACTGCGCCCGTGGAGAACCCCGCGTCGGTGGGGCGTCCGGCCAACATGGCCGAGGGCGCTTGCGCGCCTCCCCGCTCGCCCCACCGGCCGCGAAGTGCCTCTCCGAACGGTCTCGGCCATTGGCTGTGACCGGCTTTCCGGAGGACTTTTCGAGCTGCCTCGGGACCGCGAAGCCCAGCCCTGTCCGCTCCCTACGGGAGCGGCCTCCCCTAGCGGTGGATCCGGCCGGCCTGGGACACGGCGAGGGAATAGAGCACCACGCCGAACCCGAACACGGCGTCGAACCCGAGGTTGATCGACACGATGACCGCGAGGATCGAGCCCACGACCGTTGTGGCGGCGTTGGCTGCCCAGGCCCACGGCACGAGGGCCGGCGATTTGGATTCGGCGGCGGCGATGCCGTAGGAGAAGGGGATGCCGAGCAGCAACCCCACGGGAACCACCGCCGCGGCGGCCACGGCGAAGCGCGCGACATCGGGTAAGGGGACGGCCCATCTCACGAGGTCACTCGACACAAGGGAGAAGCCCGTCAGGTGAATGGCGAGGCCCACCGGCACGATCCAGAGCCGCCCCGCGGGCGCTTCCGCGTGGAAGGCCTTCCGCGACGCCCAGGCCCCAAGGCCAGTGGACAGGAGCATCGTGAAGAGGGTCACCGTGACGGAGTGCAGGGGATGCCCCACCAGCAGGACGAGCTTCTGGATGAGCGCGATCTGCAGCACGATGTAGCCCGCCCCGATGCCGCCAAAGTACCCAAAGGCGGCGAAGGCCTGCCGCCCTCTGTTGGGGTGGCTGCTCCCGCGGAGGGCGAACAAGAGCGTTGGGATCAGGAGCAGCAGTGCCACTGCTACGCCAAGGCCGAGTTGCCCCAGGAGGAACAGCGGGTTGCCCTGGGTGACGACCATCGGATCGTCCAAGGTCGCACGGGCTTCGCCCAGGTCATTCCAGCGATGGAAGTGAAAGAAGTACGGCCGATCGTCGCTCACCGGAGAGAGGTCATAGGGGATCCTCGCCAGGAAGGCTGCTGGGGCAGCGCTGCGCGCAAAGGCCTCGATGTTCGTCCTCACGGTCCGTTTCGGATGGGCGTCCACGGGTGCACCGGAGTCGTCAAGGAACTCGTCGAGGCGCCGTAGCTCTTCCTTCGTGAACGGTGTCTTCTTGGCGAGAATCGCGCTGAACGATCCCGCCGGGACCACCGCGACGCAGTCGGAGAAGGCGCCCGATCCGACCTCGTCGTGCACCGACCGAATGGTGGCGAGGAGCCTCAGGGCCTCGCGGTCTCCGCTGAACCGCGTGAGCTGCACCGCGCCTTCGGGGCCCAAGACCGCGAACATGTCATGGATCGCGTCGCGGGTGTACAGGAAGTTCTCCGCGAGCATGTACGCGCCGCTTTGGAGCGCCGTCCACGTATCGATCCCCGACATTTGGAGGAGGTCGTAACGGTCCTTCTCGCGGAGGAGGGCCGCGCGACCCTCCGCGTGAACGATCTCCACGTTGGGATCTTCGAGAAGCCCTCTCGAGTAGTCGGGGAAGAGCTCGGTATGGACTTCAATGACGGCCTGGTTGAGCTCCACCGCCTTGACCTTCTCGGCGCCACCTGCCTTGGCGGCCCAAAGGTCGTCGCCTCCCCCCGCGCCAATGATGAAGACCTTCTTTGGCCTCAGGACGCGGGACCCCAGGGAGTAGAGGCTGAGCTTCAGCCCCTCGAGCGCCTCGGGCGTGCCCGTGTAGTCGTGGATGTAGGTGCCCGCTGAGCCGTCCTGCATCAGGAAGGCCTGCTTCTCCGGCCGCGGCATCGGCACGTTGGGCGGCCTGAGGAACAGGCTCCGCTCCGCCTCGGGGACGCGGTCCACGTCGATCCGGCTGAGGGCGCTCCACCGCGAGGCGATGCGCTCGTCCCCGGCCACGAAGGTGGTCTCCGGGGTCAGCTGGAGCTCTGTCTTGCTCGGAACGGGGAAGCGGGTGTCGAGGAAAGGCGTGGCGGCCAGGGCGATGACCGCAAAAGCGCCAGCCATGCGGCGCGCACCCGTTCCCTGGGCGAGGGTGACGGCGCCGAGGAGCCCGAGGCCCATCGCGATGCAGAGCGTTCCGCCCGCTCCTGTCTGCCATAGGGCGAACGGGGTCGCGAAGCAGCCCAGTGCCGCGCCCAGGAGGTCCGCGGCGTAGATCCGGTGCACGTCCTTGGCTCCGCCCTGCAAGATCAACCCGATGGCGGCCCCGCCAAAGACAAACGGGATCGCGGCGGCGGCGTTGAAGGCTGCGAGGCTGAGGGTCGCGCCAACGTCATCGAGGCGGAAGTGTGCCGGGACGGGCCACTTCAGAAGGAATACGTAGGTGAGCGGCAGTGCGGTTGCGAACAGCACGGCGGCGCGAAGCGCCCACAGGCGTTCGCGGCCCACGGTCTTTGACCGTGCGAGCGTCAAGACGGCCCCTGCGACTCCCACTGCGAACAGCGCATTGGAGACCACGAGGAAGCTGAAGTGGAAGGCCAGCCGAAGGGCCGATACTCGCGTCAGCAGGATCTCGTAGACGAGCGTGCCGGCGGCGATGAGTGCAATGGAGAGGGCGGCGCGGGGTGTGGTCACGGAGGAAGGGTAATGAACTGGCCTGGGCTAGCAGGCCGTTGAACAATTCAACTATCCAGAAAGCCGCCCCTCGAACGCCTCGCGGCGTTGCCCAGACCCTCCAAATAACTAGTGGGCTCGTCACCACTGAACCGGCGGCGGGGCGGCGGGCTAGCCGTCCCACTGACGAATTCCATGCCGGAGGAGGAGCTGGAGCCGCCCCCCCGGGCAGGAGGTCACCAGCTCGCGGTCCAATCGGTCAGGGTCCTCACCATGAGCGGGACGTCCCCGAGCCACTCGGTATGCCCGACGTTCGCCGTCACGAAGGTCGCGCGGGGCCCCAGCACCTCCCGGAAGCGAGCCATTTGCTCCGGGGTCGAATAGCGGTCGCGGCCGCCGATGAGGATCAGGACGGGGACGTCCTCCTCAAGCTCAGAGGCGGCCGCCAGCGGCGAAATCTCGGCGACCCCCGGTACGAACCACGGTGCCACGGCGAGCAGGCTCCAGCCAGCCACGCGATCGAGGACGGGCGGCAGGAAGATGCTGGTTCGGTTGTAGGTTGCGTCGACCACGTCGGTGTAGGGCGCTTCGAAGACGTACCCGGCGACCTTGCCTCGGAGCTCTCCCGCGGCGAACAGGGCGGCGGCCGAGCCGAGGGAAACGCCGTGCACGAGGATCTCTCCACCCCGGTGCTCCTCGACCCAATCCACGGCGCACGCGGCGTCGAGCCTAGCGGTGCGTCCGAAGTCGAGCCTTCCCCCTTCTGCGTCGCCGTGGGAGCGAAGCGTAATCGCGACCGAGCTATACCCAAGCTGCGCCCAAGCGTGGGCCGCCGGTAGCATCGCGCCGCGGTCTGCCCGGTTCATGTGCAAGAGGACAACCGTCGGCGCAGACTCTCCCACGTCGAGCCAGTAGCCGCGCACCAATGCGCCGTCCGAAGCCGTCAGCTCCAGGGCGGAGGACTTGGCCCAAGGAACCTCAGGCACCGTTTCTGGGTAAGGCGCCTTGGGGCGGCGACTGATCCAATGGGCAGCGAGGCATGAGCTGCTGAGCCAAAACCCCGCGAGTACGAGGGCCCATCGCAGGATTCGACGCGACCTTCGTGGGGCGTCTTTCGATTCGTTCGTGCTGGTCAACGATCTACTGGCCGATGGGGGCCTATTCGGCACCCGTGGCGGAGTCGCCGACGTTCTTGCGGAAGACCTTGTCGAGCATGCCGCGTTTCGCCTGGGCGTTCGGTTCGTCTGGGTCTAGCCCCTGAACGGCGGTGAAGAATGACGCGAGCCCCGGATCAGATTCTTGATGGGCCCGGAGCTTCTCGATTTCCGCCTCCGCGTCTTCCAGTTTGCGCAGGAGCTTCTTGATGCGGCGCTCTTGCACGTCGCTAGTGCCGCGAGCGGGGGCGTCCCGTGCATCTGCTTGAAGCTGCGCGAGCTCATCCCTGAGGGCGTCGCGTTCTGCGAAGTGGCTGCGGGCCAGCTCCGCGAGCTCTTGTTCGCCCGGGGCGATGCCCCGGGTGAGGGCGAGGGCCCGCGCATCGCTGAGGGCGTCGCTGCGCGTGTCGACGTATGCGAAGGGGTCGTCCGACTCCACTCGCACTCCCCGTTCATTCACTGAAGGCTCGGTGACGGCGAGGTCGATTTCCGCGTACTCGGTATCGTCGATCCCTGTGGCGGCCAGATCGGCGTCGGCTCGTACCGGAGTCGGCTTGGGTGCGGCGCTCTCTACCGGACGCGCGACCTTCCGTGGCAGCCCTTCGTCGCGGGCGGCCGTCGGCGCGTCGTAGCGGACCGGTCGTGGGTTTCGGCCCCGTAGCACCTGCACTAGGTCGTAGAGCTCCGAGTGGATGGCCTGGTCGCCGCCGTCCGAGCGTGCCACCCCAAGGCCCTCCATCGCGACGATCACGAGGTCGTCGAGGGGCATCTCCGCGTGACCGTCGCCGGTGGCGACCCCGGCGATGAGGCCCGTCGCGCGTGCCACGGCGGTCCCGATGTCCTTGGCGCCGGACGGCCCTTGGCGAACGGCGAGGATGAGGCCCGCCTTTTCGTCAGGGCCCGTCCCTGGAATCGTCACCGACGCCGCGTAGGCGGAGAGGACCCTGGCCCCCTCGAGCGTGATTTCCTTCGCTGCGTCAAGGGCCGCCCGGTGGGGGACGTCCCCGCTTGGCATTTGGAGCGCCACGACGTCGAGGATTCGTCCCAGGCCCTTGGCCTCGGCCGCGTGCTCGGGCAGTTCGTGTTCTGGGCGCTGGTCGGTCATGGGACCCCGATCTTACGCGAGTGCGACGGGGTGGAGCCGCTCGCAGGTCGTTACCCCCCGAGGCCCCATCAATTGGCTCTGGCGGCTGGGGCCGAGGGGGGAACCTGCACGCGCCCAGGAGCTCCCAATGGGCGCGCCCCCGCTCCCGCAGCCGGGAAAGTCCGGCGGGCGGGCGCGGGGGCGCTCCTCTGGCTTGGGGCTGCGTTCCCTCAAGGGGCGCAGCACCCAGGATCCATCACAGGAAGAGGATCGAGACGGCGTCGGATAGGTTCGACGTCGCTGTCCCCATGAAGGTGTCGCGGAACCAGACCTGGTAGTTCCAGGACTGACCGGCCATGACCTGCACGGCGCCCATCGGCTGCGGCATCTGGGTCAGGTCCAAGGCCAGGGTGAACTCCCCGGTGGCGCCGGAGCTCACGACGTTGGCGTTGAATCGGCCGAGCATGCCGCCGATGCAGAGGGTGCCTTGGCCGCCGCCGATGTTGGGCGTGAAGCCCTGGGTCGTCGAGGTGACAAAGAGGCCGAAGACGTTCGTCGGGGCGTTCTCCACGATCAGCGTGACATCGTTGTCCGCCACTTGGCTCGAGCCGTCGGCACGGATGCTCGCGGGCAGGCCCGAAGAGTTGGCCACGGCGGGACTGCAGTAGACCAGGCCGATGCCGCAGTCGACGGAGCTCACGGTGAGCCCGTCGAGGCCCGCTTCGACGATCGACTGGTTGCCGTCGTCGTTAGCGGTGAAGCGCAGCTGCGTCGAAGCCGACGGGGTCAGGCCCGCGGCGCTGAAGTCCGCGTCAGTCAAGGTGGCCGAGCGCCAGGCGAGGCCGCCATCGGTGTCGTGACGGGTGACTTCCGCCCAGGCGCCACCGTTCACGCGCGCTTCCACCAGGAGGCGGTCTGTGCCGTCCGAGTTGGTTAGGCGCAGGAAGTAGCTGTAGTCGACCTTGGAGCCTGCCTGGCTCATGTCGAGGATGGGAGAGGTCAATCGCACGGCGCCGCCGTCGACGTCGGTGTTGCCGTTCTGGTTCTCCGTGAGGTAGCACGAGCCGCTGCCGTCTGCATCGGAAGCCGGGTCATGGTCCCAGCCGCCATCGTTGACGGGCACGCCGCGCTGCCAATCACCGGTGCTGGCGCCGAGGTTCTCGGTGGTCCAGCCGGTGTCGGTCTCGAAGTCGTCGCTGAACGCGATGGTCTCGGTGCCGCCAATCGCTTCATAAGCGAACGTCGGTGCGCCGGAGGGGGCATTGAATGTGCCGAGGCCGGCGACGTCGAACTCGAAGTAGAACTCGACCGTCATGCCGCAAGGCGTGACGGGCAGCTCCGCGTTCCAGTTGGCGCCCATGTTCGTCATGGCGACGCTGGTGTAGCTCGGGTCACCGATGACACGGTGGTACAGGGTGGCTGAGTTGAGCGTGCCCTGGACGACGTTGATCGAGGTGGGCGTGGCGGACTGGTCCGAGACCACTTCCGGCGCGTCCACGGTAACCTCAAAGACCGCCGGGTTGCACGCGGCCGAGGCCGAGGTCATCAGCGCTGCGGCTTCCGGGTGGAAGTAGGTCGTGATGTTCGCCGTGCCACCGCTGCAGAGGTGGCAGTAGCTCATGATCGTGCCCGCGTTGGTGCAGACCTGGGAGCTCTGGCACTGCCCGTAGTAGCCGTCCGGGGCGCACTGGTCCAGCGGCGGGCAGAAGTTGTGGGTGTGGGGCGAACTGAAGTTGTGTCCAAGCTCGTGGGCCACCACCATGAAGTCCCAGTTGCTGGGCTGTTGCACCACCGGGAACGCCACTGCGCCTGCGATGTTGCCCGACACCGCGAAGTTGTACTGGTTGTTGCAGAGCACATCGAGCCAAGCCACGCCGCCGCCGAGGCCCGCGCCGCTCATCATGTGGCCGAGCGTGGCGTTCATCGGAACGTTGCCGAGCCATGCGGCGCGGAACTCGTTGAGCATGTCGCCGGAGCTGCCGCCATTGTCTGGCGTGTTCCAGGGATCGTTCGAGTTCGTGTAGATCTGAACGTAAGGGAACGTCAGGACCGTGGAGGCCTGGGTCTCGTAGCGGTCACTAATGAAGCCGAGGAGCGTCGTCAGGTAGGCCGTTGCAGCGTTGAGGTCGTTCCAGTTCTGGTAGAACTGGAAGTCCGTCTCCATGGCGATCGTGCACTCGCGAAGCGCGATCGTGTCCAGCTGGCGGAGCTCGGCAACTTGGGGCTGAAACTGGCTCGGGATCGGGGCGACCGCGGGCGGCTTTGCGTTGCACTCGCCCACGTGCACGATGCCGGCGGCGTTCAGGTCCGCCTCGAACTTCAGGATGGCGGGTGCGCCAAACCAGGAGCCGTCTGCGTTCTGGGTGGGCAGCACATGGATGAGCCCGTCCCGGGATCGGATCCATCCGCGGGAGCCGTAGTGGGAGAAGCCGAGCATCACGTCGCTGAACGGGTCGCCGGCGATGTGGCCTTTCCAGACACTGACGTGGAGGCCGTCAAGGGCGTCGGGAGCCGCGGCGCCGTCGACCTGGAATCCGAAGCGGCGGCGCTCTAGATCGATGCGCTCGAGCTCGAGCGTCAACACGCTGCCGTCCGGGGCGTTGAGGCCCGTCAGCTCGATCCGGTCGAGGCGCGGCAGAGCCGCGATCACGTCCATGTCAGGCTGGAGCAGCGGGGCGTCCAGTCGCAGCTCGGTGGAGCCCTGGGCGACCTGGAGCGGGAACGGGACCGAGGGCGTCTGGGCGGCGGCCGTGGCCACGAGGGCGAAGGCCGCTAGGCCGGTCGCGAAATGAGTCTCTTTCATGCCGGGGAGTGCTAAAGAGTGCCAGAGGATCGTCTGGCAAGGAGACAGTGGGAGAGAAGACGCGCACGTGTGCGCTAGGCGAGGGACGGTGCGCACGCCTGGAATGTTCGGGCGTTTCCACCCTGCGACTCCGCCAAGGGGTGTGGGCGCCTTAACCCCCTCGCTGCACGGGCTGCTGGGGCAGCTTGCCGCGCCGTGGGCGGCTCTGATGGGACTCCAAGCGTATCCCCCTATGCTTGCCGCTGCCCTTTCCCTGACACAAGTCGATCCCCTGGGACAAGCCAGCGACGCAGGTGTTGTGAGTCCCGCGGCGTCTCCGCCTTCGGGGGCCAACTGTCCCCTTCCGGGTTGGGGCGCTACGCCCCCGTGGTGCGCGGCTAGCAGGCCGTTGAACAATTCAACTATCCAGAAAACCGCCCCCCGAACGCCTCG
>OJFX01000315.1_pt1 | contig 17739 bp, 7 predicted proteins | sample 1594171 | NCBI WGS metagenome assembly OJFX01 (sample SAMN05416840, study PRJEB24817) | seawater metagenome | isolation source: Sea water | place: Canada:Atlantic | collected 2013-07
CGCTTGGGACGGCCTTCGCCCAGACGTCCTTCACGGCCGGTGCGACCGTGGGGACGGGGCAGCGGGCTGGCGGCATGGCGGCCGCAGACTTCGACGGGGACGGCATCCTCGATTTCGCCGTCACGACCGACGGGGCTGGCAACCAGGACCTCGTGGAGCTCTACCGCGGCACGGGCGGCGGAGCCTTTGCTCCCGCGGGCGTCATCTTCCTCCCGATCAGCTCATCCCCCCAGGGCCTCGCGGCCGCGGATGTGGATGGCGACGGGGACGCGGACCTCGTCGTGGTCCTTCGGGACTTCGCGCAGGTCGAATTCCTGCGCAACCTTGGGGCGTTCCAGTTCGTCAATGGGGGCAGTGCAAGCACCGGTGGCGCGGAGTCCCGGGTCATCGTCTCGGCCGACATGGATGGGGATGGGGACGCGGACTTCGTGGTCGCGAACCGCGACTCCAACAACGTCTCCGTGATCCTGAACCAGGCCGGCGTCTTGACCTTCGCCGGCACGACACCCGCCGGGGCCGAGCCCCGGGATGTCGCCGCCGGCGACTTCAACGGTGATGGCCTGATGGACGTGGCTGCGGCCGCCCACGACAGCCGTCAGGTGGTCATCCTGGCCGGGACGGGCGGCGGTGGGCTGGCCCAGTCCCAGGTGCTCACCGTGCCGGCAGGGGCGCGGCCTGACGGCCTTGCCGCGGGTGACATGGACGGCGACGGCGATACCGACCTGGTGGCGGCGACGGGGGACGACACGATCCTCGCCCAGAACACGGTTTCGATCTACCTCAACGGCGGAGGGCTGCTCTCGGGGCCGATCCCCACTCCCACCGGTGGGTTCGACGCTGGGGACGTGGCCGTGGCCGATTTCGACCTCGATGGCACCCTGGACGTGGCGGTGACCAACACGAACTCCGCCAACGTGAGTGTCCTGCGCGGACTGGGTGGCGCCGCCCTGGGTGCGCCGATCTTCCTCGTTGTTGCGGGTCAGCCCGATGAGCTCGTGGCCGCCGACTTCGATGGCAACGGCTCACCCGATCTGGGGATCACGCGCCGCCAGGCTGCGGGCGTCCAGTTCTACCTGAGCGATGCCGGCGGCAGCGGCCCGATTGGCGTCAACTACTGCATGGCCAATGCAAACTCCACCGGCGCGCCGGCGGCCATGACTGCCTCTGGCTCCAACGTCCTCGCGGACAACGCCCTGACGATCGGTGCCACGTCGATGCCCACGGGCGTCTTCGGCATCTTCCTGGCAAGCCGCAACACCGGGTTCACGCCGAACTCCGGCGGCAGCTCCGGAAACCTCTGCCTTGGAGGCGCCATCGGACGATTCGATCAGGTTGTGTTCCAGACGGGCGCCACGGGAACCACGACCCTCCCGGTCAACCTCAACGCAATCCCGCAGCCAATGGGCGCGGCCGCAGCCAGCGTCGGTGAGACCTGGCACTTCCAGGGTTGGTTCCGCGACGCTCTCGCGGGCATGCCGACGTCGAACTTGACCGACGGTATCTCGGTCACGATTCGCTGAACGACTTCTCGAAGGAAGGGATTCCAGCCCTGCGGACGCCCGAGCGCGATCCGTGGGGCTGGTCTTTTTTTGCCCATAGGGCTAGCGCTGGGGCCAGCCCTATTCGATGCCCCATTCCTTGAGCCGCTGGTAGACCTTCGCGCGTGAGATCCCCAGGAGTTCAGCCGTCTTGCGCTTGTCACCTTCGGTGGCGTCCAAGGCGTCGAGGATGGCGCGCTTCTCGAGCTGCGCGATGGTCTGCACGGCGGGTGCCGAGGCCCCCGCGGTCATGCCTTGCCTGTCGCCCCGCACGAGCGAGGGATCGGAAATCGATCCTTCGGAAAGGACCACAAGACGGCGAATCTCGTTGGCAAGCTCGCGCACGTTACCGGACCAGTTTCGAGCCTCCAGCCGTTCGAGCACAGCACCAGAGATCTCGATTGGGTCGCCGCGCTCCGCGGACTCGAGGCTCAACAGGTGGCGCACGAGGGGCGCGATGTCTTCGGGCCGTTCCGATAGGGAGGGCATTGCGATGCGAACTCCGTCGAGGCGAAAGAGCAGATCTTCACGGAAGGCGCCGCTGGCCACTTCGGCGTCCAGGTCTCGGTTGGTCGCTGAAAGGAGCCGGAAGTCGACGGTGCGCTCGTCGGCATCGCCGACCCGCCGCACGCGGCGGGTCTCCAGCACACGGAGGAGCTTGGCCTGGGCCTCGGCGGGCAGCTCACCGATCTCGTCCAAGAAGAGTGTCCCGCCATTGGCGCGTTCGAAGAGGCCGGCCCTGTCATGGTCCGCCCCCGTGAAGGATCCTTTGACGGACCCGAAGAGTTCCGATTCCACGAGGGACGCAGGGATCGCGGCGCAGTTCTCGCTCACGAAGGGACCCTCGGCCCGGGTGCTGAGCCGGTGCATGGCGCGGGCCGCGACTTCTTTGCCGGCGCCGCTGGGGCCGGAAATCAGAACGGAGATCTCCGCGGGCGCCACCCGGTGGATGAGGTTCCTCACCGCCTGCATAGGCTTCGAGTCACCCACGAGGCCTTCGATCGGGGCGGGTGTTCCTGACTCCGTGAGGGCCCTCCTCGCCGCGCGGAGTGCCGTGTCCTGGCTCGCCACTCGTCCGCGAAGCTCCTTCGTCAAGACGCGAATCTCCTCCAGCCGCTCCATCTGGCGGATGGCGAGGGCGGCCTGGCTCGCGAGCAGTTCCAGGAGCCGTTCCTCGCGGGGTCCGAAGGCCCCCGGGCGCCTGCGGTCGTCGACCACGATCACCCCCGACTTGGACTCGCTCACGGTGAATGGCACGGCGAGGATCGAGCGGATGCCGATGCTCTCAATGGAGCGCATTTCGCCCCAGTCCGTGTCGTCGACGGCGTCGGCGAGCCGAACGGGCTTGCCCGTTTCCAGGGCCCGGGCGGTGACCGAGCTAGACCATTCGACGATGTCATCGGAGACGTCCCCGGTGGATGAAAGGAACGCCGTGTCGAGCATGAGCTCCCCTGACTGCGCCATCACGAGGAAGCCCCTCTCAGCCCCCGTCACGTCGAGTCCAGCCTGCACGATCTCCTGGAGGAGTGTGCCGCTGTTCTCCTGGTTCACGAGTCGCTCGTTCAGTCGCAGAACCGTTAGCACGTCCATGTCATCGTCATCGGTTACGTCCCAGTCCAGCAGCTGTCTGGGCGCTGGATCCTGGGCGAAAAGAAGGTGTTGAAGAACCGCCGCGCGCTCCGGGGGCGAGAGCCCCGCCTCAACGCGCGCTAGCAAGGCGCGCAGCCACCGCGCCGCGGCCTCCCGCTCGGATCCGTCCAGGCCGTCGTCTCCTTGATCGGCGAGGGCTGCGATCGCAAGGCGGCACGCGACCCCGTCTGCGCCCGCTTCGCGCAGGTCCGATGCCAGCGCCAGGAGCTCCTGGGAAGTGGCTCCGGTCGTTAGCGCTTCGCGGGCGGCGCTCACTTTGGCCTGACAAGCGGCCCCAAGGGTGGAGGGATTCTCCCCGTCCAAGAGCGTCCCTTCCAGGAGCTGTCCTGCGAACGCGATCGACTGGTCGATCCGGGGCACCGGACCGAGGAGCCCCAGCCCGGTCAGTGTGTCCCTTGCCCATTGAAGGTCACCAAGGGCTGCGCGCAGGTGGCCGCGCTCGACGCGCACGAGTCCAAGGCTGGCTCGGGTCGTTGCGAGGGCGGCCGTGTCAGGGAGCCGCACACGCCGCGCCATCGACGCGACGAGGGACTCCTCGGCACCGAGCCATTGGCCGGATTCCCGCAGGACTCCACCCAACAGGGACTGGGCCCGTGCAATGCCCGCGGTGAGCCCAAGCTCGGTGTAGATGCGGCGGGCCTCGCGGAGGTTGTCCTCGGCCGCCCCAAGGTCTCCATTTTGACGCGCGAGGGTGCTGCGGTTCACGAGCAGGGACGCCTTCAGCAGAGGCAGTGGGTCTGCGCCGAGGGCACCATCTAGAAGGGCCAAGCCGCGCCCTGGATCCCCGGACCGGAACGCATCCATGGCCCTGAGCCCTTGCATGTCGGCCGCAAGGCGCTGGGTTTCGAAGTCCTGCAGCTCTTCCCCAGGATCCGTCGAGCCCTTCGCCTTGCCAAGCTCGGCCGCGAGGGCTTTGGAGTCGCCGGTTTCGAAAGCCAAGTGCGCTCGTTCGGCATGTGCCTGGGGTAGGGCTCCGATCGACTCGTAGGCTTCAGCGCTCTCCCCTCGCTTGCCGGCCAGACTGGCGGCCATAGCCCTCGCGAGCACCTGAAGGTCGTCTCGACGGAGAGCTTTGGCATGTTGCGCCGCTCCGCGGGCGTCGCCGGCCTCCGCGACGGCCATGACCAAGGGGCGCTCAAGGGAGCGCGGTAGGGGAGCGCCTTCTTGCTCCAGTCGGTGGCGCGCATGGGCGAGTCCACGGGCGGCGCGTGCGCTGAGTCCGGAGGAGCGCAGCCCGTGCACACGGGCTTCCACACGGGTCCTCTCCGCAGGGTCGCTGGCGATCCCATGCGCCCATTGAAATTCCTCCGGAACACCGAGGGCCGCCGCGCCTTCTACGAAGGCCGCGTGCAGAGCCTTGCGGCTCTTCGAGTCTGGGACCCAACGCCGGACGTTGACCGGTGCCGCCGGGGAGATGGAGCCGTTGGCACGCTGGACGACGTAGCCGCCACCGATGAGCCTCGCAAGGACGCGCTCCAAGGACGGCCCGCAAGGCTTGCCCGCGAGGGCGGCCTCGAGCGCTGGCCGGCGAACGGGCCTTCCAGCCCAGTCGATGAAGGCGAGCACCTTCGTAGCCTCGGGGTCCAATGGAATCGTCGCCCCATGGCCGCCTGAGGCGACGAGGCTCGACGCAGGAAAGGTCGGACTGAGCCGAATGCCCCCCGGGGCGCGCACGAAGGCTCCCGCGCTGGCCGCGCGGGTCAGGTACTCGGTGACCTTGCCGCTGGAGCCTGAGGCCAGGTGATCCACGCGGTCCACGAATTCCTCGAATGCCAGATCATCAGGCGATTCGCCCATCAAGAGCGTGCGGCGTAGCTCCGAGTGGAGAGCGCTCCTGGTGAGGGGCGGGACCCTTTCGATGGCCGACCCCAGCCACGGGGTTCCCTTGCGCCTGATGGGGATGACGGCCGCGGGGTGGGCGACCAATAGGAGAGTGGGACCGTCAGCGGCCCGCGAGGCGCCGTGCCAGGCCGAATCGATGAGCGAGAGCGACCAGGCATCCACCGCGTCCGCGAGGAGGATGACCCACAGCCTCGACGAAGGCCGGGCGTCGTCCTCGCGGCGGGCGTCATCGAGGAGTCGCTCGATCTTTCGATCCCCGTCGAGCGGGGTCTCTGCCGCAAGGGAGAGCTCCGACATCCGCGCCAATCGGCAGCGATGTCCCCGGCGCGTCAGCTCCAGCGCCAGGGCCGCGGCCACCTCGCTGGATTCCTGTGGATCCCGGGCCTGCGCGATGGCGGGGCCATCCTTGCGCCCGCAGATCTGATCGACCCATGGGCTGCGCCCGGCCAGGGCGTGCACGGTGGGTGGGGGGGCCGTGGAGCCCGACTCGGTTCCGGACTCGGTGCTTTGGATGCCCAGCTGTCCGGCCAATTCCGCGGCGGCGATCATGGCGTCCATCGGCCGCTCTGACGGAGTAAGGGCCGTGAGTTGCGCGATCGTGCCGCGGGACCAAACGGGGAGATCGGCCAAGTCGATGCCCGCGCATTCAAGAAACGGCTCGCCCGGGAAACGCCCGTAGAACGACGCCGGCTCCACCCTGGCGGTAGCGCTCAGCGGCGCCAGGACCGCGCCGACGCTGAAGAGGTCCGAGGCGATCACGGGGGCATCGCCCACCAGAACCTCCGGGGCGATGTAGGGAGGCGTGCCGCCCCGTTGGCCCGACCCGTCCTCCACTCCGGCCATGCCGAAGTCGGTCAAGCGTCCGCGGCCCGTCGCCTCGATGAGGACGTTGGCCGGGGAGATGTCCCCGTGGACGATTCCTGCGCCGTGGACGACTGCGAGCCCACGTAGGACATCGACGATGGCGGCCCCGACCTCTTCGGCTGCGGCCGACGCGGCCCGCTCGGCCAACGTGCTGCCGATGATCCACTCCCGTGCGAACCAAATCGAGCCGTCTTCCAGGACCCCACGCCCCACGATCCGCGGAATGAGCGGGCTTTGGAGCCTCTCCAAGGCATCCAGTTCGTTGGTCAGACCCCTGCGGCCCGAGGAGAGGATCCGAAGGGCGACGGGCTCGCCGGCAACTTCTGCCCTGGCAACGATCTCCCCCGGCCGCTCCGCGAGGAGAGCCTCGAAGCGCGCCTCGGTTGGCCAGGGGGTTGGTGCGGAATTCATCGGGGGAAGTATCGGGGTCCAGGATCTGGATGGGGCGTCCAGATTCTGTACTGAGCGGCGGCTGAAAGTCCTCCCCAGGGGGAGAGAAGGCCACATGATCCATTGGATCGTGGTTTGATGTCCGAACGCACTCCCCGTGCCAGGCTCTCTCCCCCTTCCTTACGCCGCCATGTCCATCGCCATTTGTTTTGCCCTCGGTGCCATTGTCCAGGGTTCGACCGTCGGGTCGCCGAGTCAGACGCCCCAGGTCGATCGGCCAGCGGAGTTCATCGTGACGGTGGAGACGACCCAGAGCACCCCCTCCGTTCGCCTCTACGATCCCGCATCGGGACAGGATACGTCCCATCGCTTGGGGGTGCCGCTGCGCCATGCCGCCGGCCTGGAGCTATTGCCGTTAGACGCGGCGGGACGCGCGGAGTTGACGAGTTTCCTTCCCGGTCAGGCGCAGGTGCGCGACGGGGTGGTCGTTCTACCTGGGGAGCGTGGGACCGTGCATCGGTACCGGCGCCCCGGCTCGGCAGGATCCCTGTACGGGTTCCTCTACGCGCCCTACTCGGGGGTCCCGAGGGTGCTGTTCGAACGTGGTCCGGACCCGGCGGGATTGGACCCGTTCATCCCTTTCGTTGGCGCCGGACCCTTCGGGCGCGCCGTGTTGGTCGCCACGACCGTGGCCGCGGGGGGAGATCTCATGGAGCTTGCCGTGGACTCTGGTGCGGTGATGCTCCGGACACCCGGCGGCGTGCCCCATGCCTTTGGACGGGGAGGCATGGCCCTGTGCGGCACATGGGGCTTTGGGGTGGCGAGCGACGGCATCTGGCGATTCCCCCGCCACGGCAGTGGAGTGGCCCAAGCCGTACAAGTGGCCGCGCCGGTCGCGTCCTGGACGGGCGAAGCCGCGGTGAGTCCACGGCGCGCCTTTGGCGTCGCCCTCGCCGTGACCTCAGGAACGCAGGGGGTTCCCTACGCGTTCGGACCCGCAGGGCCGGCCTTTCCGGCCGCAGACACCCCGGCGAATCTCGCGCCCGCTGGCTACGCGGCCGATACGACGTTCGGCCCCTTCCTCGCCATTGCCGACGATGGACGAACGGTGGCTTGGCGGGTGGAGGACGTGCCGTCCCATGTGGGGGTCTTTTCTAACGAGGTGATGGTGGGCCGACTCGGGGCGCCGGCACTGGCCGCGGAGGCCTCCGGGGACGTTTTCATGGCCGATACGATCGCCGAGGTCGGGCGCGTGATCCCGGCTCCCGACGGCGGAATCTTGTTCGTCGCGGGGGAGCCCAATGACCCCACGGAAGGAGGCCTCGAGGCGGCGGACGTCTTCCGGGCGACCATGTCCCCTGGGGGAACGCTCACGCTGGAGAATGTCTCGGGGAGCTCCGGTGATCACACAGTGCCGTTCACGCTCCCGCCCATGTGGACGCCAGCGCGCATGGTGCTCGTGACGCCGACGTCGGTCCTGGTCCACGAAGATGATGCAAAACAGCTGCTGATGCTCGATCTCAGGACCGGCGCGGTCCGAACGGTGCTTGACCTGACGCGCGAGGTGGCGTGGATCGAGGTCATGGCGGACGGTGGCTGGTGCGCCGCCGTGGAGCGCGATACGCCTGGGCGCGAGTGGCAGGTGGTGGGGAGTGCCTCGCCCGCTGCGCCGCTCGTCGTGCTGGAGGCGGGGTCCCCGTCGACATCGTTCGATTCACCAGCGGTGAATCCAGAGCGAACCGCGGCGGCCTATGTCCGCCGGGATATCAGCGGCTCACGCATCAGCGTGGTCGAGCCCGGGCTGGGGAGCCACGTTTCCACGGGCAACCTCGCCGGAGGACCCCCGGTGGGGACGATCAGCTTCGCCACGGGCGACGACCTGGCGTTCACGGCGACGGGACTGGCCGGGGGGCGAACGGTCTATCGTTGGCGCTTCGCAGCGCCAACGCCGCCCCAGGCCGTTGTGACTTCGGTCGGGAACGTGCGCCTGCTCCGCTAGGTGCAAGGCGTGGCGGTCGCTCGCTGCTCAGCGCGGACGGACACTGACGGCGTTCGAGAAGTTTGACGTGGGGACACCATTCAGCGTGTCCCGGAACCAGAGCTGGAACTGAATCGGGATGCCGGCCTCCACGCCCGCTTCCCGGGGGAGCGTTGCCAGGTCCACGTCCACGTCGATCATGGTGATAGGATCGCTCCCTCCCTGGAAGATGTAGTCGGTCAATCGACCAATGGGGGCGCCCCCCAAGCAGAGGATTCCGTGGCTCTGCGCGGGGAGGAACACGTGGCCAGTGCCCTGGCCCGCCAAGGGGAGAGCGAAGCTGCCGACCGGGATGTTCCTCGCGCCGAGGATGAGGGAGCCGTCCGAGATTCTGGGGCTACCGCGCAGCTCCAAGGTGACGCCGATTGCCGCGGTGGAACTCATCCGCCCACGGCAGTACGTCGTTCCAAAGAAGGGGAGCGTCGACTGTGCCCGAAGGGCGCCCTCCGGGTAGTTCGCCGTTCGCACCAGGAAGTACTGAAAGCCTTCCTCGAGATCCCTCAGCTCACGGTCGGACAACACACCCACGGGCACGTCGATGAAGAAGGTCCCCGGCAGGTTCGATTGGTCGTAGGGCGCCAGGTCCAGGACCAGTGGGCCGTTCTCGCCATACCAGCAAGGCCCGCGGAGCTCGAGGCCTGTGAAGGGCAGGTCCAGGCCCGAGGTGTTGCCCGAAAGGATCACGCGGCCGCTCGAGTACTGCGTGATGTGCATGTTGGCCGTCGCGTGCAGTGCTCCGGTGCTTCCGGATACCTGGCCCCCGTCGAGCAGGCGCGTCCATGACGTGGGGTCCCTGAACGCGAAGAAGCCCGTCATCTCCCCGGCCGGGAAGGCGGCCGTGAGGAAGTGCATGTCGTAGCCGGAATCAGCGGCGGCAGCCGCGTCTGAGGGGCTCAGGTGTAGGACGCCCGAAGCGAAGCCCTCCCGCGGATGATCAAAGTCAAGGTAGCCAAGGGTCGCGCCGCCCGACGTTCGGATCTCGACGCTTGCCAGGTCCCCCTCGAGCCCTACGTATTCGCACCAAGCACTCAGTTCACCAGTGGCCGTGTCGAGGTCCGTGAATGCGATGCCAAAGTTGCTTCCCGCGGCCCCTTGGACCCAGGATTGGTCCGAGAGGATCTCCGAAGAGGCGGGCGCAACGAGTGCGGCGGTGAGTGCGAGTGTGGTCAGTGTGGGGATGATGCGCATGGGTCGCTCCAGTGGGTCGGGGTGGAATGGCTACCGTTCCCCTTGCGCCAATGGGAAGGGCGTTTCACCGGGACCGCAAGTTGATTGTCGGGTCTGGGTCTTGGGCCGCTGGTTGGAGATGCACGATGAGCTGGCGTTTGCCGTTCCCCAGGCTGCTGGCATCGGCCTCGCTCCCGCTCACGGCTTCGTACCCCTTGGCGCGGAGGGTCCATTGGACTGTCGCGGAGTCGGGCAGCCGCCTCAGGGGCGCCGGCCCATCGAATTCGTTCCAGCGCAGGCCCTGGGTGCTGAGGGTCCATCGCTGGGGCTCGCCGGTTTCCTGGTGCCCATCGAAGGAGCGCGTTGGCCCGCCATTCAGCGAGGCTTCGAATCGAAAAGCGGGGATGGGGTCGGCGGTTGACGCACAGAGGGCAGCCACCTCAAAGTCATGGGCTGGGACCGCCGTCCTGAGGGTCAAGACGACTCCGAAGAAGGGGGGAGCGACCGCAGCGACGGGGCCGTCGAAAGTGATCGCGCTCCCAAGGGACACAACGTCGAGATCTACGGGGCCCTGGGGGAGGTCTTCGAATGCAAACTTCGCCACGCGCCGGCCCTTCTGGGTCGCCCATGTCGTGGGGTAGACCCCAAGAAGTTCACCCCCGGAGCTCCTTGCGAAGACGAGCAGTTGCTCGCTGAAGTCCATCGCCGGGGCCAGGACTTCGCCGCTGACGGCGCCGTCCGTGGCTCGGGCCTCAAGGGATAGCTGGAGGTCTTTGGTCTCCCCCCCGTGGAGGGCCACCTTTGCACTCGATGGAACGAAGCGACTCGAATCCACCACGCATCGATGGGGTCCGCCGTGGATCCACCCCATCGCAAACTTGCCGGTGGGATCAGGCCGGGCGTTGGCCACGCAGACCCCGGCCGTGTCCATGACAGCGACGCTAACGCCCTCGAAGTCCGACTGCAGGTGACGGGTACCCTTGGAAACGGTCAGGGCGCCCTCGATTCGGGCGGTGGGTTCCAGGGCAAGGGAGAGCACAGAAGCGATAGGCGTACGACCCAGATCCAACGTGCGGCTGCCGTGGAGGAAACCCGCGCGATCGCGCACCTCGAGCAAACACCGTGCTCCGATGGACAGGCCCGAGTGGCGTAGCGCAGGGAAGCGAACCCACGGCTTGCCGTCGGGGCCTCTCCGAACGGGCGTCTCGAGGATGGGTCGACCGTGGTCATGGTAGCCCGCATCCTTGATCGGCCCGAGTCGAGCGGTGAGCTGTTCGAAGTCCAGGGGCTCCGTGCATTCGAGCCGAAGCCGAAGCGTCGGCCCGGCTTCAATGGCGAGTTGGTCGCCGCGCAGGTCTTTGGCCAGGAGCGTAGCCGGCGGAACTGGACCCGCTTTGCGAAGGCCGTGGTTCTCGACGAAGGAACGCCTGTTGGCGCGGGTATCCACGGCTGAGGCCTCCGTCCAGCCGCTGGATAGGGTCACGCGGCCGTCGTGATCGCTCGTCGCGCTCTGGCCCTCCCACAGAAGCAGGTAGTCTGCCAGCGGCCTGCCGTCCGCACTGTTGACGAGCTGAACGGCGAGCCGCGGCACTCTCGACTCGGCGGCCGCGGATCGCTCGAGAGGGGCGGTCAATGGGGAGAGCGTGGCCCCTGTGGAATCCGGTGCGTCGGGCCGGCCCTTGGCGATCGGTTCGGTCAGTCCCGTCGGCTCGCCCGTCCATGGGAAGCTCAAGAGCCAAGCGCCGAACAGCACGGCGCAGGCGGCGGCTGCACAGAGCCAGGTTCCCGCGGCCACACCCGAGGTGCCCTGGGGCAGGGCCGCCGAGGGGAGGCCGCGGGGCAAACCTAGTGGGACGAGCAATGCCCGCCAACCGACGCCATCCGATCCGTGCGATTCATCGAGGATCTCGCGCAGCCTCTGATGGCCCCGTGAAATGTGGGTGCGAACCGTTGCCGGGGCAAGGCCCTTGAGCGACGCGATCTCCCTCGGTTCGAGTCCTTCGTAGTACCGCAGTAGAAGCGTCGATCGATACGGCTCGTCGAGACCGAGCACCGCGTTCACCACTTCCCGTTGGACCTCGCCCCTCGCCACGATCTCGTGGGCGCTGACCACGGCCTCTGGTCGCGCAGATGTCGATTCCCGTTCCCGCAAGGCGGAGCCCTTTCGCAGACGATAAGCCGCTTGGTTGCGAACGACCCGCGCCAACCAGGGGCGCAGGGGCCTCTCGCGATCGGGGCGTAGGCGCAGGAAGGCCAGCCACGTGTCTTGCACGGCGTCTTCGGCCTCCTCCCGGTCACGGATGAGGTGCCGGGCGAGCCGGCTCACCCACGCGGCGTGCTCGAGCAGCACGTCGGTTGGGGGGAGGTGCGATTCAGAGGTCATCGAGGGAGCCCTTGCACCGACGCCCGTGGCGTTTCAGGAATCCTGGTCGATTCTGGGAGGGGGATTCTGGGAGTCGGCCATCATGCGGCGCGCGCTTCACCGTGGGCGGGCGGGCCGAATCCGTCAATCGGTGGGCTCTTCGGAAACGAGAAATGGCCCGGGCGGATGCTTCCGCCCGGGCCATTTCGCCCAGTGCCTGGCTGACTCGGCCCGAGCTAAATGCCCGGCTCGGTCAGTGAACGGCTTGCGCTAGTTCTTCTTCGAGCTCTTGAGTTCGTCGAGAAGGGTGCGGAGTTCTGCGGCGCTTTCCTTCGTCAAGGGCGCAGATTCGGCCTCGGCGATCAGGGCGAGGGCGCGTTCCACCTTCATCTCACTCGGGGCGCGGGGCGGCCCAGCGGCGACGATGGCGTCTTCCTTCGGAGTACGGTCGTCGAAGGTCTTGGCGAATTCCTCGATGTCGGAGACCTTCATGCCCTTGCCGGACAGGATCTCTTCGATGGCGGCCTGGAGCTGGATGTCCTCGGTGAAGTCACCGAACGGGAAGGCAGTGCCGCGTGTGTCTTGGACGCGGCGACGGACCTCCATGCGCAGCAGGAATCGGACATCTTCCTCCGTCAGGGTCGTGTCGAGTCCTGCGTAGAGGTCGGCGAAGCCGGGGTAGCGGCTGGGGTCGTCGAAGTCGTTGTACGCGAGGTCGGTGAAGAGGTCCTTGTTCGCATCGAAGCGCTCGGCCACCCAGGCCCGGAGCTTCCGGGTTTGCTGAACGCGGCGCATCTCACGCAAGCGCCACTGCTCGCGGCGAATGGCGGGGACTTCGACATCGGGCGGGATGCCGCCCATGGACTCGATGTTGCCTTCTTCGTCGAGTTCCTTGTGGATCGAGCGACCCATCGGGAGGCGGTAACGCTCGATGGTGAGCTTGATTCGCGGGGCGAAGTCGAATTCGCCGTCGCCGTCATGGTCTTCGGTGATGGGCTCCCAGTTGTCCCGGCGGCCGTTGCGGTTCTCGTCGGCGTACCGATCTTGAAGCTCGCCCGGCATCTGGATGAGGCGCTGGACCGAGCCTTTGCCGAAGGAGCGAACGCCCACGAGCTTGGCGCGGCCGTGGTCCTGGAGTGCACCAGCGACAATCTCGGAGGCCGAGGCGGAGAAGCGGTTGATCAGAACCGTGACCGGCGTGTCCATGGGCACTTCCGGCTTCGTTCGTGTGTCAAACACCTGCTTCTCGAAGACGCGGCTCTCGGTGCTGACCACCCTTTTGCCCGGCGGCAAGAAGATGTCTGCCACCGCCGCGGCCTGGTCGAGCAGGCCGCCAGTGTTGTTCCGAAGGTCGAGGATGACCCCATTCAGCTCACCCGACTTCGATTTGGCGCGGAGCTCGCGGATGGCGTCTCGCACGTCGAGGGCGGCTCGGTTGACGAAGCCCGAAAGCTCCACGAGCGCGATGTCCCCGGGTAGGAGCTGGCTGCTGACCGAAGGGATCGAAATCTGCGCGCGCTTCACGACGACCACCATGTCTTCGGTGGGGCGATCGATGAGCTGCGGGTCCATGTCGCTGCGCCAGATGTAGAGGCGAACGTCGGTGCCCGGCCGGCCCTTTAGGCGCTTGATGATCGCGTCCGTGTCCTCTCCGATCGTTGGCCATTCATCGATGCGGATGATCTTGTCGTCCGTGGACAGCCCTGCCTTGTACGCGGGCCCAGAGTAGATCGGGCGCGTGATTGTGAAGAGGTTGTCGTCGGGATCGTTCTGCACGTAGGCGCCGATCCCGCCGTACTCGCCGCGCATGTCCTGCTCGAACTTCGCGTAGCCCTCGGATGAGAAGTAAGAAGAGTGACGGTCAAGGCTGCCAAGCATGCCCTGCATGGCGGCTTCCATGAGCTCTTCACGGGTCGCGTCCTCGCCGTCGAGGTGGGCGCCCTGGATCGTCTCCATCAACGTTTCAAGGCGCTTGAAGTCCTTGGGCAAACTGCCGCCGACCCCGACCTTGGGGGCCCTCTGCAGGCGGCGCAGGCTCGAGTCGTAGTACCGAGTTTGGCGCAGCTGGGCGATGTAGGCCCGGGCCAAGCGGCCGTTCTCGCCCGGCAGTTTCCCCAGGCGGTTGAGCTCGTCCTCGACGCCGTCGACTTCTTCGATCGTTCCCATTTGGGCGAACCCGAGGGCGCCGGCGGCCCGGAGATTCGGGTCGGAGGATTCCAGCAGGTCGCCGAGGACCCTGCGCGCGGCGGCGATCTGGGCCCCGCTACCGAGTTCGCGGGCGCCGAGGGCCGAGCTGACCCGCAGGTCGACCGGAATGGCGGGGGACTGGGCCTTCGAAACGAGCTCTGCCGCCAGGTCCTTCTTGAGGTCGCGGTCGGTGATGTCGGGGGCGATGCTGCCGAGCAACTCGATGGCCGCTCCGGAGAGGCCGTGGTCGTTCGCTTGGATCACAGGCCGCATCGCCGTCGCGACCTCGACGTAATTGACGTCGTCACCGTCGAGGCGCATCGTTGCCAGGAACAGCCGCGCGCGATCCGAGAGGCCCTTCGATTTCATCTTCGTGTCGACCGCGGCGTCGAAATTGGCGCCGAATTCGTCGCCGATGAGGCCGGAGACGCGGCTGGCTTCGCGCCAGATTTCTTCGGGGGTCATCGACCCGAGCTGGCCGATGCGCTCGTTGAGGATCTCCTCGACTTCATCCATGCGGGCGGCAGATAGCACCGGGCCGCTGATCGCGGGCGCCGATGAGGCTGCGACCGAAGGCATGGCGACAAAGATCCCAGCGGCGCCGAGGGCGGCGGCCGCTGCGAGGATGGCGGAAGTGGCGGATTGGTGCATATGCGTGGGTCTTGGGAGTCCCGTAAGCAGGGCTCTTCGGATTCGAAGATCTGCGCGGCGGATTCAGATCGTGGGGGGGCGGCGTGCGGCGCCGCCCTCCTCAGTGTTTGGTTGTCGGGGCTGCGGGGGCTCTTTCCCCAGGTGGACGAAGCCCTCGTGCATGTCCCGTAATGTCGACCGGAACAGGCCTTTGAGTCGAGTCCGTTGATAAGCCTCTAGACCGGACTCTACGCTCACGCGAGCCCAGCGATGGCGCGGGCCTGGTTGCTGACGCAATTCAAACGGCACCCTAGCGGTCGGATCCTGGCCCACCGATGCCCCCAAAGCCCACCCCGTCGGCTCCTACGAGGAGTTGCTTGCCATGACTGACGCCCTTCCAAATTCTGAATCCGGCCCCGAGGGGGAGAGCGTTTCGGGGAGCCCCCGTGCGGGCGACCCGAGCGGCCATCTGTCTCATATTGACGCATCGGAGGGCGCGCCCAGGGCACGCATGGTGGATGTGGGGGCCAAGCCGAGCACCCGCCGCAGCGCCCTGGCACGGGCCCGTATCCGATTTCCTGAGGGCGTGCTGGGGCCCATTGTCGCGGGGCGTGGGCCCAAGGGCCCCATCGAGGAGGTGGCGCGGGTGGCCGGCGTGATGGCGGCCAAGGGGACGGGATCGATGATTCCGATGTGCCACCCCCTCGGCCTAGATGTCGTGGATGTCACCTTCCGACAAGCCGGGCCGGACACCCTCGAAGTCCATTGCCGGGCGAGTTGTACGGGGCCGACCGGCGTGGAGATGGAGGCCATGGTGGGGGCCTCTGTGGCCGCCCTGACGGTCTACGACATGACAAAAGCGGCCTCCAAGGGCATTTCCATCGAGGCTGTGGAGCTCCTGGAGAAGACCGGCGGGAAGAGCGGTCTCTGGCGTCGCGAAGACCCCAATACCTGAAACTTGGGGCTTCGAGCCCCCCACAAGGAGTGAACCCGGAGGGGGGGATCGGTATCCTCTGGGCCCCTGAACACTGGGGCTCCGGCGGAGATCGAAGACTCTGAATCGCCTGGGTTCCGGAAAGCCCGCTAGCGTGCCCGCCCACTCGGGCGCGTCAGGGGCGCCCCAAGCGGCCCCCCGTTCGGGCTCGACAGACCAAGCCGCCACACCGGACATCCACCCTCCGCGAGGGCGGAAGACGTACCAAGCCACCACCAAGTATGGATCTCAAACTCATTCGCAATCTCGTTCGGATCATGGAGCGAGGTGAGGTCGACGAACTGGAGATCGAGGACGACAAGGCCGGACTGCGGGTTCACCTGCGGCGCGGGCCTTCGGGCGGCTACGCCGCACCCTCGGTCATGATGATGCAGGGCGGCGCGAGCCAGCCCGGCGCGCCCGCCTCGGGCGGCATGCCGCTGTCAGGTGGTGGGGGCGACGGTGCCGCCATAGAGGCCCCTGCGCGGGCGGCCGGCATCGAGGAGTTCCTTTCCCCGATGATTGGCACCTTCTACGCCTCACCGTCCCCGGATGCAGACGCGTTCGCGACGACAGGCAGCCGCGTGAGCGATGACTCCGTCATCTGCATCATCGAGGCCATGAAGGTCATGAACGAGATCAAGGCCGAAACCTCGGGCGAGATCGTCGAGGTCCTGGTCGAGAACGGAGAGCCGGTCGAGTTCGGCCAACCTCTGTTCCTCATCAAGACGCGCTGATAGTGGCGGCTGCTCCAGCCTCCACCTTCCCCCCAAACCGGTGCCGATGGGTCCTTTGCCCGTCCCCGCGCCGACCGGTCGATCACCGCTCCTCCACGAGGATCCCCCCTAATGTTCCGAAGAATTCTGGTCGCCAATCGCGGTGAGATCGCGCAGCGCATCATCCGTGCATGCCGTGAGCTTGGCGTAGAGACGGTGGCAGTTTACAGCCAAGCCGATGCCGATTCGCTCCACTTGCGTATGGCGGACGAGACCATCTGTATCGGTCCCGCTGCGAGCGATAAGAGCTACCTCGATATCCCGTCCATCATCTCCGCCGCGGAGATTGCGGACGTCGAGGCGATCCACCCGGGCTACGGCTTCCTGGCGGAGAACTCCCATTTCGCGGAGGTCTGCCGTTCCTGCAAGATCGAGTTCATCGGGCCCGACTCCGACACGATCGAGTCCCTGGGCAACAAGTCCAAGGCTCGGGAGATGGCGATCGCCGCGAAGGTGCCGGTCGTTCCGGGATCCGACGGCCCCGTCCACGACGAAGCCACTGCGACCAAAGTCGCCCAGGAGATCGGCTACCCCGTGATGATCAAGGCGTCCTCGGGGGGCGGCGGCCGCGGCATGCGGATCGCCAGCAACGAGCCGAGCCTGCTCAACGGCATGCGCGCCGCCAAAGCCGAGGCCAAGGCCGCGTTCGGCGATGACACGGTCTACCTCGAGAAGTTCGTCGAGAAGGGCCGGCACGTGGAGGTCCAGATCTTGGGAGACCGGCATGGCAACGTGATTCACCTCGGGGAGCGCGACTGTTCCACCCAGCGCCGGCACCAGAAGCTGATCGAGGAGTCCCCGTCGCCCATTCTGTCCTCGAAGCAACGGGATAAAATGTGCGCCGCCGCGGTGCGCCTCGCCAAGTCAGCTGGCTACCACAACGCCGGTACCGTCGAGTTCCTCGTGGACATGGAGGGAAACTTCTTCTTCATCGAGGTCAACGCCCGGATCCAGGTGGAGCACACCGTGACTGAGCTGGTCACGGGGGTCGACCTCATCCAGGAGCAGATCCGCGTCGCATCGGGCGAGACTCTCCGCTACAGGCAGAAAGATATTCAGGTTCGGGGCCACGCCATCGAGTGCCGGATCAATGCGGAAGACCCCGCTATGGACTTCCAGCCCTCTCCCGGCCTCATCACCGCATTCGTGCCGCCGGGGGGTCCTGCTGTACGAGTCGACAGTCACTGCTACAGCGGTTACCGGATTCCGCCGAACTACGACTCCATGATTGGCAAGCTCATGGTCCATCGCCCCACCCGTGAGGAGGCGATCCGCACGATCTGTCTCTTATACACATCTGACGCTGCCGACGATATGCAGTG
>OJFX01000319.1_pt1 | contig 17653 bp, 13 predicted proteins | sample 1594171 | NCBI WGS metagenome assembly OJFX01 (sample SAMN05416840, study PRJEB24817) | seawater metagenome | isolation source: Sea water | place: Canada:Atlantic | collected 2013-07
TCATGCCTAGTCTCGTGGGCTCGGAGATGTGTATAAGAGACAGTCCCGATGTTCGAGTGGGACGCCGAGCCCGCTGACGGTTCGGAGCCCCGGTACGTCTCGCTGCACCACCCCTTCACCGCTCCGGCGGACTGGGACATGGCGGGCGATCCCGGTGATATGGAGAGCCGCGCCTACGACTTGGTCATGAACGGCTGGGAACTTGGGTCGGGCTCGATCCGAATTCACAGGCAGGAGACCCAGGAGAAGGTGTTCGGGCTGCTGGGCCTTTCGGACGAGGAGCGCGAGCTCAAGTTCGGGTTCCTCCTTGAAGCACTTTCCTACGGCCCCCCGCCCCATGGCGGCTTTGCCGTGGGCCTCGATCGCATCGTGGCCCTCACGCTGGGCATGGAATCCATCCGCGACGTGGTGGCCTTCCCCAAGACCGCCACGGCTTCCGATCTGATGTGTGAGGCGCCCTCTACGGTCGATCCGCATCAAATGCGCGAGCTCTACATACAGCACGACGGGGTGCCCGAGCCAACGGGCGACGGCTCCGCGTCGTAGGACCATATGACTCTCCTAGGGGCCGAATTGTGTCTGGGCAAGGGATCCCAAGACCTGCTCGGCCCGGACCGGGGTGCCCTGGCCATAATCGGCCACAGTCGGCGCCCCGCCTGACCCTGATGGGGCCCTTCGCCCCGGCGAACCGCGCAGCGGCTCGTCCGTTTGACTCGATCCCTTCTCGCTTCCAACCGATACTGGTGTGGCCTAATTGCCCGTAAGGGCCTATGGTCGACACTGACTGGCAGATTGAGCGCCCGCTGTAGGGCCCTCGGTGCCACCCGAAACCTCAAGAGGACACTACTTGGCCACTCAGAATTTCCGACGCAACCGACGCATCCGCGTACCCGAGGTCCGGCTTATCGACGAGAACGGCGATCAGGCCGGCGTCGTAGCTACCAAGGACGCGCTCCAGCGTGCACAGGGCGTCGGACTCGATCTCGTTGAAGTCGCACCGACCGCTCGTCCCCCCGTCTGCAAGATTCTGGACTGGGGCAAGTTCAACTACGAACAGAGCAAGAAGAACAAGCGCGACAAGAGCGGCTCCAAGTCCAAGTCGGGCATGAAGGAGCTGCGGGTTCGTCCGGCGATCTCGCCCCACGACCTCTCTTACCGTCTCGGTGACGGTCGCAAATTCATGGATGAGGGCCACAAGGTCCTCGTGGTCTGCTTGTTCAAGGGCCGCCAGATGGCGCACCCCGAACACGGATACGACGTCATGAAGCACGTCGCCCAGGAGCTGAAGGACATCTCCAAGGTCGAGATGCCCGCTCGTCTCCAGGGCCGGCGCATGACCATGCTCCTGAGCCCCCTTCCCCTTGCGCAGCGCAACGCCGCCAAGAAGGAACGTGAGCGCGTCGCCCGCGAGGCCGAAATCGCCCGCGAACGCGGCGAAGACGTTCCTGCCGAATAGCGGTAACGAGTGCGATACGGACCCAGCACGATCGAGGGGGAGGCAATCGCGGCTACTTGGCCGCGGTTGCCTCCCCTTCGAACGTGCTGGCTTGGCGTTGCAGTCGCCGCCGCTACGGCCCTCCCTGCCGCAGCACTGACCCAGGATCCCCCGGACTTCCGCTCCGAGGTCCTGCCGGTTCTCTCGGACAAGTGTTTCCTCTGCCACGGCCCGGATGCGTCCTCGCGCCAAGCGGGGCTGCGGTTGGACCTCGAGAACGAGGCGCGCGCAAGCGGGGTGCTCGAACTCGACGGCGAGGGGGACTCCGAGCTGGCGTACCGGATCGCCCATGACGATCCAGAGCTTGTCATGCCTCCCCCGGAGGCCAAACACGGGCTCTCGGATGCGGAGCGCGCCGTGCTGGTGCGCTGGGTCGAGTCGGGGGCTGATTACGAGCGGCACTGGGCCTTCGAGCCACCCGCGACGGCGGCCGCGGTGCCCGCGAGCGGAGACGGCTGGGCGCGGTCTCCCATCGATCGATTCGTGGCGCAACGGCGCGATGAGCGTGGCCTCTCTCCGGCGAGGCCGGCCTCGCCGGGCCGTTGGCTCCGCCGGGTGACCTTCGATTTGACCGGTCTGCCTCCGACCCCAGAGGAGGTGGCCGCCTTCGGGCCAGATCCCACCGCCGCCGCGCGCGAAGCCACCGTGGATCGCCTGCTCGCGTCGCCCGCCTACGGGGAGCGCATGGCGATCCCTTGGCTCGACGTCGCCCGCTACGCCGACTCCTGGGGCTACCAGTCCGACCAGCTGGCGCCGTTCTGGCCTTGGCGCGATTGGGTCGTGCGGTCGTTGAACGCCAACATGCCGTTCGACCAGTTCCTCACCGAGCAGCTAGCCGGGGATCTCCTCCCGGAGCCGACCCGCGACCAGCGCCTCGCGACTGCATTCAATCGGCTGCACCGCATGACGAACGAGGGCGGCAGCGTCCAAGCGGAGCGCATCGATGCCTCGGTGGTGGACCGCGTCGAGACCCTCGGCACCGCCGTCATGGGCATGACGTTGGGCTGCGCGCGCTGCCACGATCACAAGTTTGACCCCGTGACCCAGAGGGAGTTCTACGGCCTCTATGGCTACTTCAATTCCATCGACGAGTGGGGTACCTACCACGACTCGTCGCGGGTGCCGACACCGACGCTTCTCCTTCCGACCCCAGAGCAGGAGGTCAAGCTCGGCAAGGTCGCTGCGATCCTGGGGGATTGCGAGGAGGCCCAGGTGGAGTCAGAGAAGCTCTTCGGAGGGAATGGCCTGACCCTCACGATCGGTGAGCCATCGCCTCCCCCTCCAACGGATCCATCGACGCCTGGTCTGGTGGCCGCGCTGGACTTTGAGGATGAGCCGCGGTGGGTCAACGGCGCACTTCGAATCGGGGGGGGCGACGGTCAATTCGTTGCCGCAGAGCTCTCAGCTGCGGCCCAATGGGTGGCAGGCCAGGATGGGCGCGGCCTTGAGCTAGACGGCGACCTCGCCGTCCAGATCCCCGGCGTTGGCCCCCTCGGGCCGACGGATCCTTTCACCCTGTCCTTCTCGCTACGGGTGCCGGAGGGATTGAAGAGCGGCGTCCTTCTCCACCAGTCCGGCGGGACTGACGTGGGGTACTTTGGCTTCGACATCGTCTTGGTCGACGGTCATCTTCAAGCGCGCCACGTGCGATTCTGGCCGGGCAATGCGGCCGCGATTGAGTCCAACGTTCGGATCATGCCGGGCCAATGGCATCGTGTTCATTTCACGCAGCTTGGAACTGGTTGGGCGAAGGACATGCGCTTCACCGTGGACGGGGATTCCAAGAGCAAGGTGCTTCGCGATGGCCTCACGAAACACCCGCTGCCGGGAAACGAGGGCCTTTTTCTCGGGGCCAGATTTCGGGACGCGGGCGCACCGGGTGTCATTCTCGATGACTTCTTCCTTTGGAATCGGGCATTGCGCCCCTTCGAGTGGATTCGGCTCATCCAGCCGGACGCCGAAGAATGGTTGTCATCGACCTCGATTCAGTTCGGGGGAGAACGGGAAAACATCCGCGCGATCTTCGCGCTCTGGCAGGCAAGGTCCGAGGATGAAGAGCGCCAGTCGGATGAGGTCGCTCAGGTTCTTGCGGATGTGAGCGGCGCAAGGCGCGACTTGCTCAGGTGGCAGACCAGGGTGATGGAAGTGCCGGTCATGGGGGAAACGGCCGCGACCTTCAGGGCCTCCCATTGGCTTGCGCGCGGTGCGTACGACGCGCCCCGGACTTCCGAGACGCTCGTGGAGCGCCACGTTCCGGCGAGCTTGCTCAGCCCTGGGGACGCTGTCCCGGAGGATCGTTTGGGCCTGGCCCGGTGGCTCGTCTCGGGCGGCCACCCACTCACTGCCCGCGTGGCCGTGAACCGGCTGTGGCAAACGCTCTTCGGCGCCGGTCTCGTGGGGACTCCCGGGGACTTCGGCCTGCAGGGCGCGCCGCCTTCCCATCCGGAGCTTCTGGATTGGCTCGCTCGGCGCTTCGTCACCAGCGGTTGGGACCAGAAGGCCATTGTCAAAGAGATCGTGCTCTCGGCCACGTACGCCCAGGACTCAGCGGTCCCCCCGGAAAGTCGCGAGCGCGATCCGGAGAACCGCTGGCTGAGCCGGGGCCCGTCAGGCCGGCTGAGCGCAGAGATGCTCCGGGACACGGCGCTCTTTGCGTCGGGGCTCTTGGAACCGGAAATGGGTGGGCCTCCCGTGAGCCCGTACCAGCCGCCGGGGCTTTGGCGCGAGAGCAACTCCATGAGCCCGGCCTACGTCCAGAGCGTGGGGGAGGGGCTCTACCGGCGATCGATCTACTCGGTGGTCAAGCGTACGGCGCCCCTGCCTAACATGCTGGCCCTCGACGCGCCCATGCGAGAAACGTCCTGTGCCCGGAGGGAGCGAACGAGCACGCCGCTACAGGCGCTCGTGCTCATGAACGACGTGCAGTTCGTGGAGGCGGCGCGCGTGCTTGCGGCCCGCTGCCTGGGTGAGGCGGAGGCACCCGAGGCCGCGGTGGCGAGGGCATTCATGCGCTTGGCCGGTCGGAGCCCCGACGAGCTGGAGCTTTCAACTTTGGTGGCGCTCTACGAAGAGGACTTTGCGGCGTTCTCGTCGAGCCCCTCGGAAGTCGAGATGCTCCTCGGGGAGGGAGATGCCCCCTTGCCCGAAGGGATTGACAAGGCGTCCCTCGCGGCCATGGCTGTGACCTGCCAGATCATCATGAATCTCGACGCAGCGGTGTGGAAGCGATGAGCCAGCCTCTGGACCCGTTGGCCCTCTCCCGTCGCCGCTTCCTGGCCCGTTCCGCCAGCGGCATCGGCGGATTGGCGCTCGGCTCGCTGCTTGGTCGGGACGCCTTTGGCCAAGGGGCGGGGCCCGCGCTGCCGCGCTTCCCACCCAAAGCCAAGCGGGTCATCTTCCTCTTCCAGTCGGGCGCTCCTTCGCAGATCGATCTGCTGGACCCCAAGCCTCTCCTCCGCAAGAAACACGGGGAGCAGCTACCCAGCGGCGTGCGGGGTGGTCAGCGCCTGACCGGCATGTCCGCGAGCCAGTCCAGCCTGCCGCTGGCGGGGTCGCCATTCGATTTTGCCCAGCACGGAGATTCGGGGGCGTGGATGTCGGAGCTGCTTCCGCACACCGCGAAGATCGCGGACAAGCTCTGCATCGTGCGGTCGATGTTCACCGAGGCCATCAACCACGATCCCGCGGCGACGTTCATGCAGACGGGGTCGGAGCAGGCCGGGCGGCCGTCCTTCGGTTCTTGGGTCAGCTACGGGCTCGGCTCCTCGAACGACAACCTGCCTGGATTTGTGGTCCTCGTGAGCGCGGGCCAAGGGGGCCAGCCGCTCTACGCGCGACTATGGGGAAACGGGTTTTTGGACACGCGCCACCAAGGCGTGCCCTTCCGCCCGGGGGCCGAGCGTGTCCTCTACTTGAGCGATCCTGGGGGAACGACCCGTGCCCGGCGCAGGCGGGGCCTGGACGCGCTTACGGAGCTCGACCGGCACGCGGCGAAGACCGAACTGGATCCGGAGATCGAGTCGCGCATCGCCCAGTACGAGCTGGCCTACCGCATGCAAACCAGCGTGCCGGAAGTGACCGACCTCGGGGCTGAACCCGACGGGACCTTCGAGCTTTATGGGGAGGACGCGCGTCGGCCAGGCACGTTCGCTGCCAACTGCGTCTTGGCGAGGCGTCTGGCGGAGAGCGGCGTGCGCTTCGTTCAGCTCTACCATCAGGGCTGGGATCATCACAGCAACCTGCCCGGTCAGATCCGCGCCCAGGCCAAGGAAACGGACCAAGCGAGCGCCGCCCTCGTCACCGACTTGGAGCGCCGGGGATTGCTTGAGGACACACTCGTGATCTGGGGCGGTGAGTTTGGCCGTACGGCTTACAGCCAAGGCCCTCTGACCGAGGCCGGGTTCGGTCGCGACCACCACCCGCGCTGCTTCTCCCTCTGGATGGCCGGCGGTGGCGTCAAGGCCGGACTGTCGTACGGAAGGACCGACGACTGGAGCTACAACATCGTAGATGCCGACGGCGAGCCGATCCGGCCCAGTAAGGATCGCTTCACACCTGGTGCTGTTCACGTCCACGATCTCCAGGCAACGTGGATGCGCCTGCTTGGAATCGACCATGAGAGCCTCAGTTTCCGGCACATGGGAAGGCGCTTTCGACTCACCGACGTGCACGGGCACGTCGTCGAGGACCTCATCGCCTGAACATTCCCTTAGCAAGGCCCTGGCACCCATCGGTCGCAGGGCTTGCGCCCGGGAATCAGGGGGGCTCCACTATGGGGACCCGCCGCCCGATTCGGGCATCGACCCTTAGCTTCGACTTCCAACCATCATGCGCTGTTTTCCTCTGATCGCCGTTCTCTGTCTTGCACTGACTGCTGCCTTCTCCTTCGCCCAAGAGGGCAAGAAGGGCGTCAAACAACAACCCATCGGCAAGCCCGCCCCGGCCCAACAGGACGCGGCCAAGTCGGCGAAGGCCGACGACGGCCCCTGGAAAGGCGAGCCGTACACCCTCACCACCTGCGCTGCCTCGGGCCGCGACATCAACGTCAAGGGCACGCCCCAGGTGTCGTTCTTCGAAGGACGCGAGCTCAAGTTCTGCTGCGGCGGCTGCTCGGCCTTCGTGAAGAAGGACCCGGCCAAGTTCCTCGCGAAGGTCGACGAGCAGCTCATCGCCCAGCAGCTCCCGATCTACCCCACGCAGAAGTGCATCGTCGCCGGAACCGATCTCGTCAAGAACGGGAAGGACACGGCCAAGGAAGTGATGGTGGGCAACCGCCTCTTCCGCGTTTGCTGCGGCAAGTGCGTCGCCAAGGTCAAGGCTGATCCCGCGACCTATGCCGCGAAGCTTGACGCCATGGTGATCGAGAAGATGGCCCCCGCCTACCCGATCAGCACCTGCGTGGTGAACGACAAGAAGGCCATCGACGCCAAGTCGAAGACCTTCGTCGTGGCTGGCCGCCCGGTCAAAACCTGCTGCGCGGGCTGCATGAAGAAGGTCAAGGCTGACCCCATGAAGTACCTCCCCGCCATCGACACCGCCATGGCCGAAGCGCGCGCGAAGGCTGCCGCCGAAGGAAAGGGCAAGAAGAAGGGCATGCAGAAGGTGAAGGTGCAGCCCAAGGCCAAGAACGGCGGCAAGGGCTGATTCGGGCCCAACGCCCTTGGTCCATCAGCCGCCGAGACGTTCGCCATGATGCACCGTCGATCCAAAGCGCTCCCTTCCCGACTCGTTCGGTCAGGTGCCGTAGCGATGGGTTTCATGGCGAACGTCTCGGCGGCGCCGCAGCTGGACTTTGCTGCGGCGGGCGACCTTCCCGGCCACCTCAACATCTACGCCAGTGAGTCCGCCCAGGCCGCTGACTTCAATGGGGACGCTCGGCCCGACGTCATCGCAAACACCTCGTCGTTTATCCATAGAGCGGCGCTGCTACAGCAGGACATGGACGGCGAATTCAAGGGGCGTGCCCTGGACCCTGAGCCGGAGTTCTGTTCGATCGCCCGAGTGGCGGACTACAACGGTGAGGGCTTGGATGACTTCGCCGTGGAGATGTTCGACTTCGGCAGGCCCAGCGACGGCATCTGGATCTATTTCGGTGAGCCCGGGGAGGGGCCCGTGTCGGGCGTGCGCATCGGTGCCCCGACGCCCTCTCTCTACTTCTTCGACTCTTCACGCCACTGGACATCGACGGAGATCGGGACCTCGACCTGATGGTGAACAGCCGTCCAGACCAGCCGTGGCACCCTCTCTGGATTCGTAACGACACTGAGCTCGGTACCGAGACGTGCGTGGCGAGTCCGAACTCCACGGGGAGTCCCGCCGCGGCGTCGGCCACGGGGACCCGGGCGGCCAGCTTCAACCGCCTTCAGCTTCGCGCATCGGGATGGCCCCCGGCGTCGGCGGTCATGTGGCTGACGGCCCTTGGGCCCAGGGCTCCATTGCAGCCGCCGGGTAGTGACGGATTCCTTTGCCTTGGCAACGCCCTTGGCCGCTTCAACCGTGCCGGTGAGATCCTCCTCTCCGATGCCTCAGGACTGGCCGTGTTGTCGCCGGATCTAAGCGACCTGCCGGATCCCACCCAGACGAGCGTCGCGGTCATGCCACCGGAGACGCGTCACTTTCAGGCTTGGTTCCGCGATACGACGAGCGGCGGCGGCGCAACGAGCAACTTCACGCCCGCCATCTCCGTTCCGTTTCGCTAGCCGACGGGGTCGGTCGCCGGGCGGGTGAGCCCATTCCTGGCTCGGGGCACCCATGACCCCCGGGGTGGTCGTGCTGCGCTTGCGGGACGCGCCACGGGGACAATCCGCCTTCCCCAGCGTTGGTTCCGGGGGCCGCACGGGCCCCTGCGGTGACGCCCCTACGTCCATTCCTGCGGCTCTGGCGCCGTCGCCGCTTGGGAGGACTTGCGGGATTCGGAGGCTTGGCTTCAGATGGGTTGTTCTCTCCTGCCGTGCGCTCTGGTCCAACGGAGCGCGCTCTTCGATGCAACCTCGCCAGAGCTCGTATGCACCGATCCATCTCCTCCTTCGGTCTCGCGGCCTTTGGCTCCTTCATGCCAGGGTGGCTCCCGCCGTCGAGCCAAGTCGCTCCCGCGGCGGCCCCAATGGTCGCTCCGCCATCGGCCTCCCACCGTTTGTCGGCGCAGGTGGGTCAGTTGGATCCCGTCGTCGAGCGCCTGCTCGTGGTGGACATCGACGACGTCGGGATCGACGTCTTGAACGCAGCGCACACTCCGACGCTGGACAGGCTCACCGCGGAAGGGAGGACGTTCCTGCAGTTCCACGCCACAGGCCTCTGTTCGCCCACCAGAACGCAGATGCATCTCGGGTGTCATGGGAGCTATCCCGGGGTGCACTGCCTGACGTGGATCTCGAGGCTTGATCCTTACGGTGTGCCATCCACCGTGGTTCGGCCCCTGGGCAGCGTGGTTTCCGCTGCGGGCCTTACGACAGCGAAGGTGGGGAAGTGGCACCTTGGCCCGTCCAACGACCTGAATCACCCCGCGTCCTTTGGGTGGCAGGACTACCGGGGCCTGCTGTTCAATCCAGACCCAGGACCCTTCGCCTACTACCGGTATCGGAAGTTCATCAACGGGTCTCCGCTCGACGTCGACGGTCGTTACTTGACCACGGATCAGACGAACGACGGCGTCGCGGCCCTGCGTGCTCGGAACGACTTGGTTTCCGTGAGCTACCACGCGATCCATCGCCCATATCACGTGCCCCCTGCGGCGTTGACGACGATTCAGAATCCCACCACGGATGTCGAGAAGGCCATGGCCTCCCTCGAAGCACTCGACCACGAGCTTGGGCGGCTTCTGGGCGCGGCCGCCGAGGAGGGGTACACGACCCTTGTGTTTAGCGACAACGGCAGCGTGGGGCCGTTGCGGGGCCGGAAGAACTCGACCCACCAGCGGGGCATTCGCACCCGGCTCTGGGCCGTCGGGCCAGGGGTCGTCCCTGGTCGCGACGACTCCCTGGTCTCCGCCGTCGACCTCTACGCGACGGTCCTCGAACTGCTCGGCGTGGCGCGACTGAGCGGCGACGGTCCTGACTCGATTTCTTTTGCACCACAGATGCAAGGGGGCGCCGGCTCCAGGACGGCCATCTACTCCGAGCTTGGCCCGCGCAATGGATTTGACGCGCGCCTGGATCCAGACCATTGGGATCGGATCGCGCGGGGTGATCGCTACAAGTTCGTCGTGTCACGGCCTGGCGTGGGCACCGCGTTCTTTGACCTCCAGCAGGACCCTGAGGAGCAGAACAACCTGATCAACGGACCGCTGGACCAAGCGCAGCGGGAGGAGCTGGCTCGCCTATCGCAGGTCGTCAGGTCGAAGGTCATGCGCTGACGGGGGGCATGGGAGCGGCGTGCGCGGTGCGGCCATCGGCTTCGTGGGTCCGGCTCCTTTTCGGTCCAGCGACCCCGTGGGTGCGGGACGAAACCCTGGACCGCCCCGGGGGCCCAGCCGTCCGTTCAGCCCGGGGCAGCGGGCGGCTGGGCGCTCTTGCCGTCCCGGACTCGGCCCATTCCGGGCACGAATTCTGACTGGGCGCCAAACAGGGGTTGCCCGGCCCAAGACGACTCACGAGCATGTGCGCGTGATCGCCCTCAGCAATGTGTCTAAGTCCTTCGGCCGCCAGGCCCTCATCACCGACGGATCCCTCCAGCTTGACCCGGGGGACCGGGTCGGTCTCGTGGGGCCGAACGGCGCCGGTAAGTCGACCCTCTTCCGCATGATCGTGGGGGAGGAGAAGCCGGACACCGGGACGGTGACGGTGCCGAAGAAGATCTCGATCGGCTACTTCCGGCAGGATGCGGCCGACGGGGGCGAACGATCGGTCCTCGACGAGGCCATCGCGGGCAGCGGGCGCCTCGGCGAGCTGCACCACGAGGTGGCCGAGCTCGAGCAGGCCATGGCTGACCCAGAGCAAGCCGACCGCATGGACGAGATCCTCGAGCGCTTCGGGGAGGTCCAGGGGGAATACGCGCAGATGGGCGGCTACGAGCTGGAGGCCCTCGCGCGGGAGGTGCTCGCTGGGCTCGGGTTCGCGGACGACCAGGTGGAGGGGGCCATGTCGGCCCTATCCGGCGGCTGGCGCATGCGGGTTTCCATCGCGCGGGTGCTCATCGGGCGGCCCCAGGTGCTGCTTCTGGACGAGCCGACGAACCACCTCGACATCGAGTCGATCCTGTGGCTCGAGGGCTTCCTCTCGAACATGAACGCGACGCTGCTCATGACCTGCCACGACCGGGACTTCATGAACCGGGTGGTGGGACGCATCATCGAGATCGATGGTGGCGAGCTCGTCAGCTACTCAGGGGACTACGACTTCTACGACCAAGAGCGCGAGCTGCGAGCCAAGCACCAGGTGGCAGCGTTCGCGAAGCAGAAGGCGATGCTCAAGAAGGAGGAGCGCTTCATCGAGCGCTTCGAGAAGAACGCCGCGAAGGCTAGCCAGGTGCAGTCGCGCGTGAAGAAGCTCGACAAGATCGATCGCCTCGACCCACCAAAGCGCCGGGAACTCGTCCCGTTCAAGTTGAAGCCGGCCCCACGGTCCGGCAACGACGTAGCGACCCTCCGGGGCATCAAGAAAAGCTACGGCGACCGAACGATTTACGACGGGCTCGACTTCGAGATCAAGCGGGGCGAACGCTGGTGTGTGATGGGCATCAACGGCGCCGGCAAGTCGACGCTGCTGAAGCTATTGGCCGGCGTGATCCAACCGGACGGCGGTGAGCTGAAGCTCGGCGCCGCCCTGAAGATGGGCTACTTCGCCCAGTCGGCCCTCGAGGTGCTCGACCCTTCATTGTCCGTCTGGGACCAGATCGATGGCGAGTTCCCAGGCGCCACCACGCCGTCGAAGCGCAACCTTCTTGGGTGCTTCGACTTCCCAGGGGACGACATCGAGAAGCCAATCTCGGTCCTTTCGGGCGGCGAGAAATCACGGCTCGTCCTCGCGCAGATGTTGTACGACCCGCCCAACTTCCTTGTGCTCGACGAGCCCACGAACCACCTCGACCTGATGACGAAGGAGATGCTCGTGCAGACCCTCTCGAAGTTCGAGGGGACCATGATCTTCGTGAGCCACGACCGGACGTTCCTGCGCGGGCTCGCGACGAAGGTCCTGGATCTCACCGGAGGCAAGCCGGCGGTCTATCCCGGGCCCTACACCGAATGGGTCGAGCGCGTCGGCGCCGAGGCCCCAGGGGTCCACGCCTGAGGGAGCGCTGATCGCGCCCCGTGATCGACCCGGCCTCAACGGAGGCGGCGCAAGCTGGTGTAGGCGAGGAAGAGCTCCTGCGCGCCGAAGGTGTCAAAGGCGATCAGGATGCGGGCGTCCGCGTCACGGCTCAGGAAGCCGACGACGGTGCCCTGGCCGTAGTGGGAGTGCTCGACGCGGTCGCCTTGGCTGAATCCGGTGTCGGAGGTCTTCTTGAGCGTGGCGAGCACGTCGAGCTGATCGGGGTCGAGGCGGGTGACCAGGTCAGCCGGCAGTTCCTCCAGGAACCGTGAGGGGGCCTCGGGTCGCTTGATTCCTGAGACGTGACGGGTGTGGGACCAGGTCAGGATCAACTGGTTCCGGGCACGGGTCATCGCAACGAAAAAGAGCCGACGTTCCTCCTCCAGGCCCTCCGTCGATTCACCCGGATGCCCCCCCTGTTCTTCGTCCACGTCCGATGGAAAGGGAGCGCGGGCTCCGTCCCATAGGGCTCGGCCATGGGGCAGGAGGCCCTCCTCGAGTCCGGCCACGAAGACCACGTCGAACTCGGTTCCCTTCGCGGCATGGATGGTCGAGAGCGTGAGCGCGGGCGCGCGGGGAGCCCCGTCGTCCCCTTCGGCGGGCGGTTCGTCCCGGCGCGTGATGAGCGCGATCTCCGAAAGGAACCCGGCTATGCCGTCGCCTGGGTACCTGCGGTGAAAGCTGACGGCGTGCTGCTGCAGGGCTTCGAGGTGATCGCGCCGGTCCCCCGAGCCTTCGGTGGAGGGCATGGCGTCGAGCCATGGGGTCTCGAGCAGAGCCTCGATGACCCGGTCTAGGGCCACGTGCGCGGGCTCGGCGGATAGGGGAACCAGGGACTCCAGGAAGGCGCCCAGCTCCAGCAGGCCCGTTTGTGTACGGGCTTGGAAGCGCGCGCAAAAGCGGCTGGACTGGATCGCCGCCGGGAACGTGACTTGATCCTTCCAGAAGACGCCCCCGTTCATTTCATCCACGGCCTCCTGGAGGAGCTTCTTGTGGACCGGGCCCACGCCGCGCTTGGGGGCCTCGATGGCGCGCCAGAAGGCGTCTTGGTCCCGGGGGTTGTGAATAAGCCGCAGGTAAGCGAGGACGTCCTGGATCTCGCGGCGTTCGAAGAACGGCACGCCGCCGTGCACGCGGTAGGGGACCTTGTCCTTCGTGAAACACGCTTCCAATAGGCGCATTTGCGCCCCCGTTCGAACGAGAACGGCGATCTCATCCCACGGCATTCCGTCGGCCTTGAGGTTGCGCGCGATGGCGGAGATCGCCCGGGCCTCCGCGAAGGCTGAGTCGGCGGATAGGGACAGGACCGATTCGCCTCGGTCGCGTGCTGCCTCGAGGCGCCGCGGAAGGCGCTCCTCGTTGAATCCGATGAGTGCGTCGGACGCCTCGACGATCACGGCGCTCGAGCGATAGTTTCGGTTGAGGTGGTATTGCGCTGTGTCCGAGAAGCGGTCGTCGAACGCGTGCAGTCCACGGCTGTCCGCACCGCGCCAGGCGTAGATGGATTGATCGGGATCGCCGACCGCGAACAGCGTCATGGCGGTGCCCGTGAGCGCCCTGAGGATCTCCCACTGGATCGGCGACGTGTCCTGTGCTTCGTCCACGAGGACGTGGGTGAAGCCTGACTGGGCGCGATCACGGACCGCGGGGATGTAGCGCAGGGCCTGGAGGGTGCGGATGAGGAGCGTGTCGAAGTCCAGGGCCCCCGACGCGCGCAACTTCGTTTCGTACGCCGCCTTCAGGGGGATAAGGTCACCGAGGGCCGGGCCCTGGTCACCGAGCGCCTCCGCGAGGCGCACCCGCTGGATGCGGTCGAGCGTGTCCCCCGCCGGGTAGTGCTTGAGGTCAAAGTCGTGGTCCTTCAGGACAGCGCGCATGAGTCGCCGTTGGGACGCGCTTCCGAGAAGGGAGAACTTCGTGGGCAGCTCCGGAATGTGGCGCTCTTCGCGCTTCAGAAACCTCAGGCAGAAGCCGTGGAAGGTCCCCACGAAGGGCTCGGCGTGACCTCTCCCAGAATCGCTTACGGGACCGCTGTGACGGGGGCGGAGCCCAAGGCGCTCACGGAGCTCGGCGGCCGCGCGATTGGTGAACGTCAGCGCGAGGATCGACTCCGGTGCAGCGCCCTTCTCTTCGATGAGCCAGCGCAGTCGCTCGCCCAAGACGCGGGTCTTGCCGGAGCCCGGACCCGCCACCACAAGGACATGGCCCTCTTGGGTTTGAATCGCGGCCCTTTGGGCCGCGTCCTCGGCGTGCGCTTCCACGCGGGCGATTATGCCACAGGGGGAGTGCTAGCGATCCGAGGGGCCCTTGGGCAGGCAGTCGACCTTGAGCGTGCGCCCTGAGACCACGGCAAGCTCGCGTCGGGAGAGCGCGCGCGAGTAGATGCGCACTTCGTCAATGCGGCCGTCGAAGGGTCGGCCGCCTTCGGGCTGGTTTCCGACGGCCGCGGGGACAGACGGATTGGTGTCCAACTCTCCTGTTTGGTTGAGCTCGGCCACGGGGACGAGATCCTGGAGCAGTCGGATTCTCTGCCCGTCGTAAGTGAGGCTCACGAAGGTCCACTTGCCCGTCGCGAGCGGCGGACCCGTCCCCACGATGGTTCGGGTCTGGCCGCCAACGCACAGGCGCGCGCGCAGGTGATGCGAGTTGCCGCTGCGGATCGTGCTCAGCATCCAAAGGTGGTCGGACTCTTGGGGTCCCGTGGCCTTGGAGAGGATGCGGGCGTCCGGGACGTCGAAGTCTTCAGGGAAGATCCACGCGGTCAGCGTGATCTCCGTGCCCGACACGTCTGGCATGCCCACCTGGAGCGCAGCGCTGTTGCCATCGAAATGGAGGGCGCCGCCGCGTCCTGGCGCGCCCTCGTTCGACCAGTTGGATCCCTCGAGGGCCCCGTTCCAAAGGCCCGCGTTGCTATCCAGTGCGACGTTCCCGGACTGCTCTTCAAACGACCAGCGAGCGACCAGGGAATCCGTCACGTCGTTCACACAAGGGAGGACGGACACCGCTGTTTCATCAGTGGTCGTATCGAAGCCGTCCGTGACGGAGAGGCGGAAGCGGTACGTGCCCTCCGCCGATGGGAAGAAGTACGCGGCCGTCTCATCGGTGTTCGTGAGTCGGCCCGCGGGGCCTGCGATCTGGGTCCAGGTCTCGCTGAGGTTCAGGTCCGATCCGTCAGGGTCGGTGGTCGCGGCGCCATTGAGGACGACGATTTGCCCGAGGGCGGCGGTTTGGTCCGGCCCCGCGTTGGTGATCGGCGGAACGTTCGGACCGCCGGCAATGACAAAGTCCGCGCTCGCGGCCTGGCTCGTTTCGGTACCGAGGAAGGCGCGGGCGCGCACGGTCATCGACGCGTTGACGATGACCAGGCCCTGCACGGCGGGGGACGCGGGCGTTGGGACCGTGCCGTCCAGGGTGTAGCGGACGGTGGCGCCCGGGGTGGTCGTACCGATTCTCACGGACACTGCCCCGGGGAAGCTGCCGCCGTCCGGGAGGAACTTCGGTGCGGCGACGGAGGTCCCGCCCGTGTAACGGACGCGGACGATTTGGCCCGCCCCGGTCATGTAGCTCGTGAGGCAGTAATAGAGGGCGCCATCGGGGCCGACACGCAGGTGCACGGGCTTGAGTCGAGTGCCCGCACCGTCGAACTGGCCGACGTTGCCGGCGAAGAGTGCGGCCGTGGGGTTGCCCGCGGAGCGCAGGTAGCTGAGCTGCCCCGGGGGCCCACCGTTGGACCCGTTCGTTCCCCAAAGCGCCAGGAAGTAGGCGCCGTGGTACTGGACGGGGAAGGACCCGCCTGCGGGGTACCAAGCGCCCCCGGAGATCATCTTGTTCCCGGCGCCTGCGCCATTGGCCCATCGGCCGCGGGACATCCCAATACCACCGAAACCCTGGTGGCGGTAGTTGGCTCCGGCCTCAAGGCGGAGCACGTCCGCCTTGTCCGCGCCGTTCGCTTCGCCGATGAGCATGAGCCCCGAAGCGGTGTCGCGCGTGAGCGTGTAGGGGTTGCGAAGGCCGAGGGCGTAGATGGCTCGGTAGGGTCCGCTTGCCTGGCCATAGAACGGATTGTCCTGGGGGATGGTGCCGTCGGAGTTGATCCGCAGGACCTTGCCCGTGAAGGTGGAGAGACTCTGCACGCTGGCGCCGCCGGACCAGCCGTCACCCGTCGTGATATAGAGTTTTCCGTCCTCGCCGAATCGCAGGGCACCGCCGTTGTGGCTGCCGCTGGAGGTGGAGCCGTTGAAGGGCAGTTCGATGAGCAGGGTCTCGCCCGGCAGGGCCCGGCTCGGGTCGCTGGGGTCCTGTCGGATCCGCACCACCCGGTTGTGGCGCGGGTTGTTCTTCATGTAGAAGACGTAGACGTAGCCGTTCGATGCGAAGTCTGGATCGAAGGCGAAGCCGCGCACGCCGGAGGATCGGTGGGCTGTGGGCACACCACCTGTCGCTGGGACGTCAAAGGTGGCGTAGGGCTCTGGGTCCACCTGCCATTGGCCACTGCCGCCTGGGACTTCGGTGGCCACCCGGAGGCGGCCGTTGATGCGTTCCGAGAACAGCATCCGCCCGTCCGGCATGAAATCGAAGGATGCAGGGGACGCGAGGTCGTCGAGCACCACGGCCTCCTCAAACCCTGGGGGCAGGTCCCCGGGCAAGGGGATCGGCACCGGCGCCGTCGAGGCCTCTGCGGGAGACGCCAGGGCCAGGAGGGCGAAGGCTGCCGCGACTGGCGGCGCGAGGGGCGCGAGGAGCGCCCAGAGGGTGTTGTGGAGAATCATGCCCATGGCTCGAAGGACCTGATGAGCCGGGCGGCGCAACAGCATCAGGGGAAGGCTACGCGGCCCCAGGTGAGGGCGTCGTTACAGGGCGTAACGGGGCGCAAATGCCGGCTCTTGCGTCCAAAATGGGGGCAAAGGAGACCGATTTGGGCCACTTTGGGGCCTTCGGCGCCACCGGGCGGGTGCCCTCTGTTCTCCCGCTCATGGGAGACGCTTCATCGGCGGGCCCACAGCCGGTTCAGCCCATGGCTCCTGTTGGTCCGTCTTTTTGCCCAAGGATCCATCGCGGCCCGGACTTCTCTCGCTATCCTCTCCGCCCCCAAGCGCGGTGGATCTCGTGGTCCTCCGCCCCCTGCGAGTGGCTTGCACGGCCGACGAGCTGGGTTTCGTGACTGGAGTTCGCCCACGGAGCTCCCCTGATCGAGGACAAACTAGTGCCGAAAATGAAATCCAAAGGAGCCGTTAAGAAGCGGTTCCGCATGACGAAGTCGGGCAAGCTCAAATGCTCGAGGCCCAAGCGTGGCCACCAGCACGCCGTGAAAGACGCGAAGGCGAAGCGCAACAAGCGTCGACCCATCATCGTCACCGGCACCTGGGCCTATCTCCTGAAGCGCATGATGGGAGGTGGCTGATCCATGGTACGCGTGACCTACGGCGCCCCGCGCCACCAGAAGAAAGTCCGTTGGTTCAAGCAAGCCAAGGGTTTCCGCGGCGGCCGGAGCAAGCTCTGGCGCACCGTCCGTGAGAGCGTCGTCCGCGCCTGGGCGTACAGCTACCGCGACCGTCGCCAGAAGAAGCGCCAGTTCCGTCGCCTTTGGATCGTCCGTATCAACGCGGCGGCCCGCATGCGCGGCATGACGTACAGCCAGTTCATCAACGGGCTCAAGCTGGCTGAGGTGGACCTCAACCGCAAGCAGCTGTCGGAGATCGCCATCCACGATCCCGCGTCGTTCGACAAGCTCGTCGAAGAGGCCAAGTCGGTGCTCGCGTAGAGCGCTGATCGATCCTCTACGTAAGGGAGCTGCCTCTGACGCCATGCGCTCAGAGGCGGCTCCTTTCTTTTCCCCAAAGCCCCTCGTCCACTCACCGGACCTGTCCTGTGACTGTCTCTTATACACATCTGACGCTGCCGACGATATGCAGTG
>OJFX01000321.1_pt1 | contig 17586 bp, 13 predicted proteins | sample 1594171 | NCBI WGS metagenome assembly OJFX01 (sample SAMN05416840, study PRJEB24817) | seawater metagenome | isolation source: Sea water | place: Canada:Atlantic | collected 2013-07
CGAGATCATGCCTAGTCTCGTGGGCTCGGAGATGTGTATAAGAGACAGACTTCTTCCAAGGCTATAGCAATACCGGCAGCCCCTGCGGCGGCACCCTCGCTGGCCTCTTCGGAGGATTCTGGCTAGAGCTCAGCGCGGAGGCTGGTGGGAGCTCGTCGATCGGCACGCCGACTTGCACGGGGGCGATCAACATCACTGGTGTGCCCGGCACGCTCGAGATCTTCGGCAGCGCGGTGGCGGCGGACAACGACGTCCTTCTCAGGGTGACGGATCTCCCCGTGAACGAGTTCGGATTGTTCGTGACGTCCCTGGCTTCGGCCCCGGCGGGCACGGCGACCTTTGGGAATGGTTACATCTGTTTCAACACGAGCGTTGGGATGGGGCGGTTCTTTATGGCGAACCAGATCAAGCACTCAGGCGCGAATGGTGTGATCACGCTCGACACGAACGCTTCGGAGTGGAGCGTCACGGCGATTCCTACGTCCACAGGATCGTATGCCGCCATGGCCGGCACTCGGTCGTACTTCCAGGCGTGGCACCGCGAGCAGGTGGGGGCCGGATTCAACTTCTCCGGCGCCGCATCCGTGACTTGGCAGTAGCCGCTGGGCGAAAGCGAGGGCCCAAGCTCTTGGTGCATGGTTGGTCGCGCAGGCCGTCGGGCCCCAGCTTGATGGAACCCCAGCTCGCTAGAACGACGTGTAGAGCAACTTGCGAACAGCTCTTCAGGCAAGTTCTGAGTAGAGCCAGGGAGGGAGCGAACGGAGCGCATTGACGGAATCGTGGGGGCGCCCTTATACCCGTTGATTCACCCTTCGCTCTGTCACTGCATCAAGCACTCACATGATTCGACTCGCCCTCATCGGAATCGCCTCTGCCACGGCCGTTCCGGTCGTCTCCGCACAGGGAACCGTCGCCCCCGTCGACTCGGGCTCTGCGGCCCGAGTTCCCGGCCCCGTCAAGGATGGGGGTACCTACCACCTCGCCTCGGGCACGTGGACCCGTGCCCGGAACAGCGTCGCTGCCTTCGGGATCAACGACAACATCTACAGCAACACATCGCCATCCGGCTATTACCACACCGATATCAGCCCGATCGGTCCGGCGCCTGGCGGTCAGGTCATCGACGCAGCGGTCATTCCGGGCACCACGAATCCGGCGACCTTCACCATGGGTGGTGCCGTTCGCGATGACAATACGGTGACCGAAGTTCAGATCGGCTACTGCGATTTCGAACCGATGGCGGCTTCCGCCGGTTGGACGTTGGACTTCTATGAAACCTACGCGCCATGCACCTACCCGCCCCCGCCGGCGCAGCAGACCATTACCGTGACCGGACTGCCTTCCGGTGGCTGTTGGTTCGTGAACCTCGACCTGGTGGGCAGTGGTCAGACCTTTGACATCCAAGCCGATGGCGGCGCGCTCGCGCCGGGCTACGACGGGAGCCTCGCGCTCGATTCCTTTGGGCTGGGCTTCCAGTACGCAGGCACGGGGTCGGGTACTTTCAACGCGGGGTTCCTGATCACAGGCGACCCGGCCAACACGGATACGGGGTGGCTCACAGGCAGCCCCATTTCTGGATCGAACACTTACTTCGGTGAGGCCGGAGGATGCCCCGGGACCGGTTCGGGTTTCGAGAACGGGGACAGCTTCTGGATCGAGGATTTGCCCGGTACCGGCACGCTCGGTGTTGGCTCGAACTGCTACTGGTTCCTCGGCTACAACAACACAGGAACCCCCTGCGGCGGCGTCCTCGCGGGGCTCTACAGTGGATTCTGGTTCGAACTCAGTGCCGAAGGCAGTACCAACCCAGCCATCAGCACGCCCGTCTGCGTCGGAGCGGTGAACGCCACCGGTGCCCCTGGCACCTTCGAAGTCTTCGGTGACGCCGTGGCTGCCAACAACAACGCGGTTTTGACCGCCGGCAATCTTCCGATCAACGAGTTCGGCATCTTCATCACCGGGCTGGACACGATCGCTCCTAACACTGTCTTCTCAGGCAACGGCTACGTGTGCATCAACCCAACCACCCAAGGCGGCCTGGGTCGATTCGCGGCGGCCAACCAAATCAAGAACTCCGGTGCCGGCGGAGTCATCACCCTCGACACCAACGCGGGCGAGTGGAACTTGGGGTCGATCCCGACGTCGACCGGTGTCTACGCGGCAATGATGGGGGTCACGTCGAATTTCCAGGCATGGCACCGCGAGCAGGTCGGCGCCGGTTTCAACTTCACCAGCGCGGCGGCCGTGACCTGGCAGTAGACCCCTCGTCCTGACTCGACGGTTCGAGCGAGCGGGCCGGCCGCGGGCGGCTTCCCTTTGGGGCGGCGCCTGGGGCCGGCCCGCGTCTAGTGGCGACTGGACCACCATGGGGTGAACCCTACGCGAGCCCCCGGGAGGGGGACCCATAGCCCCAGCCGCGGTCGATCGGCTACAGTTCGCGCGATGCCTCACCACCAGCATTTTCAACCAAGGACCGTGTCCGCCGCGCCCCCGTTCATGTCGGCGACGCTCCTGGCCGCCGGGCTCATGGCGGCCGGGCTCTTCGCGAGCTGCTTTCCCAGCTACCGCAGCGCAGGCAACGTCCTGCGGATCGAGGGCCCGGAGCACTTCGTCGACGGCTACCCCGCCATGTCAGAGGACGGGCTCGTCAACGTGGTGGTCGAGATCCCCGCGGGCACCCTCGCCAAATGGGAGGTCAACAAGGACGACGGGGCCCTCGCCTGGCAGTTCGAGGACGACGCGCCCCGGGTCGTGCGTTTCCTGGGCTACCCCGGGAACTATGGGATGGTGCCCCGCACCTACCTGCCCAAGTCCGAGGGGGGGGACGGCGATCCCCTCGACGTCCTCATCCTGGGCGATGCCCTCGAGCGCGGGTCCATCCTGCCGGTTCGCTTGATCGGCGTCCTCGAGATGCTGGACCGCGGCGAGCAGGACGACAAGCTCATCGCCGTGGCCTCGGGCACTCCCTTCGAAAAGGTGGTGTCCATCGAGGGACTGGACGAGAGTTTTCCCGGTGCCACTGCGATCATCCAGACGTGGTTCGAGTCCTACAAAGGGCCCGGCAAGATCAAGGCGGAAGGATTTTCTGGCCCGGAACGAGCCATGGAGATTCTCGAGGCCGCGAAGGCAGCCTACGCCGAGGCTCAGATCGCGCTGGCTGCGGTTGGCGACTGACGGGCGCCAGTTCCATCGTGAACGCCGCGTGGGGGGGGCGTCCCGGGCGCTGGGCGCTGCCGGGCGCCGGATTCTCCCCTTCGATGTTCCCCGTGTGGGTGGGCCGCAGCGCGCTCCCGGTGCGCTCGGGCAACACGGTTGCCGCCCTCGGGACTCGGCACCGGCTCCTTGGGCGGGATAGAATTGCTCGTCTTCAGAGGGCCTTTCGTCTCAGATTCGGCCTCGGTTCATGCCGATCATCCAGGCACAACCGCCGCTCAGCCCTTCCCCCCAGGTTTCCCCTTTCGGCTTCCACTTTCGGCCCGTGACCGCGACCAAGCTTCACTTCTCCAGGTTCGAGTTCAAATACCTGCTTCCGCGTGACCTGCGGAACCAGGTCGAGGCGGAGCTGAGCCATTTCGTCGAGCTGGACCCCTTCGTGAAGGCCCAGGAGGGACAGAAGTACCTCGTCCGGAGCCTCTACTGGGACGACCCAGACCTGACCGCGTTCCAGGACAAGAACGACGGGATGATGCACCGCTCGAAGTTCCGGCTTCGTACCTATACCTTCGGTGCCTCGGACCCGACCCCGCGATTCCTCGAGATCAAGGGCCGCTACAACAACCTCGTCTTCAAGCACCGGACGCCCGTGGATATGGGGCCAGAGCAAGCGGAATTGGGCGGGGACGAGCTCACTCGGTACATCTCGGAACACATCGAGGAGGGACCCATGCAGTCGCAGTTCCTTTTCCAGACGTACCGCCGCCAGATCCGTCCTTACGCGCTCATCGACTACGTGCGTCGCCCCTACATCAGCAAGTTCGACCCGGAGTTCCGGTTGACCTTCGATGAGCAGCTCCAGGCCACGGACACCGACCGCCTCTTCCCGAAGGCTTCCGAGCGCACGCGCCGGGTCGCCGCCGGGTTCACCGTCATGGAACTGAAGTTCCGGCGCCACGTGCCGTCTTGGTTCCACCGCATCATTCAGTCCTACGAGCTACGGCGCCGGTCGTTCTCCAAGATCTGCGAGGGCACCGTTGTCCTCGGGCTTGGGGATGACGACTCCTGACCCTCGACTTTCGATCCTCCCACCTTCGGCCTGCTCCGGCCCCGAGTTCCCTCGGGGCAACCCCACCCGCGCCCAACCGTGTTGATCCCCTTCCTGCTTCAAACTGGCAACAATCCTCTGATCCCGAACCAGGGGGCAGCGCCCGACGTCTTCGAGTACGAACTCGCGGAGATGCTCATCAACGTGGGCCTCGCAGCCGTGCTGGGCTTTGTGGTGTCGCTGGTCTATCGCGCGACCCACAAGGGCCTTTCGTACAGCCAGTCCTTCACCCAGACGATCTTCCTTGTCGCGGTGATCGTGGCCATCGTCATGATGGTCATCGGCGGCAGCCTCTCGAAGGCCTTCGCCCTCGTCGGCGCCCTCTCGATCATCCGTTTCCGGACGGTTGTCAAGGATACGAAGGACACGGCGTTTGTCTTCGCTTCGTTGGCCCTCGGCATGGCAGCGGGAACCTCCTCCTACGAGCTGGCGGCCATCGGAACCGTCGTGATCTCCGGCATCGCCTGGGGCATGCACGCGACGAACTTCGGCGCCCTCTACAAGAGTGAGTTCATCCTGCGCTTCGCCTTCGACCAATCGAAGGACAGTGCGGTGTACTTGGAGCAGATCAACCAGGGCGCCAAGCGTGCCAGTCTTCTGCACATCGAACCCTCAGGGGATGGGGACCTGCTCAAGCTGACCTACGATATTCAGCTCGAGAAGGAAGCCAAGCCCGAGGGCTTCGTGAAGGGTCTCAAGGACGCCGACGGTCTCTCCGAGGTCGTTCTGATCGTCTCGAAGAACGACGTCGACTACTGATCCAGTCGCTGTCGACCCGTGCACCTGTGCCTGACCCCGCGATAGAGACCCTGACTCCCCGATGAAGATCCTGGCGAACCTCGGCTTAGCCGCGCTCTTTGTCCTCGCCTTGGCCGCGGTGGGGACGGCGGCGGTGTGGAAGTTTGCTCCGCAATACGTCCAGCTCGCCGACGAGAAATGGGTGGGGCACCATACAGGAAAGGTGCGCCGGGCCATTGTCGGGCTGCGGGAGCAGAGCAAGACCGATCCGAAGGGCGCTATCGCTGGGCTCGAGGATCTCACGGCGTCCCTTACCGACTACGAGAAGGCGGATCGGCGCTACGGGCTCCGCCGCCAGGCCTTGCGTTTGCTTGCCGACCTCCACTTCAACCAGAAGCAGCTGGATGAAGCAGCGGCCGCTGGCTCGACGCTCATCGGCCTCGACAAGAACGACATCGGCACCCGGCTCTGGTTCGGCCAGCGCATGTGCGATCATGGGCCCACGCTAGAGCGCGGCCTGTCGGAGCTTGAGGCGCTCTTCAACATGCTCCCCGAAGCAGGCGTCGTGGCGCGTACCTACATCAAGTGCCTCACCGCCGCCGACCGTCCGGAGGACGCCGGGGCCGCCTTGGTGAAGCACGCCACGCGCATGCTGCGCCCCGAGCAAGCCTTCGAACAGGTGGGGGGCACGTGGCAGCTATGGTGGAGCGCCGACGGGGCGTTCGCCAAGGAGCGGCGCATCGACATCAAGGCCCTTCGCTACGGTGAGATTACGGCCCTTGGGTTCGAGCTTCCCGAGAAGGCGGCGTTCCTACGCCTGGACCCGCCCATGAACAGCCGGCTCGGCTATAGCGCCCCTCGCTTGGGGATCTTCGTGGACGGCGGACAGCTCGAGGTCCCCATCCCCGAGGGCGAGCTGAAGCTCAACGAAATGTACATGGGCAAGGACGCCCTCTACACGATGGGCGCCCGGGACCCATGGGTCAGCATGCCCGTGCCCACCGAGTATCAAGATGCGCCTCTCCATGGGCGCTTTGTTCTCAAGGCGGATCGACTGCCCCTGTGGATTGGGGAGGCGGCGGGCTCGCCCGCGGTGCAGAACATGATCGCCGACCTCGGACCGGGTTCGTCGGTCGGGGACATGTTGGCCCTGGCCCACGCTCAATCCCTCGAGTTCACGGCGAAAACCAGCCAAGGGAATGGCGACGAGCCGCGCTAGCGCGGACGTGAATCCGATGATGAAGACCCTCAAGAAGCTCTGGTCCCGCAGCTGGATCCTCACGGTGCCGGTGGTGATCGTCTTTGGGATGTGGGCCCGCGGCACTTACGCCCGGTGGAACGACTTCACGGTCCGCCACTTCACGTCCCAGGACCTCTCGCTTCTCAAGGTAGGCCAGCTGGAGGCGAACCACATGGCTCGCGCCGCCAAGCTGAAGGCGACGGCCTGGGGGACACACAAGAAGCTCACGGGGACCGGCCTCGACACGGTCCATCTCTACATCAAGGACGGCAGCCTCCAGCGGCTCAACTCGGACCTTCCACACTCTGGATTCGAGTACGTCGACGGCGGCATGTACTACGGCGATGAGGTGCACAAAGTGGACCTGCGTTACCGCGGGGACAACGTGTATCACTGGGGCTTCTGGAAGAAGTCCTGGCGGGTGAAGACCAAGCGCGGGGCTCTGTACAAGGGCATGCGCAAGTTCAACCTCATCGCGCCGCGCACGACGGAGGTCCTGAACAACTACCTGAGCTACCGACTGGGCGCGCACATGGGCCTGATCTCGCCCTACAGCGAACTGGTCAACGTCGCGGTCAACGGCAAGTACCAGGGCATCTTCATCCTGACAGAACAGCTTGAGGAGTCCACGATCCGTCGGCACGACCGCATGCCCGGGGACGTCTACTCCGGCGAACTCGTGGGCATGGACGCGCTCCAGGGCCTCGACAACCGCCTGTTTGATCACCCTGGTATCTGGACGAAGGCCGCGATCAACAACCACTTTGACGAGGGGGCCCTGGATCCCCTTGAGGCTCTTCTCAAGGCGATCGAAGGCGCAACCACGCCGGAGGGCCAGCGGCGCCTGTCGGACCTCGTGAACCTCGAGGCCTTCGCCAAGTTCTCGGCGTTTGAGGCCCTCGCGTGCACCGTGCACATCGACGCGCAGCACAACTGGCGGCTCTACTACGACCCCTGGGAGACGGCCTTCGAGCCCATCGTTTGGGACCCTGTCGGATGGCACCGAACCGTTATGCCGCGGCCCCAGACTCCGCTCCGGCCGGACGTGATCACCAGTCCCTTCCACGCCGCCCTGTTCCGGAACGCGGAGTTCCTCCGGGCGCGATCGAGGGCCTTTGAGGAGTTCTTCGCCCTAGGTAAGGACGAGGCCTTCCTGCTGGAGGCACGGGACCTGATCAGTCGCGTCGGGCCGGCATTGGCCCTCGACGCGAACCTCGTGACGGAGGTGCAGATGGTCAAGCCCGAGGAAGTTCATGGGGCCATGATTCACCTTGTGAATCGCATCGAGTCGCTCTTCGAAGAGCTGCATCAAACCCACGTCGTGGACCCCACTGGACTCGTCCGATTCCGATCGGAGTCGCCGGGCAAGATCGATCTCGAGATCAACGGCCGCCGGCCGATTGAGGAGCTGGAACTCCAGTATTCCGGTCCCATCCAGGGCCCCCTCGTGACCACCCTCGGGTGGCGCAACATCAGCGGACCAAAGCGCCATTACGTCACGGGCAACACGTCGATCCGGGGCAGCCGGATCTATCTCGGCGTGGACCTGATCGCCCGCCACCAGCCGTCGATCACGACCATGGACCCCGCCGAGGCCTGGCGCAACGGGCTCAAGATGCAGCCTGCGCGCTACGAGCTCCAGTTCGCACCGCGCCCGGGGGCCTTCCCCGAGACGGACGAAACCACAGCCATGAACCGGGCCCTCGGCGGCCAGCTCGTGGGCATTCGATACCGCCGGGCAGGGGCCGATTCCTGGGAAACGGCCCACGCGGCCCGGGACATCACCGCCAATGACCACGGCCGCACGGAGCTCGTGGTGGATGACGACATCGGGATCCCCCCGGTGGTGATCTCCGGGGAGATCGTGCTCGAAGGGGACCGCATCATCGATGCGGACGTGATCTTCGCGGCGGGAACGACCATTCGCATGAAGCCCGGGGCGAACCTGCTCCTGCGCGGCCGCGTCTTGGCCCAAGGCAGCGCCGACCGTCCGGTGCGTTTCATTCCCCACACCGAGGGCCAAGAGCCCTGGGGCATCGTCGGGATCAAGGGCCACGGCGCGAACGGTTCCCGATTCAATCACTGCCACTTCCGTGAGGGGTCCGGCTGGAAGCAGCCCCTTGCGGAGTACAGCGCGATGTTCTCGATCCACGGGGTCAAGGACGTCACGGTCGCCAACTGCGACTTCGAGGACAGCCGCACCTTTATCCACCCGGTTTACGGCGAGTACCTCGTGGACGACATGGTGCACGGCGTGTATTCGAAGGTGAGGTTCTTGCGCTGCAACTTCCGTCGTTCCTTTGCCGATGCCCTCGACATGGACATCAGCGAAGTGTCGCTCGAGGGGTGCTTGTTCGAAGACAGTGGCAACGACTCCGTGGACCTGATGACCGCCAAGGCCACCATCAGCGACACGCGTTTCACCGATAGCATCGACAAGGGCGTCTCGGTGGGGGAGCACAGCTACCTCGTCATGCAGAACTCCCTCTTGAAAGGGTGCAACATTGGCGTCCAGTGCAAGGACGAGTCCACCGCAACGGTCGTCAACACGGACTTCGTCGAGTGCAACCAGGCCCTCGACGCCTACAGCAAGAACTGGCGCTACGAGGGCGGCGGAGAAGCCTACGTTCACAAGTCACGCTTCATCGGGAATGGCCAGTCCCTGTCGGCGGATCGCAAGTCACGCATCGCGGTGAGCGACTCGTTCATGGACAAGATCCCGGACGTGGATCCGCGCCAGATTCAGATCGACCCTTCGGTGGACGATCAATCGAAGAGCAAGGCGGTCGAGCGTGGCATGACGCGGCGCCCGGAAGAGATGCGTCAGCTCCGCGGCGTGGGGCGCAAGCTACTCAAGTCCGTGGACACGGCCCGCAGGGGCTCGACGCTGCAGAACGTCCAGTAGTAGTACAGAGCCAGGATCGTTTTTTCGTTTATGGAAGCAGCCTTGTTGCCCCGCCGGGGGCAACAAGGCTGCTTCCATAAACGAAAAAACGATCCTGGCTCTGTACTACATTCCCACGTTGCGCTCGTCGACGTTTCCGCCCTTCTGTTCGACCCAGTTGGCCTTCTTCAGTCCGCCAAAGTGGTTATCCGTCACGGTGTTGTTCCTGATGCCGTTCTGAATGTTCACCCCGCGCCCGCCCCCGACGAAGACGTTGCTCCTGACGATGTTGCCTTGGTTGAATGGCTCGTCGTCGAAGTGCTTCACAAGGCCGACGCCCATGCGGCAGTCCTGGAAAGTGTTGGCTTCCACGAGGCTGTCGTAGGCGTCGTTGAGCGCCACGCCGACGCCGGCATCGCCGAGGGTGTTGCCGCGCACGATCCCTTGGGCGAAGTGATCGATCTCCATGGCTTGGGAGTCGATGGTGTGCACGTGATTGCCCTCCAGCAAGATGTCCTTCATGCTGTAAACGCACACGCCGCGGCCCTTCATCCCATGGATGTAGCAGCCACGGATGGTGAGGCCTGAGGTCGTGGGTAGCTGGCGGGGCCGGTTGACGCCGACGGCGTAGACGCCGCAGTAGGTGGTGTGCCCATGTACATCCCCGCGGTTCATCCCGTCGATCTCAAGCCCCTCGATCAGGAGGTTCTCGCACTCGATGACGCGGAAGGCGTTGATCTCATCGATCACGATCGACCCGGCGGGGATGTCCTTCACGTGGCCCATGATGTGCACGCCGCGGGTCAAGTGCACCGTTTCGCCCTCGATGCTCTTTACCGTGAACTCGAGGATGCGGTCGCCCTCGAGGCTCTCCTTGTACACCTGATAGGAACGGCCCGGGCGCATGGTCTTGGAGTTGGCCACGCGCAGCGTCACCGCGCCCCGGGTGGCTTCCGCGAGCAGGGTGGGCCTCACCGCGGGCTCGGGTGCGAAGTGAAGCCGCGTGGTGCGGCTTCCGGCGACTCGCAGGTCGTTGGTCCGGGCGATTCGAAAGCCGGCTTCGAGCTCATAATCCCCAGGGGCAAAGATCAGCTCACCGCCACCAGCTTCACGGAGGAGGGCGAACTGATACTGGACGGAGGCTTCGCCCGTCCACGGAACAAACCGCGCCGTCTCGGCGCCCTTGGGCGTCACGAATACTCCGCGCGCGTCCGGGATCTGGGCGTTCTCCGGGCAGCTCGTGGCCGTGAAGGCCAGGGCCATGCAGGGGAGAAGGACGAGCAGAGCGCGTGTGATGAGCTTCAAGCTAGGCATGGGCGAGGTGGGGAGGGGCTCGGGACCCGCCAAGCGTAGTGGGGGCCTGCGTGGGTCCGCAACTGAGGACCCCAGGGGACCCGCCGGAATGCCCTAGCGGGTACGGAGGAAGAAGAACGGCGTCCCTTTCTTGGACCCGCGCTTGCCGTCGTCGTCCGCGAGCAAGAGAAGCTGATGGGCGCCCAGGACCCCGAGGGCCTCCGGCTTGCGAATGGAGACTCCGTACCTTGGATCGCGGACGCCGTTATCGATGATGTCGTAGACCAGCTCCTTTTTGAGAACGGGGAGGGGCCCCGCGCCGCGGAAGTCCATGGCTCCCACGTCCACGGCATAGATCCTCTGGACCCTGGCGAGGTCCCCCCGTTGGTTGTCTCTCTCGAGCACGAGGAGCCTCCCGTCCGGGGCGCGCGACAGTTCAGAAACCCCAACCCATGCTTCTTCATCTGACGATTTGGGAGACTTCGGCCCGGGCGCGTTCTGGGCGTAGCGGTCGAGTGGGTAGTGGGCGAAAGCCCAGCTCTGGTCGTCCGGATTGAAGCGCCCGACGCGTGTGAATCCCTTCGGATCCCCCGCGCGCGGCCAGCCGCGCTGGAAGGCGACGTAGACGTGACCCTTCGGCCCGGAGGCCACGCCCTCGAGGCCATAGGTCTCCTGATGGCGGGCGATCTCCCCGGGGAGCTCGAAGACACTCCGCACCATGAGGCTGCGGCGCGTCCCGTCGGGGGCCAGTTTCAGGAGCAGGTTCGGTCGACGGAAAGCGCCCTTGCCTTCCACGGTCCGTCCGTCCACGAGGTGTCCTTTGCCCTCGCATACCACCCAGAACTCCCTGCCATAGCCAAGGGGGCCGGGGGACTCGGTATCGAGCTTGACCCCCTCCGTGCAGGCGGCGATGCCCTCCATGTCGAGGCTGAGCTGCTGCGCCGCCCTTGGCTTGGGTGGCTCTGTGCGGGGGAGACCGCTTGCGTCGAGGACCCTGGCTTGGGCCGCGGCAAACGTGCCAGCGATCAAACCTTGCGGGTCCGTGATCTGCAGGGGCTCGAGCAGCTTCGGGCCCGCCGGGTCGCCGAGGCCGAAGACGGCCACCAGCGCCGGGTCCCGGTCGCTGTCTTGGACGACGTACGCCACCGGTTCCCGGCGGGCGTCTGTTGGCCCGCCGGGTGCGGGAGGTTCAACCAGCGGCTCGGGTTCCACCCAAGCGCCCGAGATGGCGGTATCCCCCACGGGGAACATCCGGACGGAGTAGGTCTCGGGGGGCTTTTCAGATGAGGTCGTTGGCCCAACATCCTGGGACTCCGGCCGGCACCCACAACCGCCATCCCCAGAGCTGGCGCCGCAGAGCAGGAGAGTGGCAGCCACCGCGAGGGCACGGCCACGGCCCACGCCCCTAGAAGGAGAGTTGCCAGCCAAGCGTGACCATCGTGTCCGTCTCGAGCTGCGGGCCCGAGAGGTTTTGACTGAGGGGCCATCCGGCCTCCACGGCGAGGCGGTTGCCCGCGCCAAGCACCGCGTTCACGCCGACGAAAGCATCGAGACGCGTCCCGGCCCGAAGGGTCGGGTCGGCGGCTGGGTTGGCGGCGGCGTCGAGCTCCGAGTCGGCGCCGTCGATGTTCTTGACGCGGCTCAGGGCCATGCGTGTGCTGAAGGACACGACGTCGGTGGCGTGCCAGGCGCCCCATGCTGTCAGGTCGAGGCGGTCACCGAGGCTGTAGTCCCGGTCGTTGCGGCCGAGGCGAAGCGTCGCGAGGGCTTGGGTGCCCCAGGACCAGCCCGGCTCCTGGCCGGTGTAGGTGATGCCCGGGCGCAGGTCCCAGGTTCCAGATCCAAGCTGCATCGGGTAGGGCAGGATCGTCTCGTCCGGTGCGCTGGAGAAGGTTGTGTCCGTCTCCGTGATCGATCCCGTGGGAGCGGAGAACCCAAGGTTCAAGTGGGCCTGGCTTGTGTCGTCTTCGTAGATCCGTACGAGGGCCGCCACCGTGATGTCCGCGAGGCCGGAACTCTCCGTCGTGAAGCGTTCCCCAGAGCGAGTCAGGTGCTTCATCTCCTGTTCCACGAACGGGACCATCGCAGCGACGGTGACCGAGTCCGTGACGCCGTACATGAGCCCGAACATGTGCGTTTCCATGGTCAGCGTCGTGGGCGTCTCTGAAAAGCCGAAGCCATCCACCGAGAGTACGTCGGCGTCGTCCACGCGCTCGACCGCCTTCCGGTTGCCGCCCATGTCGTGGCGCATGAATCGGTAGGAGAGCATCCAATCGCCTTTGTCATGCAAGTGGTCCTGCATGACGCCAATGGGGGCGTGGTCGCCCGGGAGCTCGATTCGTCCGGCGGCGTCCGTGTCCCCGGCGAGGTTCAGCTCGTCCTCTTCTTCCATCTCGGCGAGGAGTTGGTCGAGCTCCTCTTCCGTCATGGCGTCGAAGCCAAGTTCTTCCGCGCCGGTCATTCCATCCGCGGATTCCACCCCAGGGACGTCATCGTCACTGGCTTCGCCCACCGGCGGCGCCGCCATGGGATCCTGCTCAGGGAGCCCCCCTTCCCCTTGGGCGAGGGCGCAAGGCACGGTCAAAGCAACAGCGAGTAATCCAGCGGGAAGGGCGCGGCGCAGCATGGGGATCCAGGGGCAGTTAGACGTGGTGGACGGGGCCTTCGCCCCGGGCGGCAGCTTGCAGGGTACGGCGGACGTAGACGGGGACCAACTCCCGTCGGTATTCCGCGTCTCCGGGGATGTTGTCCATGGGCTTGGCCTGGGCGTAGGCGAGGTCGGCGACCTCTTGCACAGCGCTGTCAAAGGCCTCGGTCCCCGGCGTCTTGCCCACCAGAAGCTCCTCCACACGCTTGATGCGAAGGGGGCGGGCCACCAGTGCGACGCAAACCAGGTCGGCACCCGCGACGGCGCCGTCTTCCCCGAGGTCCATGCGCACCGCGCACCCAAACAGCGGGTAGTCGATGGAGCCGCGGTCCCGGAGCTTCCCATAGGCGCCGCGGTGCCCCGCGGCCTGCTTGGGGACGCGGATTTCCGTCAGGATCTCGGAGCGCTCGGCCTTCTTGTTCCAGATGCCGTCCGCCTTCCAGAGTTCACCGACGGGTACCTCGCGTATGCCGTCCGCGGATGCAAAGGCCAGCGTCGCGCCCAGACTCATGAGCGTTGGGGCTGTGTCGTTCGACGCCGCCGCCACGCACTTGCGTCCGCCGGCGACCACGTGGCACACGGTGCCGTCCTTCTTCAGGCAGTAGCCGAGCGACTTCCTCCAAAAGTGGGTTTGGTTGTACCACTGGCAGCGGGTGTCGAGCATGACGTTGCCGCCCGCCGTTCCCATGGTGCGAAGCTGGGGTCCGGCCACCAGCGAGGCCGCCTGCGCCAGGGCGGGGGCGGACGCCTGCACGGGTGCGCTTTGGGCCATCTCCGCCAGGGTCGTCGTCGCGCCGATCCGCAGGGAGCCGTCCTCGTCCACGGTGATCCCGCGCATGGCCTCCACGCGCTTCAACGACACGACGACCTTGGGCTCGAATAGCCCGTGTTTCATGTTCGGCCAAAGGTCGGTGCCACCGGCGACAACCATGGCGTCCTCGCCGTGCTCCGCCATGAGGGCGGTGGCCCCTTCGACGGTCGTGGGCTCTTCAAGCCGAAACTTCGGTAGGCGCAGCATCAGTGGGTTCCCAGGTGACGGTCCATAGCGGCGGCCGCGCCGCCTGCTTTTGATTCTTGTTCTCGCTTCTCGCGGAGTGCCTTCAGGACCTTCGCGGGGGTGAAGGGAAGCTCCCGCAAGCGGATGCCCACGGCGTCGTAAACGGCGTTGGCAAGGGCCGGGATGGCTGAGTGCAGCGGGCCTTCGCCGGCCTCCTTCGCGCCGTAGGGCCCCTCGGGATCCAGGCTCTCCACGATGTACGCCTCGATCTCGGGCGTGTCGATGGCCGTGGGGATGCGGTAGTCGAGCAGGGAGGGGCCCGAGTGCAGCCCGAAGCGGTTGACCTTGTGGTCCTCGAGCAGGGTCTCAGCGATGCCCATGTAGACGGAGCCTTCGATCTGTCCTGCCACGAGCCGCGGATTCAGTGCGCGTCCACAGTCGTGGGCGCACCAAACCTTCGGCACGGTGATGCGTCCGGTTTCTTCGTCCACGTCCACCTCGACGATGTGCGCCGTGAACGAATACGCGGGGCTCGCGCCGATGGTGCCGCCGCGGTAGTCGCCGCCGAGGGTCGGGGTGTTGTAGGCGCCGGTGCTGCCGAGGGTGTCGAAGCGCGCCTCGGCGATTTCGAAGGCCTCGCGGCTCGGGATCGAGCGCTCGGTGTCCTCCAGGTCGATGGCGCGGCCTTCGATGAGGCGCACGCGTGCCTCGGGGACCTCCCACTTCTCTGCGAGGGCGGTGACGATCTTCTTGCGCAGCTTGCGCGCCGCGTCGATGGTCGCGTTACCGACCATGAAGGTCACGCGGCTCGAGTAGGCGCCGAGGTCCACGGGGCAGAGGTCCGAGTCCGCGGCGATGACGCGCACGTCCGCGGCGTCCATGCCGAGCTCCTCTGCCACGATGTAGCGGACCACCGAGTTCGAGCCTTGCCCGATGTCATTGGCGCCGCTGAAAACGGTGACGAGCCCGGACCGATCCACCTTGAGTTGGATGCCGGCCTGGGGCATCTCGTTCGGGTAGATAGGGTAGTTGGTGCCGGAGATGTACATGGACCCCGCGACCCCGAGGCCACGGCCAAAGGGCAGCTTGCCCCGGCGCTCGGTCCAACCCGAGCCCTTCTCCACCTTGTCGAGGCACTCCATGAAGCCGCTTGAGGTGATGCGCTGGCCGTTGACGGTCTTGGTGTGTTCGCCGTGGAAGTTCTTGCGGCGGATCTCGATCGGATCCATCCCGAGCTTTTCGGCGACCTCGTCGAGCTGACACTCAAACGCAAAGCGCGGCTGCACCGAACCGTGGCCGCGCTTGGGGCCGCAGGGCGGCTTGTTCGTGAAGACGCGGGTCGAGTCGTAGCGGTACGACGGGAAATCGTAGGGCCCGGTCAGGAGCTGGCCGGAGTAGTAGGTCGTGACCAGGCCAAACGAGCTATAGGACCCGCCGTCGATCAGGATCTTGGCGTCGACGCCGGTGATCTTGCCGTCCTTCGTGGCGCTCGTCGTGTAGTCGAGGGACATCGGGTGCCGGCCGCGGTGGGCGTAGAACACCTCTTCCCGGGTCCAGAGCATCTTCACGGGACGGCCCGTGAGCTGGCTCAGCTTCGCGACGCAGAACTCGAGGCTGAAGGGGTCCGACTTGCCACCGAAGGCGCCGCCGATGCACGGCTGGATGACGCGGATCTTCTGGGGCTCCCACTCGAGCACGCGGGCCAGGGCGCGGTGCACGTAGTGGGAGATCTGGGTGGCGGACCAAATCGTCAGGACACCCTCGGGTGAGACCTTGGCTACGGCGCAGTGGGGCTCGATCGCGGTGTGCGTCGAACCGTGGAACTCGTAGTGACCCTCGACGACCACGTCGGAGGCTTTGCGGGCGCCATCTACGTCGCCGAACTCCAGCTCAACGTGCTTGGAAACGTTGTTGTTCTTGCGGTTCGGGTGGATCTGCGGCTCGTCGCGCTCCAGGGACTCGCGTGGGTCCATGTACGCGTGCAGCTCTTCGTACACGACCTCGATGAGCTCGAGGGCCGCATTCGCGGTGTCCTCGTCGATGGCGGCCACCGCGGCGACTTCGTCGCCGATGAAACGCACCTTGTCCACCGCGAGCGCCGTCTCGTCCGGTGTCCAGGGGATGACGCCGTATTGAATCGGCATGTCCTTGCCCGTGATCACCGCGTGCACGCCAGGGAGCGCCTCGGCCTTCGACGTGTCGATGGACACGATCTTGGCGTGGGCGTGGGGGCTGCGCAGGGTCTTGGCGTGCAGCATTCCGGGGAGCTGAATGTCGTCGGCGTACACCGCTTCGCCGGTGGCCTTCGCCATGCCGTCGATCTTGCGGTGGCTCTTGCCCACGACCTTGAACTCGGTCCAGGGGGCTTCGATTCCGTGAATGTCTCTGGCGGCCATCGTATTCCTAGAGTGCGTCTTCGCGGACGTGGGGGTGATCTTGGGTCCAAGCGGGGCGGGGGGGCTCCGACTCGGTGGACTCTGCGATGGCGGTCTCGACCGCCTCGAGGATCTGCGTGTAGCCCGTGCAGCGACAGAGGTTCCCCGACAGGGCCTTCTGGATCTCTGTGCGGTCCGGGTTTGGGTTCTCGTTCAGGAGCGCCCTGGCGGTGAGCATCATCCCCGGCTGGCAGAACCCGCACTGGAGCGCGCCGCAGCGGTCGAAGGCGTCCTGGACCGGGTCGACGCCGGTGCCGCCGCCCTCCAGGTGGGCCGGGCGCAGGCCCTCGATGGTGGTGACCTTGGACCCCACCGCCTCCGCGGCGAGGGTCAGGCACGCCAGCACGGGCTTGCCATCCACCAAGACCGTGCAGGCCCCGCAGTCCCCTTTATCGCAGCCCTGCTTCGAGCCCGTGAGGCCAAGCTTGTAGCGGAGGACCTCGAGAAGCGTCCAATGGTCGGGGGCAGCCGTCTCAAGACGGTCCCCGTTCACGTCGAGTGTAAGCACGCGCATGGGGGCATTGTCCCGATCAGAGCGGCGAAGGCACCCGAAAAACGGCCTTGCGGGTGGGGTGGGGCATTGAGCGCACGTCCGGCCGCGCTTTCGAGCCCGGGTCCCTGCCCTAGTCGTGGAGTGAGAAGGGTCTGAGGGCCTGCCCAGTCTTGTTCGGTTGGGCCAATCCAGCGGCCGATGAAGGGAGCAGGCGCCGCTTTGGACTGGCGCCGCCCGTCAGACCCCAACCGACCGGACATGAATCACTCCCTTTCGACTCGAGGCGATCGCTCCCCCTTGGCCGCAACGGCCTTCGCCTCGTGCCTAGGCTTCCTTCTCACGGCGTGCAGCGGGACCGTCCCGGATCTCGGCGGCGGCGGGGATCCCGCGGACCCGGCCCAGGTGGCCCAGCTCCGCACGATCATCGGCAACCAAGGCATCACGCCCCTCGCTGCGCCGCCGGTGCGCTCCGCCGCATTGATCGAGCTTGGCCGCGCCCTCTTCTTCGACAAGGAACTCTCGGGAAACCGTGACATTTCCTGCGCGACGTGCCACCTGCCCAGCCTGTCTCTTATACACATCTCCGAGCCCACGAGAC
>OJFX01000322.1_pt1 | contig 17564 bp, 16 predicted proteins | sample 1594171 | NCBI WGS metagenome assembly OJFX01 (sample SAMN05416840, study PRJEB24817) | seawater metagenome | isolation source: Sea water | place: Canada:Atlantic | collected 2013-07
TCCTCACAACATCCGTTCGAGGAAACGGAACAACGTCAAACACCGGATCATAGACAGAGCGACCGTTAGGGAGCACTGTCACTTAATCCCCCCGGCGGCCGCGCCGTGGGGGGCCTGTGCTTCGAAAAACAACGAGACGACGCCGTAAGCGTCGACACGGTCTTGATAGAATATTTTTAGAATATTCTTAGGCGAGAAATCCAGATATCGAAAAAATTAGATATATAACAAGTGGTTACACTTAATATTCGATGCCGAAATGTTACGATAGGTCCGATACTTTGTTACGATAGGTCCGATAAATTGTTACGATAGGTCCGACTCACTGTGCTTCTGGATTGGCGGAAGGTCGGCCTCGAAGACCGCCCGTGCTGATCGTCGGCCCTCCTGAATACCTTCCATGAAACGCTCATGTTCCGATGGCGTAGGAAAATGAAAATCGTTCCCGTTTGGGGACTGCTTCGGGCGGCTGATATGCCAGACGCCACGGCGTCGATCATCCGGGACGACGCCCCACCCCTCAAGCTGGCCCACCTCGTCCTGAAGCGCCTTCTTCAGCATCGTGCGGCGCTTACGCAAGACGGCGTCAGAGGCGGGCCTACGCCCCCATACATGGGACGTTAGGGTGTTGAGGCTGGCGCCCTTGCCTGCCATCAGGCTCTGGCCCTCACGAATAAAACAGCTGAACCAGCAGTGTGCGATCTTTGCGATCGGGGTCTCCAGATTTCGGCGTTCATTGAGGCTGACCCGGACGTTCTGCTGACCGAAAATCGAGGCCGCCAACCGCCAGTTCAACCGGATCGGAAGCCGGTCGCCGTCGAAGGCTTTAGGGAACTGGATCAGGGGCGAAATGCGCTTCTTCCTGCCGGGGACCTCACGATAGATGGAGACCGTGCTCATTTCGTGCAAGAGCCCGATGAGCGCCTTGTAGTCCTTACCCCCAACACCCATTCCTGCGTCCAAGAGCAGGTCGTAGGCACTCACCTCAAGGAATGACATGTCGACATCATCGAGAAGGTCACTGAGGCCCAAGACAGCTTGACGGGCCTCCATGTCCACTTCGTTGTCGCGGATCAGAAAGCCATCCCGTGCTGTCTGGGCGCAGATCGCAAGGAGCACGCTTTGATGCGCCGACGTCATCTGCTCGCCCTTGAAGACGATGATACCGGCGTCCCACTCCCGCTGGACGTCATACATGGCGTGGCCCTTCGAACGCTTCGGAACGAAAAGTCCATCACATCCGCCGAACGCCGGATCGTAGAGCGCGAAATCGGAGGTCCCTTGCGCCACGTCTACACCCTCCCCCGTCTATTCTGAGCCTCAGGCGGCTCATCCGCCACCAGGATACCGCTGGGCCCGCGGTAGAGCCACACGGGCGGCAAGGGAGCCCCGTAGTTCGTCTTCGTGGCTTCCCAGCTGACCCAGCGGCGACGCACATCAGGCTCCTCGATGCCACGCTTTTCCGCCTCCTGAACCGTCATGGTCTGGAGATTAGCCTGCCACCGGGCATTATCCGTCAAGCTGGACGCGCCACGGACTGCGGTCTGATCGGATCCGGCCGAACCATCACGCGCACTGGCCTTGCCGACGTGATGAAGGAGCAGGAACGTCGAACCTGTGGCCTTTACGGCCATTTCGACAGCACTCATCATCGCTGCCATTTCCACATTGTCGTTTTCTGAACGGCCGCCGGCGAAACGGATCAGGGTGTCGATGATGACCAGACGCGCACCTTTTGCGATCTGCGCCAGCAACCACCAGTTGGACTTCCACCAGTCAGGCCGCTGCGGCTCAATGGTAATGCCGGATCCATACAGATCCACGACCTGGAAATTCTCGACGATTGCATCCAATATCCCAGGCGCCTTGTCGGGAGCGACTTCCCGCATACGCTGACCCATGTTGTAAAGGCGGTGATGGAGAACGGGCCGCTGGTCCTCGGCGCACGCGTACACCACCCGCCCCTGCCGGAACTCAAAGCCCTCGATCCCCTCAAAGAGCCCAAAAATATCGGACCCGCACGCGAGCGACATACCGCACTGGACTGACCACATGGATTTACCCGCAGATCCGGCGCCAGCAATCATTCCGACCGTTCCTGACACCATACCGGGTAGAACCATGTCCAGCGGATCCGGTTCGGTATCAAACGTGGCGCGAAGATCCATCTTCCGCTTCGCAAACTCAGCGACAGCATCATCCTTTTGAAGTTCCGGAACCCTACGCTCCAGATCCTTCGCAGAAATGGTCTCAGGTGGCCACAGACGGGTGATCCGTCCGGTTTCGGTATTCCAGTCCCGAAGCCAACCCTTCGGCACCGGATAGGTGCTCGGCAGGTCAACATCCTGCGGCTCAAGTCGAGTCGGATCGAATTCAACGGTCACGACAGCCCCCCACATCATCTCAATAGTACACACATACGTGTTTACGTTAAAACGTGCAAGCACGTAAAAACGCGAATTACACCATTACATCCCAGGCTCATCAAGCCCATCGTGCGCCCGCGACGATACCTCAGGCTCCACATCGTCCTGATGCAGCCCGCGCACATAATCGGTCGCGCCCGCCTTCCGGACCGTCCGATCGATATACGCCTGAGTATAAGGGTGGCGGCCCTCGATATCGGGGGAGTGCCGAAGCAGAGCTTCGGCCACATCTTCCGGGTGCGCTCCGTGCTTTAACGCAAACCCGCAAGCACGGAAGTCCGCGACAGATTGGTCGCTGGTCTCCGCCATTGACCGTTGGAGACCAGCGATCATGAGCGCATCCGCATCGCCCGACCCAGCCACTGCGCGCGAGGACCCGAAAGACCGCTTCTTGACCTTCGCATTTTGTTTCCGTACCTCGGCCGCCTTCAGGCGCTCTGCGGCCGCCTGAAGTGCCATCTCGATCCGCTCGATGAGATTACGACCAGCCGCAGCAAGGGCCCCTGTCGCCGCCCTCAGCGTCACCCAGGGCGCTCGCCCTTTTCGATCGTGCTTCGGCTTGCGATTCAAGAAACCGGGCATACGACCGAACCGCTCAGCACCGACGGCACCGGCATCGCCCCCGAAAGACTTGAGCAGGGCCCGACTTACATGCGTGGCGACCTCAGGGCTAGGCTCCGGCGCTTCCGGCGGTAGGAGCCGGACCCATGCCTGGAAATTGTTCGGGGAGGTCTCAAGAACCACTGCGGGCGTAAAGTACAGCTCTTCTAGCCGCTTTATCTGATCGATGCTCAGGTCATCCAGAATCGAGATACGCCGGTCCATCGGGCGGACATAGACACCTCCAAGCTCGGCGTTGCGAGCTCGGAGCCAGCGAATATTCTTCGGTTCTAATACCTGCTCGGCTGTCCATTGCTGTCGCTCGACCGTACCGGTCACGATATCGGGCGTGCGAACCATGATCGCGTATTTTTCAGCACCGGCAGCGCGTACAAGCCGCCCCACTTCCTCTCCCGCACGACCTATGGCCTCGGTGAGATGATGTTCGAGGACAGCCAGTCCTTCACGTCTCGTGGCACATTGGGGCTGACCATCAGCTCCAGAACTCTGTCCTCGATTACGCTCGGCTTCTGCGGCAGCGAGATGAACGAGACGATCAAGCTCATCAGCATCGTACAGACCAGCCCCGTCAGGATCCCGGTCAGAAGGATCACCCAGGTCGTCCCGCGACGCTGTAGCTCGCTGTCCTCCCGGATCCGCGCCAGATTGGACCGGATCGCCTGAGCCTGATCTTCCAGCCCGCTCACGGAGACTCGGAAGGTCTGCACCACTGCCGCCAGCGTCTCCACTTCCTTCAAGAGCTGCTGCGGCCTCAGCTTGGCGTCGGCCTCGCGCTGCGCGGATCGCTTCATCATCTCGATCTGGCTCATAGGACAGCCCTCTCTTCTGTAAATTTGACCAGGTGAAACCCCGCCCCATGGCTTTCGAGGTGACGCGGATACCGTCAAGCTCGTAGGCCATTCCGGACACGAGGCCGGTTGAGGCGATGTTCGGGTGAACGGCGACGCCCGAATCTTCAAGGTGCCCGATTAGCTCGAAAACCGTGGCGCCATCTTCGATGATGCCGTCGATCAGGGCTGCGATACGCATCGCAGGGGGCGCCTCACCGGAGACCTCGGAATAAATGATTTGCCCGCGATTGGGGGCTTTGTGATGATCCACGGCTTTCTCCTGATCGAGTAGGTGGCTGCTCTCAACAGCCGTAAGATCGAATTCCTGTTCGATCTGGCGGATGATCGCCTCCGACCGGCGATAGTCCTGTTGGTCTGACACAACGGATCCGTCCCGCTTGATACGGGAGGCCGCGATATGGACATGCCCATCGCCATGACTGACGACGAGGAAATCCTCGAAGCCCATTTCAGACGCCCACCGCGTCGCGAGCCGGGCCCAGGTCTCATCGTCCAGATCCGGATCACCCTCGGGAAGACGCAGAGCCTCGTGGGCCACGTAAACACCGAGCCGGGGGCGCAGGGCATGCAGCGCCCCGAATTCGGCCGCTATCTCTCGTGCCGACCGTCCGGCGAAGGTGCTGCCGATGATACGGGCATGAGGGCGCGGCACGCCCTTCTGATCGTCTTCGTCGAGAAGGTAGTCGACCAAACCGCGCGCGCCCCGGCCTTTGATGAGCTTGCCGATCATGGGTCCGGCTCCACGTCGAGAAGGCGAAGCCGGATCTCGCGAAGGAGATCATCGAGCCCAGCGATGGCCTGTCGGTCGACCGAAGTCAGGGCATTCTGCTCGCCCGCGTTCAGCCGGTGTGCGATCTGGTTGAGATTCGAGGCGAGCGGCGCGAGCTCGGACCACTGCCGGATCGAGACGGTTGGCGCCGCCCGGACGTTCGCAGACAGGGACGCCCGACGGATGAACGCGGAAACGCTGAGGCCAGCCTCAGCTGCCCGGTCCCGGACGCTGTTGAGTTCCCGGACCGACAGACGGAGACCGCTGAAGGGCTGACGGCGATCTAGATCATCAACAGGCGGACGGGACATTCTGGACACCATGAAAACAGGGGGCGACAGCGCAAACGACGAGCGGAGAACGGGATCTGAGACCAGAGGGAGCAGGACCGTGATCGATCGAAGAGCGCAGCATTTCAGACGTCTGAGTGCAGCGGAGGACGGATGAAATGCGGAGGGGGTCCAGGGGGTTTACCCCTTGGCGAGCGTTGTTGTCAGGACGGGGTTTCCGTCCTGACAACAACATGGCTTGCTCCTCACCACGTATCGGAAAACTTGAAACATCATTTGTCATACATCACATATAGCGGGAACTGGTGAAAATAGAAATTGATCGACATGAAAAAAAGAACGCTCCTACAGACGCTCGGACGGTCAGATCTAGAGGCATTGGCGGGGAAGGCCCTCACAGACCAGGAGCGGAACCGCCAAGCTTCTGCACGGGCCCGACAGGCGAAAAAGGACGCCGGACTCCAGCAGGTATCGGTGTGGGTTCCCAAGGGGTCCCCGGGGATAGACCGGATCAAAAGGTTCGCGGATGATCTATGCGAGAAGCACCTCGCATCACGCGTAGCCCAGGCGGACAGTCCTAAAAAATCAAGTGATTTACAGGGACAACCTCAGGGACCAGAAACCCCTGAAAATCCACCCCATAAACCGGTCCGAGAGTCAGGGGTTTAATTGGGACAGCGCGCCGCCATCTACGCACGGGTCTCGACCCCCGGTCAGGATACCGATCGTCAGGTCGATGACCTTCAACGCCTCGCTGCACACCGGGGTATCGAGATCGTTCACATCGTCGAGGAGAAAATGTCCGGTGGCCAGACCGACCGGCCGGGCCGTCAAAAACTTATTGAGATGGCTCAGGCAGGCCGGATCGACACGATCCTGGTCACAGAGTTGTCGCGGTGGGGCCGGTCTACCGCTGATGTCCTCAAGACGCTGGATCAGCTGACCAGCTGGAACGTATCCCTGATAGCGGCGAGCGGCCTCGATCTCGACCTCCGCTCCGCCAGTGGGAAGATGATGGTCACCCTGCTCGCCGGCTTCGCGGAGTTTGAACGGGACCTCGCATCAGAAAGGATCCGGTCCGGCCTCGCCCGTGCAAAGAGCGCGGGGAAAACACTAGGACGACCAGCAGGCCGCAACCCATCCGACAAGCACGCTGACGCTGTCCTTACCGCGGTAAAGGCCGGCCGGTCATACAGATGGATCGCACGGGATCTCCAGATCAGTAAAAACACCGTCCTAGCGATCGTAAAGCGATCAGAAACCGAAAAGACTTGATACACCTGCCTGAGCATGCAACAACGTATACACGTTTTAACGTAAGCACGTAAGCACATATGAAAACCATCGCTGTTATCAGTCAGAAGGGGGGGTCTGGAAAATCCACCCTTGCCCGCCACGCAGCAGCGATGCTGCCTCGCGCGGCCCTCATCGACCTTGACCCCCAGGGCACATCAAGACGGTGGATAGAGCGGCGGCGTGAAGCCGGACACAAAAACCCCGGCTTCACCGTGGCGAAGTGGGACAAGCTCCCCAGTTTTCAGGAATCCCTGACGGCTCACGGAGCCGATTACTTGTTCATAGACACCCCCCCCTCGCACGACGACGAACGTGCCATTCGATCAGCGGTCGAAATATCCGACCTCATCCTCATACCCGTCAAGCCGACGCCCGAAGACATCGAGGTGCTCGCCGGCGTCGAAAAGCTCATCGGGGACAAGCCCCGGATCTACGTGATGAGCATGATAAACACGCGCTCGAACCTCTATGCGACCACACGCGCTCTTCTCGAAAAGAGGGGCCGGGTTGCACCTGTAGGCATCGTCAACCGGGTCGCATACCCGGAATCCTCGTTCGCCGGGCTGACTGTGGCTGAATACGAACCTTCCGGCCAGGCCGCCCAGGAAATGAAAACCCTCATGAAATACATCGAGAAGGAGTCATGAAGATGGCGAAGAAGCCCCTCATCGACGACAGCATTTTCGGGGACAGCCCGAAGTCAGAAGAAACCACCACACCACCCGAACGATCCGCCCGCGGTACGGAAGGGCGTGCAACCCTGAACCTGACCATCAGCCCCGATGAGCGATGGGAAATCAAGGAGTGGTCGACACGGCATCGCATGAAAATAGTCGACGTGATGCGCCAAGGCTTCGATCTGATGAAACAGAAATATGGAGAATAACCTACCCAGATGAAGCACAGGCCCCCCACGGCGCGGCCGCCGGGGGGATTAAGTAACAGCGCTCCCTGGCGGTCGCTCTGTCCTGATGCATCGTACAGGTGACCTTTTGCAGCGTTACTAGAGGACAGCGCATGAACCCATCAGAGATCTCCGACGCCCTCTCCGGGCTTGCCGCTCAGCCCTATGACGCGGGCGAGTTCCCGTTCGGGTTCGCGCAGGCGACCGGGAACGCCCAGGCGACGGTCGCCAAGCTCCGCGGCGGCAGCTTCAACAAGTCGGACCTGCCCGGCGGGGTCCTGATGAACCAGAAGTTCCACTTCGTCCCGGCGATGCCCGGGATGGTCTCCGCCGCCCTGGACCAGCTGCGCGCGAACAGGCGGACCGCCAAACATAAGCCCGCGATCCTGATCACCACGGACGGGGTCGACGTGGCCGCGGAGCATCCGCGGTCCGGGGACACGCTGCACTGCGCCTATTCCGAGCTGGGGGACCGGTTCGGGTTCTTCCTCCCCGCCGCCGGCAAGGAGCGGTACCGGGCCGCCGAGGAGAACCCGGTCGACGTCAAGGTGGCCGGAAAGCTCGCGAAGCTCTACGACGCGCTGATCCGGCAGAACCCGGACTGGGCCGCGGAGGAGCGGCGCCACGACATGAACCAGCTGATGACCCGGCTCATCTTCTGCATGTTCGCGGAGGACGTGGGGATCTTCCCGCAGGACCAGTTCTCCCGCCTCCTGTTCACCCACGCAGGCGATAAGGGGGAGGAGCTGCGCGAGGCGCTGATCCACGCCTTCACCGCGATGAACACCCCCAAAGTGGAGCGCGACGCGCTCCCCGCCTGGACCCGCGAGTTCGACTACGTGAACGGGGGGCTGTTTGCGGGCACGGTCGACGCGCCCCTCTTTGACCGGGTCGCCGCCCGCTACCTGCGCGACGTCTGCGATGAGGACTGGAAGGGGATCAACCCGGACATCTTCGGGTCAATGATCCAGTCCGTCGCGAACGCGGAGCTGCGCTCCGAGCTGGGGATGCATTACACCTCCGTGCCGAACATCATGAAGGTGATCGGGCCCCTCTTCCTCGATGAGCTGGACGAGCAGATCGACAAGGCCTGGGACCGGGAGAAGGGGCTGCGCCAGGCGCTGGACCGGATCTCGAAGATCCGGGTCTTCGATCCGGCCTGCGGGTCCGGGAACTTCCTCGTGGTCGCCTACCGGGCTCTGCGGGAGCGGGAGATCCGGGTCCTGAGCCGGATCTCGGAGCTGAACGGGGCGGCCCAGATCGAGATGTGGTCCGTGGTCCCGATCTCGAACTTCTACGGGATCGAGCTGACCGACTTCGGGGCGGAGACCGCGAAGCTGGCCCTGTTCATCGCGGAGTACCAGGCGAACGCGCGGTTCAAGGAGGCGTTCGGGCGCAAGCCCGCTGACCTGCCGCTGCGGGACGCGGCGAACGTGGTCTGCGGGAACGCGCTGCGGCTGGACTGGGAGACGGTCTGTCCGGTCCCGGAGGACGGGGGGGAGGTGTTTATCGCGGGGAACCCGCCGTTTTTGGGGTCTACCTATCAGACCAAGGATCAGAAGGCTGATATGACCTTCGTGTTTAGCGAGAGTATCAAGAAATACGCAGCTTTTGACTTCGTTTTCGCGTGGTTCTTCAAAGCATCTCAATACGTCCGGGCCCATGAAGCACGAGCGGCGTTCGTGTCAACGAACTCAATCTGCCAGGGACAGTCGGTTGCAGGTCTCTGGCCGCATGTTTTAGGCGATGATCTTGAGATATTCTTCGCCCATAAGAACTTCAAATGGCGGAATAACGCCTCTGCCAACGCTGCGGTCATCTGTTCGATCATAGGGATCAACAATTTGTCGAGCGCAAAGAAGCGCCTCTTCATCGAAGGTGTTGAGAGCAGCGTCTTGAATATCAACGCATATTTGATTGATGCGCCGAGGATCTATGTGGAAGCCATGCGCAACTCTTTGTTTGACCTCCCCGCTATGGATTACGGGAATAAGCCAGTTGAAGGTGGTGCTCTCATCCTCGCGCCGGAAGAGCGAGCCGTATTTATCGAAGAAGACCCACGTAGCGAAAAGTGAGCTATGGTTGAATTTGGGTGACGCGCATCATCAGGCGGCGCAGTTTTCGGTGTCGTTGGTCACTTCGACACCGTTGTTGAATTTGATTCCTTCGATAACCTTTGGCAACTGATTTCTGCCCTTGAGGCGCAGCCATTTTTTCGATGCTGCCTGAATGAGGGTGAAGACCATCAGTTTTGCGGTCTTTTGTGACAGCGCCCCTTTGGTCCTCACCGTTCGGTGCCGAACAGTGGCGAACACGCTTTCAATCGGGTTCGAGGTGCGCAGATGGCCCCAATGCTCAGCTGGGAAGTCGAAGAATGCAAGCATCGCCTCTTCGTCCTTTGTCAGGCAGGCAACACCTTTTGGGTATTTGACGCCATACTTTTCGGAGAAAACTGCCAACGCAGCGTCGGCTTCTGCGCGCGTTCCGGCGTGCTGAATGTCGTCCAGATCTGACTTGACCGCCGGGGCCATCTGCTTGGGAAAACAGTTTTGGACGTTCTTTACCTTATGCACCCAACACCGTTGGTGCTTTGTGCCTGGAAATGTTTTGTCCAATGCGTTCCAGAACCCCATGGCTCCATCCCCAACCGCAATTTCCGGTGCGACGGACAGCCCGCGGCCTTTGATGTCTGTCAGCAACTCATGCCAGCTCTGCGCGCTCTCCCGCAGGCCGACCTGAAAGCCGATCAGCTCTTTCTTGCCCTCCGGTGTCGCGCCGATGATCACCAACATGCATTCGGCATTTTCCTCCATCCGCGCCTGAAGATAGACGCCGTCCGCCCAGATATAGACGTAGTGGCGGGCAGACAGATCCCGCCGTGCCCAGGCATCATATTGAACCTGCCATCCAGCGGTCAGGCGCGAGATGACGCTTGGCGAGAGGTTGGGCGCATCTGGCCCCATGATGGCCGACAGTGCGTCCTGGAAATCGCCCGTCGATATGCCCTTCAGATAAAGAACAGGCAGCAGCGCGTCCAAGCTGATCGAGCGGCGCGCCCATTTCGGCAGAATGTTCGAGGTAAAGCGGATCTTTTCTGCCCCATCAGAGGACGCCATCCGGTCGCGCACCTTGGGCCGCTGGACATCCAGAGCACCGATCCCCGTCTGAATCTTCCGTTCAGGGCCAAATCCATGCCGCACAATCCGCTGACGCCCGTCTTCCAGCTGCTCATCGGCAAAACTGGCCACAAACGCATCGGCCTCAGCTTTCAGTGCTTCTGCCAGCATCCGTCGTGCGCCTTCACGCGCAAGCTCGGTCAAAGGGTCCGCTATCGATTCCGATTGGCGAAAAGGCAGGATTGTTGTATCGTTATTCATAGGCGTATCGCTCCGTTGTGAGGTTCTGGTTGGCTTTGACACCACCACGATACGCCGCCTTTCAAATCATGCCATCACCTAAATTCCCACATAGCTCCGAAAAGTTCATCCGGCGTTTCATGGGGTCCTTGGAGCTTGTCAGGGGAATCGACAGGTTCTGCCTGTGGATCACTGATGATGATCTTGAGGAGGCGCTGGAGATCGACGCGATTCGCAAGCGCGTCGATCTCTGCCGAGACATCAGGTCCACCATGAAGGATGCCGGAGGTCGCAAGCTCGCAGAACGACCGCATCAATTTAGAGACCAGCTCACTCCCGAACATCATGCTATTTTCGTTCCGCGAGTTACCTCTGAGCGTCGTCCATACCTCCCCTTTGACCGTGTTGGATCCGACACCATCTCATCCGACTTGAACCAAGTCCTCTATGACGCCCCCGACTGGTGCATGTCGCTGATCGCCTCTCGCCTCCACATCGTCTGGATCGGCACGGTCTGCGGGCGACTGGAATCCCGGTTCCGTTACTCCAACACACTCGGCTGGAACACCTTTCCGGTCCCGAACTTCACCGAAGACCAGCACGCGGCACTTACGAAATCCGCCATGTCGATCCTGCGCTGCCGGCTCACCCACCACCCGAAGACGATCGCGGAGCTCTACGATCCGGAGAAGATGCCGGACGACCTGCGCGCCGCCCACCAGGCGAACGATGACCTCCTGGAGAGCATGTACATCGGGCGCACGTTCCGCAACGACACCGAGCGGCTTGAGCACCTGTTCAAGCTCTACGCGGCCCGGGTCAAGAAACTGAAGAAGGGGGCCGCCTGATGTCCGATTTCGTCAAGGTAACCTACGGCCAGACCGGCAAGACGCAAGAGCCCAACCCGATGGGGATGCGTCCGATGCAGGCACGGGTCTACGAGGCCCGCGCCGCCCAGTTCATCCTCCTCAAGGCGCCGCCCGCCGCGGGGAAGTCCCGCGCGCTGATGTTCATCGCCCTCGACAAGCTGGAGAACCAGGGGGTCGGGAAGGTGATCGTCTGCGTCCCGGAGACCGCGATCGGGGCCTCGTTCCGGTCCACGGACCTCACCTCATACGGGTTCTTCGCGGACTGGGAGGTCCCGGACCGCTGTAACCTGTGCCTGAACGGGGCCGAGGAGGGGTCAACGACCCGTAAGGTGCGCGCCGTTAAGGAGTTCATGGGGTCCGAGGACCGGGTCCTGGTCTGCACCCACGCCACCCTCCGTTTCGCCTTCGAGGAGATCGTGGAGGAGCGCGGGACCGCCGCGTTCGACGACTGCCTGCTCGCGATCGACGAGTTTCACCACGTCAGCGCCGGGGACGATAACCGCCTTGGGGAGATCCTGCGCCGGATCCTCACCCGCGGCAAGGCGCACGTGATGGCGATGACCGGGTCCTACTTCCGGGGGGACAGCGTCCCGGTCCTGCGCCCGGAGGATGAGTCGCTGTTCCGGTCCATCACCTACAGCTACTACGAGCAGCTGGACGGGTACCGGTTCCTGAAAAGCCTCGGGATCTCCTACGCGTTCTACCGGGACAACTACATCACCGCGATCCCGGACGTGCTGGACCCGGCCCTGAAGACGATCATCCACATCCCGCACCGGGGCGGCGCGGAGGCCTATGACGTCAAGCAGGCGGAGGTGGGCGCGATCATGGGGGTGCTCGGGGAGCTGATCGGCAAGGAGGAGGCGACCGGGTTCGACCTGATCAGGGCCCCGGACGGCCGGATCCTGAAGGTGGCGGACCTGGTCGATGACGGGCCGGGCCGGGACCAGATCAAGGCGGCCCTGACCCGTGAGGTCCTCGGGCCGGACGGGAGACGGGACGACGAGGCGGACCGGGCGAAGGTGGACATCATCATCGCCCTCGGGATGGCGATGGAGGGGTTCGACTGGGTCTGGTGCGAGCACGCGCTCACCATCGGGTACCGGTCCTCCCTCACCCAGATCGTGCAGATCATCGGCCGCGCGACCCGGGACGCCCCCGGCAAGCGGCACGCCCAGTTCACCAACCTGGTGGCGGAGCCCGGGGTCGAGACCGGGGTGGTCACGGACGCGGTCAACGACATGCTCAAGGCGATCTCGGGGGCATTGCTGATGGAGCAGGTCCTACAGCCGAACTTCAAGTTCTACCGGTGCGAGGACGGGGACACCCGACCGCCCGTAGAGGTGGACGATGAGGGGAAGGTCCATATCGGGATCGGGGGCCTGATGGTCCCGCCCACGGACCGGGCCCGCGAGATCGTCGAGAACGACATGCACGAGCTGGTCGCCAAGGCGTGCCAACGGATGGACCGGAGCACGATCGCGGATGACGTGGCCCCGGAGGTCGCGACCCAGATGGTGCTCACGGACATCATCGAGAAGAGCTACGAGAACCTGACCCCGGACGAGACGGAGGCTGTCCGTCAGGACCTGGCCGCCCGGATGAACCTGGCCGCGATCGCCCGGAAGATGGCGAACGAGGAGACCGGTCAGGAGGAGGAGGACACCGGCGGGGACACGGGCGAGCCCGGTGAGAAGAGCGCTCCGGACGCGCTGAACCTGATCCGGATGGTCAAGAAGTTCATCAACGTGCGGGACCTGGACATCGACCTGATCGACAGCATCAATCCGTTCCGGGAGGGGTTTGACGTCGCCTCCAAGGCGCTCGACACCCCCCTGCTCCAGCAGATCCAGAGCGCGATGGTCGCGCAGCGGGTCCAGATGACCGAAGAGGAGGCGCTGATCCTGTGGCCCCGGATCAAACGGTTCACGACCCAGGAGGGGCGACCGCCCAACCCGCACGCCGCGGACGACCTGGAGCGCCGCCTGGCGGAGGCGCACGCCTACATCCGGACCCGGAAGGCGGAGCGGATGCGCGCCGCCCAGGGGGGCGCGTAAGGGTGGCCCGGTACCGGTCGATCGATGAGGTTCTCGGGGAGGAGGACGTGCTGGGGCTGCTGGACGTGAAGATCCGGGCTCGGGCCGCCCGCACCCCCGAGGGGGAGCGGGACGCGCAGCTGGTCCGGGACGTGAACGTGTTCTTCGACCGGACCGGCCGGGTCCCGGACCCGGAGGCCCTGGATTATGAGGAGATGCGGATCGGGATGCTCTGGTCACAGCTGACCGCGCGCGGCCCGGCGGGTGACCTCGCCGAGGAGGACCGCAACGGGCTCCTCTCGGGCGGAACCTTCAGGCTGAGCGCCGAGCCCGCCGCCCCGGAACGGGACTGGCGCGACGAGCCCGATGAGGGGGAGGTCCCCGCCTCCCTGGACGACATCTTCGATGATGACGAGCTGGACGTCTCGGACGCGTTCACGACGATCCGGCACGTCACCCCGGCGGAGGACCGGCTGGTCCCGGACCACCGGGCCGAGTTCTACCCGTGTCATGACTTCGAGAAGTTCCGGGAGATGTTCGCGCAGGTTCAGGCGGCGCTTCAGGCCGGAGACCGGGAGGTGCGCCCGATCAGCCACAACGAGGAGGTCCGGGTTGATGAGGGGGCCCTGTTTATCAGAAAGGGGCTGCTGACTTATGTGGCGGAGAAGGCGGAGATGACCGCGCGCGCGGGCAAGCGGGATCACCGCCTCCGGATCATCTTCTCGAACGGGACGGAGAGCGATCCGCTCCTCTCCTCCTTCCGGAAGGCCTTGGCGGACGACACGACCGCGCGCGCGATCCACCGGCACGGGCTGGGGGCGATGGACCCGGACTGGGAGGCGGACCGGATCGACCTGACCGGGACCGTCTACGTGGTGCGCAGCAAGTCGAAGGAGCCGCAGATCGCCGAGGTCAGCGGGATCCTCCTGAAAATCGGGGTGACCACCCAGCAGGTGCGCCGCCGGGTTGCGGACGCGCGGAACGATCCGACGTTCCTGCTGGCCCCGGTCGAGGTGGTGGCGACCTATGACCTGATCAACCTGAACTGGCGCAAGGTGGAGGGGCTCCTGCACCGGTTCTTTGACGCGGCCCGGCCGCGCGACCTGTGGATCACGGACCGGTTCGGGAAAAAGGTTTACCCTCGCGAATGGTTCTACGTGTTGCCCGAACACGTGAGCAGGGCGGTGCAGGCTATCCGGGACGGAACCCTGCATCAGCTGGAGTATGATCCGGAGAGCCAGACGATTCATGATAAGACGCTCATCAGATAGGTCCTGTGTGAGGCCTTTGTGATTTCCCTCCTCTTTCTTCTTCTTCTTCTTCTTTTTCTTCTTACTTCATAGCATTTAAGAAGCTGATTTAATTACGTTAATTTCTTTAACTATTAGGAATTGGGTGGGGACGGATTAGTTTTGGGGCGGTTATCGATTAGCTTTGGGGCGGTTATCGATTAGTTTTGGGGCGGCTTGTCCCACACTGAATCTGACATACTACAGCTTGCGTCTGGGATGCATTTAATATTAGTTTTCAGGGATTCGACAGCTAAGGGAAACGTATTGTCAGAACTGAGCCGCCCCGAAACTAATAATACACGGACCCTCGACGTCTCCCCGAACCCGGGCGAGATGGTGAAACCGGCCGAGTTGATCGAGGTGAAGGGCGCGGCCAAGCTGACACTGGCGGACCGGCGGTTGTTCAACGTCCTGTTGCGCCATGCCTTTGGGCCTGACCTGGCCTCGGAAGGCAGGCGTTTTGAAATTTCTGTAGCCGACCTAAGAGAAACGCATGAAAGCAACGATCGGCTTGTTCAGTCGATTGAGGCCCTCATGACAACCGTGGTCACGATCAAGCGCCCAGATGGGTCGACCGACCGTGTGCAGCTCCTGGGCTGGAACAACCTGTCAGACCCCAAGCGCCCGCGCGGTAACCTCAAATATTCGATCCCGCCTGAGCTGGCGTTGTTGCTCAAAGACTCAACCGTCTTTGCAAAACTCGAAATGGAGGTGTTGCGTGCCTTCACCTCGAAATATGCGCTGGCCCTCTATGAAGCCGTCGCACGCCGGGTGCGGCTCAAATACGTCTTCACTGAGCGGTTCAACATGGATGATTTTCGAGAACTCTTAGGCGTAGAGGCTGACAAGTTGACCACCTTTGGCAACCTCAATCAGTACGCGATCAAACCGGCGCTTCTGGAAGTGAACGCTCTATCCGACTTCACCGTGACCGTGGTGCCTGAGAAAACCGGGCGGCGCGTAACGGGTGTTCTAATCGGTTGGGGGGCGAAGGACATTGACGGCCGCAAAGCGGCCTACGCCGAACTGCAACGCCCCCGTGTAGGCCGGAAGGCACGGATCACCGGGACCGTTGAGGAAATGTTGCCGTCGGAGGTGATCGAGTAGTTATGGAAGCTTCAGACCTCTTGATGATCAGGCTGCTTCCAGCTCTACGACACCGATCTGAACGTGAAGGCCGGCCGCAACAACCATATTCACCAGGGTATCGATGGTGAATTTATCAATCTTACCCCGCATAAGGTCGGAAACGCGAGGCTGCGTTACACGAAACCGCTCTGCCGCTTCCTGCTGGCTCCAGCCCTCGGCGCGGATCCGGTCTTCGATGGACCGCATCAGGTGAGACCGGATTTTCATGTTCTCGGCCTGCTCCGGGGTGTCCTCGATAGCGTCCCAGACGCTGTTGAAAGTGGTCATTTTCGCAGCTCCTTCAGAAGATCCTTGTAACGTTTACCGGCAAGGTCCTTATCGGCCTTGCTGGTTTTTGGTGTCGTTTTCTTGAAGCAGTGGAGAACGTAGACGGTCTCCTCAAACTTCGCGACATAGAGGACGCGATATATCCCGCTCTCGTCCTTCACCCTGATTTCCTTGACCCCCGCCCCGATGGTCTCCATCGGCTTCCAGTCGTTAGGGTCTAGGCCGTTCTGAACTCTATCGATCTGATACCCGGTCTCGCGCTTTGCCGGGTCCGGGAAATCGCGCAGGTCAGATAGGGACGATCCCCGGAACTCAACATTTTTCATGATCGAAATATACAATATTTTGTATAATCGTCAAGCTCCATGTTGCGAGGAACGATCAGACTCAACCAGATTGGTGAGTTCCGCCTGAACCTCCATCAGCTTTGCCTCGGCCTGACCGCGCTCTGCCCGCGCGGTGGCCAGATCGCTGCGGGCCGTCGAAAGATCAGCCTGGGTGCTGTCTAGGGTGGACTGGAGCTTCTCAATCTTGGCCTCAGCTCTCTCCAGCCGAGTCTCCGCTGATACCAGCGCCTTCTGTGCGTGATCCCGTTCGGACATGATGCGCACGGCTTCGGATTTCTGTTCGGAAAGGCTGGCCGTGGTGGCCTCCAGGCGATCCCGCAGGCTCGTCACTTCGGACTCAAGCTTTTTCACGGTCGCCGCCATGTCTTCCAGTTGTTTTTCGGACCGGGCCGCGCGCGCAGTCTCCGCCTCCGCACGCTCCCTTGCGCCCGCCAGATCCCGCTCCGCGATGATCGCCCGATCATTCACGACCTTCAGCTCCCCCGCCTGAACGGACATCTGCGCCTCCAGGGCCGCAATGCGCTCATCGCGGACGGACAGGTCCGCCTCAAGAGACGCCGCGACCTCAGTCGTTTCCTGCTGCGCAGCCTCCGCGTCGGCTTGCGCCTGAAGGAGTTCTTTACGAAGGGCGTCATGACCTGCGAGGGCTTCCGCCATCGCAATTTTCCACACACGCGCGAGTAGATCAGACCCCGCATTCGCAATGGCGTCCGGGAGATCGACCTCAGCCAGTTCAGCCGCCTCCTCCCGTTTCTCCCGCCACTCCTGAAGGAGCGGTGCGATTGTGGAATAGGACCCGCCGCCGAGCGCGGCCCGGACAGCGGATTGCGTAGGGTTCTTTCCATCAGCGAGAATGCGTTCCGCCGCCTCCACCACCGTTTCCGCGTTGATCGTCACCATTCAAAATCTCCTTTGTATTGTGTAGTATTATAATACACGATACTACATAATACAAAAGGGGTGGGGGAAGAGTTTATGTGGATAACCCGCCGCCGCCCATTCCCGGGAACTGCCGCCGCGGTCAAAGATGAGGACATCCTCACAACATCCGTTCGAGGAAACGGAACAACGTCAAACACCGGATCATAGAC
>OJFX01000329.1_pt1 | contig 17497 bp, 9 predicted proteins | sample 1594171 | NCBI WGS metagenome assembly OJFX01 (sample SAMN05416840, study PRJEB24817) | seawater metagenome | isolation source: Sea water | place: Canada:Atlantic | collected 2013-07
ATCTACACACTGCATATCGTCGGCAGCGTCAGATGTGTATAAGAGACAGTGGGAATATGGCTCGCTCGGGAACGCCCCGTATTCCATGGGCGTCTTCCCGGCACCGATCCCCTTGCGCACTTCGCGGTACCCCTCAAAGAGTTCGGTGGCAGCCTCAGCATCACCGGCGTCCGAGGCCCTGAGTGCCGACTCCTGCACGGACAGTGCCAGCTTGGAGACCATGTGCCAGTACGTGCATCCGAGCCCCTCGTAGCCGAAGAACGAGCCCGAGCGACCCAAGAAGCTCGCGTGATGGAACGACGATTCGTAGGCCTCCTCAAGGGAAGACCCATGCGCCTCCACGAGCGGGCCAAGGTCATCGGGAAGCTCCGCGAGTGCCGCGCGCAGGTACGCCGCCGTACGCATGCCCGGTGCAAAGCGCACCGACGCGCTAGCATCCCCGGACCGTCGCACGATGTCCTTGTTCCCGCGCCCGAGGAGTGCCTGGATCAGAGGGTGACCCTCAGCCACGTCCATCGGGATCCGCCCCAGGTCAAGGAGGCTCGGCAGCTCGCGGTCAGGGTAGAGCAAGTACGTACCCAGATCGTCCCGATAGAGGGGGCTGGACCGGAGTGAGCTCAGCAGCTGAACCGCTTCTTTGCCCGCGAGGTAGCCAGAGGCCAGTACCGAAGCCTGCCCCTCCAGCATCAGCGGCAGCTCCCCCGCTTCGACCTGCCCCCCATCGATAGAGAGGAGCCGGTAAGCATGAAAGAGCCCGTCCCTGCGCTCGTTGGCGGCGAGGGTCGCGCCGAGGGCCGCGTGGGCACGCTCCAGGAACGTATCCATCACGCTGGAGTCCACATCGACGAATGCGAGGCCCGTCCCCGCGTACACCGCCTCACGGTGGGCTTCGCCGGCACGGCCGGCGCGCTCGAGATAAGCCCAGCGCTGTGCGGTGTCGTCCGTGCCGCTCACAGCCAGCTCCAACGCCCCGGTAATCTCCACGAGCAGGTCACGCGTGCGCTCGCTCAGCCGCGGGGAGACCCCGGCTAGCAGGGACTGAAACAGCCCGATGTGACCGTAGAGCGCCGCCGTGGTCACGATCGAGGAACCGAATCCCGCCAGGGCGTTGTTCGCGTCGTTCCACTCGGGACGCTGGGTGTTCATCCACACGCCCGCGCCGGGAACGAAGCTAGCAAGCTTCGCGAGGGTCGGCACGAGGAGCTTCTCCTCAAGCGTCGCCCGCACGAGCTGGCCGTCCGAGGCGTGGAGCAAACGCGCGTCCTTGCCTTCCCCAGAATCCTCACGAGCCTTCGTGCGTGCCGCGGCGTCTTTGTCGTAGCGGACGCTATTTCTCGGGTCGCGGGCGAGATCGTCGAAACCGGCGACCCGGTAGGGCACGTCCGCGAAGACGAAGAGCTCAGCGCCGAGCCAACCCTTCAGGGCCCCAGGGAAGCGCTCGTCGAGCCGTTCCAGCAGCTTCGTGAGGTAGACGATCTGATGGTCGCCCCAGTAGCCGATGTACGACCAGGGATCGTGCGGATCCTCGACCTCCCAATCGATGCCGCGTTCGGAGTCGACGCGGTAGGGGTTGTAGCCGTCGGCGGTCGTCGCGTTGAGGAAGCGCGTCACGAAGCCGAAGAGCATCTTCGGGTAGGACACACCCAGGGCCTCCCAGTTCTGGAAGATGTCCCGCCAGTTGCCCTCATAGGCCGCCTTCAGGGACCCATCCGGCGTTTCGATATCGATGAAGAATCGGTTCCAAGGGCGGCTCGGGTCTCCGTGCCGCCGGCTGAGACCCAAGGGCAACGACTCGACCGCGTGGCGGAACTCGTCGGGCGACCCCGCCTCCTCCAAGCTGGGCGGCGCGTACCGGTCAATGGGCAGGCCGCCACGCATCACGTTGTAGAGTGTGTTCGCGTAGTGCCGCGCATCCTCCGCAAAGGAGGCGGTCCGCTGAAGGGCGTCCGCGCCGGCGAGGAGCGTCGCAAGATCCAGCTCGGTCTGATCGGCTTCGCGCCGCAGCGTCGCGTAGGGGTCCGTCTGGGCCGAGATCCAACCTACGGTGCACTCGACCTTGTCGGCCGCCTGCTCGATCTCCATCGCGAGGGCCGAGGCGTCGGACTCACCACCCGCAAGCTGGAGCGTGCGCGCCACGAGGAACGCGCCTCGCACGCCACGGGAGCGTCCCTCGGGCTCCATCTCTGCGCCAGCGCGGAAGGCCTCGATCTGATTTTCCGACAGGAGCACGGCGCCTTCGGCCGTGGACCAAACGCTCGTAGCGAGCAACGCCTCATTGGGCTCGGCCCGGTCGACGGGAATGGAACCGAGGCGGTACACGCCGAGCGGCCCGATGCGCTCGGCCATGCGATAGGCCGTGACCAGCGAACTCAGCCCTGCCTGCATGGAGGGTTCGACGGAGGCCGGCAGGACGTCGATCACGCCGTCGACGACGTCCACGTCCACGCTAGTGCCGGCGGCCGCCTCAAACTCGACGAAGCGCAGGACGCCCCGTAGCGGGCTCGTCGTCCAGGTTTGGCGGACCTCGAGGCCGAAGTCCGCGTGGGACTCCGCCAAAGTCACCCATGTGCCGTAGGCGCTGCGCGACACCGTACGAGTGACGCCCTTGAGCCCGGCACTGCGCTCGGTGAAGGGCTCCCAAACGGCGCCATCCGAACGGCGCCGCACCAGGGTACGCCCGCCGACGCGCCCCACGGAGTCGTGGACCTGATCGACCGTCTTGTACGGGAAGAGCGCTCCTCCCTTGCTGCGGCGGCCCGCGGTGAGCGGACCCAGACTGGACAGGAACATCCAGTGATTCGATGGCGAGGCCACGCTCATGAAGAACGGCGGCATCTCTTCGGCGCCACGGATCGTCTGCACTGCCACAGGCAGCCAGCGCTGCGGCTCATCGTGCCGCTCGGTCAAGTACTCCACGTGTGACTCCGCTCTACTTGCGATCCAGGACTCGAATGTAATCAACGATGACACGCTGGGGCGGCGCGCCCTCCGCACTGGCGGCTGGGTCGATCTCACCGCCCATGCCGCCGCCCATGGCGAGGTTCAAGATCAGGTTCTGCGCGCGGTCAAAGGGCCAAGCCTCCGGCGTGGCCTTCTGGTCGTACGTGTAGTAGTGCACGCCGTCCAGGTAGAGGCGCACTTGGTCCGCGTCCCACTCGCAGGCGTAGACGTGGAAGTCCTCCTGCATGCTCTTGACCGGAATCGTTTCCGAGATGTGGTTGCCCTGCTTGAAGTAGAAGGCACGGGTGTGGCAGGAGCCGTGATTGATGCCGTCTCCGGACTCGTCGTCGATCTCGTGGCCCACAGCCTCCATGATGTCGATCTCGCCGCAGTAGGGCCATGAGACCTCATCGCGGTAGTCGTCGCCGAGCGTCCAGCCAGCCGCCCACGTGCCGTCCATGCTGGGGACCTTCGCGCGGATTTCGATGCGCCCATAGAGGAAGCTGACCTTGCCGCGCGTCGTTAGGCGCGCCGACGTCCACGGGCGGGCCGCGTCACCGGGGCGGGCCTCGATGATGAGCACGCCGTCCTCCTGCCGCGCGTTCTTCGAATCCCCGTCCGTGTAGTACTGGGGCTCGCGGTTGCCCCAGCCCCAGTCGCCGAGGTCATGGGTCCATTTGTCCTGGTCGGGAAGGCCCGTCCCGTTGAACTCATCCGCCCAAACCACTTCCCAGGGATCGTCGCCAGCCATGCTTTGCTCAAGGATGAGCGGCGTGACCTGGTGCTCCCGGAGCAGCTCGAGCTTGAGCGACTTCGCCTCAGCGACACCGCTCCCATGCATGCGCATGCGATGCTCGCCGGCCTGGAGGGGCGAGCCGTCCACGACGAACTTGCGCTTGCCGGCCTCTTCGACGGCGAGCGGTCCCGTGATGTCGTAGGTGCGACCGTCCGGGTTCCCGATGTAGTCCTCGACCCAGAACGTCCCCGGCCCGGAGGCTTCGAGGTCGAGCAAGAGCCGATAGCGGCCGGTCACGGGAACATCGACCGTGAAGTCCTCCCCCACCTGGCCATCGAGCGCGATGGGGAAAGCGGGCACCTGGACCGAGGGGAGAGCTGGGGTCTCCGCAACCGAAGAACAGGAGCTCGCGGCGGCAAGACAGACGGCGGCCAGTGAGTACCCGATGAGATCAGGGCGCATGGTGAGGTTCATGAACAGAGTGCGGTGTCGAGGAGCGCCTGCCGGATTCATGCAGTCGCTGTTGGCAGGCCACGCTTAGGAAGCCGGCCCGATGAGTTCCGCCTCGAGTTCCTCAAGGCTTTTGCCCTTGGTCTCGGGCACAACGAAGATGCTGAAGAGCAGCGCGAGGACGGCGAACGTGCCGAAGAAGTAGAAGACCTTGTCCGGTCCAGCAGCCGCCAGCCCCACAGGGAAGAGCTTCTGCACGAGGAACGAGATGCCGGAGTTGAAGAACCCCGCCGCGGAGATCGCGACGCCACGCGTTCGCGCAGGGAAGATCTCTGAGAACATGGCCCACATCACGGGTCCCAGCGAGATCGCGAAGCCCGCGATGTACGCCATGATCGCGAGCAGCACCATCTGGCCGTTGATCCGCAGGGCGCCCTTCGCCAGATCCTGGGCCTTGTCGGCCACCGCCTCGATCGTAGGCGCGTCGCCGGTCGCTGCTACGCTCGCCGTCACCGCGTCCAGGAAGGCGAACTGATCTTCGTACACGTCGCTTCCAAGCTCGGTGAGCGCCACCTGAAGGGGATGCACAGGCTCCTCGGCTTGTTCTCTTGGCTCGGTTGGCTCGGTTGGCTCGGCTTGCTCGGGCTCGGACGCTTCCGGCAGGTCCTTGATCAGGCCAGCGATGACCTTCTCGTAGCGTTCACCTTCCGGCACGAACGTCGCTTGCTGGAATGCATACCCGGTCGAAAGGAGCGCCGCCGCCATCAGCGCCGTGCCGGCGAACAAGAGCGGCTTGCGTCCCGCACGATCGATCAACCACATCGCGAGCACGGTGAAGGCCACGTTGACGAGGCCCACGTAGATCGCCTGCTCCAGGGACGCCTCGCGGCCCGATCCAGCCATCTCGAAGATGGTCGTGGAGTAGTAGAAGATGGCATTGATGCCCGTGATCTGTTGGAAGAAGCCGAGGCCCAGTCCAACGATCATCACGAAGCGCATGCGCGGGTGCAGGAGGTCCTTGAAGCCGGCCTTCTTCTCCTGGCCATCGGACCTGAGGTTGGCTTCGATCTCGGCCAGCGCCACATCCGCATCCTCCTCGCCGTTGGCCCACTTCAGCACCGAACGGGCCTCGTCCCGGCGCCCTTTCATGGCGAGCCAGCGCGGGCTGTTCGGCACGATCCAGAGCGACAGGAAGTAGATGATGGCAGGCACGGCCTCCACGGCCAGCATCCAACGCCACGCGTCGTTGACCGGCCCGCCCTCGGCCTGGGGCATCCCCTTCTCGATGAAGTAGTTCGAGAAGAAGGCCGCGGAGAAGCCCAGCACGATGTTGAGCTGGTTGAACGAGACAAGGCGTCCACGCTTCGCCGCCGGTGCGACTTCGGCGATGTACATCGGTGCGACGATGAGCGCTCCGCCCACACCGAAGCCGCCCAGCAGGCGGGCCGCGATCAGGCTGGCGTAGGTCGTCGCCAGTGCGCTCCAAACCGCCGAGACGGAAAACATGAGCGCCGTAATGGCGAGCACACGTTTGCGTCCATAGCGATCCGCAATGGGCCCCACGAGCGCCATCGCGAGCGTCGCGGAAAGGGTCAGGCAAGCGACCACGGTCCCGAGCTCTCCGGGCGAGAGCTTGAAGACGCGGCGAACGGGACCGGTGACACCTGAAATGACCGCGCTGTCGAATCCCATCAGGAATCCGCCCAGGGCGACAACGGCAGCGATAAGGGCGGTCGAGCCGCGTGGCTTTTGGGACATGCCCGTGAGCTTATCGGATCAACGTACGGAAGCGGGGGAGCCGATTCGGGGAGGCGGGTGTCGCCCCCAAGCTGCGGGGCGAGGCGGGTCGTCGCAGCCTGTGCCGCGGGCCGAGGATTCGGACCTAGCGGAGCGGCAGGGCGTAAAGGAGTGGGCCGGATCGACCCCGATCCGAATCCTCCCAAGGGGCGGCGACGAGGAAAACGGCACGCGCACCCTCTGCCCAAAGCCACGGGGCCTCTGAGTCCAGGAACGCGTCAGAGTCGGGGGCTGCCACAATCCCGAGAAGCCGCTGCAGCCCAGAGCGGGCGTCGACGCCATCCCAGTGGATGCTCTCCGCATCGAGGGGCCAAGCGACGTCCATCTTGCTCTTCTCGCGCCAGAGCCCATAGACGCCGTAGCCCTCGCGTTCCCCCGCCCGACCGTACAGGAAGACCCGAACGCCCGGGCCGCCGGGGACGCCCTCGAGGGTGACCCACTCCCCCGGAGTAGCGGACGGATATTCGCCCGTGAGGACAAGCGGAGTCCCATCGCGGACGAGCCAGACCCCAGCGACCGACTCCCATTCAGGCTCGAGCGGCGCGCTCGCATCTGCATCCGCTTGCCCGGCATTCGCGTTCCCTGGCAAGTCGTAGCCCGGCCCCGCCGAGGTCCCGCAGCCGCAGAGGGCCGTAGTCAGGATCAAGAGAGTGTGCTTCATGGGTGGTACTGTGCCACCCGGACGCACTACTGGAAACTCAGTCCCAAGGAGGAGGTGAAGTTCGACGTCGCCGTAGGATTGGCGTCCCGGTGCCAGAACTGGAAGTACCAGGTATCCCCGGGCTGAACGACGACGAGCCCCGAGGGCTGCGGCGTCTCCCAGAGGTCCAGGGCCAGGCTGGTCTGGCCGAAGGGGCCCGAGTTCAGGAGCTGACCCGGTCGGGTGTAGCGGCCGATATTCCCGACGACGCAGAGCGTCCCTTGACCCCCACCCAGATTGGGCACGGCCCCGGGGGTCTGGGAGGTGACGAAGAATCCGAACTGCTGGGGCGGCAGCGAAACCGCGAGCAGCGTCACGTCGTTGTCCGCTACGAACACCGACCCCACCGCGGCAAGTTCCCCGGGGGCGCCCGTGGAATTGAGCTCCGCCGGGGAGCAGAGCTGCTCTCCGAGGTAGAGGGGGTCGTAGCCGAAGTCCTGGGCCACACGCGCGTCGTCGCACCCAAGACTCACCGCAAACACGCCGGGCGTTCCCGCACCGTCCACGTCGAAGATTGCGGTCATGCCCAAGGGCAGGGTCGCTGGGTCCACGCGCACCTCGAACTCGCCGGCGACCAAGCCGTTGAAGGCGTACTCGCCCTGGGCCGACGTCACCTCCGTCGCACGCACCTGGCCCGTGGATACGTCCACGAGTGAGATCGTGACGCCGCCCACGCCCGGGTCGCCAAACGGAGTGCCGTCGCGGTTTTCGTCGCTCCAGACGCGACCTTGAACGCCGCTCGCCGGGCGCACGAAGCGCCACTCGTCAGTGCGGAAGCTGATCAAGGGCGAAGCGTTCGACGTGAGCGCAATGACCACGTTTACGAGTTGGCCGTTGCCACTGGCGGAGGAAGGCGTCGGGTCAAAGATACCGTTGCCACCGAAGTGGAACGACCCGTCGTCCACGAAGTCTGCCAAGGGGATGCTGACCTTCTGCCAGCCCCCCCCCGCGATCACGTCGGAACCCGCGGGGCCCACGGAGAGGCTCACTTGGAACTCGTCGTCGGCGCCATTCGGCTGGGAGGGGATGATCCCGTCGCCGTCATCGTCGTCCTGGAGATTGATCTCGAGGGTGTATTCCTGGGCGGCATCGGGCTGGATCCACATCTCAAAGTGGGTGGCGTTCGTCAGGTCCAACGGGTACGTGCGCCCGAAGCCCCCCAGGTAACCGCCCGCACCGGAATCGATCCACGTCACGTCCAACGACGCATTGCCGCCCACGGCAGGGGGGACGTCTGACGTGTTGGCATTCAGGATCCCCGAAGCGTTCGGTCCGTCGAAGGTGAAATAGTCGCTGCCGAGGGGATCGGCGTGCTCCATGTCATCGAAGGCACAGTCACAACCATTCGGATCGTGGTCCACCTCCTGATAGACGCGCACCCAGTCGACCTCGTAGGTCTGGGGGAACTGCGTGGACCCGTCCGGGTTCCCGGGCCAGTTACCGCCCACAGCCAGGTTCAGGAGCAGGTGGAAGCGCTCATTGAATGGCGCAGGGAAAGCCGCGCCGGGCGTCCACCAGGAGGTCTGCGTCCGGTAGTGCACGTCGTCCATGTACCAACGGATCTCTCCCTCTTCCCACTCGATCGCGAACTCGTGGAACTCGTTGCTGAAACTCCCCGAAGGCAACGTGTAGCTGCCGCCCGCATACGTGTTGTTCGGGAACATCCCACCGAAGTGGGTCGTGCCATGGACGCGTGCGGGGTCGAAACCAACGGCCTCCATGATGTCGATCTCGCCGCTGGCCGCCCAAGTCCCGTAGACATCGTCGGTGGGCAGCATCCAAAACGCGGGCCACATGCCTTGACCGAAGGGGAGCTTCGCGCGCATCTCGAATCGGCCGTAGGTCCAGTCGCCTTTGTTCTTCGTGCGCAGCCGCGCCGAGGTGTACTGGGCGCCACCGAAGTTCTGGCGCCGGGCAGTGATCTTGAGGGTGCCGCCCCCCACCGTGGCGTTCTCCGCGCGGTAGTACTGCAGCTCGTTGTTGCCCCACCCGCAAATCCCGGGACACCCGTTGCCGATCATGGGCTCCCACTTGGAGAGGTCGAGGCTCGTGCCGTTGAATTCGTCTTGCCAGACGAGCTCGTACTGGGCCGACGCCGGGGCGCACATCGCCAAGGCTCCCACCAGAGCGGCGAACGGTGCTCGCAACCAGCCTGGACGTCGAGCCACCGTGGAAGCGATGCTTTTGGAGAGGAAGCGGCCGGCTGTGCTCTTGGGATCCATAGATCCAATTCTAGCACGTGCCGGTAGCACGCGTTGGCCGCCCCGAAGAGGGACAGGGCGTCAATCGGACGCACTGCGACACGCCACACCCGCTCAGCGACGCAGTGCGGCTCATCGTGCTCTCATCCAAAGACCCAGTCCTCGTGGCCGCGTACTCGGAAGACATCGATGGTGAACACCACACAGGGCGCTGGCAGAACTTCCAGCCGGTGATCGCCGACATCTTCAGCGACTACTCAGACCGCATCCAGTGACGCCTCGGGGAGATCACCGAGGCCATGCGGGAACGCGCGGCCGCGAAGGCACAAGAAGCCGTCGCACGCAAAGACGTCCCGCCTCGATCCGGCAACCCCATGGACTCGTGGCTCGCGGGCTGAATCTGCTCTCCGTCCAGTGAAGTGCCCGGGGGCCCCTCCGGGTGCTCAGATGGGACCGCCTGGAGCACGTGCCCCAGGCGATGCGAGTGTGTTGCACCTACCCAGAGGGCAACTGCGATATCCCATTCCCTCGTGCCCTGGAACACTCAGGGAGGCAGACCGCCGACGGGAGCGGCCGGAGACCCCATCTTTTGGCCCCGGGATTCGGGATTGCTGAGAGAGTAGATCGAGGTGGTTCGATCCGACCTTCCAAGCCCCCTTCCCTGATATGCGAACGCTTCCTTCCGCGGCGATCCTCGCCGCAGTCTCCGTCGCCACGACGGCCGCCGCTACGGCCCAAGGCATTTGCCCGCTCTTCCCGCTCGAGCCCGTCAATGCACTGATCGGCGGCCTGCACGAGTCGGGCCTCGACATCCATCGGGGCTTCGTCGCCGCGCGGGTGTTCTCACCCAACGCCGAGAACATCGAAGTCCGTCTTCGAACGGCCCCGAGCTGGGCCCCCGCCGAGGTGATTCCTCGCCCCGGTACGTTCTCGTCTGGCTTCGGCCTCGCGATCGACCTGGAGACGGAGTTCTTTGGGCTCGAACTGATGGCGACCGCGCCAGGGTCTCAGCACATGAACGGCCCGGGCGTCGTATACCGCTACGTCCGCACACCAACCGGGTGGTCCCCCTTGCCGGAGTTCAGAACGGCCGACCCCGACGCGCAGTTCTTCGCCACCAATCTTGCACGGGATCTCGGCATCGCTGCCGTCCAGTCCCAGGCGCACTTCTTCGCATCGACCGAGTCACACGTCCACCTCTTCGAGCCCCTCGGGGCCATCACATGGGTGGAGACCGCGCGGATCGATCACCCCGTGCCGGGCGGCGATAGCTCTGCGTTTGGAAGCGCCATGGACGTCGACGATGGGCTCATCGTGATTTCCAGCCAGGAGCAGCCCCGCGGACGCGTCTGGGTGTGGCATCACGCCACCGGCGGCACGCCTGCCCTCCTCCAAGAACTCATCCCGACCTCGGCCGCGAGCCGCTCCTTCGGCGCAGACGTCTCCATCTCGGGCGATCGCATCGCCGTCTCGGACCCCGGTGCTCCCGGTGTCGGTGGGACCGGCGCGGTCTTCATCTTCGACCGATTGAACCCCATCGGCTTCTTCTCCGAAACGGCTCGGTTCACAGCACCCACGACAGGCTCACGGAACTTCGGTCGCTCGATCGACCTCGAAGGCAACCGACTGGCGGCTTCGTACTCGGTGCCCGTGCCTCCACCCAGCCTCAACTCCCGCGACGCGCTCGCCGTCATCGACGGCATCACCGGAGGCCCCCTATCCATCCGCAGCTTCGTGGGTGAGCTCGGGGATCCCGCCACGGCCGTTGGGCGCAAGGTGGCCCTTGGGGAAGGCGAAGTCCTGACGACCTCGACCTATGTCACGGTCGGCAACGCGATTCGCCTCGAAAGCGCGCTGAGGCGATTCTCAGCGGACGATCCCGTGATCGACGTGTGCGACGGCTCACCGAACTCGACGGGCGCCCGCGGGTTGCTCGACGTCGAGGGCTGCGCCACCACGACGGAACTCCCACTGCGAGCCTCCCAGCTCCCCCAGTTCACCTTCGGCCTCCCGGTCCTCGGAACGACCGAGGCCATGATCCCGATCTCGAACGGCTTCCTCTGCATCGGTGACCCACTGCGTGGTCCCATCGTCCAAGCCGACGGCACGGGGGTGATGACCGTGCGCCTCAATCCGACCCACTTCGGATTCGCTCCAGGGGATGTCATCCGGGCGCAGCTCTGGCACCGGGACACACCTGCCGCGTCCAACCTCACGGGCGCCATCCGGTTCGAGCTCGCTCCCTGAGAGGGCGCGGGGCCGCCGCTTCACTCGGCGGCCCTCGTGTTTGCCGGCGCCCTATTCGCCGTCTGAGGTGTCGGCCGGAGGCAAGTCAGCCCCCTCGACGAGCCGCACCTTCCCCAGCAGCACACGGCCCGGTGCTTCCTCGGATTCAGCGGGCTCAGAGTCCTCCTCTTCCTGGACTTCTTCCGGGGGCTCGGTGACCATCCTGCCCATCTCCTCCACGAAGCAGATCTCTCCCATGATCTCCTCGGGCCGGACGGGCTCTATCCCTCCGTCGGGATCCGACACCGGAGTTCGGTCGGGTGCATCCGGCGTAGATGCCGTGCCCGCCTCGGCTCCCTTCCCGCGCTCATCAGCGCATGCCGCGAGCACACCGGCCGCCGCCGTCAGGCCGTACCGCAATAGGCGCGCGGCCGCTCCCCCGCTCGCATGCACCACGCGCCCTTGATCGTCCTTGACGACCCGCATGCAGACCCGCTCGTCGCTCGCTTCCACAAGCTGGGTCGCCTCTTGCTTCGTCATCGAAGACCCATCGACCACGTGCAGCGCGCACTGGTCGCACCAACGGCGCGACCCACTTCCCTCAAGCTCCCCCCATTTCATGTGGCAGGGGCTTTCGATCTTCAGACTCTTGTGCGGTTCATTCATGGCGATTCCTCAGGGTGGATTTCGACCCTAGGACGGCGCTGGCCGGAAGGTCCTTGGTCCCGATCCCGGAATCACCTCTCGCCGGCCCAATTCCCCGTGCACTTCTGAGACACGCGGCCCCGCCCCTCAGGGCGCGAAGTAGGTCTGGGCAATCGGAAGACCGCTCGTGTGCTGGATCGCGTGCACGATGGAGGTCGGGCTCTGGATCACGAGGAGCTCCCAGTATGTGAGATCCCATGTGCGCAGAATGACCGCGGGGTACGACTGGCCGAGTGGGTCCACGTAGGTCCCGGTGCCGTAGAACCCCGGCGGGCCGATGATGGGCCCTACTTCCACGTTGAAGCCCGTGTAGCGGAAGGCTCGGCCCCAGTTCGTAAACGGGTCCGTGTCGTCGTAGAACCGATAGGTGTAGAGAGGATTGGCCGCAGTCCACGTTTGGATCGACGTGAGCGTGGCCCAGATTTGGTCGCCGAGGGCGACGGCCGCTGGACCGTCCATTTCGCCGATGAACATGTCACCGCCCTGGAGAAGGTCCACGCCGTTGCCGGAGATCGCGGTGTCGTCAATGGCCCAGGGCTGGGCACCACCCGATCCCGCCGCCGGATTGCGATGGTTGCCACCTCCCCCACCGCTGCAGGACGTCACGGCAGGCAGGACGAGGAGAGCGGCGGTGAGGAGGACGAGGAGCTTCTTCATGGGAACCAGGGCCCGGGAGATCTGTCGCGCATGGGGACCGGCCCATCGGCCGACCAAGGCCACCCGCTGGCAGCCCGTAAATCGTCGGACGCTGCCGGCGATCGTTGCGCGGCGCGGGGCTCGCGATAGAGCCCCTGACCTGACTCGCCCGGGTGCTTCGGCGGTCCCCCTTGCCCCCGGTCGCCAAGGCCGCCCGACTGGCCCGCCAATGAGGGCGCCCCCGCGCCATCGCCATAACGGCGGCGACGCGGGGGCGCGTGCACAGAACAGTCGACCCTAGATCCGCGGGGCGCCTTCCTTCCAAGAACGCATCCGTCAGCAGTCGGCTGGCCTATCTACTTCAGTTGAACGTCACCGAAATGCCGTCCGTGAGGTTGGACCCGAGGCCGACCTGGTCGCGGCACCAGCCCTGGAAGTTCCAGGTCTGACCGCTCGTGACGGGCACGCCACCAACGCCCTGCGGGAAGGCGTTCAAGTCGGTGGTGACGGAGAAGCTGCCGGTCGCTCCACTGCTCAGGATGATGGGGAAGCGGCCGATGACGCCACCCACGCAGAGGTTGCCGTTGCTCGTGCCGCCAACGCCCGGATCGAAGCCCTGGGTCATGGAGGTGAAGAGGATGCCGAACTGGTTGAGCGGCAGGTTGTTCGCGGTGATTGTGAAGTCGTTGTCGGCGATATCCGCCGAACCCGAAACGGTCATGTTGGCCGCGACGCCCGTGGAGTTCACGGTGGCCGTGCAGTAGTTGGTCCCGATGGGGACTTCCTTGATCGTCACGTCGGGGTTCGAGAACTCGATGAAGCTGCCCCCACCGAAGATACCGAAGTTGAAGGACGACCACGTGGTACTCGGCCAGGAGCCAAGCTGCATCGTGATGTCGGTCGAGCTGAAGAGCGTGCCGCTGGACTCGCCGACTTCCAGTGCGAGTCCGCCGCCGCCCGTCATGGGCGAATTCGGCATGCGGATGCCATCGGCGACCGGGAAGTCGTTCTGAATCCCGAGGGCGCCACCGGCGAGGGTGTCCGTGAAGGCTCCGATCGTGACGAATGAGTTCGCCAGGTCGACGGTGTAGTTGGTCAGCTGGCCCGGCGCGAGGTCCGTGCCGGGGTAGATCACCTCGAGGTGCACAAGGACCGGGTCCCCCACCATGATCCCGTTGAAGGGGCTGCTGGCGGAGGCGTTGGCCTGGACGATCGTGCCCGTGGCTTCGACGACGATGGTGCCCGTTTGGAAGCTCAGCGGCGTCTTCGTACCGGCCGCGAGGGCGGCGGCGTCGGCGCCCGAAATCACGCCTTCATAGAACGCGAGGTCGTCGAGACCTTGGGTCTGGGCCTGACCTGTGTTCGAGCCACCGTTGATGGCGCCGATCTGAAGGTCCTGCGTCGGGAACACGTTGCCGATGACCGGCGCGTTGTTCGAGCTGTTGTTGAACGGAATCGACGCCGTCAGGGCGCCATTCACGTACGCGCGGATCTCGCTCATGGGGCGGTCGACCACGCCCACGACGTGCACCCACTGGTCAGCCGGAGCCATGAAAGGGGAGACGTTGTTGAAGATCGTCACGGCGCCCATGTCGTCGTCGACGCGGAAGTTCCAGTCGTTCGTGCCGTTGGTGCCGAGCTGAAGGCCGGTCGTCGTGCCGCTCAGGCAATCGAAGACCCGTGCACCACGGACGTCCATGTCCGAGGCGAAGTCGTCCCAAACCCAATAGCTGAATGAAAAGCTGTCGGTTCCAAAGTCCAGGTCGAGGCCGGCGATGGCCGCCTCGAGGAAGCCGCTGCCGTTGCCCGTGCCGCCGATGACGGTGTTGAGAGTCGCGCCGGAGCCGGCGTAGGCCTCGCCGTAGGTCGGGTGAACGGTGAGGTCCACGGTGCCGACGGCGGACGTCGCGGCGCCGCCCACGACGTCAGTCGTGGACGAGAAGTCCCAGTAGTGGACGACACTTTGCCCGGACGCGAGGGACGAGGAGAGCAGGCCGAAGGCCCCAGTGAGCAGGAGAATTCGCATGGATGAAGCGGTTGCCGAACGGAAAGGAAGGGAGGTGACGAGGCGAGTGGGGCGAGATGGCCTCGCCCGGAGCGCCGACATCCTGACAAGTTTCCTGGCAACTTTTCGCCCCAGGCCCACGGCCCGCACAAAGCCGCCCAGGATGCCTAGGGGATGAGGTGTCCCCCATGACAGGAGGTGGAATTCGGGGTTCCTGGGGGGACCGAGGCTCTCAATCTGGGATCGGCCTGAGCCACCAGGGAGCTGGACCTGCCGATTCGATTCCAGCAAGGTCGTCCTTTGGCCAGGGAGCGAATCCCGAAGTGCTCATAACGGCGACGCGAGCGGGCCCACGTCGCGGCCAAAGCACGCGGCGGCGAGCGACGCCTTGGACAGCGACCCTGCGGGCGGCCGAAGTGAAGACTGGCTCGACCGCACGAAAGCAAGACCCGCGTTGGCGGCGACGTCCAAGGTCGAGACACTCGATCCGTCCACAAGCATCAAGTCAGTCGGTGACGCCGCCACCCATGGTGCGCGGCGAAACACCGCAACGCTTCCCCTTGGCCATGAACCATGCCCTCGGCGGCCCCACGGGCTCCCCTGTAGACTGTCGCGCGTGCGGCGACTCGATCCGGAGTCGTTGCCCCGAACCAGCGAGACATGACAAGACGATTCCTTCAGCGCGCCGTCCTCATCGGCGCGGCCTTTGCCCTGAACGCAGGGTCCGCCGCCGACGCCAGCCCCGCGCCACAACGGCAACGAATCCCTGTCGCTCCGCCGGCCGTGTCGAAGCTGGTGCCGTACCAACTGGCCGCCACCGCAACGGCGAGCTCGACCGACGCCGCAGGCCCCGCGAGCTTCGCCGTCGACGGCGACCTGATGACGCGCTGGGAATCGCAGCACGGAATCGATCCCAGCTGGCTCGCCCTGGACCTGGGCGCGACCTTCTCTCTCTCGAACATCGTGATCCACTGGGAGGCGGCCAACCCCGCCACGTACCGGGTGGAAGGATCACGGGACGGCTCCACGTGGACCACGCTGCGCACCCTGACCGGCGGACAGTTCGGCGACCGCGTGGACGAGATGCGCCTCTCGGGATCGTACCGCTACGTTCGCATCTTCGGCCTGACCCGCAGCCCCGGGAACAACTGGGGCTACTCCATCTGGGAGACCGAAGTCTTTGGCGTCCCCGCCCTCGACTCGGACATGGACGGCGTGCCCGACTCTTCGGACCTTTGCCCCAACACGCCCCTTGGCGACATCGTCGATGACCAGGGCTGCACCGTGGTCGACACCGACCAGGACGGCGTGCCCGACTCGCTGGACCTGTGCCCGAACACGCCCCCTGGCAACGTCGTCGACGACCAAGGCTGCACGATCGTCATCCCCGTCCAGGAGGTCACCTTCGCCGGCGGCATCCTCGTCGGCGGTGCGGGCGCGTCCCTCCCGGGGCACACCCTCTACGTGTTCGACCAAGACCTCTCGACGCCGGGCGCCAGCTCGTGCGAAGGGGGCTGCGCCCAGACCTGGCCGCCGCTGCTCGTGAGCGACGGCAACGCGTCCGGGGTACCGGGCCTCAACCACATCGTCCGAAGCGACGGTTCGTTCCAAGTCACGTTCCAGGGCCGGCCGCTTTACTACTACGCGAGCGACCTCATCACTAACGATCGCAACGGTGAAGGCCTCGGCGGAGTCTGGTGGTCCATTCCCTACGCGCCGGCCCTCACGCCGCTCTTCGACAGCTCGACGCCCCTCGAGCCGGAGCTGCAAGAGGACACCCCCACGGCCCTCATCACGCGCCTCTCCGACCGCGCCCGTGACCGGCACGCCCGCGAGGATCAATTCGCGATCTACGACCACTACCTGTCGTTCTATTGGGAGCACCGCACGACGGCGATCGAGATCGTCGACACGATCGGCAAGGGCGGGGACACGATCACGTTCAACGTGGCGGCCCAGTGGCGCCTTAACCCGACCCAGGCCGAGCTGCGATTCTTCTACCGCGGCATCGGCACCGTGGCGGAGTACTACAACAACGGCATCATGGCGAGCGTGCCAGGCCTCGACGACCCGTCGAGCAACGTGCGCCACTACACGCGAAGCCTCAACTTCAACCAGAAGACCGGCCAGCCCCTGCGCGTTGGCGACCGACTCGAGTTCGAGCTCAGCCAGTTCCTGTCCGGCGTCCCGAACGGCCGGAACAACTACTACGGCACCGCGATCCTCTACATCGTGGGTCAGGGCGTGGTGCCCTGGGAGGCCCGCGGCGTCTTCGGCGATGGCTCCACGGAACGGGAGGACTCGTTCCCCATGGCCGTCGAAGGCTGGCTCGGCGGCGGAGTGACGCTGCCCTACCAGTACTCGAACGAACCCGACAAGCGCTTCATGCAGATGGCCCCGAACCTGTCCCACATCAACGGACAGGAGTTTGTGCTGGGCCGCCGGGTCCACCACACCGACTTCGGCGACGGTTCCCACGACGAGTCCGCGGCGAACCCTGCGTTCTCCGAGCTCGCCGGCACCCTCGGCCCGCGCTACGGCAACCGCTCTTGCGTGGCGTGTCACGACGGAAACGGCCGTGCCCTCGCGCCGGGATTAGGACAGCCCCTCGACCAATACGTGGTCCGCGTGGGCGACGGCACGGGCGGACCTGACCCGCACCTGGGCCGCGTGCTCCAGGGCCTTATGGTCGGCGGCGCCCCCGAGGGCGGCGCGAGCATCGTGAGCTGGAACGAGTCGGCCGGCCTGCGCTCGCCCAACGTCCAGTTCACCGGACAGACGCCCGCGCAGCACAGCCTCCGCGTGGCACCGCAGCTGGTGGGCATGGGCCTGCTCGAGGCCATCGTTGAATCGGATGTGGCGGCACTGGCCGACCCCGCCGACGTGGACGGCGACGGCATCTCGGGCCGCATGCGTCTGGTGCCTGACCTGGCGACCGGCGACGCGCGCCTCGGCCGCTTCGGCTGGAAGGCTTCCGAGCCGACCGTGAGGCACCAGGTGGCGGCGGCCCTCAACACCGACATCGGAGTGATGACGACCCTGCGTCCGGTTCCCGACCGCGGGCCCCTGCAGACCGGCGGCGGCCCGATCGGTGCAGAGCT
>OJFX01000330.1_pt1 | contig 17487 bp, 11 predicted proteins | sample 1594171 | NCBI WGS metagenome assembly OJFX01 (sample SAMN05416840, study PRJEB24817) | seawater metagenome | isolation source: Sea water | place: Canada:Atlantic | collected 2013-07
TATAAGAGACAGGGGGCGCTCGTTCCGCCATGTGCTGCCTGGGCTCGACCTGAAGCGGATTGAGCGCTGGGCCCATCCGGATTTCGTCGAGGACACCGTCAGGGAGATCCTGCAGTACGAGTTCGAAACCGCGCCACCCGATCCAAAGCGTGAGGAGCGCTTGCGGCACGGCTTCGGTGCGCGGCACGGCGCCGCTTGCGCTTTCCTGGCGAAGATCCCCGCGCCCGTACGCGAGGTGGTTGGTCAGTTTCCTGGCACGCAGTGGCAGATGCTCACGTTCCTGGGCCGAGTCCCCGGTGGCCTCGAGCTCGCCTCGACGAATCCCCTCCTCGCTTGGGCACTCGCGCTGAACCCAGCATTCCACCGCCCGCGGGTCCGTCAGCCCCTGCGGGCCGCGCGTACATGGGCCCCCAAGCCACGGCGCAGGATCGCGGGTTGGCTTGGTTTCCCAGCCACCGAGAGCGCGGTGCGCCTCCTCGCCAAAGTCGAAACCAGCGCCGCCGCCGTCGTTCCCATCTTCACGCTGCGCAGGATTGCGCGGGAGGGCGGGCCCGAGCTCACGACCCTGCAGCATCTTCCGCGGATCCACGGCGCTGCGCTTGAGTGTGTCGGCCGGCCCTCGCTCTATCGCATGGTGACGGGGTCATTCGTCGGCGAGCTTGCGCGCCTCGCGCCAGACGAAGCGCTGGATCGGCTTCACTTCCTGAGCGATACCCGCAGGATGGCGCAGAGTCTGGACGTGGACGGGCTGAGGGTGCGCTCGATGGTTCAGCTATCGCGGGTCCATGACGAGCTGGTGGACCGACTCAACCGGGAGATCCCCCGCAGGCGTCCGGCCGGCCTGTCTTTCCCTGTGCCGCCCATCGAGGGCACGGGGGCGATCGAGCCTCTCACCACTCCGGAGGAGCTGGAGCGCGAAGGCCGTGATATGCAGCACTGCGTCGCGAGTTATGGGGAGTGGGTCGCTTCAGGGCGCGGCTACGTCTACCGCGTCCTGCGGCCGGAGCGCGCGACCCTCAGCATCGAACCCGGCCCCATGGGCACCTGGCGGCTCTCGCAGCTCTACGCCATACGCAACCTGCCGGTCGAGCCCGAAACCGAGGGCGCCGTCAGGCGGTGGTTGGCCGGCGAACCCGAGCTTAAAGCCCCGGTCGACCTCACGCCCATGTTCCCCCAGTTCATGGGCGACGTGCTGTGTCCCAGTGCGTGAGCGCGGGTGTGTCCATGCTCTGGCTGGTGAGACCCTCCGATTCCAGCTTTGGCACCCAGACCTGGATCAGGGGTTTGCGATGTCGAACTTCACCCGGGCCGTTCGAGTCACCTTGCGGTAGGGGAGGCGCTGGACTCCGGGTCGCAGGTCGGTTTTCCCCCCGTCATGGCGGCGATCCCGTGGCCCACGGGTGACCAGGACTTCGTGTATCGGTTCGAATGGCAAGCCCCAGCCCCGGTGGGCGGCGGGCCGTCACTTGGCTGTCATTGACGCCATGGGCCCGCTGCGCCGACGGCTGCAGCCGCCATTGATCCATATGAATCCAGTCCTTCGACTTCTCGCGGTGATCGTCGCTGTGCACCTGTGCGTTGCATGCAAGTCCAGTCCTGTAGCGGAGCTTGACTCCGCGGATGGCACATGGACCGCGGCAGCCAACATGCTCCACCCTCCATTTTCGTCCTGGGGGGATGGTGGCCGCGCCGAAGGCTTCGAGGTCGACATCGTCGAGTCCGCCGCGGCACGATCGGGTGTCAAGGTCGAGTGGGTCGAGCTGCCCTTCGCCGAACTGCTGGGTGCGGTCGAGAGCGGGGAAGTCGACATCGCTGTTTCGACGATAGGCATCACCGACGACAGGAAAACGCGCGTCGCGTTCAGCGCTCCCTACTACGAGACACAGATCGTAGCCCTCGTCCGGCTGGACTCACCGGCGGTGAATCTCGCGGGGCTCGACGGCCTCGTCATCGGAGCCGACCGTTCCACGACGTCCTACACCGCGGCGAAGGCGCAATGGCCGAACAATGAGATTGTCGAGTCCGCCACGGAGGGCAGCACTTGGCCGCAAATGGTCGCCTCGGGGGTCATCGACGTGTTCGTTGTGGACGCGAGCGACCAAGAGCGCCTTGAATCGATCAGTGGAATCCAGCTGAGGCGAATCACCGAGCCGATCTCCGCCGAGTACTTCGGCGTGGCGATGCGAAAAGGCGCCCCCGAGATGATGGCGAGCGTGAATCACGCCGTCGAGCGCCTCAGCCCGTCCGTCGGTCAGTAGCCGCAGCGCCGGGGCGTTCCCAAGGGGCTACCTATTGGGGCCGCGGTGAGCGGCAACGGACCACTTCGTACGGGGGGTGTTCAATATGAGGCCCGGGCAGCCCATGCCCGCTCCCCGTCGGCGCGGAGGAGGTACTTTCTCTTGATGCTTCCCGCGAACCGGCTCACCTCTGTCTTCGCCACTGACCTTGCGATGATTCGCGCGTACGGCTGCGAACGCGCGTGCGTGCCGACGCCGAAGGAGAACGCGCTCGGCTGGAGCTCGCTGCTGCTCATGCGTGGGGGACGCTTCGTCAAGGAGACAGAGGGGGTCCAGCAGCTGTGCGACACGACCCATGCCGCGTTCTTCAACCGCGGCGAGGCCTACCGGGTATGGCATCCCGACGAGTGCGGCGACGCCATCACGGAGTTTGTGCTGCACGAGGATGTCCTGCGTGACGTGGTCGATCGTTTGGATCCGTCGCCAAGGGATCTCGAAGAACGCCCGTTCGCTCGGCGCGAGGTGCGCCTCGGAACGCGCGCATTCATGACACATCACGCGATCTGGCGCGCGGCCATAACGGGCGATGCCCCCGCGCTCGCCATCGAGGAGGCGATCATCGCCTTTGTCCATGGGGCTGTGGCTCGGGCGCGCGACACCGCGACGGACAGAGGGGCACGCTCGGGCCCCGGCCAACCTCAGCGTCGCCCGGCCACGCGGCGCGTGCGCCGGGAGCTCGCGCACGAAGCGAGGTTGATCCTGACGCACGAGCACCGCAAGCCGCCGGACCTCAGCGCGCTCGCAGAGACCCTGGGGGTCTCACCATTCCACTTCTCGCGGGTGTTTCGGGAAGAGACGGGGTCCTCGGTCCATGGGTTCTTGGTCGGGGTCCGGCTGCGCCGCGCGCTGGCGCAACTGGGCGCGGACGGGGCGGACCTCGCCCAGATCGCCCACCAAAGCGGTTTCAGCGACCAAAGCCATATGACGCGTCACTTCCGCCGCGCCTTCGGTCGACCCCCGTCAAAGCTGCGGGGGACCCGGGCCCGGGAGCTCTTGGCGGAAGTGAGCAAGAACGTGCAAGACGACAGCGCATGAGCCGGAGAGGCTGCGGAGACTCAAGTTCCGCTTCTATGCCTCCTTCCCCACGGCGCCGGTCCATGCTCCTTGCTCTTCTTCTCTTCGTTCCACTCCAAGACCAGCTCCTGGTCTCGAGCTTTCAGCCCGCCGCCGTCCGATCGTTCGACGCCGCCACCGGCGCACTGTCCACGACCCTCGGCCCCGGTTCGCCGCTCGCGGGGGCCCTCGGCTCAACCATCGGGCCCGATGGACGCGTGTACATAGCGAGCGAAACGACGGACGAGGTCCTCCGCTACGACGCTGCGACGGGCGCATTCATGGGCGCGTTCGTGAGCGATGACCCAGCCACAGCCATGGACGAGACCGGCGGCCTGGCGGGCCCCTCAGGCGTCGTGTTTGGACCTGATGGGGGGCTCTACGTCGGCAGCTTCAACTCGGATGCCGTGCTCCGATACGACGGCCGCAGTGGCGCGTTCGATCGGATCTTCGTGGCGCCTGGATCGGGGGGCTTGAATGGCCCCGATGCAGGCATGGCGTTTGGCCCGAACGGCGACCTGTTCGTCCCGAGCTTCTGGAATCGACGGGTGAAGCGTTACGACGGCGGAACGGGCGCGTTTGTCGTCAACGCGTTCACGCCAGCGGTCTCGGGTCTTCGCAATCCGCGGGCCGTGGTGTTCGACGGCGGGGGGCGGGCGCTGGTGACGAGCGAGGGCACTGACCAAGTGCTGCGCTTCGATGCCACGGGCGGAGCGTTCGTCGATGTCCTGGTGGGCGACGACCCGTCCACGCCGATCGACGAGAGCGGCGGCCTCGACGGTCCCTCGGGGATCGTGTTGGCGGCGGATGGATCGCTCCTCGTGGCGAGTGTCGCGACAGGCGATGTGAAACGCTACTCCGCGGCGGGTGCCTATCTTGGAAATCTTGCGAGCGGCGTCGCCACCCCGGTACACCTCACCCTTCGCCCCGGCGGAAGCGTGGGCTGTGTGACGCAGCCGAACTCCGTCGGCGAGGGCGCTTTCCTCGTGGCCCGTGGCTCCTCCAGCGTCGCCGCGAACCGCTTGAGCTTCGAGCTATCCTATGGGCCCCCGTCCACCCTCGCGATCCTCGTCCAAGGCGGCGGCGCGCCGCCGCAGGCCGTGGGGGACGGCACGCTCTGTCTCGGAGGCTCGCTGTTCCGGGTGGCCGCCGCGACGACGGATGGGCTGGGGCGCGCCCGGTTCGCGCTCGACCTGACGTCACCCCGTCCGCCTGCCGCGGCCATCCTGGTTGGTTCGACCTGGGACTTCCAGGTGGGCTACGTCGATCCAGGTGCGACGGGTCCGCGGGGAATCAACTTCTCCTCGAGCGTCCGCATCTTGTTTGGCCTCTAGTCACCAGCGTGGGTGCGATGAGCCGCTGTCGCGACCGGGGGCGTCGATGGCGTCCCACGTCCTCTCCCGTGCCAGTGCCCATGCCCATGGAGGCGCGGCGCGGCGCCTGTCACTCGCTGCCCCACTAGTGGGGCAACGCAGCCGCTTCGTTGAGGAATCGAGCAAACTCGGCAGCATCGAATCTCGCGCCGTTGCAGCGCCCCAGCTCCTTTCCGGTCGTCGGATGCAGCGCGACGTAGGCCGGTACGGCGCGCCCGCGGACCACCTCGTCGATGACCCGTAGATTCGCTTCGCGAGCGATGGGGTCAGCGGCGTCCGAGTAGAGGCGTGCCTCGACAAACTGGGTCAGGGCCTCTGCCACCAAGGGGTCTTGGAACGTCCTCACCTCCATGATCCGGGCGTTCCCTGCGCTGTGGCCCGTCGAATTGACCAGCAGAAGTCGGCCTTCGGCGGCCGCAGCCGAGCGAGCCGCTTCGTAGTCGTTCAGGACGATGGCGTGGGGTTCGAGGGCGTTCTGAAGCGCCTTGGGGGAGGAGCATCCCTGGATCAGGGATGCAGCGATGGCGAACGCAGACGCTGCGAGCGTCGTCTGTATGGGGGTTTTCATGGGCGGGGATACGCCCCACGGGAGGCGCCGTTAGTGGGTGTCCTGGTCCCGCTACGATCACTTACATGGCGAATGCGGAAGGGCCCGACGACATACCAAGGGCGAAGGAAAGTGCCGGGGCACAGGTGCATTTCGCCGAGCCGAACTCTGCGAAGGCCCTGCTAAGCTCACGGCCATGGGACACTCAGTGAAAATCGCTTGGGGGAGCTTCATGGTCATCTTGGGCGTCATGATTCTCGCTTGGGCCGGCTACAACACGTTCATCGAGATGCAGCCGTCGGCCGAGGGGAAGAACCTGACCCTGAGCGCTGGCTTCGCCGTGGCGATCGTGATCATCGGGACCATTCGCATCCGAAGTGGCCTGAGGGGTCAACAGGCCGCGTCGGAGTAGGGGGGCACGCAGACGGCCTCCGGGGGGGGGACGGTCGATGCCGATTCATCGACCGTTGCCGTTTGCCGGCCGCGGGACCGCGCCTGGCGTTGCGGGGGAGACGGGTTCCTGGGAGACTGGGACCATGCTCAGCGCGCTGCTTCTCTTCGGTCTGATCGGTTCCTCTGGCCACATCACCCTCGAGGAGCATCAGTTCCCATCGCGGGGCTTTGCGATCTCCGCGCCGAGCGATGACTGGGACGTGGGGAAGGGGTCGAAGACGGATGCGGGCTACCTGGTCGACGTTTCACGGTCGGGTAGCGGCGGAGTCGTCGCCGTCAGCGTTCTGACAGACTCGGTGGGCCAGAAGGTCGACGCCGACGCCGCGCGGGATGCTGCGATCAAAACGGTGGCTGGGCGCGACCAGTACATCGAACACCAGGTGCTGCAGGGGATCGACATCGACGGGTTGAGCGCCTCGGGAGTGGACATCGAGTGGGACGTCGCGAGCATCGGGGCCTTTCGCACCCGACTTTGGTACGTCGTCGATGCGGGCGAGGCCTACATGCTCAAGGCCCAGGCCCCGGTCGCCGACTGGGACGAATACGAGTCCGAGTTCCAGACGTTCTTCGCTTCGTTCAAGCGCATCGAACGCACGCCGGAGGATGAGACCGCCTCGCTCGTCTCCCAGCTCGCCGCCAAGTGCGGATCGGAGCTCGACTGGGCGGCCGACTGGGAGACCGCGGCCCAACGGGCCAAGGCGAAGGGCTGCCACGTCCTGGTTGTCGTCCGGGCCTATCCTGGATTTGATGTTCCCGACGTGACGCGCATTTCAACCTTCATGGATGAGGATCTCGTGCGACTCCTCAAGGCCGAGGTCGTCCCTTTGCGACTTGAGAAGGGGATGCCGGCCCCGATGCGTGATTCCGAGACGTATGGCATGGGACCATCGACCTTCGGGACAGGGCTCTTGCTGTGCGACTCCGATGGCAACGTGCTCGCCGACACCCCGCAGCACCGACCGTCCGCTGTCTTGCGTTGGCTATGGAGCGAGCTACCCCGTCACGCAGGTCCCGATCGGCGCGTGCCGCACGAGGATCGCTTCGAGCACGCGCTCGAACGAGCCCTGCGGGGGGAGTTTGCAGAGGTCGTTGCGTTGCTCGATGCGGAAACGCCTGGGTTGAAGGGGGCCGAGCTAGGGCGTGCCGAAGAGGTGCGCGCCCGGATCCACATGCTCCGGCACGAAGGCCCTGAGGCCTTGGCTGCTATCGATCGGGCGCTCGCAGCCGACCCCGGGACGGGGGTCACGCTCGCGTGCCAGCGCGCGGAGGTCCTCCTGCGTGAGAATCGGGTCGAAGACGCGCGTCGAGCCCTCGAGCCCGCGCTGGCGGACGAGGCCGACGAGGCGTTCCCGAAGGCGCTCTTCCTCGCGAGCACCATCGAGCAATACGAATCTGGCGTCCTCGCTGCACGCCCGCTTCGCGAACGACTCGTGAAGGACCATTCCGATTCCCGCTGGGCTTGGCTCGCCGCAGCGATGCTCGAGAACGAGGCGCTGCTCCTCGCAGGCGGGCGCAAGATGCGATTGGAATGGCCCGATCCCAAGGTTCTGGCGACCGCGGCCGAACCGTTGGCTGCGCCCGTACCCCGGAGCGGCATGAAGGACGCGGAGCGCGACGCCCTGCGTTGGCTCGCCGACACACAGCTCGAGAGCGGTGAGTGGCCATCGCTCATCGACGCCGGCCGAGCGCAGGGCGACGTGCCCAATGAGATCTCGACGGCGATCGACGCCATCGCGACGCGGACGCTCTTGCAGAATGGAAAAGCCCACCGGGACGCGGCCAGCAAGGGGCTTGCGCGGTTGCTCGAGATCGACGCGCTCCGGCGAGCCAACCCGACGCCGCCGGTCTACATGGACTACACAGCGTGGGCGGCCTGGGCGCAGCTCGAGCTGATCGCGGATGCGTTGGAGAGCGAGCTTGCGGAGGGAGAGGAGCTGCGCGCGTTCGGTGACCGGCTCATTGGAGACCTGGGGGACCGGGTCAGGCAGAACGGCGGCTGGAGCTACTACCTCTCCGGCAACCTTGACGGCGAGAACGCCGTCGAGCAGTCGATCAGCTTCACCACGGCCGCTGTCGTCATCGGTTTGATCCGGGCCCGTGACGCCGGAATCGACGTCCCCGACAAGCTGGTCGAGGGCGCGCTCGACTGCCTTGAGGCCATGCGCGGGGAGACCGGGCTGTTTGCCTATATGCTGCACTACCCCAGCGGTTTCGCGCAGCACGGCGGCCCCGTCGGATCGGCGGGCCGGGGCCCTGCTTGCGAGCTGGCTCTCTTCCTCGGGGGCCGTTCGAGCGAGGAGCGCCTCGGAAGCACGCTGGAATTGTTCGATCGATACGCCCATGGCCTCGCCGGTGAGGTCGGCAAGGCGTTGATGCACGCCGGCGAAGATTCCGTTGGCAGTCACTATCCGTTCTTCGACTACCTCATGGCGGCGCGCGCGTCCCAGCACGTGCCGCGGAAGCAGCGAAGGAAGCTCTCGATCCGGGTCGTGGAGCTCGTTCTGGCGGCGCGCCTGGCGGACGGGAGCTTCCAGGACACCCCAATCACGGGCCAGAGCTTCGGAACCGCAGCTGCGCTGCAGACGCTCCGCGCCCTGCGGGACTGATCCCCTCACGTGTTCCGGCTTCCAGCGCGGCTGGGCAGATTTACACGAGAATCCGTGGGCCGCGAAGGGGCGCCCTGCGTTGGGCCTGTGTCCCGTCAGTTGGACGCTCGCTATGGATACTCGCATCTCCCTCGCACTCGCACTGCTCCTCTCTTGCCCCGCTGCCGCCGCACCGCAGACCCAAGGCCTCGTGCGGCTCGGAGTTGTCCACTCTCACCAGTCCGCGGACGGGACCCTGGTGTTCCGCTCCCCTCGGGGTGTTAGCAGGGGAGCGGTTCCAGAAGCACTGGAGGGGACCGGTGCCATCGGGTCCCCGCGCCGTGTTCTCCTCGTGGACCGCAGGGGCATGGGATGGTCGGCGGACGGGAGAGATGTCACGGGGTGGCGCGACGGGGTTTGCGTGCAGCGTTACGCCCTGGGGGCGAACCTCCGGCGGGGTGCTGTCGCGGAGGACATGCATGGGAGGGTCTGGTTCGCTGGCGAGGACCGGGTCGCCTGGTTCGACGGAACAGAGTGGGCGGAGCGCGCGCTCGACCTGCCGACAGGGAGGTTGCACTCGCCCAAAGTGGAGCTCTCTGCATCGGGCGATCGGTCTCGAATCTACGTCTGGAGGAATGGAGCCGGTGCCTTCCTTGATGTCTCCGGTGTCGAGCCACAGTTCACGCTCGTCGATCGCTCACGGGGCATCCGGGACGGGGTTATCAGCGGGGTGTTCCCCGTAGGGAGTTCAACGGTGATGGTGCTCCCGAGCTACACCTTGCTGCATGCGGATCAATGGACAGCGCCCCCCCAGGGTGCGCCATCCCCCCTGGTGGAAGCCAATCGGAGCCGTGTCCTCGGGGCCTACGAGCTGGTCAATCACCCCACGGTGGTCAGTGCTGCCGCTGGATCGGTCTACGTGAGCGCGCCGCGCGCACTCAAGTGGCCGGCAGGCACCACTCCCAAGGGAGGGCATGGCTCCGAGTTCTGGCGTGACCCGTCCCCGGCGACGCATCTTGTTCCCTACGGGAAGCAGGTCATGTTCCGGGTCTTCGGCGACGGTCAGGTCGAGAGACTCTCGCCGGCGGCGGAGTGTTTCGGGGCCACCGAGGTCGATAGCCGTGGACGCCATTGGCGACTGGATCCGGAGCGTCGTCTCTTCGTTCTAGAGGGGGAGCGCGTGTATCGATTGAGCCACAGGGCCAGCGGCCAAGCGGCCAAGGTCCAGTTCATGCACGGCGCCGACCGCGGTGGCCGAATCGTGATGCAACTGGTGGATGGTGTGTCGTGGGCTTCGATCCCTGCTCCCCAAGGGGGCCGCGACCGCGCCTTGCTGGGGTCTGAGTATCACTGGAAGAAGATCACTCACCGGGTATGGAGGCCTTCGGACGAGAGCGAAGCATGGACGGCGGCCACCGAGGCCGTGCGTAGCGGCGAACTCCAAGGGGCTCAAGCCATTGCGGAAACCTATGGAGGCCAAGCTCAAGCTGGAGTGCTACTGGAGCACGCGGCGGATTGGCCGAGGGTGTCATCGCTGCTCACCAGGTATGCCTATGGGCGAGCCAACACCAAGGAGCTCGAGATGGCTGACCTTGCCATGGTGTTTGGGCTCAGTGAGCGTGCCAGGGGAATCGCCATCGAGTTTTTGGAGCGTCCAACGGGAGCTCCCACGAAGGATCGACTGCGGGATTGGGGGCGACTGGCGGCCTTTGCTGGGCGCAACGGAATGGATGACGTATGCCTGAAGGCGTACATCAAGATCGTCGCGTTGCAGCTGGCTTCGTCAGCGGATCCGTGCCATTCCGCCATGGCAGCGGGGCGGTGTGCGGTGCGGCTTCGGAGGTTCCGCCTGGCCCAGAGGTTCTTTGGGATCGCGGAAGATCACATGGCCGGCTGGCAGAGGCAGGACGCGGCGAAGCTCCAGGGGATCGTTGGTGATCTGTTGGAAGCGCGCGACGATCCAGAAGCCCAGATCCAGTTTGTTCGGAACTACTTCCAGATGTTGCGGCATGACAAGGAAGGCGAGGCGCCCGCATGGGAGTGGGTCCTGGCGAACATGGAGCTCAGTACGGATCAGGAGCGCACCGTTCGCGTTGCGTTGCTGCATGGCGCTGTGAGAAGCAAGGACTACGGGGCGGCTCGCCTGCGAGCAGACGCGCTTGTTGCCCTTGAGCCAGAGAATCACGAGCAGGCCAGCGGGGCGCTGCTTTCGGCCGTGAATGCCCTCGATCCGAGGCGAGACGCAGATCGCATGCTCGCGGCCCTGCTGGAGGTCGCCGCGCTTTACCCTTCGACCTACTCGGCTGCGCTCTCTTGGACCCGTGCCAGCCACATTCTGAACGAGCGCGGTCAGCACCGGCGCGTCATCGAGGGGCTCTCCAAGTGGGTCACCCTGGACGGTGATGGGGAGGGCGTGGATCGCTTCGCTTTTGACGTCCTCGCCCACCAGGTTGCCCTGTCCCTCGCCACGGCCCATGAGTCGTTGGGGGAGCTCGACACGGCGCTCCGGTACGCCAAGGCGAGCCTTGGGAAGTACGGGCCGCGGAGCGGCTGCGGCACGTGCAACGACTCCATGGTGTCCATGGCCCAGTCGCGTGTGGCGGCCCTCGAGAAGAAGGTCGCGGCCTCCAAGTAAGCGCCGGGGCCCAGGCCGGTCTTGGGGGATTACCGAGCTGAAGCGTGGCCCGGTACTCCGTTCTGGCCCGGTTAGTCGAGGTCGACGCGGACCGGCCAGGCAGCGCTCTCGATCCCTGAGTACCGGAATGTCAGGGAGGCTGTCCCTTCGGAGACTCCTTCGACGACGCCGGCGGAGTTGATGCGGGCGACGTTCGGGTCGCTGGAGATCCACTCGCCGAGGACGTGGGAAACCTCTTCAGTAGCACCTCCGGCGTAACTCCCCATCGCCCGAGCCCTCGTCCAGTCTCCCACCACAATGGAGGGGCGAGCTTGGACAGAGATCGATTGGAGGCTCGGCGCGCCTTGGTCGATCACTTCGATCGATTGATCCGCCTGCTCCACGAGCAAGAGGCCGCGCACGTCGTTGCGAACGAGGAGCCCGCCGGGCTGGCCGCCATGGGAGAGCCCACCGTAGGCCGTCGCGAGGCCGCGGCCGTCGAACATTTCGTAGCGGCCGGGGGCGCGGCAGTAGTCCACACGCGCACCGGAGGGGACGCCGGCCGCATCCCGTGGGATCGCGCTGAACGCGAGGAGCCCGCTGGACGGATTCACAGCGATCCAACCGTCTTCGGGGAGATCGAATAGCTCCCCTTCCACCTCGATGCCCTCCCATGGGGCCGCGCCATGGTTCAGGTGGATCTCGAGCCCGTTCGAGTAGCGCAGGCGGATCTTGGGGTCACGGAAATCGTCAAGGGCTCCGCTGGGGTTCGTGCTGGCGAGCAGGACCTCGTTGGCCGTCCGGAACTCGCCCGCCATCAGGTAATCGATGTCGACGATTGGGTGTCGGAGATACTCCGCCTGCAATCCCTGGCAAAGGTAGTACTCCTTCGCCATGTCGTGAAGGTAGAGCCGGTTGTTGAGACCCAGCCCCGACGTTCCGTCGATGGGACCCGTGGTTTGGAAGAAGGAGGCGTGCCCGTACGTGATCTCGTAGATCCGGTACTGGTCGAGGAGGCCATCCCGAAGCGGCGTCAGGCTGTCGACGAAGAAGCGGTCGTAGAAGCCGTTGCCGTGGTTGGCCTGCAGCCGGTTGATGACACGCAGCGCATAGTCGGGCATGACCCACCAGTTCACCGGGGCGCTGGGGTCGTCCGGCTGAAGGTCCTGAATGTCCGCTTGGCTACCGCCATTGATCGACGCCTGCGTGGAGTCGCAGTACCCCGCGCTGAGGATCTCGAACTGACGACGCAGGCGCTGCAGTGAGCCGCTGCCCTCCGAGAGATTCGGCCCCTCGTGGATCTCTTGCATCTGCCGGTAGAGGGCGCGCTTGTCCGCGAGGGTAGCGGCGATCGTCTTTCCCTTGGTGGTGTCGTTCGGGTCGAAGTCGACGACGGTGCCCGGGTGCTCGAACCCGAAGACGTCGGTGAAGCTGATGGACGTCTGGTAGCGGTCGCGCATGGTCCCGTCCTCGCGCGCGGACTGGGCCAGGGCGCGGGCGGGCGCGATGCGCGTTTGAGCGTCGCCCTCGGCCCGGATGACGGCGTCCGTTGGATCGTGGAAGGGCTGCGAGTCGTTGATGTCGTAAAGCGTGTACAGCCCGAAGAGCGTGCCGGCAGCCTTGGCCTCTGCACCCATGGCGATGCAGCCACCTTCGTCGACGGCCGGGGTCCAAACATGGGTGGGCGTCTGATCGACCGAGCCCTGGGTGCTTTGACTCCACCACCAGAAGTCGTAGAGCGCCATGTGGTCCATTCCGAACGACTGGAACTGCGCGAGGTGCTCGCGCTTCTCGTCCCAGGTCACCCCGGGGCGGCTGAAGACCGCCGTCGTTCGGCTGGCGAGCAGGTCGCGGTAGGGGGAAGGCTCGGCCTCTGTCTCGGGGAAGGTGGCCTCGAAGCGGCGTGTGACCGTGATGAAAAAGGTCTCGTCCACCGGTGTCGCCAGCTGCTGACCGATTCCGCCGAGGTACCGAATACGGCGCCCCGCAAAGGTCGTGTCGTTGGTCACGACGGTGGCGTCCAGCTGGGGCATGTCCACGCGTCCGCCACTCGACCGGGCCCAGTCCGGCTGCACATTGACGAAGGCCTTGCCGCCATCGAGCGCGTCGAAGCGGGTCACGGGCTCCGCGATCATGTACGGAATACGCAGCACCTCTGGCGAGGGCACGTTCATCACGGGCCCCGGCTCGATACCCGCGTAGTTGTCATTGGGGTCGAGGTCCCCGTCCAAGCTATGGAGGCGCACTTCAAGGGATCTCCCCACCAGGCGGAACTCCATCCGGCGCTCGTTCGTGACGTCTCCGATCGTGTCCGCGTAGTCCAGTTGAAGGGTCTCGCCTACGACTCGCGTCTCCAGGGTGGTGACGGCGTTCTCCCTCAGCCACACCGCGCTACGCTCGAAGCCATCGAAGGTCCGGTAGCGGAAGCCACCTTCCGCCACGGGCAGGGCGCCGGTCGTGGTCTCGTGTACCCGCAGGAGTCCACCGGCCACGTCCGGGTGGGAGGTGTCGATGACGTAGCGAAGCGTCTCGTCTCCTACGAACTCGAACGTGTAGCGGGGTGGGTCGACGAGCAATCGACCCACACCAGGGGCGATGTCCAAGGTCGCTTCCAACGCGTCGCTGCGGGCGCCTAGGGGCAAGATCCGTGCGTCGAGGGGCGAGAGGGGAGCGCTCGGGGGCAGTCCCGCGAGGGACGTGATACCCGGTCCGACAGAACCACCTCCACCATTGCCCCCGCCTGAGCCACAGGAGGCCAGCAGGAGAATCGACGTTACAAGTGCAGCCCGCGGCCGTTGAATCAAGCGCATCCCCACATTGTCCAGGAACCAGCGACCCGGTGGCAACGGCTCATCGAGTTCACCCGGGCGAACGATGTCAGCCCTGTCATCCCGTCTCCACTCTATGCACGATTCACGCCGAGGTGTGCCAGGTTGAAGCACCTACGCCAGCGCGAGCATCGCACTGCCGTGGAACGCCCGCACCGCGCCCGTGCATCAGCATTGGAATCGATCCGATGGGAGCGCCACAGGCAGATCCCGCTGCCCAAAGCCAATAGGCGATCCTAGCACTGTGTTTTGGTCAGCCGGCTAGCGCGAACCGAAGCGAACCTCGCTCAGATTCAGCGCACCGGTGCGTTCGCCCTTGGGCGGCACTGGGACGGTCAGGTCATTGAGGCGCGCGGTGAAGACCGTGCTCAGCCCTTGGAGATTCACTGCCCGTCGGTCCAGCGCCCCGTGCACGGCCCGGCCCTGCTGTGTCGCTTCGGGAGGGTCTCTTTGGCAGCTTCACAGCGGATCAACGGGCGCGGCCCAGTGTCCCCATGGAGCTGGCGCTCTATGGGGACACTGGGCCGCGTGTCAGGCTCCGTTAGGCCGCCTACTCGAGACGTCCCCGTGATCGGAGCTCGGCCATGATCTGGTCCGCGGCGTCTTCGATGCTGCACTTGACCGTCTCCACGTGGACATCCGGTTTTACCGGGGCCTCGTAGGGAGAGTCGATGCCGGTGAAGTTCTTGATCTCGCCAGCGCGGGCCTTGGCGTAGAGTCCCTTCACGTCGCGGCTCTCGGTGACCTCGAGGGGCGTGTCCACAAAGACCTCGATGAACTCGCCTTCGCCCATGGCCTCCTTTGCCATGCGGCGTTCGGAGCGGAACGGGGAGATAAACGACACCATGACGATGAGGCCGGCATCGGTCATCAGCTTGGACACCTCCGCGATGCGGCGGATGTTCTCCACGCGATCGGCGTCGGTGAACCCGAGATCCCGGTTCAGGCCGTGACGAACGTTGTCGCCATCGAGAAGGTACGTGTGTTTCCCCACGGCGTGCAGCTTGGTCTCCAGTACGTTCGCGATCGTGGACTTGCCGGAGCCGGAGAGGCCCGTGAACCAGACCACGCAGGGCTTCTGGTGCTTGGCAGCCGCCCGGGCGTTCTTGTCAACGTCCAGGTCTTGCCACTTCACGTTGTCGGAGCGCCACAGGGCAAAGTCCAACATGCCCGCCCCGACCGTGTCGTTGGTGACACGGTCGATGATCACAAAGCCGCCCGTCTGGCGGTTGTCGACGTAGGGGTCAAACGCGATCGGTTGGTCCAAGTTGACGTTGCAAACGCCAATATCGTTCAGCTCCAGCGTGGGAGCGGGAAGCTCCTCGAACGTGTTCACGTTGACCTTGTGCTTGGGCTCCGCAACGGAGATCGACAGCGTCTTCGTGCCGATCTTCATCAGGTAGGAGCGCCCGGGGAGCATGGGGTCCTCGTGCATCCAAACGATGGTCGTGCGGAACTGGTCCGCAGTCTTCGGCGGGTCCACGGAGTTAGAGAGGATGTCGCCGCGACTCGCGTCGATCTCGTCGTTCAGGCAGACCGTGACCGACTGACCAGCGCGGGCCGACTGGACCTCGCCTTCGGCGCCGAAGACGCTCTTGACGGTGCTTCGCGTGCCCGCTGGCGCCACCGTAATCTCGTCGCCGACGGTGACCTGCCCGCCCGCGATGAAGCCGGAGAAGCCGCGGAAGTCGGAGTTGGGGCGGTTGACCCACTGCACGGGCATGCGGAAGGGCTTGTGCGGATCGAGGTCGTCGACGGGGATGGTCTCCAGCTCCCGCATGAGCGTCTTGCCCTTGTACCAGGGCATCTTTGCGCTTTGTGTGGTCACGTTCTCGCCGTCGAGGGCCGACACCGGAATGCACGTCACGCCGGATGCACCAAGGCTTTCCGCGAGTTCCTTGTACGCGGCCTCGGTCTCCAGGAAGACGTCCTCGGCGTAGTCGACGAGATCCATCTTGTTGACCGCGAGGACCAGGTGGCGAATGCCGAGCAACGTGCAAATATAAGTATGCCGGCGCGTCTGCGTCAGGATGCCCTTGCGGGCGTCCAGCAGAATGATGGCGGCCTCCGCCGTGGAGGCGCCGGTCACCATGTTGCGCGTGTACTGCTCGTGCCCGGGCGTGTCCGCGACGATGAACTTCCGCGCCTTAGTGGAAAAGTAGCGGTAGGCCACATCAATGGTGATGCCCTGTTCGCGTTCAGCCGCGAGGCCATCGACGAGTAGGGCCAGGTCGAGCTTGTCGCCCTGGGTGCCGACACGCGCGGAGTCCGCCTCGAGTGCTTCGAGCTGGTCTTCGTAGATCAGCTTGGCGTCGTAGAGGAGTCGACCAATGAGCGTGCTCTTGCCATCGTCAACGCTGCCGCAGGTGATGAAGCGCAGGAGCTCCTTGTTCTGGTGCTCGTCGAGGTAGGCCTCGATGCCGTCTGCGCGGATCTGTTCGAAATGGTCCATCAGAAATACCCCTCTTGCTTCTTCTTCTCCATCGACGCGGCGGCGTCGTGGTCGATGACACGTCCTTCTCGCTCGGAGCCGCTGGTCAGCAGCATTTCTTCAATCACTTGGGTGAGGGTCGATGCCTCGCTCTCGACGGCCCCGGTCAGCGGGTAGCACCCAAGGGTTCGGAAGCGAACGCTCTTCATCATCGGCGTCTCGCCGTCGGCGAGCGGCAGGCGGTCATCGTCGACCATGATCAGGACGCCGTCGCGCTCGACGACGGGCCGCACCTTCGCAAGGTACAGAGGCACGACGGGGATGTTCTGCAGATGGATGTACTGCCAGACGTCCAGCTCGGTCCAATCGGACAGCGGGAACACACGCAGGCTTTCGCCCTTGTTGGTCCGCGTGTTGAACGTGCTCCACAGCTCGGGGCGCTGGCGCTTGGGATCCCAGCGGTGCTGGGCCGAGCGGAAAGAAAATACGCGCTCCTTAGCCCGCGACTTCTCCTCGTCCCGCCGCGCGCCGCCGAAGGCCGCGTCGTACTGGTACTTGTTCAGGGCCTGCTTGAGCCCCTGGGTCTTCATGATGTCCGTGTGGATCGCAGACCCGTGGCTGAATGGACCGACGCCCTGCGCGACCCCTTCCTCATTGGTATGGACGATGAGGTCGAGTCCGAAGTCTGCGGCGAGCTTGTCGCGGAACTGCGTCATCTCGCGGAACTTCCACGTCGTATCGACATGGAGCAACGGAAACGGAATCTTGCCGGGCGCAAACGCCTTCATCGCAAGGTGCAGCATCACGCCACTGTCCTTGCCGATGGAGTACAGCATGACCGGGTTTTCGCACTCGGCCGCTACCTCTCGGATGATGCGGATGCTCTCAGCCTCTAGGCGTTCGAGATGGGTCAGGGACATATTCGGATCCGTGGGGATTCGGATGGGGATGGAAACGGGATGGGCAGGCTGGATGGCATGCTGGGATGCGAGCCCTTAGCCGGGAACGGCTGCGGGCGGGACCAAACCCTCGGACTCCAGGAAGTCGAGGATCTTGGCGATGGACTGTTGGATGGTCTCTTCGCCTGTGGAGACGACGACCTCCGGCGTGCTTGGGGCTTCGTAGGGGTCACTCACACCGGTGAAGTTCTTGATGACGCCGGCGCGCGCTTTGGCATAGAGGCCCTTGGTGTCGCGCTCCTCAACGACTTCGAGCGGAGCGTTCACCCAGACTTCCACGAAGCGCGTTTGGCTGCGCTCGGTGCGGCTTCGGCACTCCTGGCGAATGGACTTGTAGGGCGAGATCG
>OJFX01000334.1_pt1 | contig 17429 bp, 11 predicted proteins | sample 1594171 | NCBI WGS metagenome assembly OJFX01 (sample SAMN05416840, study PRJEB24817) | seawater metagenome | isolation source: Sea water | place: Canada:Atlantic | collected 2013-07
TAGTCTCGTGGGCTCGGAGATGTGTATAAGAGACAGGAGGCAGGTGCCTCCCCGAGCGTCCTGGGCTCGAAGAATGACCTCCCCCCGGCCTTTTGGGGCAAGGCCTCGGGCCTCGCTTGCTTGGATATCGCGGCGGGCCGCTTGATGGAGGACGGTTACGGACACCACATCGAGCGGCTGATGGTTCTCTCGAACATCGCCACCCTTCTCGATGTCTCCCCGCGCCAGCTCACCGACTGGTTCTGGGCCGCTTACATCGATGCCTTCGATTGGGTCGTCGAGCCGAACGTTCTCGGGATGGGGACCTTCGGCAGCGGCGATGTCATGACCACCAAGCCCTACGTCTCGGGCGCCGGCTACATCGACCGTATGAGCGACTTCTGCGGGTCGTGCGCGTTCCATCCCAAGAAGAACTGCCCCATCACGCGCCTCTATTGGGCCTTCCTTGGGCGCCATGAGGACGCCCTCGCGGGCAACCATCGGATTGCAATGCCGCTTCGCAGCTTGGGGAAGCGAATCGAGTCGAAGCGGGCCGAAGACCGGCGGGTGTTCAAGTTGGTCCTGGGAGCCCTGGCCGCGGGGAAGCGGCTGCGGCCCGAGGACCTCGAGGGCTAAGCGGGTCGGCGCAGGGGCGCTCCCTGGGGCTGGGGAATACCAGTGCACCCCACCGGGCCCATGCAATACCCAACGTGCGAGGGACGCAGGGCGGCTACCCTGCGACAGCGCGACGCGATCTGCCCTGCTGGGTGGCGAGACAGCGAGTCGTTGTCTTCCCTACTCCGCTACCCCACCAGATGAGCGAATCGACTCCTGAGGCCGCGGCGGCCTCACCAAGGCGACTCCTGGGCCCATGGCTCGAAAACCTTGGGCCCGCGACCGTCGTCCTGCTGATCTCGATACCGCTCTCGATGGGGATTGCGATCGCGTCGGGGGTGCCGCCGGCCCGCGGCCTCATCACCGCCGTCATCGGCGGCCTCGTGATCGGTTGCCTCTCGGGCAGTCCGCTCCAGATCAGCGGCCCATCCGCGGGGCTCGCCGTGATGGTGCTGGACCTTGTGAACCGACATGGCCTCGTGGCGCTCGGGGTCGTGGTGCCGCTCATGGGGCTCCTTCAGGCGGGCGCGGGCTTGGCTCGACTTGGCCAGCTTTTCCGTGCCGTCTCCCCGGCGGTGATCAATGCGATGCTGGCGGGCATCGGGATCCTGATCCTCGCGGCCCAGTTCCATGTGATGGTGGACGACGCCCCCAAGAGCAGTGGCCTCGAGAACTTGCTCAGTATCCCGACGGCCGTGATGCATGGCGTCTTTCCCATCGACGGCTCGCCCCACGAGCAGGCTGCGCTCGTTGGGCTGTTGACGCTGATCGTGCTCGTGGGGATGTCCTTCATCAAGAAGGGTCCCCTCAAGCTCGTTCCCCCGCCGCTCGCCGCAGTGATCGTGGCGACACTAGCAGCGACGCTGTTCCACCTCGATATCCGCCGCGTCGACATGCCGGACACGATTTGGGATGCGGTCGCGGCACCATCGGCGGCGGATCTTTCGTTGCTCACGAGTCCGTCCCTCATTTTCTCGGCGCTGGCCATGGCGCTTGTGGCGAGCGCTGAAACCCTACTCTGCTCGAGCGCCGTGGACGGCATGCACGACGGGGCCCGTACCAAGTACGACCGAGAGCTGTTTGCCCAGGGAGTGGGCAACTTCTTTTGCGGCCTTTGTGGGGCTCTACCGACGACCGGCGTGATCACGCGCAGCTCCGCCAACGTGCAGGCCGGGGCGAAGGGACGCCAGTCGGCCATCATGGTCGGTGCGGGCATGCTCGCATTCCTGTTGGTGTTCCCTACGGTGCTCGAGGTCGTCCCCCGGGCGAGTCTCGCGGCCATCCTCGTCTACATCGGCTACAAGCTCGTGCGCCATCGCCCGTACGCCGAGCTGCGTAAGTACGGCAAGAGCGAACTCGCGATCTACGTGATCACCGTTGCGATCATCGTGGGCGTCGACCTCTTGACGGGGATCTCCGTCGGTATTGGGTTGGCCCTGGCAAAGCTCGCGATCTCCCACGGGCGCGATTTCCACAAGCTGTCCATTCGCGTGGAGCACGACGATGCCAACGAGCGTGTCGACGTGTTCCTGGGGGGCGCGGCGTCCTTCATTCGACTACCGAAGCTCGCGGCGACCCTCGAAGCGATGCCAAGGGGGCGAGAGGTTCACCTGCACGTGGACGAGCTGGAGTACATCGACCACGCGTGCCTCGACATCATCACGAAGTGGGAGCGCCAGCGGATCCAAACGCGCAGCCCTGTGCGCGTCGAGTGGAACCGGCTGCAGTACACCTATCACGCCGGCAATCGCCTGGACCAGACGCCGAAGGAGCACAGTGCCGTCCCCGACCAGCCCCAGTGCCTGCTCGACTTCTTGACGCCCGAGGTCATCTATATCGAGCCTGAGTTCACGTCGAAGAGCGCTGCGATCGAGATCCTCGGAGCCGCCCTGACGCGGCACCACGGCCTCGACATCGATGGTGGCGCGTTGATCGACTCGGTTCGGAGGCGCGAGGCCCAGGCTTCCACGTGTGTGGGTGGGGGGCTCATGGTTCCCCATGGCGCGGTGAAGAGCCGCCACGCGTTGCTCGGCGCCATGGCGATCTCCAAGGCCGGCTGGGATTTCGACACGCCCGACGGGCAGCCGGTGCGCTGCATCGTGCTCCTCGCGACGCCGAAGGGCGCCGCGGCCCACCACTTGGCCGTGCTCGCGGCATTGGCGAGGCTCTTTTCCCAAGCGCCCGGGCTCAGCGAACGCCTCGTGAGCGCGTCGAGCCCGAACGAGGTGCGCGATATTCTGGCGAGCGACGAGGCGAGGGATCTGAACTACGCCTTCGAGCGCATCGCGTCACCGCGCGCGAAGGACGGAGAGGAGTAGTCCCTCGGTGGGGCGTTGGCGGCCCGCAAGATGGGGGCAAGGCACGCTGTGACCGAGCCCGTTGGCCCCGCTAGGGCCGCGACTCGCCAATCACTTAGCTCGCCCAAACGCCATGAATCACTCCCGCCTGACGATTTTCATCGCACGGCCCGCCGTTGCCGCCTTCGTCTTCGTTGCCTCAGCCAGTGCGGCCGTCCAGCAAGCCAACTTCGGTCCCGCGCGCGACGTCAACCAGGTCGTTCCAGGGATCCAAGACGCGGTCCCCCTTGACTGGGATGGCGATGGCGTCATGGACCTCGCGGCGTTCTCCCTCGCCGAAAGAAACGTCTCGTTGTTCCGGGGGCTCGGGGCGGGGCGTTTTGGGCCCAAGGAGAGCCTGTTCATCCAGGATTTCAACGCCACGGCGCGGATTGCCTCGGACCTGGATGGGGATGGCCGCGACGACCTTGTGGTGGTGGATACCCAGGGGAAGCTCCTCTGGTTCCGCAGCCTTGGGGGGAGCGGGGCCGCTCCGCCTCTGGTACTCGAGGGCGCATTGATGGGGCCCATGGGGCTGTCGGCTCAGGACCTGGAGGGTGACGGTGACGTGGACCTATTCTGTCTTTATCGGTCGGAGGCTTCCGTCCTCGTGAACGGAGGCAGCGGGGTATTCGCAGCGCCCGTTCCCCTGGTCCAGAACCCGATTTCCACATCGCCGTTCGTATCGAACTTCTGCGTGGCGGACTTTGACCTCGACGGAGATCTAGACTTGGTCGTAGAGGGTTGGTCCACCCGAGAATTGATCGGCTACGAGAACACCGGTCCTGGGACGTACGTCGGCGCCCCGCTCGGCCGCTGGACGTGGTTTGGAGCGTCCGTTCTTGTGGCCGAGGACATCGACCAAGACGGGCTCCCTGACATCTACGTCAATGACGGTGCAGGCGCCGCTGCATGGATGAACACCGGAGCATTCACCTTGGGGCCGCGCCAGGACGCAGCTCCGTTTCAGCAGCGGGCGGGGCTCTTCGACGTGGACGGTGATGGGCTCCTGGACTCCGTGCAAGCAGACTCCATGGGCGTCACGTGGTCACGCTTTCTGGGGGCCGCTGGGTTCGGGCCCCCCGTGTTACTTCCGTCGCAGTTCTCGCGTTTCGCGTACTCGATCCGAAAGGCCGACCTCAATGGTGATGGGCGCGACGACCTGGTGGTTGCCGGTCCACCCTCGCAGATGATCTGGATGGCCGGCGGTCCGGGCGGGCCGGCCCCCTGGTCCATGGAGCCTGCCCCAGCGATCCCGGTTCCGGTGGCCGCCCAAGTCATCGATGCCGATGGGGACGGGGACCAGGATATCCTGAGTCTCTCGAAGGCGGGGGATCTCTACCTGTCCCGGTCGGTGGGCTTCGCAGTCTTTGATCGACCGATCCGGCTTGTGCTCCCCCTTCAGGGGATCAGCGGTTCTGTTCTCGGGGACTTTGGGGGGAACGGGCTTCCCGATATCGCCGCAATGCACGACGGGAACTTGCTCAGCTGGATCGAATCCACGGCGTCTGGCCTTGGCGCGGTCACGCAGCTCATGGACTACGGTTCCGGCCGTGTGTTTGGGCCCATTGCCAGGGACGTAGATGGCGACGGCCTCCAGGATCTCGTGGTCGGCCGACCGGATTCGGATTTGTCCAATGGCGGCCTCTCCGTGTTTCACGGGCTCACCAGCGGCGGGTTCTCGCCGGAGCGTTCGTTGGTCGATGTGCAGGGTTGGGTTTCAAGCGCCGAGGCGGCGGACGTCGACGGGGATGGCGCCATGGACTGGGTCGTCTCCATCGAAGCGCCGAACGGCGACCTGCGGATCGATTGGTATAGGGGCTCGGGGGCTGCCACCCTCAGCCTGGGCGGGCCCATCCTCGTGGGTGGCCGGCTCGAGGCGATCCTCGACCTGACCCAGGACGGCCTCCCCGACGTGATCGCGGCCACAGCCAACGGTGGACTGCTCTCCGCCTCGAGCACGGGGGGCGGCGCCTTCGCCCCAGCCACGTTCCTGAACTTCGGTGCGTCCTTATCCACGTACGAGAGCCGCATTCTCGTGGAGGATTTCAACCGCGACGGTCTGCCTGAGATCGCCTTTGCGGGGGCCGTGCCCCCTGGCAGTGCTGGCCTCGGAATCTCCGTGGGCTGGGCCGCGGTGTCAGCCCAAGGAGGCCTCGCCAATCCCGAGTCCCTTGCCCGCATCAGGGACGCGGTCCGTCCCCTCGCGAGCGGCGACGTGGACGGCGACGGTGATATCGACATCGTCTGGGCCCCCCGTGACGCCGGCTTGGTGTCGTGGATCCCGAACCTCGCGTCGGCCCCCATCGGCTCCGGCTACTGCGGGCCTGCGCCCACAAACTCCACGGGTCGTCCCGGCACCATCTCCGCGATGGGCTCGATGGAGGTCACGGCCTTCGACGTCGCCCTCCGCGCAACGAACCTGCCCCCGTTCGCCATCGGTCTCTTTCTCGCGAGCCAAACCCAGGGCTTCGTCCCGACGGTCGGCGGTAGCGTCGGCAACCTCTGTCTGGGCGGCGCCATCGGCCGCTTTGTGGCCCCCGGCCAAGTCAACGCGGCCTCCTTCGATGGAGCCCTCGAGCTTCGACTCGACCTCGCCGCCATTCCCCAGGGGAACGGCACCGTTCCGATCCTTGCGGGCCAAACCTGGAACTTCCAGACCTGGTACCGCGACACCGTTCAGGGGACCGCAACGTCCAACTTCACGGGCGGAGTCTCGGTGCTATTCAACTGAGCCGACGGCCGCCTGCGGGCCTGGCCAGCCTAGAGGAACGTGACGCCGACGGCGGTGGTGAAGTTGCTGGTGGAGCCGGGGACGACTTCGCGGTGCCACTGCTGGAAGTAGAGGGTCTCGCCTGTGAGCACAGCAGTGGTGGGGGGCAGGGTGCTGAGGCGGATGCGGGATTCGATGACGCCGGCCTGGCCGCTGGAGGCGATGGCGCCGTCGAAGCGGTGAATCTGGCCGCCAAGGCAAAGGGTGCCGTCACTGCCGCCGGGGCCGGAGACGAAGCCGGTGGACTTGGAGGCGACGAGTAGCCCGAAGGCTTGGGGGGGCAGGTCCCGGGCGCGGAGCGTCACGAGGTCGGCGGCGAGGCTGCGGGAGCCATAGGACTCCAGGACTGCGACCAGGCCGGTGGAGTTGGGGGCAGCGGGGCAGGACGCGACCTGGGTGCCCCGGTCGAGGTCAAAGCGGACGATGCCAGAATCGCCGTTCGCAAACTCCACGACGGCCACGAGCCAACCGCCTCCGGCGGACAAGGCCATCGGACGATAGGCGCCCGCGCCGGTGCTCTGGACGCGGGCGATGGAGCGGCCTTCCGCCTGGGTGACGCCGGTCTGGATTAGGGATCGGCCCGCGTGCATCAGGTGCTGCGTTCCCGAGGCGAGGGCGGCGGTGAACGCGGTTTGGCCGGCGTCGTCGATGGCGACGGCGGTGGAGGTCAGGTTGGCGATGGGGTCGCCGGGGTAGGCGGAGAGATCTGCGCCCTCGGCGGCTACCAGCTGCTGGGATGTCATATCGCCCGAGACCACGATGTCGATAAGGTCCCCCGCCCCGTCGAGCACAGTGCCCGTGGTCGCGAAGCGTCCGCCCGCGGAGGAGGCGACTTTGAGGGCCGGGGAGACCCAGTCGGCGCCGGGGATGGGGGAGACTTGGCCCTCCACGAGTGCCTCTTGGCCCTCGATGAAGAGAGCTTTGTAGTCGGTGCCCATCAGACGGTAGAGCAGCGGCTGGGTGAGGCTGCCGTCGGAGCTGACCGACGGTCCTCCTTGCACGGTGCGGAAACGGCCGGGGGTGGTGACGAGGGGCATGCCCGTGGCGTAGTCGAGCCTTGGGGAGGTCACGGCCCCGGTGGAGCTCACGTCAAAGGAAACGACCGCGAAGGGCAGCGGGGAAGTGGGCGAAAGGCCCGCCGTGGTCAGAGAGACCACGAGGCGGCCTCCGCCGTGGGAGACGCCTTGGATCCGCGACACGTCAAAGGGCCCGGTGGATCCAGGGATTCCCGAGAGCACGTCGCCGTCGGAAAGGACGAGGGTGTCGTTGACCAGGAGGCGAGTGGGCGCGGTGGGGCCGAATCCCTCCACGATCAGGAGGAACTGATTGCCGTTCTCGTCGAGGGATCCGTGACGGATCACGCTCGGGTTGAAGCCTGTGCCCACGGGTTGCCCGCTCCAGGCGACGGGGCTGCCGTTCACAAGCCAGGCGTATTCCCCGCTCGAGCCGCCGAAGTCGACGATGACCGTGGCCCACCAATCACCGCTGTCGTTGGTGCCGCATTGCTGGATCGCAAGGATCGGCGCCATCGGCCAGATTTCATCACCGTCGACGAGGAGGAGCTCGGCCGGCTCCTGGGGCAAGGCGGACGCGAGGGGCCCGAAGGATCCGAAGGATAAGGCGAGTACGAGACGAGGTGCGAGCCTCTGGAAGAGAGATTCCATCGCCTCACCATGCGCCACAGGGCCGTTCTTGTCGACCGCGAGTCTTCGGCGCGCCTGCGCCCTTCCCGCCTTGGCGGCCCCTCTCCCCTTGCCAGAGCACTCCCGATAGACCGGCGGGCGGCGCTGAGCCACGTTTTGGGACGCCCGGGGGCCGCCAGCCCGCTCATCCGTTGGAACGCGGGCGCATCCCGGCCACCGGCGCAGGCGAACGGTCACCCATGAAAGGTCATGCGTACGTCGTTCTTGGGGCCACCGGTGGAATCGGCTCCGCAGTGGTGCACCGTTTGGTCAGCCGGGGGGCGAAGGTCCTGCTTGGGGCACGTGATGACGGGCGCCTCGCCGAGTTCGGAGGTCAGGTGGATGCACCCTACCTCAGCCTCGACGCCGCGGAGCCCGCGGAGGTCAAGGAGGCCATCAACCGCTGCGTGGACGCGCACGGGCGCTTCGACGGGATTGTGAACTCCGTTGGGTCGATCCTCTTGCGGCCGGCGCACATGACCAAGATCGAGGATTTCGACCTCACGGTTCGTCAGAACCTGCGCACGGCCTTTGCGACGGTCCACGCGGGCGCGGCGGCCCTTCGGAAGAACGGAGGATCGATCGTGCTCGTGAGCACCGCGGCCGCGCGCACGGGCCTCCCCAACCACGAAGCGATCGCCGCGGCCAAGGCCGGGGTGCAAGGGCTCATGCTCTCGGCAGCGGCGAGCTACGCCGCCCAGAACGTACGCGTGAACTGCGTCGCGCCGGGCCTTGTGGACACGCCCCTCGCCGCGCCGATCGTCGGCTCGGAAAAGGCCCTCGAAACATCCAAGGCCATGCATGCCCTCGGACGCATCGGACAGCCCGATGAAGTGGCCAGCGCGATCGAGTGGCTCATCGACCCCGGGCAGTCCTGGGTCACCGGCCAGATCCTCGGCGTTGACGGCGGCCTTGGGACGATTCGCCCGCGCTGATGTTTGGCGGGCTGCATCACCACTGGTGGATCGTGATCCACGCGGCGTCCACCTGGGCGCTAGTGGGTCTCATCTGGACCATCCACGTCGTTCACTATCCGCTCTTTGCGGCGGTGGGTACGGGGTTCCGCAGCTACCACGAGTCGCACATGGGCCGTATCACTTGGGTCGTGGGGCCGTTGATGCTGGTGGAGCTGGTCTCGGCGCTCGTGCTTTGGTCCGATCCGCCTGCGGGGACATCGGGACGTCTCTGGCTCGCGGGCGTGGTCTTGCTCGCGGTTGTTTGGATCGAGACCGCCTTGTTCGCGGTGCCCCAGCACGGCCGGCTTGAGACGGGGTTCGATGCGCAGACGCACGGCGCCCTGATGACGGGGAACCTGGTGCGCTCGCTCGCCTGGACGGCCCGTGGTGCGATGGTGGCCTACGCCATCGTCGGATTGATGGGGGCGCGCGAGGCATGACGAGTGGCGCTCCCAAGGACGTCGACGCCCTGGTTGTCGGCATGGGCTTCGGTGGTCTCGGCGCCGCGCTGCGTTTGGCAGAGCGCGGGGCCAACGTCGCGGTCTTTGAGCGACTCATGTATCCGGGCGGGTGCGCTTGCACCTTCGAGCACGAAGGTGATCAATTCGAGGGCGGGGCGACGCTGTTCTCGGGCTTCGATGAGGGCCAGCTCTTCCGGCGCATGATCGACGACCATCAGATGGGCGTTGCGTTCGAGCGCCTGGATCCGCCGCTCGAACTCCGGACATCCGGATCGACCGTGCTGGCCCGGCGGGATCGGGCCCAGCTGCTCGCCCAGTTTGAGGCAATGGACGGAGCGCCCGTGCGGGGACTGCGCCGGTTCTTCAAGCTGCAGGAGAAGGTGGCCTCGGTGCTTTGGCCCCTTCTCGACGACGCGTCTCTCCTTCCGCCGCTGACCCCCAGCCGGGTTCTGAAGCACGCGGTTCGCTTGCCCCGTTACCTGCCCCTAGCAACTCTCACCGGCCGCCCCCTGTGGCGCGTGCTTGAGCGTTACGGCCTGACGGAATTCACGCCGCTGGTGTCATGGCTCGACTCCCAGTGCCAGATCACCGTCCAGTGCGGAGTCCGCGAGGCGGAGGCGCCTTTTGCGCTGGCGGCCCTCGACTACCACCACCGCGGGGCCGTGCACGTGAAAGGCGGGATCGGCGAGCTGGCCTGGGGCATTGCGCGGGCGGTGGAAGCGTGCGGTGGCACCGTCCGATTCGGCGCGCCCGCCCGCGACGTGCGGCGCGAGGGGGACCGCTGGACGCTCCGGGCCGGCGGCGAGACGTACCGCGCTCCCCACGTGGTGTTCAACTGCCTGCCCCAGGACGCGGCGCGCATCGCGGGTGTGCAGCACCGTTCCCTCGACAAGCTCAGCGAGAGGGTCCGCGACGGCTGGTCCGCTGGCATGCTGTTCCGGACGGTGCGACCGCCGCGCGCGGCTGGCCCCGAGCCACGGCACATCGAAGCGGTGATGGATGAGGCCGCGCCGTTCCTCGAGGGCAACCACGTGTTCCTGTCGATCGGTGCCGAAGGCGAGGGGACCCTGCACCCGGGCCTCCGTCGCGTGACGGCTTCGACCCACATGGACCTGGCCCGCCTCCGCGGCGCTTCGCCCCGGGATCAGAAGGCCTACGTCGACATGGTGCACCGGGCGATGCGCGAGACGATCGCATCGCGGGTGCCGGAGTGGGATCAAGTCGTGCGGGAGTTCACTGGTTCTCCGCGTACCTTCGCGAAGTGGACCGGCCGCGCCGAGGGCCTCGTGGGCGGCATCCCCCGTCGTGCGGGCCTTCGGCAATACGCGGCGCTCTTCCCAAGTCGGCTACCCCGCGGCTTTCATCTCGTGGGGGACTCGATCTTCCCGGGGCAGAGCACCCTCGCGGCGGCGGCCGGCGGCGCCCGGGTGGCAGAGGACATTCTCGCGGGCCTTGGAATGGATCAGGGATCTATTAAGGCGAGGCAAAGGAGTGACAAGGCCGCGAAAGGGCAAGCTGCTGTCTCGGAAGAGAGCCGCTCCCCCGCCGCCTGACGCGTTCCAGGGCATCGAAGTGGGGCGTCCGCTTGTCTTGACGCGAACGCGGCCATTCCTTGACGGGGTCTTTGCTTGGGGCCCATAGCGTCCCGGCCGTCAACCCCTTCGGCTTGTCAGCGGCACTCCAACCGCAGCCGAAGAGTGACGATTCCCCCAAGCCCAGCGCAGGCTGGCTCGGCCTCATCGCCGCCCTTGATTCGTGGTATCGCGAAGCGCAACTCGCCTGTTCGCGACCTTGTTCATGCTGCAGTTCACTGCGGCCTTTGGATTCGGTCAGCAGTCAGGTTCCATCCAAGGCACCGTCAAGGACGCCGACTTCGACGCCCCCCTCGTGGGAGCCAAGGTCGAGCTTGTCGAGACCCGCACATCCGTCGAGACGGGGGCCCGTGGGGGTTACTCATTCCCAGACGTCGCGCCGGGTTCCTACACGCTGGTGTTCTCCAAATCCGGCTACACCCGTTCCCTGCGCGAGGTGGCCGTCCTGGCCGGCCAGCTCTCCGACGCGGACGCCGAACTCGAGGGGGACTTCACCGACCTGGATGAGTTCGTCGTCGAGCCGGTCTTCCAGATTGGCGGCGGGAGCGAGCTTGGCCTCTTGAACCTTCGGAGCGAGTCCCCGTCCCTGCTGGACTCCATCTCCGCGGACTTGATGAAGCGCAGCGGCGTCAGCGATGCCGGCGACGCCGTCAAGCGCATCGCGGGCGCCACCGTCACGGAGGACTCAACGCCAGTCGTCCGTGGCCTCCCCGACCGCTACGTGCCGTCGCTGGTGAACGGCGTCCGTCTGCCCTCCGCCAACGAGGACAAGCGCGCCGTCGAGCTGGACCAGTTCTCGACGGCCGTCGTGGAGAGCATCCAGATTGCGAAGACGTTCACCCCGGACCAGCAGGGCGATGGCTCCGGCGGCGTGGTCAACGTCATCACGAAGGCCATTCCCGACCAGCCGGTCTTCAGCATCAGCGCCTCGTCCAGCTACAACAGCCAAGTCACCAATGAGGGCAGCTTCCTGTCCTACGAGGGCGGCGGCGTGGGGGGCCTCGGTCAACAGGCCGGCGACCGCGGCCCCCAGCTCGATAACCTCGGCGACAACTGGGAAGGCGCCGTCGGCGTCTCGGACTCGGCGGCATCGGCGCCCCGGGACTACAAGATCTCTTCCGCCATCGGTGGCAGCCGCGGCTACGACAACGGGGCCAAGGTCGGCGGCTTCCTAAGCCTCTATTACGAGCGCGACAGCGCCTTTTTCGACAACGGCGTCGACAACTCGCTGTGGCTCCGCGACCGCGACGAAGGCCTCATCCCCCAGGTCCGCGGGTCGGGCTCCGTCCAGGCCGGCGACTTCCAGACGGCGCTATTCGACATCGTTCAGGGCTCACAGCAGGTCCAGTGGGGTGGCACCGCCTCCGCGGGTGTCGAGTTTGACGATCACGCGTTCGGGCTGACCTATCTCCACTCCCACACGGCCGAGGATCGGGCCACCCTCGCCGAGGACACCCGGGGCAAGGAGTTCTACTTCCCCGGCTACGATCCGAACGATCCGGGCGGGCCTGGCAACGTCGGGGGGGACCTCGACCAGGTCTCTACAGCTCCCTACCTGCGCACCCACACGCTTGAGTACACCGAGCGCACGACGGGGTCCTTGCAGCTCCGCGGCGACCACACCTTTGACGTGGACCCGATTCCGTTGGGCGAGTCGTTCAGGATGCTCGACCCGGAGCTCAACTGGGTGCTCTCCTCAAGCTTCGCCGACCTCAACCAGCCCGACAAACGCCTCTTCGGAGCGATCTTCCGACCGCGCAGCTTTGTCCCCGGGGGCGCTGGACCGCCCGTCATCAACGACCCGTTCTTCGAGTCCTTCCGGCCCGCCGATAACGTCAACCTCGGCAACCTCCAGCGCACGTTCAAGAAGATCGAAGAGGACAGCACCCAGGGCGCCATGGACCTGAAGCTGCCGTTCGAGCAGTGGGACGAGCACGAGGGCTACCTCAAATTCGGGGCGTTCGAGGACCGCGTGGACCGCGCGTTCACCCTCGACAACTTCAGCAACGGCAACGATCCGAACTCCACGTACTTCGCGGACTACGGTCAGTTCTGGACCGACATCTGGCAGGACCAGGACCACTTCATCGACGAGCAGCTCACCGACGTCGACTACGACGGGGAGATCAACATCAGCGCCTGGTACTCGATGTTCGACATGCCGCTTTCGGAGACCTTCAATGTGATCGGCGGCGTGCGCTTCGAGTCCACGGACATCAACGTGAACCTCAGCCCCGAAGAGGAGGCCCTCTGGGTGCCCCCCGGCGGCACGTCGATCGCGAACCTCGGCGAAGGCGAAGGCGACGCGGAGTTCAGCTCCAACAACGCGCTCCCCGCTATCTCCGCCGTCTACCAGGTGACTCCCGACGTGACCCTGCGCGGCGCATATTCAAAGACGATCGCCCGCCAGACCTTCAAGGAGCTCGTGCCGATCGTTCAGCAGGACTTCCTCGGCGGCCCGATCTTCATCGGCAACCCCAACCTGGAGCTCGCCAACCTCGACAACTACGACCTTCGTGTCGACTATCGCCCGAGCGACTCCACGTTCCTTTCGGCCTCGTACTTTCTCAAGCACATCGAGAACCCGATCGAGAACATCCAGCGCGTGGTGAACTTCGGCTTCACGACGCCGGTCAACTACCCGGAGGGCGAGCTCTCCGGCATCGAGCTGGAGGCGCGGCAGGGCCTCGGCGATTTCGCGGAGATCCTGGACGGGTTCGCCATCGGTGCGAACGCCACGTTCATCGACTCCGAGGTGACGTTTCCGGACGCGGAGCTCCAGCAGATCGATCTGACCGGCGTGGGCTTCGACCAGACGACTCGCGACGCGACCAACGCACCGGAGTTCCTCTACAACGTCTACATGACGTACGACCTGGAGGACTTCGGGACCCAGTTCGGACTCTTCTACACGGTCCAGGGCGACACGCTCCTCGCGGGCGACAGCACCTCCCAGAACAACTTCATTCCCGCGGTGTACCAGCGGGAGTTCGGGACCTTGAACCTGAGCATCGGTCAGCGGCTCACCAAGCACCTGAACCTTCGGATCCAGGCGAAGAACCTGACCAACCCGACCATCGAGACCGTCTACCGCTCTTCGCTCCTTGAGAGCGACGCGACGCGCTCGTCCTTCACCCGTGGAGTCGAGTACTCCATCGGCCTGAGCGCCAACTACAGCTTCTGATACCGCAGCTACTGAACCGAGAGGGCTTCGCCGCGGCGAGGTCGATGCACCATGACAAAACAAGGCGATGAGAAACGGGCCCGGCGGGGCTCGAATAGGCTTCTTGGCCGCACCAGAGCGGCCGCAATCCTGGGGGCAGCGGCCCTCACAGGCACAGGCGGACTGCTTTTTGGCGCGGGCTTCCAGGACGGTGCGTCCAAGCCTTCGGAGTCCGAGAAGATCGAATCCATGCGTGAGGCGCAGCAGCGCTTCATCGAGCTGCGGACGCAGATCTCGAAGGAACGTGCGCAGCTTGCTGAGACCAAGCAGTTCCTTGGCGACCGGACGGACCTGCTCGAAACGGAGATCGCGGCGCTGCGCCGTGCGATCGAGGAGCAGGCCAAGAAGGCCGACACCAGCGGCGAGCGGCTCACCAAGCTGAAGGCAGAGAAGGCCGCGCTGAGGGACGGCACGGCCTCCCTTGAGGGCGAGATCGCGGGGCTCGAAGCCCGGGTCCTGGAGCTGCTTCCCCGCCTGCCTGCTCCGGTCAAGGAAACGGTCAGCCAGCTCGCCTTGGGCATCCCCGGCAACGAGTCGGCCAAGTCGGACGCGCAGAAGGCCGCCGAGGCCGCCGCGGCCGATGCCGTGGGGGACCAGCCTGTGAACGAAGCCGCGAAGGCCCAGGCGGGCGCCCCCGATCTCTACACGCGCTTCATTCAGGTCGTCGGGGTTATGAACAGTGCAGATAAGTTCAACACGGACACCCACGTGAAGACCGAGACCCACAGCCTGCCGAGCGGCAAGGCGGAGGTCGCGGTGCTCTACCTTGGGCTGAGCCAGGCCTTCTTTGCCAAGGCGCCCAGCGAAGACGGCAAGAGCCCGGCCTTTGCGGCCCGCGGCGTCCCCACGGAAGAGGGCTTCGACTGGAAGCCCGTGACCGAGAGCGCCCAGGAGATCCTGCGCGCCATCGCCATCTACGGCGGGTCTGAGCAGGCCGCCTTCGTCAATCTGCCCACCGTGATCGACTCCGCGACTGGCGGGGCGAGGTGAACCTGATGCCATTCAAACGACGCCACCGATCGCTCCTTGGGGCGGCACTCGCCGGTCTCGCCCTCGTGGTCTCCTCAAGCGCCGCGACCGCGGCTCCCCAGGACACGGGCCGACCGGTCAAGATGACCCTGGAGCAGGCCGCAGCCCAAATCGACGCCGATGTCGTGGCCGCCGAAGCCGACCTGGCCGCCCTGCGCGCGGCCGCGTCAAAGGAGATCCTCCCCGTGCGCGCCCGCCTGAGCGAGCTGCAGAAGGAGATCCTCAGCCTCCAGTCGGAGCTCCACTCCGCCACGCGGGCAGCGAACTCCGATGCCCTTGAGGTCACCAACCTCACCAAGGACATCGACAAGTACAAGGACCAGACGGCACGCCTCTCGAGCCTCTTCAACGAGTACTCGCGCAACTTCGAAGCGCGTCTGCACATCTCGGAGATTCAGCTCTACCGCGATGCCATCGACAGGGCCCGGGCTGCTTCGGAGAACCCGAACCTCACCCAGGCCGAGATCTTTGCGGCCCAAGCCGAGTTCCTCAACGTCTCCCTCGAACGGCTCTTTGAGGTGGGCGGCGGCCGCGCGTTCGACGGCAGCGCCGTTGACCAAGAGGGACTCGTGCGGGAGGGCAAGTTCGCCCTTCTCGGCCCGACCGCAATCTTCCGCTCCGAAGACGGCAAGGTCGTGGGCACCGCAGAGACCCGCATTGGCTCCATCAGCCCGGTGATCACCCGCTTCTACGAAGAGTCCGACTCCATGGCGGCCGCCGAGGTGGCCCAGCTCGGTTCCGGCGGCTACCCCTTCGACGGATCCGGTGGCAAGGCCCACAAGATCGCGGCGACCAAGGAGACCCTGGTGGAGCACATCCAGAAGGGAGGCGCGATCATGTACCCGATCCTGATCATGGCCGCCCTCGCGTTGCTCGTGGCTGTCTATAAGTGGGTCGGCCTGAGCATTGTGCGCAAGCCGCGCAAGAAGAAGCTCCGGGCGCTGCTAGAGGCTGTCGCGGAGGGCGACGAGGAGAGCGCCAGGCGCCGGGTCAAGGAGATCAAAGGGCCCGCCGGCAAGATGCTGAGTTCGGGCGTCGACACCATGCGCCGCTCCCGTGACCTCATGGAGGAGGTCATGTACGAGACGGTATTGACCACGAAAACGAAGCTCCAAGCCGCACTCCCGTTCATCGCCATCTGTGCGGCCTCGGCGCCGCTGCTTGGCCTGCTCGGCACGGTCACGGGCATCATCAACACCTTCAAGCAGATCACCGTGTTCGGTTCTGGCGACGTGAAGTCCCTTTCCGGCGGCATCTCGGAGGCGCTGATCACGACCAAGTTCGGCCTGATTGTCGCGATCCCCTCGCTCCTCTTGCACGCATACCTCTCACGCCGCGCCCGCGGTGTCGTCACGCAGATGGAGGCCAGCGCGGTTCAGTTCGCCAACGAAGTCGCCAAGTCGGATGAGTTCGGCGAAGCCGCGGACACGCGCCGCAGGGGGACTGTCCCCACGATGATGGGCCCCGAGCATGAGCTTGTCCGTGGGCAGGTGTCGGAGATCCTCACCGACCTCCTTGGCCCGCTCTCCAACGACGTCAGTTCCCCGGCCGCCAGTCGGCCGACGGTCGGGCCCAACGCCTGATCGGTGGAGGCCGTCATGTTCGATTGGTTGACGAATTCCTGGGCGTGGCTCCAGGCCCAGGCCCAGGACAAGGAGACGCTCGTCGGCTCCGGGTGGAAGATCTGGAACGAAGGGGGCTGGGCGATGATTGCCTTGGCCGGCATTTCGGTCTTCATCTTCACCCTGGGCCTTGGGATCTATTTGCGGCTGCGGCGCAAGCGCCTCGGGCGGCTCGACGAGTCCACCTGGCGGAACTGGATCCATGAGCCCTCGGATCGCACGGGACCTATCGGAGACATGTTCGATCGTGTCGACGAGGTCACGAAAGACGGCCACTCTGAAGTGCACAGCGCCTTCGCGGAGCTGCGCGCCAAGGAGGTGGAGCCCTACGCCAGGGATCTGAAGCTCATGCAGATCGCCGTGGGCGCGGCGCCCCTCGTGGGGCTGCTCGGCACCGTGACCGGCATGCTGGCGACCTTCAGCGCACTCAGCAACGGGAGCGGCGGGGACCAGACGATGCAGAGCATCGCCAAGGGCATCTCCGAGGCCCTCTACACCACTGAGACCGGCCTGGTGATCGCGCTCCCGGGCCTCTACTTCCACTACTTCCTGTCCCGACGCTTCGAGAAGCTGCGGAACTTCCTGGCCCACGTCGAAGCGGTTTGGGCGCAGGAGACCCTGACGGAGACCCTCGATGGACTCGAGACACGTCAGAAGGAACTCGTGCGCGCCGTCGCGCATCTCGAAATCAAGAAACGCATCCTCGCGCGGCTACAGCCCGCGAGGGCATGAGGCCGCACGGGCCATTAGCCAAAGGAAAACACCATGGGACGATTCCGCGACGCGGCAGCAGACGACGAAGGTGAAACGGCGATCGATATGTCGCCGCTCATCGACTGCGTTTTCATTCTCCTGATCTTCTTCATCGTTACCACGGTCTTCGTCGAGGAGACCGGCGTGGACGTCGACAAGCCCCAGCAGGCGTCGGCGTCGGACCTCGAGAAGAACAGCATCCTGATCGCGATCACCGCCGAGGGTGACGTGATCTACAACAAGCAGGTCGTGGGCGTCGCTGGGGTGTCGTCATGGGTGAAGCGGCTGACACAGTCAGAGCCGGACATCCCGGTCATCATCCAGTGCGACAAGAACGCGAAGATGGACGTCTTCGCCCAGGTGGTGGACGCGGCGAAGATCTCTGGCGCCACCACCGTCAGCATGGCC
>OJFX01000335.1_pt1 | contig 17391 bp, 20 predicted proteins | sample 1594171 | NCBI WGS metagenome assembly OJFX01 (sample SAMN05416840, study PRJEB24817) | seawater metagenome | isolation source: Sea water | place: Canada:Atlantic | collected 2013-07
CCAGCTGGCCGCCGATCGAACGCCAGCTGGCTGAGATCGTTTTGGCCATTGCCGAGATTTCCTGGCGCGCATCGCCCTCGTTGATCTCGAAGAATGGGGCCGCGTCGATAGCTGCATCGACGCTCATCTCGACGCCGTGGATTTCGGAGATGGCCGTCTTGAGGGTGACCCTTTCATCCGGGTCAGGGTTGATGTCGAAGGCTGGCGAGAGCCGCCATCCGCCATTCGTGGCGAGAAAAGCGTGGTTTCTCAGGTGATCGTCGGCATTCTGGATCAGGATGGAGAAGGCCATCCGACGCCAGAGTTCGGCCATGTCGGCCATCGCATTCGAGCCATAGGTCCTGATCCGGTCCGCGATATCGACATATGTGGAAGGCTCCGTGCCCGGAAGGGCCATGAAGCTTTGCGCCGAGATGAGCGGGATGCGCCCGCCGGTGGCCGAGCGATCGAAGCGCTTCACCAGGGCGACCGGGAAACGCTGCGAGGTACTGAGGACGCGCGCTTGAGCGACGTTCAGCCCGACATCCGCAGCAAGCTGCAAGGTGAGCACCTCTGCGCGAGCCATCGCGTAGGTATCATCCATCTTTGCAAGCTTCGCGATCCAGAGATGGCCGTATTCGTCTCGTGCATTGACCTTCGGCCGGGCGCCACCGAGAGATCCTGCGGCATCCTTCAGAATCTCGCCCCCGATGAGCTTGGCCCTGGTCTCGCGGTAATGCACCGGGTCGGCCTCGAAGGCGCGGGCCTCGGCGATGACCTGTTCGAGATCGACGAGTTTCGGGACCGAGAAGGCCCTGAGGCCGCGCCGGGGCGGTGCCAAGGGTGTCCCGCCCTCTCCGGGTCCGTCAAAGTAGCGCAGCGCCCCGCTGCGAAGGTGATCATCCGCCTCGAGCAGGAAGTCCAGATCTGTCAGGTTCCCGCGACCAAGAGCGGTCTTGATGATCGCCCGCCCCCAGGAATCAGGCGTGCTGTCGGCAATGGGCCCGGGCAGCGCTGAAGCGTTTCCGGCCTTGGAGGTATAGATCGGCGCAGTCGAGAGGGGCATGTCCGGCGAGATGGCAAAACGGTTGCGATGTTCAAGAAAGCTCGGATGGTAGCTGAAGACGGATGTCTCCTTCGTCCCGCTGACATCGTAGATCAGTTCTCCGACAGGAACGCCGGACACGCCGATGCGCACGTCTATTCTTGTTGCTGGCATCTTACCACTCCATGACGTCTGAGGACGGCTCCGATCCACCCTCCGGATCGCGCGCCTTGTGCCTCGAGACCCTCTTGGGCACCTGCCCACGCATCACCATAAGCCCAACGTCGTCATGTGATGCATCGATGAGGTTGGTGAGAAGGTCCAGGCGACCCAGGACCTGCAGGGCCATAGCGAGCGTGTTCAAGGAGACTCCCGCATCCCCATTCTCGAGCCGGTAGAGGGTGGCGCGGGAGATGCCGGCACGCTCCGCAAAGTCAGCGACCGCGATCTTTCGGGCCCGGCGGGCCAGCGAGATGTCCGCACCGAGCTTGGAGAGGGATTTCTGCGTCATTGGATGGACAGCTGAGCCCTTCGTGCTTCGCGTGGAGGCAGGAGCGTTACGTTTCATATCTGAGACTTCCACAGTGGTTTTGTGTCAGATACGTTACATAGCGGAAAACCTGCCAGAATTCAACCGTGCGATCACTGTGCATCACAGTTGATACATAAAGGCTGAAAAAGACTCATTTGCGAGACATCTGAAGTTTCTTCCGAAGGTCTATCAGCTAACCTCACCTCGGCCCGTTCGGGTGCGTTGGCGCACCGATTTCGGGGTCAGCCACGAACGGGTCTTCCAGGACGGGCAGTTCGATCGACCATGCATCCTGAAGAAGTAGGATCCTCGTATCCGGAGTTTCCGGGATGGGATCATTGAGGATCGGCATGAGGTTGCCGGGCTCACCGCGGAACATTACGTTGCCGATCCTCCCGTCGAACTTCGGCATTTCGAAGAACTGCTCGAGGTGCTTGGTGAGCCCCGGGATCTTGTTGCAGGCCATGATCTCTTCGGCGAAAAGTTCGCAATCAGCCCTGAGCATCGCACAGATGACGTCAGAAAATTCCTTGTGCTCCGGGATGTAGGTCGGGTTATAGTCCGTCAGTCGCTCGACGACGGCAATCCACTTGCCCTGGTACCAGCCGAGCTGATCGAGGCGCGGCGCATGCGGCCTGCCGTGGTTGTCCAGGGCATAGGAAACCCAGCCATCGTTCGGGTCTGCGATCCGGACTGCCAGCGAAGGATCCGTGGGGTGCTCGTAGGTTTCGGAAAACCCTCCCGGATTGCCGAGACGGCTCGTGGATGGCAGCCCTCGCGCGCCGACCTGCTCCGCATCGGGGATGATCCCCAGGTCCTGGAGGTCCTGCATGGTGAGTTTCTGGGGTGCGCTGCTCATTCGTCTGCCTTCTTCTGATCTTGCCAGCCTTCACCAGAGCCTATCGCGTCCAGGCGAAAACACGATCGGCTATCCACGAAAGCCGGGCCGGGATCCAGAGCCCGGCCCGAGTTTTGCTTCAGCCCTTGTACTGGGTGCGGCGGTAGCCCTTCCAACCATCCCCGCGGCGCGCGTGAGGAATGTCATCCCAAAGGGTCGGCAGGTTGGCCCGGCGGCCACGGATCTTCACCCGGACCGGGAAGTCCTCCAGGTCGCGAAGATCTGCCTCGAGCCCGCAGTGCGCGCGGCGCTCCTGGCGGGTTTTCATGTGCCGCAGGTAGCGGCCGTAGCGCCAGCTGCGTCCGGTGCCGGTCACCGGGGACTTGCGGAAGTCGCGGTCGGGATCATAGTCGTGATAGCGGCTGTACCAACGAGGCAGCGGGCGGGGGCCCAGGGCCGCGATCTCGCGATCGACCCGCCAGGGCGGGATGATCAGTCCGCACTCATCGAGCAGCACGTAGAGCGTGCCGACGAGCCATGCGAGGCTGCCGTCAGACGGGTTCGACCAGAAGGGGTGTTCGGACAAGGTAATGCGGCGGCGCCGGATGTTTTCGGCGGCGTCGGCGATGGACGCGAACTCGACAATCTCGCCGCGCTCGCTCTTGAGCGTAACCTGGCCGATTTCGTTCCAGTTTTTTGTAGGCATGTTTCACTCCGTAGAGCAGCTGGATTGCTGCGCTAGAAGTGCTCGCCGTGGTACATGCGGTAAAATTTGAACATGTGTTTTTTTCGCAAATTCACGCCAGGGTGTCAATCCTTAATCGCATCTTGCGGTCGCGGGTCAGGGTTTGTTGTCAGTCAAACCCCTTATCGCGTGGTGCATGGAGCAGGGATGTCTTGACCAACTTCTGGGGGTCATTATCGATACTAATCCGTTCACCATAGTAACCCTCTGTGGAGATTCGCACCGAGCTTTGCTTAAACTTGCCGAGGGGTCCCATCCCCTCAACGTCCAGGCGTAATCTTTTCAGGAAGTCATCGAAGCCGGCAGAGGAAACCGTGTGTTCGTGCGATGTAGCGAGATGCACTCTCTTTGAGAAACCAGGGAGGATTGAGTGGTGTCTATTCAGCTCGCGCAGAAGTCTATCACTTAGAAGGTCTGTACTCGGATCACCGCCATACTTCACGATTACATTTTGAGCAGTGACCGAGGAAACATTGGTAATGTGTAGGAAAAGTTGATTATGGACCCAAACCACCTCAAACCAGAGATCTGGTGTCTTACCAACGCGATATACCCGTAGATGATGCCAAAGCAATGCCGCACTTAAAATCATCATCGCAAGAGTCACGACCCCTCTGAAAGCATCGAAGAGATCAAGTAGATCAGTCAAGTTCATGGTGCCTGCAGAACCCTTCTCATTTCACCAAGCTCAATCGCCTTTGCGTGAGCCTCCGGATCCATCCGTTTCCACCCCGACGCCGAAAACCGTCCCGGCTTGAAGCTCTTCCGCGCCTCCTTGGCCGAAGCGGTCAGCGCATCGACCAGGAGTTTCTGGCTTGTGTAGGTCTCGCCCCGCAGGACCAGCTCCGGACGCTGCCGCATCAGCTGAGGATCAGCGCCAGCAGCGCGATCGCCATCAAGCCCCAGGTGATCACACCGGGGAACGGCCAGGAGAAGAAGAACTTCAGACCCTCGAGATGATCCGGCTTTGCTTTGGGCTGCTCGGCCGGGTCGGCATGGACGGGCGCCACCGGCGCGGTATCGATATCCTCGATCTCGGGCATCCTCACCCGATGAACCGTCGCAGAGGTTTCGACATCAGGCATGGCGATCTCCGCATCACCGGCTCCTTCGCTGACCGGGGCAATCTCTGACTCAGGGGTAAGAAGTGTTTCTGTGTTTTCTGCCGCAAGCATTTGCGCAGCAGCGAGGCGGTGATAGCCCGGAATGCCGGCGGAATTTTCCTCGGCCCCTTCGCTGACCAGAGCAGCCTCCGGCTCGGGCGCTGGACATTCTCCTGCGCCTTCCAGCGCATTCATTTTCGCAAGTACGGCGCGGTGATAGCCGGCAGGAAGGTTCGCCGCCATGACATCGATGCGCCGGCCCTTCAGCACGGGGCTCAACGCACGGAACTCTTTCAGCCGCGCACCGGTGAAGAGCGCCATCATGCGGGTGCGCTGCGCCGGGATACCCATGACAATGATGCGGATCGACCCGCCCTTGTCCGCTTCCTCGAGCACATCCGCCGCTAGCCTCTGGTGTGCGACTGACGCATTGCGGGAGGCATATTCGAGGCTTCCGATCACCAGATCACCCGCAATCCGGGTGGCGCAGAATGCAGTGGACGAACCGTGGCTTTCATCCCGGGCAGCGCCCAGAATGATCGTGGTCGCCGGGCCTTGCGAGAGGATTTCTTCGAGGGCGCTGTCTTCAAAGGTGCGGAACCTGGTGCGTGTCATAGTCAGTCCAATCAAAATCAATATTTCAATTTTTCGCATAGTTTTTCCGGCAACGCAATATTCGGTTATCAAAAGGTGTCGAGGAGTTTGCGCACCGCTGCGATTTCGGCATCACTCTCGATCATTTCGATCGGACGCCTCCCACCCAGGGCGGGGTGGGTGCCGCGGAGGAAGAGTTGCCGTCGGGTGTCGTCCCGGAACGCGCGCTCGACCAAAGTCCGGATGGTCTGTTCACGCTCTTCCTTCGCCTTGCGCATAGCTATGGCGCGCAGCTCGTCCCTCAGCAGGTCGCGGGCCTGGCCCAGGCCCGCGTCGGACTCCCAGGCCAGGTCAGCTGGTTTGACGCCTGATACCGGGACATCCATCCAGTGTTCCAGGCGGGCCTCCTGCGCGTAATACCGGAGGATCCCGAGACGCTCCCTCCGCTTCACCAGGTCAGCGGCCTCTTCACGCTCGCGTTTCAGCCTCTCTTCCTGGTGCCGACGGTCTTCTTCCTTGTCGACCATGGCCTGAAGGGGCAGTCCTATCGTCTCTTCCGGAACCTGCGGCGCCTCCACCCAACGCCGTCGGCATAACACGTCAATCAGAGCAATAAGGCCCTGGGTTTCCGGATGGGCGTCGGTCACCAGCTCATAAGGGCTGCGTCCCTTGTAGCGCCAGGACACCCACCAGTCCGTCAGGACTGCTTCGGCACCCTCGACTCCCGCGTCAGCGAGAAGTCGGGAGAGCCCGGTGTTGATCTGCCGTACCCAGTGATGTCGCCGGTGGAATGAGGGGGTCAGGAAGAAGTTGCGACTGCTCTTGTTCCACCCGACGATCCCAGCTTCATGCAGAGTGAGGAAGTAGGACCAGATCCCGTCGCCTTCGGAGCCAAGGTCCTGATCAGATGTGAGGTGAGAACCCCATGATCCGCGTGTACGCAGGTCCGACCTGCGCATGTCCTCTGGCAGGCGAACATCCTGAAAAATCACCTCAAGAGGCGTTTCGGTCGGCGTGAAGCTTCGCACGCGACGGTAGATCTCGTGGACCAACAGATGTGCCTGCCATATCTCGTCGCGTAAAGTGAACCAATGGGCGTGCTTGACCGGAACCCCGACAAGATGGACGAGCCCCGCTTCAGACAAGTCACGCATATTGCTGGCGTGGGTGCGCTTGCGGGCATCGGAGGGTTTGATCTTCCGGGCCAGATATACCCCGAACTTCTTGCGCTCTTGCTGGAGCGCCATGGCCACCTTGGCATCAAGACGCTCACGTGCCGCCGCGCTCCTGCGATGATGTATCCATTGCCGCGGTGCATCCTTGAGGATGAACCGGTCCAGGCTGTCGACGTCAAACATACGGTTCACGGGAATTCGCAGATCGATCTCGATCATAGACAGGTCGGCGGCCCGTACGCGGGCACGTTTTTCGTCATCGACCTCATGGGTGACCCGGAACTCTATCGCGAGCCGCTCCGTGCGGACGTGCCCCATGGCATCAGGAGTGAACCCCGGGAGGACCACCTCGGTGTGAACATCATCGAAGCGGAAATCGGGGGAGGGTTTGCACACAGTTTCGGATTGGCCATGGGATCGCAGGACAAGTCCCGGAATGTCGATCCGGCCGGAGCGCGTGAGTACGTCCTTGGCATAAAGGTGCAGCGCGCTCTCGCCAGCGCACGGGCTGTCGCTGTTGTGGGCAAGGTGTCCCCTCGCACGACGGCTGGCGCGGCGATAGGTTAATCCGCCGCCACATCCCGGACAAGTAAAGGGTCCCTGATCTCTCCCCTGTATGCGGCTGACATGCACGATCGTCCCACTGCCGTCGTAGGCGAAGGGCGCCTTCAGGCCGACCGGAGCGGCCGCGTCGAACTCTGATCCCAGGGTTTCCATGATCGCATATAAGCGCCGTTTTTCAACGGAGACCACCAGGATTTGCCCTGACCCTCAGCATTTGCGAATATCCTTTGGCGGAAAATTGCCGACACAAATCTGACGTGTTGGTTTTTCGCATTACTGCCTTCTATGATCCACGCCGTAGAATTCCACAGAAGGACGGTGCCATAGGGTGCCAGGACACCCATGCGCATGATCCCGATTTTCCTCGCAGCCGCAATGGCTGTGTTTCCCAACGCCTACGCCTCAGCTCAGGAGGCGACCCTCCCCGAGCGCCTCGCATCCCTGATTACGGGCGTCTCCGCGGCACCGGCTTCCCCGACGCCACTCGCGCCGGAGACGGTCCCGGAACGCCTGATCGAAGATCTTCAGGAAGACTTCGATCTCTCGAAACCCCAGGCCGCCTCCATTGCCGGGAACCTGGCACATGAATCCGGCAACTTCCGGATGCTGCACGAGATCAACGGCACCTGCTATGGCTATTCCCAATGGTGTGGCGTCCGGAAGCGGGCCTTCCGGGCCTATGCGGCCTCAGCCGGCGGCCAGGAGACCTATGAGGCCAACTACGGCTTCCTCAAGCATGAACTCGAGACCGAGTACGAAGCCATGCTGCGCAGGATGCGCGGCACCGATCAGGTCGAGGTTGCGGCACGGATCTTCATGAAGGAATTCCTTCGGCCGGCCGCGAAAACCGCCAACCTCACGCGCCGGGTGCGCTTTGCCAGGCAATATCTCGAAGGTGATTTCTCGGGATCCGGCTGCTTCTCTCATCACAGGCTGGAAGCGAAGAACCGTCCGGCGGCCTGCCCGGACGATGTTTGAAATCGGATTTCGCATTTTCGCCGAAGTCGCACATTCTGTCTCTGCATGATCAGGAGATGGCACAATGAATATCGATCTGGCCCGCGGCCGCGAACTCATCATCGAGCTGGCGGCCGCCGTCGCGCGGGCGCGCGGGGACAATAACGCCACGCTGTGTCTGAGCCATGACGCAACATGGCAGGCACTTGGCTTGCACGACGCATCGCAGGACGATGTGATGCTGATGGCCAGGAATATGCGTGAGCAGCTCACCACGCTGCCGATCTCCGCATTTCCGGTAATGATCTCGGCAACCCCTGTCGGTCCCGAGATCTACCTCGGCGGCGCGCGCACTCACGAGATCGAAATCGAGGATGTGCTGGAGGACTTCACGATCATCGAAGAGGCCATGCTCGACGTTCCGCGGGGCGAGGAAACCGCCTACGCCGTCGGCGCAGCCGGATATCTCAGTGCCAGTGGCCAGAGCACCTCTGTGATCGCGACATCCCCTCTCGAAGCGATGATGAAATACGCGATGACCAAGGTCGCGCTCAACGACATGACCGAAATCCGCGCTGATAATCCGGACGTGAAAGCGGACTTCCTCGAGATGCGCAGCCGCCATGACTGGTCCCGGCATGACGTTTCCGGCCTGTTCCAGCAAGCCTGCGACCATCTCAACGATGTTCTGCGCAGGCGTGACGCCGAATTTGCGCCCTCTTGATCCCGGGATGGCACCCTGAAAATGAGCGATCAACGGCACAGCGGTTTCGAGCTTGCTCCCATCTACATTGCGCGGCCCGTCCTCGGGACCGACGCGATTGAGGCTTTGTGCCTGGACCTTGGTCTCGATGGTCCACTGGACCCGCATGTCACCGTCATCAGCAGCCGGGCTCCGGTGGACTGGGATGACGAGGCCTTCTCGCCTGATCAGGATCTCATCGAAATTGTGCCACAGATGGCCAGTATCCGGCGCTTTGGCGCGCGCGGAGAGTTTGTCGCTCTCTGCCTGGTCGCGCCTGAAATCGAGGCGCGGCACGAACGCCTGCGGGAGAAAGGCGCATCACGCGACTATTCCGATTTCCATCCTCACATCTCGCTCGCGGTGAACTGGGAAGGTGCCCTTCCCGATACAATCCTCCTGAAGCGGCCGATCCTTCTTGGACCTGAAGACCGCAAGGTGCCCGACTTCCTTGCCGATCTGCCGCAGGAACCGAAGCCGTCCATCTGACTGGTCGGGTAACCGGTTGGCCCAGGTCATCTCGCTGAATCAAGACTTGCTATATGTATTTTCGCGGCGCGATCCTATGCTTATGGGAAACACTGTTTTCCGGAGGTTCCCATGGAGCGCAAACAACCAATCATCGCTGATATCGAAGAGACGGTCTCCGGCTTCCGCTCCAGGAGTGTCGCCGGGAACATGGCCCGCATCGGCATCAGCGTATCGATTGGCACCATCCTCATCTCCGGAGCTCTGGTTGCCAATTATGCCGGACCTCAGATCATGGACGCGGCCATGGATGCCGCCCGGTCCGGCTCACCCGGCATTCAGCCGGAGGTCATCGGCGGGTTGCTCAAACATGCTCTCGATGGCGTCACAAATGACGTCATGGAAGTTCTGCAGGCGACCAAGGACGTCTTCACCGTTCAGACGGACCATTTTCGTAACGGCACCCTGATCGAGCACAACAAGGACTTCATCAAGGATCTGCCTGGCGGACAGCAGGCCTATGCCGCTTTTGAAAAGGCCATCAATGCCCCGGTTGGCGGGGATGGCGGAACGCTCGCGGAGAAATACGGTCCCGATGCGGTTGGTATCGCGTCAATCTGCCTGATCGCAGGCTCTGTCCTTTACACCGGCGTCAAGGCGGTGCGTAAGGCAATGAATATTGCCGCTTCCGGCTTCAAATATGCGCGCGATGCCGTCAGCCGCTTTGTCGACAAGGCCCGGGGTATCCAACACCCCCCAGAGCCGAAGGTCTTCGATCCCTTCGTTGACCCGATCCCCGCCGTTCTGACCGGTGACCCGGACAAGGAACGTCTGGTTCACTCCCAATTTGCCAAGCTGATGAAAGAGGCAGGGCTTGAGGATCACCAGGCGCTCGGTGTCGCGGATTTTGTCGTGCAAGCCTTCATCGCCGGGGGCCATGATCAGCGAGACATGAGAACCCAGCTGGACGCATTCGCGCAGAGCCGGGTAATGGACCGCGAGAAGATCTCCAGGCTTCAGGAGCAGGTCAATGAGCTCTCGGATCCGGACAAGCAGCGTGAGAAGGCGCGGAAAATCCTTGCCGAACTCAGTGCTGAACAGCTTGGCGCAACCGGGCCGGCACCCCAGCCGGATAACAGCCCCTCCCTCAGCTGAACTGCGGGACGGCCTGGCGGACAACCTGCGCATAGGCGAGGTTGATCCGCACCATGCGCTCTTCTGCCAGACGGATCATTTCCTTGGGAGATCCGCGTGCCTGCACCGCATCCGGATGTTCTTTCTTCACCAGGCGGCGCCAGGCGTGCTTCAGCTCTTCCCTGCTCGCATCCTGGGAGACGCCGAGAACCATGTGTGGATCCCATGCGTCGGGAAGGTGTCTGGCCTCGACGCGGCGTTTCCGGTTCTGATCGATCTCCAGGATGCTCGAGATCTCTGTGAAAATGCGCTCTTCGCCCGGATGATATGACCCGTCCGCCATGGCCAGGAGAAGCATGGCTTCAACGACATCTTCGCGTAGATCATCCGCACCTGAGCCTGTACCGATCGCCTTGTGGATTTTCCGCGCATAGGTCTCGAATCCGGAAGGATCGCGCCCACAGAGATCGAACACCCGACCCGCGGCCAGTTCGTCCTCCGGGGCAATCGAGATGATGGATCTGACGCAGCGAACCTTGGCGAGAGTGATCCTGCCGCTTGCCTTTGCCATTTTCGCACAGAGCGCGAGAAGGGCGATCGAAAAACCTGTCGGATCCCGCGGCACGGATGCGCTCCTGTCACGTCCGAAGGTGTCGCTCATTCCGAAGCGCTCGAGAAGGCGATGCCAGCTATTCATCAGGATCAGCTTTTTGTTCAATGAACTGTTACCCTTAACCTATATCAAAGTATCGCAGGCATGCTAATGCTAACAGCATCTCTGCAAAAGCGTTGACCATACAAACGTCTGCCCAATAGGTTGTAGGCGGCCTCACGATTCTGTGATGTTCGATATGATGCTGAAGAGGAGCTTTACGGCTTGGAAGAACGGAGGTCAAAAAGGCAGATAAATCTCTTTCTCGCAGGGATTGTCCTGAAACTTCAGGACACCCTGTCCGCATACGACCTCCCTGCCCTCGTGATGTCCGCGAACCCCGGGAGCTTTCTGCTGATGCCGCCCTCGGTTCAGGAGAAGATGTTGCACGAGAATGTCGATCGGTTGAGAACGCTCTTGCCCAGTGCCTGTCTGCCTTGGTCTATCAGCTACCTTGAGCGTGACGATTACCAGATCACCCTCTCGGGCATCACCTATGTGAACGCCACCGAAGCTGTGCTCGCCGGTCGTTTCGATGACTTCACCTTTATAGATGAGGCATTCCAGAGGTCGCCTCAAGACACCATCCAGGCCTATGCCTTCGGATATGAGGGTGACATGGCACCCGAGCGTCGCTTTGCGAGCCTATGGGGCGCATCACCTGAGGAGGCCGGCATCAAGCTCCTGCTGAGCCTGAAGCCCGGTATCGCGCAGGACCCGGAGAATACCCTTTCGGCCGATCCGGATATTGCCGGGCCCATGCATATGCGGGAAGTGAAGAGCGGCATTGAAATGGACCTGGCTGCGGTTCTGTCGCGGGCACGCCGGTTCATCCTGGGGCCTGGCCCGGAATTCACCGCCCCCCTCGGTTGATACGGATCCATCTGACCAAGAGGACACAACCGATCAGAAGCAGCGTCACAGCCGAGCCGATGGCGGCCGGCATCAACACGCCGGACGGCATCTGCGCCATAAGCCTGATGCCGACTGTGATCGGCTGGGAACTGATAATCATCCCGGATTTCCTCTGATATTCCGCTCAGGCAAGAGCCGGTTCACGCTCGGGCCAGATCGCATACTGCACCCGATCACCGATCCTGATGTCATCCACATCCGGAAACCGTGCTTTCAAGTCTTCGATCTCGCTCGCCTCGACCGTCCATTCGGGGCCGAGTTGCGTGATCTTGTTCAGGCTTGACCCCTTGGTGACCTGGTCGCCAATACGCACCTCACCGGCGGGTACGATCGTCCGGCAGTGATCCGCTTCGGCCGCCCGTTCCTTCATGATGCCGGCGAGGGCCTGGCGCTCCTGGACACTCAAGGCACGCAAACGCGCACGCGCCGCAGAAATGGCCTTGTCCCTGATATCTACGGGTGCCGTCCTTGCGTCGCGCTGCAGGATGCCGATCTCTACCGCTTCGCAGCGCAGGCGGTGCTCTTCGAGGTTGCGGCCCGCATTGGCCTCATCGTCCAGCTCTGCAGCTTTGCGCAGACGGCGGATCACTGCGCTGCCTGCGCCGACCGGCAGGATGTAACTCGTGCCGCGGAAGATCGCCCCCAAGCGTCGCAGTTCCAGCCTGACAAGCTTGTATCCGAGGTCGACAGACACGAAGTATTGGCCGGCATAGGCACCGGTTTCCGATGCTGGTTTGATCTGGATCCCCATGTCGCAAGCCTCCTGCATATTGTTTTTCACATTTTACTTGTATGGCGCGTTTAGTCCAGCGCGAATTTGCGAATTTAGGTGTGGACAACCATCCATCCGCTACTGACCCTCTGATCAATCTGGTTTACGGTTTTCGCAAACATTCAGCGGAGACCATCATGAGTGAAACTGCCACGACCATCATCGTCATTCTTCTTCCCACCCTTCTGCTTGGCCTATGGCTGGCCTACCGGGGCATCCGGCGTGCCCGCAACCTGAAAACGACATCCGGAATTCCTTCCGGCAGTGGCCGTACATCCGGGCAGCCAGGTCAAACGCCTGCTGATATCTCCCTGACGATGGCGGCCCTCGATGATACTGCGCCGAGGAAATCGGCGGGCAGCGCGACCCCGGGCCATGATTTCGATACATCTGAAACCAAGACCCACAGCCTGGACAGTTTCGGTTCAGGCGGCGGTTCCATTCCTTCGGATGGCGGATCGGGGTTCTCTGGCGGATCTGATTTCTGAGGCTCTGGAGGTGCGGAGCCAAAACGCCCTGATCAGGGGTTGAACACAACCTCATCCGACGCGTCCGCAAAGCGTTCCTTGAGCACTGTCACCGCGACCGGCGACGGTAGCGTCTCGGAGAGTGTCACGACATCGCTCGGCCCGGGGACAATACCGGTTGCGACCAGAAAGCCTTCGAAGCTGCGGGCCATGTCCTCACCCCAGGCTTGTCGCCCGAGATCCCGGCCGAAAGAGTCGCGCAGCTCATCATGGGCAACCTGCATCATCATGAGGTCGAAAAGGGCCTCGCCGCGGCCGGGCCCGCCGATCTCTTCAGCCTTGGCGCGCATCGTCCACATCGCATCGTAGATCTGCGTGTCGAGAACATCGAGATCATGCGTGAAGGATGCGATGACCGGCTCGTCACGCGCGACGTCCATATGCGACACCGTCACGATGAGGGACTGTTGCTTCAGAACCGATGCCGGAGTTTCGATCGCGGCGATATAGGCATCCATGTCCGCCTCTTCATAGGCGCCCCGCAGGGTCTTCTCATAGGCGTCCTCGTAGATCGGCGCGAGGGTCAGGGAGAGCGTGACATTCCGCTCCGCGTCGATCGGTCCGAACCGTTCTGCATAGGCACTGACATCAACGCCGAGATCGCTCAGACCATCGCGGATGCCATAAGCCCGTTCCGCGATGAAGACCTTGCCCGGTGTATCGAGATGATCGCCGAGCACTGCGTCAGTCGACGTGAATACGTGAGAGAAAGCCAGCGCCGCTGCGCCCACCATGGCGCTGCAGGACAACAGGTACATCGCGCGCGCTGGATTGCTCGGCCGGGTCGGAGTGCTCATCGGGTCTTCCTCATAAAAGCGTTCGGGATATGGTCTCGCCTCACGAAGAAAACGCCAAGGCAAATACGTTTTTCGCATTACATGTGGCTGGCGATGTGATATTGATTTTCGCAAAGATATACAAGAGGCCCTGATGACATTCCAAGACCGCCACATCCACCTCGCTGCCCGGATCAACCAGGCCAACATTGATTATCACCAGAATGATGCTCCGACCCTGAGCGATGCCGATTACGACGCCTTGAAGCGGGAGCTTCAGGCGCTTGAGGAAATGCATCCCGAGCTGGTCACCGCTGACAGCCCGAGCCAGAAGGTGGGGGCCACACCCTCGGCAGCTTTCGGACAGATCCGGCATCGGATCCCCATGCTGTCCCTGGGCAATGCTTTCGAAGATGAAGATGTCGCCGACTTCACCCGCACAACCGCTGGCGCGGAGATCTGGGTCGCGGAGCCCAAGATCGACGGCCTTGCGCTGTCCCTGCGATACGAGAACGGTCGCCTCATCCACGCAGCTACGCGCGGTGATGGCGAGACCGGCGAAGATGTCACGGCCAACGCACGCATGATTGCGGACATCCCCGAGGTCCTGACCGGTCTTGCACCTGCCGTGCTCGAGGTCCGCGGCGAGGTCTACATGTCCCATGAGACTTTCCAGGCGCTCAACGATGCTGCCAGGGATGCGCCCGGCGCCCGGGTTTTTGCGAACCCGCGCAACGCGGCCGCCGGGTCGATGCGTCAACTCGATGCTACGGTCACACGCGCCCGCAAGCTGTCCTTCTTCGCCTATGGCTGGGGCGAGGTCGACGGGGTTGTCTTCGAGACCCAGTACGGTGCGATGAACACGCTGCAGCTGGCGGGCTTCAAGGTGAACCCGCTGATGAAGCGCTGCGCATCGGGCGAAGAGCTGCTTGCGCATTATCGCGAGATCCTGTCGGCCCGGGCCGACCTCGGCTACGACATCGATGGCGTCGTCTACAAGGTCGATGAGCTGGCATTGCAGAAGCGCCTGGGTTTCCGGTCGACCACGCCCCGTTGGGCCATCGCCCATAAGTTCCCTGCCGAACGGGCCTGGACCCGGCTCGAGGCCATTGAAATCCAGGTCGGGCGAACGGGCATCCTTGCCCCGGTGGCGCGCCTGGTGCCGATCACCGTCGGCGGTGTCGTCGTTTCAAACGCCACCCTGCACAACCTCGACTACATTCAGGGTCGCGGCTCGGACGGTGAAGCGATCCGCGGCGGACGAGATATCCGCGTCGGGGACATGGTCGAGATCTACCGTGCGGGAGATGTGATCCCCAAGGTCGGCGGCGTCGATCTGTCGAAGCGGCCGGCCGATGCCGTGCCCTATGAATTCCCCGATACCTGCCCCGAATGCGGCAGCCCGGTTCTGCGCGAAGGCTCGCACCATGTCTGCACCGGCGGCCTCGCCTGCCCTGCCCAGGCCAGGGAGCGTCTGCGCCACCTCGTGTCACGTGCCGCTCTGGATATCGACGGCTTCGGCCCTAAACAGGTCGCCTTCTTCTGGAACAGCAAGGATGTCACCGTCGGCGAGGCGGCCGATATCTTCACGCTGCGCGAGAGGGATACGGAAGCAGGAGTTCATCTGGGCCTGCCTGGCCCCAGCTGGCTTGCGCACCAGCCAGGCTGGGGAGCCGCCTCGGCGGCCAAGCTCTTCGATGCCATCGAGGCATCCCGTCAGGTCGAGATCGACCGGTTCATCTACGCGCTCGGCATTCGCCACATCGGCGAAAACACAGCTGTCCTCCTGGCCCGGACATACCTGTCGTGGGAGTCCTTCCGGCAGGCCGGCGCAGCCATCGCCGCCGGGCATTTGGCGCAGATCGAGAAGTTGCGCGGTATCGACGGTATCGGCGATGCAGTCGTCGACGCTCTGCGAGAAGCATTCACCCCTGGGCCGGGCCAGCAGGCGATCGACCGTCTGGCCTCCCTTCTGGATATCTCCTCCATGGAGCCGCCGAAGACGGAAGGTTCCGCCGTGGCGGGGCTGACAGTGGTCTTTACCGGCACGCTCACCCGCATGTCGCGATCGGAGGCCAAGAGGCAGGCCGAAGCTGCCGGAGCCAAGGTCAGCGGCTCGGTTTCAGCCAGGACCGACATCCTGATCGCAGGACCCGGTGCGGGCTCCAAAGAGACCAAGGCCCGTGACATGGGTGTCCGCGTCATCGACGAAGCGGCCTGGATCGCACTGATCGAGGAGCAGATCTGATGCGGCAAAAGTCCACCATTCCCCTGAAAAGAAAAGGCTGACCACAATGCTCAAACTGATCATTATTTCTCTCGCCCTCGCAGCAGGCGCAGCCATCCTCTGGCGCATCTGTCCGCCCTTCAAGCGCTGGATGGGCGGGGATGTCCCCAAGAACTTCGGTGGCACCATCTATACCTACAGGTTCTTTGACTCTCATGGCGCGCCCCACGTCCGCGACTTCGGCCGCCCGCTCTCGGAGACGGAGGCGCAGGATCTCGAAGAGATCTACAAGCGGCACTGAACCGCCTTCCATCCGTCCCGAATATGTGGATAACGGAACTGGTTTGCTTCTTAATTTTTCGCAAACATCCTATCCTTCCGGAAAGACCTGTTTTCATCAGACCTTCCGGAAGGACATCAATATGCCTCGCAAATCAAACAATCATCTGACGCCGGGTCAGCGCCGCCTGATCGCCCGCGCCCGCAAACTCGGGGCCGGCAAGACGGCCACAAAGCTCGATGATGCAAGCCTTGCCGGGGTGATGGGCTTCCTGGAACGCGACCTTGCTGAGCCAGGTGCCATCCGCTCCCTTCCTGACCGGGCACGCCCCTCCAAGGGCTATTTCGAGACCGATCCGCTTTTCCCCGCCCTCAGGCGCGACATCCGCTTCAACCTCGAGCAGGCCTATCTGGAAGCGCTGGAGGTGATGGAAGATTTCGAGCGCGCCTTCGAATGTCTGTGCGAAATTCAACTCCGTCGGGTGAAGTTCGCAAACATCCGGGCAACACAACCGCTCCCCGCGATCAGTTCGATCGCGTACCGCGGGTTGCTTGAGGACGGCATCCTGTCCACCAGCGCAACCTCCACGATGATGCGTTTGCGCAAGCATCTCTACGACATCGATAACCGTGCTGCCCAGGAAGCGGCTTATATGCACATGAAGATCATCGCGCACGCCTTGCGCGGCCGTTCGTTTACCAGCCGGAACTCACCGATCCGCAAGTCGGCCGATCTCTTCAAGCGCCGTTCGGTAGATTGTATCGTCGGCAACAGGGCTTATGATTTCAAGGGCCGCCTCACCGAAGCGCCGAGCAAACGCGCACGTTTCGAGGACGAGCTGATGTTCCCGCGTGATTGCTCGATTTCCGGCCATCAGCCTGTGCTTCTGGCATTCAACCAGGAGCCCGGTGAGCGGTCCACGCGCCTTATCGAGGCTTATCAGCGCTATGAGGGCCTCGCCCTGATTGGCGATGATGCCTGGAACCACCTCCGCCAGGAGGCGGGTCCGGTGATGACCCGCTTCATCGACACCTACATGATCGAGCCCATGGAGGTCCTGACCGAACTGGAGGAAGAGCCGATGGACATGACTGTCCGGGTCCGGCCGGGATATATCGATTATGTCTTCAAGCGCCCCGCAGGGCGCGTCCAACGTTTGCGGGTGCCACGCGCCATGGACCCGGTCGCTTAAAATCCCACCAAATTTGGGAATTTACCGGTTGATTTCAAAATGCGAGAGTTATACCAAGAGTTGAAGATAGATTTTCACATATCGGGTTCGGGCAATTTCCCGGTCCGCTCCATGGATCAGCCAGGCCCTGTCTCTTATACACATCTGACGCTGCCGACGATATGCAGTGTGTAG
>OJFX01000336.1_pt1 | contig 17378 bp, 17 predicted proteins | sample 1594171 | NCBI WGS metagenome assembly OJFX01 (sample SAMN05416840, study PRJEB24817) | seawater metagenome | isolation source: Sea water | place: Canada:Atlantic | collected 2013-07
CTATGACGGTGACAAATGCATCCAGCTTATTTTTTTTGATCAAACCTTGAGCGTCAGAATAGTTTACGAGCGTTGGGGAAAATCTTTGCCTTCTTGCAAGCCATAGGCACGTACAAGCAACTGCGCACCAAGTAAGGCGCCAAATTCTCGTTCGCCTAATGCAACACGCTTCCCAGCCAACGCACCTACACCTGGAATATTCGCGCTGCGCGAAGCAACGAGGGCAACATCTTCTGGATAGAGACTACTTATGACGCATAATTACTTATTGGGTTTCCGAGTCTGGAAAGGTCCTGATGCCGTATAAGCCCAGTAGGCGACATCGGATTGTGCAATGGCCGCGGGGTAGGTTTTCATCAATAAAGCGTCGACATTCGCGACCGAGCCCTTAGTGCTTTGTGCTGTCGTCGTTAAACCCGTCATGCCACAATTACAACCTTCATTGCACCTCTACGAGCCTGGTGTGTTGGAAATTACTTTGCCAATAAGCGAGGCAATAGGAAAATAGGTGCTGACGGGTGAACCAGAAGCAATTTTAAAAAATCGCAGATCATCCGCACGTGGCTGCGACGCAGCCAAGATACTGATGCTGAAAAATATAAGAACGAAGGGCATTCTTAGAAATAACGTCATAGGAACTTAACTCCACCAAGCTGCACGGCATTCGAGTAAAGCATATGATAGGACAGTTGTGAACGCTTGAAGATTTTGCAACGAGACACCACATATATAAACTCAATATATAAATTCATTTCAAAGGAACGTCGCATTGTCTTCTGAAAATCACTTTCCACCAGCTGATGGTCAGGGAACCTGGGCGCAAACTAAACCTGAAAACGTTGGGTTTGATCCTGAAAAACTTGGCCAAGCGATTGCTTTCGCTAAAGCCCATGAGAGCCCGTGGCCCCGTGACCTTGAGGATTCGGGTAGTGTCCCCGGTCTGACACAGATTGAACCTGAGCCTTGGAATAAATTTTTAGGTGTTCTTAAACCGCGTGGCGGACCTGCTGGTATGTTGATGCGCCACGGCGAAATTGCTGCCAATTGGGGTGATACGTCACGTATTGATATGACGTTCTCAATTGCAAAGAGCTATCTCGCTGTTCTTGCAGGTCTCGCTGTAGATGATGGATTGGTCAAGAATATTGATGCACCGGTATGTGAGACAATTGAAATTGCTGAGTTCTCAGGCGATCAAAATAGTAAAATCACGTGGCGTCATTTATTAACGCAGACAAGTGAATGGACAGGCACGCTGTTCGATAAGCCGGATCAGGTGGATCATTACCGAGGCGTTGGTGCAGGCTCTGATAATTCCCGAAAAGGTGAGAAGCGTCTTCTTCATACACCAGGTGACTACTGGGAATACAATGATGTTCGCGTAAACGTATTCTCGCTGGCACTTTTGCATGTATTCAGACGCCCCCTTGCTGAGGTGCTCAAAGAACGGATCATGGATCCGATTGGCGCATCAGATAAATGGACGTGGCATGGCTATGCGAATTCAGTTGTGACCATTGATGGCAAAGAGATGACGTCTATTCCTGGCGGCACCCATTGGGGTGGTGGTATGTGGATTGATACCTTTGATCATGCTCGCTTTGGCCTGTTGATCGCCAATGAAGGAAATTGGAACGGTACGCAGCTTTTGAGTGCAGATTGGGTCCAGGCGATGCGGACACCCATTGGTATCTATAATGCCTATGGGTTTTTATGGTGGCTTAATACGGGTGGTGAACATTACCCAAGTGCACCCGAGACAAGCTTCTTTGCATTGGGCGCAGGCTCAAACCTGATCTGGATTGATCCGGAACTTGATATCGTCGGGGTCTTCCGTTGGATTGACCAGGAACATATTGATGAAATGATCGGTAAGATATGGGCGGCAATTAAGGCTTAAATCACCACTTTTTTTACACTCCGTAACAAACCTTTACACAGTCGTCATACGTTTTGGCGATGTGGCCTCTATAACCTCAAAACATCAGCGGGAGAAACCTGCTGCATTGTTTTGAGGAATATATTGTGTTAAAGAATTTTTGTTTATCGATACTTGTTTTCGCAACCTTCATCGCTAATACCAGTGTTTCTGATGCTCAGCAGATCGCTAAAGATACGCGGGCTGTTAATCTGGCACAGGCGGGTGCGGGTGCCGTCATTCTTGAAATCAAAAGTCTGTGCGTTAACGGCGTTGCCACGTTTAATATTTATAACCGTGGCGAGCGCTGGCCTCGTATGGGCACGCTTAAGGTTTTCCGCGTTGAGCCCGATGGCTTGAAGCTGATATCTGAGCGCAAAATGCGCTTTGCCCAAGGCCAGACAGCATCATTTCGCATGAAGAAAGCGGGTGAGGACAAGATGGCACTTTACGTTGAGCCATCATGGTATGAGCGCTCTTTTCAGCAAGATGCTGAAATTCAGTGTGTAAAATAATGACTGTCATTATGCGCCGTATCTTCCATTTATTTATTATTGCTCTATCGCTGATATTTGTTGTCAGTACAGCAGATGCTGCATGTCCACGTGTCCTAGAAAATAATGTTTGGGGCCAAGTTGGTGTTGGCGCGATTGCCCGGTATGTCAACCAAGCCCACAAAGGTGACTGGGCACCATATGTTCAAAAATGGGAATCACGCCTGAAACAGATAGAAGATATTCAAAAGCGTGGCGTGACGCTCGTGTTTCATTACACCAATAAGTGGTTACGTGGTGAGACATTGGTTGAGTATGTCGATGATGTCCGCGTACGTGTCGCGGTGACGCGATGCTTGGCCCGTGCTGCGCTAAAACAGAAAACTCCAGGAGAGGCCGTTGCCGGTTTGGCTATAGGCGGTGGCTCCTGAGATCCCCCAGGGTACCGGAATCTGGACTCCGCTAGTCCCGAGGAAAAGCCCGGCTTAGGTCGGGTTTTTCTACATCTGGATATTATTGTACAGCGAGGGCTTTAAGCTTGTCGATGCTGTCTTTGCTAAGATTGCCACCCGTAAGTGCAGCAACAGTCTTTAATGACGTATCTACTTTGTCGGCCAGGAACGCTGCGCTGGCAACGACACCTGCCGCTTCGCCGAGCATTTTGGTGCGTGTCAGCAGGACCTCAAATGCGCGTCCAATATCTGCTTCTGAAACGAGGACAATATCGTCGAGATATTCTTGAATATGTGCGAAAGGGCGTTCGCCGGGACGACGTGCAGATAAGCCGTCTGCGATACTGTCCCAATAATCAATCGCTGTCGGCTCGCCTTTTTGACGCGAAACATACGCCGCGTTGGCGTGCTCAGGCTGGACGCCAATGACTTTAACATCAGGTCGCATATGCTTGATCGCACAAGACACGCCCGCCGCGACGCCGCCTGATGATACGGGGACAAGGACTTGTTCAAGACCATCCGCATCCTCAGCGATCTCAATACCTAAAGATGCATGGCCTGCGGTGATCCAATATTCTTCCCACGTATCAATGGCTGTCATGCCGCGTTCTTTGGCAATCTCGTTGACCATCGGTTGACGTGCCAAAGCATCATCACAATAGATGACCTCCGCACCATGATCTCGCGTTGCATCAACCTTGTACGGGCTGGTTTCGCGGAGCATGACCACAGCAATTGGCACATTCATCAGATGACCGGCATAAGCAAATCCCTGAGCAAAGTTGCCACTGGATGTGAGAACGACACCTTTTGATTTTTGTTCGGCGGTCAGGCGATCCAGCATCGTAAACGCCGCGCGAATTTTATAAGCGCCTGTCACCTGAAGGTTTTCGCATTTAATGAAAAGTCGCTCGTTACCAATTTCTTGGCCGTTTCTGGCGACAGGAATGATCGGTGTGCGTCTGACGGCCGGATGAAGACGTGCCCGGGCATCTTTTATATCATCGAAGCTGACAAGTAGGGACATGATGTCGCCTTAAAATCCGAGGCTGAGGTTCTTCTGATCCAGGCGACCCATGGCGAGGAGAAGTTGGTAGACAGCCAGGCGCTCGTCATAGAAAGCTGATGTGTAGTTGATTTGTGCGTTATTCACTTCGTTCTCGGCATCAAGAACGTTGATGACGGTCTCTTTGCCAGCTTCACGCAGTTTTTTACGGCTTTCGAACACTTCCGAGGCAATGTTGGCGGCGTTCTCAAGAAGCTCAAGGCGTTTGCGGGCTGTAAGCAGTGATTGCCATGCAAGTTTACTTTGCTCAATTACCTTGCGGACGGAGAATTCGTGCTGGTCTTTGCTTGCGTGATAATCATAGGCAGCTTGTGCCATTGAAGCGCGTGTGGAGAAACCAGAGAACAATTCCCATGAGCTAGATACTACAAGTGAATAATCTCGCCGAGTACCGATGGTCGTGTTATTATGTTTTTCATAATTATACGTGCCTTCGAGATCGACCGACGGAAATAACTCAGAACGCACAGAACGGCGACGTTCACGTGCGACTTCTACGGTTGTTCCTGAGTTGCCGACCGCAGGGTTTTCAATAACTGCGATATCAATGGACTTGGAAAGTTCACTTGGAATTAGACCAATCGGTGGTTGCGGATCCAACATAGAATCCACGTCAGGTGGATGTCCATATATTTGTGTGTAACGGCTAATCGCATTTTCGAGTGCCCCTTCGAAATTAACCCGACGTTCCTTAGCTATTTGCAGTCGTGACTTTGCCTGGAGGACGTCAACAGCAATGCCGGAACCACGTTGGACGCGTTCATCCTCAAGGTTTAGCTGGCGTTGAATGGTTGCTTGGTTTTCGCGCGCAAGTTCGATGAGGCGACGCTGACGCAGCACATCAATATAGACCTGAATGCCTTCAAAGATCGTATTTTGACGTGTGCCCTCAAATGAGATTTGTGCGAGTTCGCGGTTTAGGCGCGCGGTGCGGACAGCGGATGCTGTTGCATAACCGCTAAACAAATTCTGTGCGACGGTAAGCGATGCGGTATTGCGCGTTCGGCCATACGGGCCTTCGCCGGTCTCGTTTGCGGCGCGTGTGCTCGGGCTATCAATTTTTTCAACACCAATGTCGCTTGATAAATTCAGAGTTGGATAGAAATCCGAGAGTGCAGATTTTACACCTTGCCGGGATGATTGCAGGCTTTTCTCAGCAGCGCGAATTTGCGGATGGTCGTTTATTAGGCCCGTGAGTTCAATCTCAATCGGATTCGCCATCACGCTTGGCATCGCAACAGTGGCGGCCAAAACAAACGTGAGACAGAATGAACTTCGCTTTATGAGCAACGCCGAACTCCCAGACAGCATTCAAATACGGAGTTACTATCATAGGGATCACACCCATTGGGTCAACGCGCCATACCGACACGAATCGATTTGCTATATAAATGCCGGTTTGACGTGCGCGGCACAAGATTTTGCGCCATTATCGTTGGATATTCGCAAAATAGACGACGATTAACCCTTAATCGCCATCATCATCCGTTGGTTTTCCGAATCCGCCGCCGCCAGGTGTCTTGAGCACGAACACATCACCTGGCTTCATCTCGGTTTCATCATTTCCGCGAAGAGTATCAACGCTACCATCTACACGCTCGACAAGATTAATGCCGCGCGCGCCTGGTAAGCCGCCTTCAAGCCCAAATGGATCGGTATGACGATGACTGGATAGAACGGTGGCAGTCATGCTTTCGAGGAATTTCATTTTCCTGATAACACCACTCCCACCCGAGTTGCGACCTTTGCCACCCGAGCCATGACGGATTGAGAATTCCTCAACACGAACAGGAAAACGATTTTCCAGAACTTCAGAATCTGTCATGCGTGTATTTGTCATATGTGAATGAACAGCGTCCACGCCGTCGAAGCCGTTTCCGGCACCCGTGCCTCCACAAATCGTCTCGTAGTTCTGATAGATCTCATTACCATAGACGAAATTGTTCATTGTGCCCTGTGCCGAGGCTAACACACCCAACGCACCGTAAAGTGCATCTGTCAGGCATTGCGAGACCTCGGTGTTTCCAGCGATAACCGCAGCGGGAAATTCAGGACTGATGATTGATTTTGGCGGTATTTTAATCTTGAGCGGTTTCAGACACCCTTCGTTTAGAGGGATCTCGTCGTCGACTAACGTTCGGAATACATAAAGTACCGCAGCTTTGCAGACAGCAGACGGCGCATTGTAGTTATGATTTCCTTGTGGGGATGTCCCGGTAAAGTCGATGACAGCTTCACGGGCTTCCTTGTTGACGATAATCTTGACCTTGATCTGATCACCATTATCCATCGGATACGTGAACTCGCCATTGGCAAGAACATCTAGAACGCGGCGTACAGATTCTTCAGCGTTATCCTGCACGTGGCCCATATACGCATGCACAACATCAAGACCGAAGTGGGTGATCATTTTGCGTAATTCACGCACACCGGTTTCGTTGGCAGCAATTTGTGCTGTCAGGTCGGCCATGTTTTGCGATGGATTGCGGCATGGATATTTGCCTGACTTCAGTAGCGCGTAGGTTTCTTCTTCGCGCAGTCGGCCTTCTTCGACCAACAGGAAGTTATCGATCAGCACACCTTCTTCTTCGATGTGTGTCGAGTCAGGTGGTGCGGAACCAGGTGTCCGGCCACCAATATCAGCCTGGTGTCCTCGTGAGCCAACATAGAACAAGATGTCTTTGCCGTTATCGTTGAACACAGGTGTGATCACGGTGACGTCGGGCAGGTGGGTGCCCCCATTGTATGGGGCGTTCAATGCATAGACATTGCCGGGTTTAATCTTGCCTGCATTCTCGCGAATAACAGTTTTGATACTCTCACCCATTGAGCCTAAGTGAATGGGCATGTGGGGTGCATTGGCGACAAGATTACCTGCGATATCAAAGATTGCGCAGCTGAAATCAAGCCGCTCTTTGATGTTTACGGAGTAGGCTGTGTTGGCGAGTGTCGCGCCCATTTGCTCGGCAATCGACATAAACAGATTGTTGAAAACCTCGAGCATGACCGGGTCGGCTTTGGTGCCTATTGCAAATGTTTTTGGTCGCTCTTTAACACGTTCCAAAATCAAATGGCCACGCGTATTCATGGAGGCTTGCCAATCAGGCTCGACAACAGTGGTGCCTGTGTCTTCAGCAATGATCGCCGGACCGGCAACAGTATCACCAGGCAAAAACGCTTCGCGCGCATATATGGGTGTGTCGTGATACGCGCCATCAGAATACATTTGCACGGTTGCGCGAGGATGCATCAGCGCGGCTCCCGACATTGAATCTATTTCTGGATCAATGATTGTTTCTGTAACACCAACAACCTCAACGGCAAGCGCATCAATGACAAGATTACGGCCTTCAGGCACAAAGCCAAAACGTTGGCGATGTAAATCTTCAAACGTCGTCTTCATCTTTGCGGCATCGGCGATATCGACAACCATCGAGCTGTCCGTACCGTCATAGCGCAGATGTGTGCGGCGGAATGTTTCGACTTGATCACCTTCAATACCTTGAGAGGTGACTTCTTTTATCGCATCTTTTACCATCTCATCGCAGATCAGGCTGACGCGTGCGAGGGCCTCATCGTCCAATGGTTCCTGTTCAGAACGTTCACGGAGTGCGCGAATGTCAGCCAAGCCCATGCCGTATGCCGACAATACACCAGCAAACGGGTGCACAAAGACGGTCTTCATGCCAAGTGAGTCTGCAACAAGACACGCGTGCTGACCGCCAGCGCCACCAAAGCAATTCAATACATAGTTGGTGACGTCATAACCGCGTTGTACAGAAATCTGCTTAATCGCATTGGCCATGTTTTCAATCGCAATGGTCAAGAAACCTTCTGCGACATCTTCGGGTGAGCGCTTAGCTTCGCCCGTATCATTAGAAATACGTTCGGCGAGTTCTTTGAACTTTTCATGCACCACTTTGGCGTCCAATGCCTCATGAGCTTCAGGGCCAAACACATGTGGGAAAAACTTAGGTTGGATTTTACCCACCATGACGTTGCAATCGGTGACTGTGAGCGGGCCGCCACGTCGATAACATGCAGGGCCAGGATTAGCGCCGGCACTTTCAGGGCCGACGCGAAAACGCGCGCCATCAAAAGCCAGGATGGAGCCACCACCCGCTGCAACAGTATGGATGTGCATCATTGGTGCGCGCATACGTACACCCGCAACGACGGACTCGAACGAGCGTTCATATTCGCCGTCGTAATGAGCAACGTCCGTTGACGTGCCGCCCATATCAAATCCGATAACACTTTTGTAGCCTGCAATCTCAGCCGTTCGTACCATGCCGACGACGCCACCAGCCGGACCAGAAAGAATACTATCTTTACCCTGGAACAGCTTAGCATCGGTCAATCCACCATTGGATTGCATAAACATCAGTCGTGGACCTTGATTGCCATGCGCCTCAAGATCTGTTGCAACACGGTCGACATAGCGTCTGAGGATGGGTGACAAATACGCATCAACAACGGTTGTGTCGCCACGTGAAACCAACTTGATCATAGGGCTGGTCTGGTGCGAAATCGAAATCTGTGTGAAGCCGATTTTTTTTGCAATAGCCCCGGCACGAATCTCGTGTTTGTGATGACGATATCCATGCATAAAGGCAATGGCGATCGAGCGAACGCCATCATCAAATACGGCTTGCAGAGAGACTCGCAAAGCGTCTTCGGCGAGGGGCTTTAAGATTTCACCATCAGTTGCAATACGTTCATCGGCTTCAATGACACTTTCGTAAACCAACTCGGGTAATTTTATATACATATCAAAAAGGCGTGGACGGTTCTGATAACCAATACGTAGTGTATCGCCAAAGCCCTTGGTAATGACGAGCACGGTTCGGTCGCCTTTACGTTCAAGCAATGCGTTGGTGGCAACAGTTGTGCCCATCTTAACAGATTTGACACTGCCAGCAGGGATTGGCGCGTCAGATTCCAGACCCATCAGATCGCGAATGCCTTGTAACGCAGCATCATCATATTGCTCTGGATTTTCTGAGAGCAATTTATGGGTCACGAGTTCACCGCTTGGTTTGCGTGCAACCAAATCTGTGAATGTGCCACCACGATCAATCCATACTTGCCACATGGGGGTTGTCTCCATAGTCCTCAATCACTCATCGTGAATGCGGACGGGATTAATAAAAAAGTTTAGGTAACCAAAGAGCGAGATCAGGAAACGCCAGCAACAGGCCAACCATGGCGAACATCGTTGCGACGAATGGCAATGTCCCAATCATAACGTCGTTGAGGCCGCCTTTTTTTCGGATGCCTTGCACGACGTAAAGATTAATGCCAATGGGTGGTGTGATCAGCGCCGTTTCTAACAGCACCATCAACAAGACGCCGAACCATACTGGATCGAAGCCCAAGGCGATAACAACGGGTGCAATTAAAGGTGCGGTGGTCAGCAACATCGACAGCGTTTCCATGAAACAGCCAAGTAAGATATAGAAGCCAACGATCATGAACATGGTCTGCATCGGGGTCAGGCCAAGCCCGGTGATAAAGTCAGTTAACATCGAAGTCAGGCCGACGGCGGCAAGAATGAAGTTCAAGAAGATCGCGGCTAAGATGATCAACATGATCATTGCCGTGGTGCGCATAGTGCCTTCGATGGCTAACTTTAGCATCGGAATGGTCAATGTTCTGTTGGCGGCGGCCAATCCAAGAGAGGCGATCACACCGAGGGCCGCCCCCTCAGTTGGTGTTGCGACACCAGCATAAATTGAACCAACAACGACGGCAAATATTCCGAGCGGTGGTAGTAGGCCTGAAAGTGATCGGACTTTAGCCGACCAATCCTGCGGCACGGGATCGCCATCCCATTCGGGCTTAAAAAAACAGGCAATGGCGATGGTGAGCATGAATAAACTGGCCAGCATCAGACCTGGAATAAATCCGGCGAGATACAGCTCCGGGACCGAGGTGTCGGTCAGCAGGCCGTAAATAATCAAATTGATCGATGGCGGTATGAGGATGCCCAGCGTGCCGCCGGCGGCGATGGTCCCTAAAAAAAGTCGCTCATTGTAATTGTGCTTCTCAACCTCAGGTAATGCGACTATGCCGATGGTCGCGGCCGTTGCGACGCTTGAACCTGATGTTGCTGCAAACAGCGCGCAGGCACCGATGTTGGAATGCATCAGGCCACCTGGCAACCAGCCAAGCCATTGCACCATGCCCTCGTACATCCGCGCCGTGATACCAGAGCGTAGTAAAATTTCGCCCATCAAGACGAACATTGGGATGGCGACTAAAAGAAATTCGATGCTGTTCTGCCAAAAGATATCGCCAATCGCGAGATGGAGCGGCATGAATGAATGGAAATACGACATGAACAGTCCGAGCCAACCAAGAACGGCAGCAATGGGCACACTGAGCGCGACGAGTCCCATGAGAACAAGTATGGCTTGTAGTAGCATGATCGTGACTCAGCTTTCTTCTTCGATTTGGTCGTCGACAGACTTTATGCCGAGTGATTGATTGATACTTTGCCAGTCACGCTTTGCCAGATGGATCAGTGAGCGAAGGATAATGGCGGTACCGGTAATGACACATAGGAGAAGTCCCGCAAACCAAATCGTTTGTGGAATGGCCAGTGGCGTACGTAATGGTGAAATAGAACGCGACCCGTTGCTCCAGGTATCGGCGAGCATCAAGAAACCGCGCCACGCGACATAGCTGACAAATGCGATCAAAAGAATGTTGCCGATGATATCTAGAATTGCGCACAACTTTGAAGGCAAATGTTGATAGAGGGCGTCGACCCGAATGTTAGAACGATGGATAAGCGCATAGCTGAGAGAAAGAGTTGTCGCTATACCAAAGGCGTAACCACTTAACTCGTCCGAACCAGCCATCGAAATATTAAAAATTTTCCGTAAAATCACGTCGACGGTGACGATCACTGCCGCCATGATTAGAAGCGCACCACCAAGCCAAACGAGACGTAATGCGATCCTGTCGAGGCCTTTTAACGTTTTATCTAGAAAATTCACATGCTTATCCCTCAAAAAAATGGCCGGGGGGTGTTGTATCCCCCCCGGCCGGAGGAGAACTTATTACTTCTTGGCGGTGATGCCAACGATCGGGCCAACAACTTCGTTCCAAGTCTTCACGCACTCGGCGTCACAACGTTTAGCCCAATTGGCGACGACGACATCCTGTGCAATTTTCTTTTGCTTTTTAATATCGTCTGCGGATGGCTCCACTAGTTTCATTCCGCCGACAGGACCCAGTGAGCATTCTTTACCGGTCAGGCACTGAATTGCGAGGGCATCTTCCTTGGCAGTTTCTGTCCACATGCGATCGGTCAGTTTGTCGACCTCGGATTGTAGCATTTTCTGCTGTGCCGGCGTCATGCTGTTCCATTTTTTTAAGTTGATCGCGCCAAACGCCATACCCCAGCCGACGCGCATGGTGTAGGCGTGTGTCGCTGACTGATACCATTTGGCGTTATAGGCTGGCATTGAGCCGGTAATGCCACAATCTACGACGCCTTTTTGCAGCGCTGGGATCACTTCGGCGAATGCCACGGTCACGCTGGTACCACCGACACCTTCGACAAAGTCGGCGAGTGAAGCGGTGTAGGTGCGGACTTTTTTGCCTTTTAGATCGTCAATGCTGCTAATCTCAGCATTGCACCACAGGTTTTGGCTCGGGAACGGATAGAGCTGTAGAAGTTTGGAGTCATAAATCTCTTCGAACTTCGTCGCCATAACCGGCATGTAGGCGTCCACGATTTTGCGTGCTGTACCAATATCTTGCGCCAGCGACGACAAATCGACACCATCAAACATTGCGTTTTCTGCTGACACGTAGCCCATAACGCCGTGCGCGTAATCGAACACGCCCTGCTTTAGAAGACGCATAATCTCGAAACCTTTGAGGCCAAGTTCCGTCTGTGGTTTGATCTCGCCTTTTAGGGCGCCGCCAGTTTCTTTAGCAAGTGTCTCGTTCCAGAACGGACCTTCGTGCTTTGTATAATTGGTCAAGTTGCCCCAGGTGCCTACCGCTTTGATGGTGACAGGGTCTGCAGCTTGTGCTGCGGGCGCGAAATTCAGCGCAAACGCAGCAACACTGGCGATCATGCCGGCTTTAAGGATGTGTCTCATGTTTTAAAACTCCCTTGTTGTCATGAGTGAGGTTTTTTAGAATCAGTCGCCCAGGCTGGAACGTCGGAAACTAACATCCGGCCTGGTGCGTGTGTAATGCAGATCGGCGGGCGTGCTAATCTGACGGCATTCTGTGGAGTCACACCACAGGCCCAGAAAACGGGTATCTCACCGTCTCTGAATTCGGTCATATCGCCCCAGTCGGGGGCGTTAATATCTTTGATGCCAATCTGCGCAGGATCGCCAATATGAACGGGCGCTCCATGAGCATGCGGGAAGCGCGCGCAAATAGCACTGGCGCGTACCGCATCGCTAATTTTCATAGGTCGCATGGAGACGACGGTGCCGCCTGAAAAAGGCCCAGCAGGTTCTGTCTTAATGTTGGTGATGTACATGCCAACAGTTTTGTTCTGATCAATATGGCGAAGCTCAATGCCTTCTGCCATCAATGCATCTTCGAAAGTGAATGAGCACCCAATCGCAAAAGCGACAAAATCGTCGCGCCAGAGATCACGAATATCTACAACCTCGTCCTTTAATTCTCCATTCTCGTAAATACGATACGCCGGGACGTCGCTTCGGATATCAACGTCTTCGCCTAAAGTCTGCATGATCGGGTTACCCGTGTCGGAAACACCTATTAAAGGGCAGGGCTGTGGATTGCGTTGACAGTAGCGGGCAAAATCGAGGGCGTAGTCTGCGGGAAGGATAGCGACGTTGCCTTGCAACATACCGGGCGCGATACCTGCGGTATGGCCAGTATAAGTGCCTTGGCGGAAATGTTGACGCGAATCAAACGCGCTCAATCCAGCGAAGTCGTTATACACCATTGCTGCACCACCGGAGTGGGCTTTAGCAGCACTTCCCATTCGATAAACTCCCTGTCTTATCGCCGCTCTTTGGCAGTTGGTACCAGAGATAAACAGCAAAGTATGGGATGAGTCTAATTTATAATTTTTAGACTCAGCTATAAAAAAAATTATAAGATGATGAACTCTCTATAACTTTAGGCCAATAGGTGGGGATGTGTGATGAACCTAAAGCAGTTGGAAGCTTATCTCTGGGTGGCAAAGCTTGGCAGTTTCTCAAAAACGGCTGATCGGCTTTATACGACCCAGCCCGCCATCTCGAGCCGAATCACAAACCTGGAAGAAGAACTTCGTACCAAATTGTTTTATCGTGAGGCTGGGTTGGTGCGTTTAACGCCTGACGGGCAGGCGTTAATGCCGATGGCTGAAGACGCATTGGGGGCAGTCGAAGCGATGCGTGAACGTGCCGGATCGCCGGCTGAGGTTTCGGGCCTTTTACGGTTGGGCGTTTCAGAGACAATTGTGCAAACGTGGTTACCTGAATTGTTGTCAAAGATGCGGGACACCTATCCGTCTCTAGATGTTGAGATTTCAGTCGACGTGACGGCATCGCTTAGAAATGAATTGGTTGAGCATTCATTGGACTTGACGATCCTATTGGGACCGATTTCAGAATACACGGTCTCGAACACGCAGCTTTGTGAGTACCCGTTGATTTGGGCGATGCGTCCTGAGACACCGAACAGTGCGCCGGTTAAAATATCGATGACCGAAATGCTGGCCTATCCGATTTTAACCTTCGCCCGTAACACGCGACCGTTTGCGGAAATCAATGAAGCGTTCCGAGATCAGACAGGAAAGACCCCGCGGATATTTCCCTCAACGTCGCTATCTGCTTGTCAGCGCATGGCTGAGCGCGGTGTTGGCATTGGTGTCGTTCCGCGAATTGCGGCCACGCCAGCTCTTGAAGATGGGCGCTTGGTAGAAATACAGGCGGATTGGTATCCAACACCTTTAAATTATACGGCGTCTTATATTGCCGATCCATCTCGACCGATTATCGCGCGTATTGCCGAAATGGCGCAGAATATTGCTGCACGTGCTTGACGCTTCGGCGTGCTCACACCAACTTACATATTAATAATATGGAGGAAGTTAATGACGACGAATGCACGCCGGTTGGTTTATTTTGAAAATTGGATTGATCCTATCGCCGAAGAAATCTTATCTGACGCACCTGGAATTGAGCTTGTCCGGCTGAGCCAGGATGATGATGAAGACAAGGTCTTCGATGTCATGAAGACAGCACATGGTTATCAAATGCTGGCGAAAACCGAGATGCTGCGAAAGTGGTGGCCGGATCGTGCTTTCATCGAAAAATGCCCGAACCTTTTGGCCGTCGCGTCGTTAGGCGCTGGGTATGATGCCTGTGATGATGCGGCATGTACCGAGCATGGTATCATGGTCATGAATAACTCCGGTGCGAATTCAGATAGTGTCGCGCAACATGCGATCGGTATGGTTTTGGCGTTAGGCAAGAACATGATCCGCCATGATCGTAAGATGCGTGCGGCCCCAGGGTTGGACCGTATGGCATACCCGGGTCTTGAAGCGACCGGCAAAACGATTGGTATTGTTGGCCTTGGAAATATTGGTCGACGTACGGCAAAGATCGCCAAGCACGCGCTGAACATGAACGTGATCGCTTTCGATCCACATATTTCTGAAGCTGACTTTGCTGAGCGCGATGCCACGAGCGTCGACCTCGAGACGTTGTTCAAAACGTCAGATTTCATATCTGTGCACTGTCCCTTAACGGATGAAACGCGGCATATGATCGGTGCGGATCAATTCGCGCTTATGAAGCCTTCTGCATATTTCATCTCGACCGCGCGTGGCTTTATCCATGATGAGGCTGCGTTGGTTGCGGCACTGGCAAAGGATCAAATGAACGGTGCTGGCATCGATGTTTTCGATGAAGAACCACCTGGGCCAGGTCACCCATTGATGCAGTTTGAAAATGTTCTGATGACACCGCATGCCGCTGGAATTACGGACGTCTGTAATTACCGTATGGCACAGTGGGGTGCTGAGCAGTGGATTGAAGTGCTGAATGGTCGCCGTGCGCCTCGACTTGTGAACCCGACTTGCTGGGATACATATGTTGAGCGTCATACGCGTATCACAGGGCACGCACCCGAAGCTTAAGCAATGAGGTTAACGTGACGCCAACTCAACCCGATAATCGCGCCGTCGAACGCTATGAAGTTGATGTGCCTATTGAAGGGGCGATTGGTGACCTTGCATTTAAAGGTCGCCTTAAAGACATTTCATCAACCGGTGCGGCGATTGTCGGTGTTGATGATGTGGGATACGAGAACAATCAGTTTGTACAACTGCATATGAATGGCGTGGAAACGCAGAGCGGTTACATCAAGCGGCGTATCCCAGAAGGGTTTGCATTGCAATTCGATAACAACGAGGACGATGAAAAGCGTAAAAGCGACGTTCAAGCAATGCTTCGGGCACTCGGACCCGACGCAATGCGCGGCTAAATCATCGACAAAACCTTTAGAACAAAACTTCCAGGCTATTTGTCACGAGTGTAAAAATTGCATAACTGACAGCGCAAACGCCTAGGCTTGTGCCAACTGCAGCGTCGACGGTTTCATTCATGAGGGTGCTGAACTTAATACTCATGGTCGCCTCCGTTTTGTGTAGATCACCCGTTCTTGGTGATATATTACCTCTGGACGTTAACCATTAAACGCGATGCTGACCCTCGCATCTGTGCGCAATTGCACAGGTAAAACAAATAAAATTAACCTTACTTTTCACACATGGATTTGAGCGCTTTCCACTCATAGCCGCTCATTGCGCGACCATTCTCTTGTGATAAGGCGATGATGGCATCGCGGCGGTCGTTGCCGGCTGGATGTGTATTCAAGAAATCTGGAATGATATCGGATATGGGGTCGGCTTGACTGATGCGTCCCATAAAGTCCGCAAGTGGGCATGCCGTCAGGCCCAATTGATTTAGCGCTGTTACACCGAGAAAGTCTGAGGCTGCTTCGGCATCGCGGCTATACCCACTTTCGATGACACTGGATGCGATGCCAGACAAAGCAGCGCCACCAAAGATATCACCAATCAGCAAGCTGACCAAAAGGGTCGCGCCGGTTTGCTTGATGGATACTTGCCATCGGATCACGACGCACCACGTGTGCAATCTCGTGGGCCAGGACGCCGATGACTTCGTCGCCGCTTTTAGCTTGATCTAATAACCCGGACAAAATGATGACTTGGTCACCCGGTAAAGCCAGCGCGTTGGTGATCGGGACACGCAAAACGGTCACAGTGATTGGGAATGGACTATCCATGAGTGTTGCTAATTCTCTGGCGCGTTTGTCCAGGATGGCTTGTGCTGTAGGTGACGTGCAGACGAGTGATTTGTCATTTTTGTTGAGATGGCCAGCGAGCCCGATCAATTGGTCTCGAGATTGCAGCCCCAGTTTTTGCTCCATGGTATAGGGGATTAAATTGACGACATTACTGGCGATAGCGGGCAGGAAAAACACGAAAATACCGGCCACGGATGCAATGGCGAAAATTCCTGCGGCGACCCAGGTCGGCCATTTGATTTGCCCGACATCGCGTTTGGATATGTTTGGGCATTTGTGTGTCAGCCAGGCACCGTCACCGTCACTGTCCAGATTCAGGCGTGCATCGTTGCCATCGCAACGCAACCGGATCGGCGGCGTGCGCCTAGTCGCATTGGCATAGCGAATATCGCCTAAGGGCCAACGCGTGATGACATGTCCGGCGTCATCAGAAATGACGAGGGCAAGTGCCTCGATCTTAATTTCTACGCTGTGACGCGCTGCCGTCTTACCATCATTAAATGAAGCCGTGTTCGGCATACTTAGAACTCACCAATATCCAAAGCGTCTGCAAGACCCTCGCTGGTGCGTGGTGTTTCAGATGCAGATTGTGCAGTCTGCTTCAACACGTCCGCATTTTCAATCGATGTTGTGATGACCAACTGTTTGATGACTTCGAATTTGAACAGGACAGACCATATCAACGGAAAGATAAAAACAACCGAGACTAACATGAATGCGATTGGCGCGATTGCCTCGCTGAAAGTTGCTGGCTCGGGTGTCTCAAAGTATGGAAAAACCCCGAGATCAAAATTAGGTCCTAAATACATGATAAACGGCAAGAGGATGACTGCGCCCATTAATAAAAAACTTAACGCTGCGAAGATAAATAATCGCCTGATGGGTAGCATGGATTTGAATGATGCGATGCCAAGTTTTACACCAGAAATCTGATATCGAGTTTGTCTGATCTGATACATGAAAAATGCGATGTAAAAAAGCCAGCAAGGAAATGCCGATTAAGGTGCCCATTATCTCAACGAATACTTCTTTGCCTGCTATCATGGTAGGCAGTTCATTGTCAGTATATGACCTGTCTCTTATACACATCTCCGAGCCCACGAGACTAGGCATGA
>OJFX01000347.1_pt1 | contig 17161 bp, 10 predicted proteins | sample 1594171 | NCBI WGS metagenome assembly OJFX01 (sample SAMN05416840, study PRJEB24817) | seawater metagenome | isolation source: Sea water | place: Canada:Atlantic | collected 2013-07
GATCATGCCTAGTCTCGTGGGCTCGGAGATGTGTATAAGAGACAGCGACTGGACCACCCAACCGCCCAGCCCGTTCTGATGACTGGACCTTGTAGGGGGGCAGGGGGCGCCGAACGGGGCCTTGCGGCTCCAGGAGGCTGCTTCTCCTGCTCCCCTCGTTCCTGGGTGCATTCGGCCTGCGCGTATGGATGCCCGCTGGCGACTGGGTACCTCTAATTACTCATCTGATCCTATAAGAAAGGAAGTAGGGAAACGGGAGAGGATGTCGACGGACGCCCCATTGCGGGCACGTTTGCGCCCACTGAAAATCGTCATGCCAATTCACACTTCAGGGAAACAGGGAGGACGATAAACGCCCTTTCGGTAGCCCGTATGGCCTGATTAATCGTCCTGTCCAGATAGACTAGGGCATGACTCGTCCGAACCCGTCCCCCCCTACACGCGCGCGCGTGCAAGAGAGCATGACCGCTGCCCGTAAGGCCGCATTCATCAAGGCACTTGAGCAGTGCGGCGTGGTCATCGCGGCAGCAAGAGTTGCTTCTCCCCACAGTCGTACCGGCGCCGTTTCTTCATTCCGTGATGCGGCAAGACTAGACACAGACTTTGCTGCTGATTGGGCCGATGCCCAGGAGCTGGCCAACGCAAAGATCGAGCTAGAGATGCGCCGCCGGGCCATCGAGGGGGACGTTGTTGAGACCGCCCATGGGCCGATGGTGAAGCGCAGCGACCGGCTCCTGGAGGTCCTTGCCAGGCACCGCGTTCCAGGCTTCGAGAAGCAACTGAGGGTCGATGCGCGAGTCGACAGCGACATTCAGATGGTGGCCTGTCAGGAGCTCTCGGAGGGCCTCGAGAAGCTCCTTCCGGAGTCCCGCGCCGATCTCCAGAGAATCCTCGACCGCGAAGCAGCTCGCACTGACCTTGCTTGGCCCGACGCCGGGTCACCAACCATCCACGAGCACCCGACTTCGGGCGGCTGAGCAACGGTTACCCAGATAGTGAACCTCTCCTGCTCGGACGCTGCTGGAATGGGCTCGTCGACTGCAGGAGGCTCGGGCGGCCTACTCCGTCCGCCCCCGCACCCGCACCACTCTCGATCCGGGGATAGTCGCTGGCGTCAGCTAGTTGAGCCCCAACGCCTTGAACGCGGCCTGTCGCAGGTCTCCGTAGAAGATGGGGTCAACGTGTTCCAGGACGTCGGGATTCACGTCCAGGAACTGACGCTTGTTCTCGATCGGGATGAGGGCTCTTTTTGCTCCGTTGTCCATGGCCACCTGGAGTGGCTCTGTGAGAGAGCGGACGGTCTTGACGTTGCCTTGGACGCTCATGTCGCCGAGGACTAGGAGGCCCGGCTGGGGCGGGGCCTTGCGGAGGACGGAGTAGGCGGCCACGAAGAAGGCTACGCCGAGTTCGGCCTCCACCTTGTTGCCGAGCAGGTCGATGACTTCGACGTGGAAGTCCGAGGTGTCGACCTCCCGTGCCACGCCGAGGGTACCCTTGTTCGCAAGGAGGTAGCTGAACGCGCGATTGATGGACTCCTTCATGGCGCCGGCGATGCCACCAGCGGGCTTGAGCTTGCCCGTGCCGGAAGAGAGGGAGAGCTCGACCCGGTATAGGCCAACGGTTCCGTCCCCGCTCACAGACGCGCTGTAGACCGTTCCCGGGGCGAGGGGATCTGGAGAGATCATGTCCTTCCCGCCTTGCTCAGGCACGCCCACGAAGCGCTCTTCGCCCGTCTCATTTACTTGGAAGCTGAACGACGTCTGGTAGTACTCGAATGAGCCCATCTTCTTGAGCTGCTCTTTCACTCGACGTCGCCCCTCGACAGCCAGCTCGAGAATCTCCTCCAGGTCCTCCCTTGAGACCTTGCCGTGCGGGTGCAGGATCTTGACGAGACCTGACACGGTCCGCCGGACAGCCTTGCGATCGCGGGCGTTGAGGTGGACGCCAAGGGAGAAGTGGTGGTCGATGATCTCCGTGAAGTTGTGCTTCCGGAGCTCTCGTAGGGCCTCGGCGAGGTAGTCCACCACAAAGCCATACTGGTTCGTGAAGTGCTCGTTGCGCATCTTCGGGATCTCCCAGCCAGGCAAATAGAAGTGCAGGCGGTCGATGAATGCCATGTCGTCACGGATGACATCAGGCATCGGCGCGAAGAGGTGTCCTGTCTGCACCATCACGTCGATCGGCTGCTGTGTGTTGCCGAACATCGCGATGCTCGCATAACCTGCCATCGACTCCTGGCCGCGCTGGAACTGACCCGACTCGCAGTAGGTCTTCATCGTTGTGATGACCTCCTTGGGCATCTTCTGGAGGTCGGCGACTTCATCGAAGCCGACCACGTCCCAGATCATCACCATCCCCTTCTGCTTGCCGGACATGTGACCGAAAAGATTGGCCACGGTCGTGGGTCCCGTCAGAAGGGCGGAGTAGGGCGAGAGCTCTTGGACGGCATAGCTCTTACCCGTGCCTCGAGGGCCGAGCTCGATCAGGTTGTAGTTGCGCTCGCAGAGAGGGATCAGCCGCGTCAGGAAGAGCAGCTTCAACCTCCGCTCCATCACGGAGGGCTCGTATCCCATGCTGCGCAAGATGAAGTCGATCCACTCATCCGTGGTGAACTCTCCGCGCAGCCGACGATACTCCTCGAGATCGAACGTCGCGAGCTGGATCGGCGTGAGCTTCTCGATGAAGAAAGGGGCCTTCTCGTCCGTGTCGTTCCAGACCATGTCCACCTGGGCCCAGATGCCCCCGGTCAACAAGCGGTCGAAGTCCCGCACGTAGTGGTCGGGGATGTGAACGAATTTGTGTCCGAAGTTCGTGACCTCCGCCCAGTAGCGTGAGTCGACCAGCCTCACCTTCACCTTGTCGATGAAGGTGTGTTTGCCCGACTCCTTGACCTTGCTCTGCGCCTTCGTGCTTTCGTCCGGCCGGATGTAGTTATCGGCCAGGGTATCGTTGACGACCTGAAGCCCCATCTGGATCGCGTTCTCGTCACTGGACGCGCAGTACTTGCCCAAGAGGTACTCGAGCACGAACACCGGTACGTTGGCTCCGACCTTGACCTTGCGGACGAGGTCTTTGCGGACGACCTTGCCGGCGAAGACGCGGTTGACCTTGTCGTCGAGCTCGTCGCGGGCGGGGACTTGTTCTGTAGTCATGTTCAGATTCCGAGCTTCACGGGCAGGTCGTCAGATTGGGCCAAGACGGCGTCAGTCGCTGGGTCTAGGGCCACGATGCGGACGGTTGGGCAGTCGTCCCGGGTGAGGACCAGCACTACATCCGCCTTGGTGCCAGGCTTCGCTTGAATCACCCCGCTCGCGCGGTCCAGATCGGCCCCAACGGCCATTCCAGCTTGCCCCACCTGCGCGCCCTCAGACAGCAGGATGACGCGTAAGGCAATGGACTCCTCTCCAAACAGAGGGCTCCCAACAGTGACTTGTACCGGTATGGTGCGGTTCGTCACGGCATCAGGCAGTCCCGAGAGTTGGATCATCTTCTCTCCCGGCGGCTTGGCCTTCTTTGAGGGAACGCGCAGGCTGACAACGGGCACCAGAAGCTCCTGCAGGCTGACGCTCCCGTGGTGGAAGGTCAGGTCTCCCCCCGCCTTGAAGACGCCGAGCCCCGTCGGGAAAACGAAGTCCAGATCGGTGTCATAGCCGAGCTCTGCGCCGTTCACCCGCGCCGTGCCGGGCGGGTTGGCTCCGCCGTGCCCAATCCAGCAGCGACGATGGAGGTCAATCGTGTCTCCGCCCGGGCTCTCGGTCTTCATGTCGTCCTCTTTGCGAACGGAGAACTGATGACCGTGGTCGGCGGTGACGACGAAGTTCTCGACCCCGGCTGCGGCAAGCTTTCGGATGGCCCGAGCCACGTTGCCGATGACGCTCTCCATGGCGGCCCGAGCAGTCAATACGTCGATGTTCTCCCCGAGGGCATCGATCTCCTGGGAGTGAACGACGACCAATGGCTTGTCATCGACAGCCTTGCTCAGCTTCGCCGACGAGGAGGTGAGCAGCGAACCGAGCTTCATGTCGACTACGCCTGGAACCTTGGCCTTCAGGAACCTCAGCCGCTCCGCGCGGTTGCTCATCGTCGTGCCTTCGATCCGAGCGGCCAGGCCCTTCTTGTGTTCGACGACGGAAAAGCTCGCCGACGCCCCTGGAAGGAGGGCAGCCATCCCAATAGGAGTGATCGTCGGCAGAGCGGCGATGGCCGGACGAATCACAAGATCCTGGGCGCCATCGAGCTGACGGGCCAACTCGACGCCCATCTCGAAGCGCATGGCATCGACGAAGAAGTAGGCGACGGGACCTCCCATCGTCTGGACGACGTCGGGGTAGACCTGGGTTTGCTGGAGGGCTCCAGGGACCGCCCAAGAGGCACCCTCGAGGGCCTTCGAGAACCCATCGGCCATCTTCTTGAGCAGCTCCTCGTAGTCCTGGCGAATGACGGCCAAGCCCCTCTCGACCTCCGGATCGTCATCCATCTTGGCGACCCAGCTCTCCAGGCGCCGGTGAATGGCATCGACGCGGTGCCACCCGCCTTCCGCCGAATAGGCCTCCACCCACTTCGCCGGATCCGAAGAGCCCGAGCTCACGGCCTTCTGAACCCTCTCGATCTCGCGCCCGAGCTCAGCAAGGAGCCGGCAGGCCTCCCATTGCGACTGTCGAGCCACGTCGCGATCCACCCAGAAGCTGCGCCGGCGCCCGGCTGCGATGCCCAGCGCCGCGTCGTACTCACGGGCTTCGATCCGGCTTCCCGCATCACCAAGGAGCGCGCGCTCCTCAAAACGGAAGGTATCGATCTGTCCGAGGTCGGCTCCGCTGAGCCCTGCCTTGTCGAGTCCAAGTTGCTGTTCGACGCGGGTTGCCATCTCGACGTATGCGTCCGCATAACCCTCCCGCAGACTCCTGGCCACTTCCCGAAGGCGCTCCGAGTGCTCTTTCGTTGGCGGTTCCGTAACCATCGCGACCGATGTAGGCGGATCACAGGCCAGGTCTTCTCGGAACTCGTTAACCAGCACGAACCGGAGAACTCGCTCTCGGACGTCGGTCAGAGACTCGCCCGAGGGAATGGGAAGCCCCAACCGAGCTTCGATGAGCTGGTAGAGCTCACCGGCTGCATCCTTCTCATGCAGGACCTCATCTCGTTCTGCCTCCGCGATCCACTGCGTGAGGATCGCTTCGCTCGGCGCCCCCTTGAAGATGGTGTGCAGAATCGAAGCGGTATGCCCTTCGTCGCCCTGACCCACGAACGAGACGACGTCGTCGTATCGGATGCTGGTTGGCTTCAGCATCTCGTCGATCTGTCCATCGGTGAATCGCGTACGCAGAACAAGGCGCGCGTGCTTGCGAAGCTGCGGCTCGTAGGCCGTGCCCCCTTTCTCGAGCTCCATCAGGACTGACGTCTGCCGATCCCGCTCGACGCCCGGCAGGTACACGATCAGGGGATCCGGTCTGTCGAGATCGGCGATGGGCTCGACCGCGTGGCGTAGCCCGAAGTACGAGCTCCGGTATTGGGCGACGAACGTCAGTCGATCCTTCACCAAGACGCGAGGCAGCCCGTCATATCCCGTTCCCACCTCCTCCAGCTCTCGCTCGAAGAGGGGCTCGAACTCGCGGCGCGGGTCGTAGAACACGACGATGCTGTGCTTCTTCAGCATTTCGTCGAGCTGCTGGCACAGGTATTCGGTAAAGGCGTCCATCAGCTGGGATTCTTAGCCAGGTGGTAACGGGTGCCGCGCTTCTGGCCGGTCTTTGTGACGCTACCGTCTGCGAGGAGGGCATCGATCGCTGGGGTCCATTGGGAGACGGAGAGCCCCGCTGTGTCGAGGATGTCGGACCTGTCCGCGCTGTCGCCGAGGGTGGCGATCGCGGAGCGGATCTGGTCGAGGACAGTGGCGTCGATACTGCGTTCGGAGGTGTTCTGGCGCGGCTCCCGTTCAAGGGGCTCCGCGGGGACGGTTGAGGGCGCAGCGGCCTTGGTGCGTCTCGTCGTCGCCTTCTTGCGCCGAGGAGCATGTCCACGTCCAGTGGAAGGCGCGGGGGCCTCAAGCAGGCTCTTCAGGGCGACCTTCACGGCCGGTGATGTGCGCTCGGCAACGAGATCAGCGACTTCCTCGTCGGAGACCTTCTTCGGCTGCCACTTGCCGTCTTCATCCTCGCACCAGAAGACCCCCTCCAGCCCGTGGGCGATGGCGAGGATACGGTCCTTCGCACACTTCGGCGCCACCCGCTCGGGCCAGAGGTGCATCGCCAGGTGCGCCCAGTCGTAATTGCCCTTGCACAGTTTGTCCCAGGCGGACTTACACTCTCTCTGCCAGGTCTTGTGCTGGGGAACGAGCCGCCAGAGCGGGGCAAAGTTGATGATGGCGCCGTCGTTGAGGTTGGGGTTCCACAATGGGGCGATCCGCTTCACCTCGGTCAGGAAGGTGCGGAGCTCGGCGACGAGGGTGTCCTGGGCGTCGATTTCCTTGCGCTGCTTGCTCGAAGGGTCGGGCCCGGCCTCTTGGTGCAGGGTATTGAGCTTGCGCTCTTCGTGGTCGACCTTGGGGGTGACGTAGTCGTTCGCGACCCGGAAGAAGGTGTCGCGGGTCAATCGGTGGTAGTAGCACCAGACGGAGTACGAGGCCGAGGGCGTGGCGAGTTGCCAGTAGATGGGGGCTTTGAGCTTGCCTCGCGAATACCGCTCGACGTGATCGCTGAAGAAGCCGGTGGCCAACCAGCCACGAAGGTCAGAAACGGATGTCGTCTTGGCTATGTGTTCGACCGCCACTCGTAGTAGTTCTGTACTTTTCGAGGCAAGAACCTCGGTACCGCAGTCCTGCATGAGGCGGACCGCGTCGTCCTCATGGCCGGCATCGAGAACTAGAAAATGCTGGATCCCTCGGTGCTCCTGCTCGGCTATGGACGTGGCAGCGAGGCCACCCGACGCCCAATCACGGTGGTCTTCGCCTGATGCGAAAGGAGTGGTCGGAATGGGGCGAAGGGCAAAGTCTGCATTCAATGGTGGAGCGAAGTTGCTGTTTGCGGCTGCGATTGACCAACGCCCAAAGGCGACGCCCACCAAGTACGAGATGAGCACCTTTGCCTCTAGGGCTGGGCTATTGGACTCTCCGAATAGATGGCGGACGTAGTCGACCGACGCTGGGGCCCGCCTGTCCCTGCCCGCCCACTGAAACTCCTGTTCAACCACCCTATCGTAGTCTTCGCGTACTTGATTGGCCGCGTTGGCGATGCCCTCCCTCCATTCCGCGACCTGTTGAAAGACGAGGAGGCCTCCATGTGAATTACGCTGTATATCGACAGACTTGGGGCGCACGAAAAGCGGTGAGAGTTCGTTGCCGTAGTCAAGAGACAGCAGTCTTGCGACCACCGCTTTGATCTTCAACTCCCAGTCCGGGAAGCGGTCGATTTCCATTCGAATCGGATTCACATAGCCCGCGTACTTATGCTGCCCGCACAGATGGTTTGCAACTTCTTGATACACAGACGAGTTGACAATGAGGAGGTTCCGCCAAATATCCTCTTGCCTATGGGAGGTAATTAGATGGCCTTCCATGGACGGAACCTGGCCGGCCCCGCCAACATATGCGTACATCCAATCAGTTCGCTTTCCGTAGAAGAGGCCGGCGCGAAAGTACAGCTCCGAGTTTGTAGTTCTGGAACTCGGATAGGCACGTACGGTTGCCCACGACATTTCGTCGCAACGCACAACATACTTTGTGCCATAGTAATATGGGCAGTACGGGCTGCCGTTCTGAAAATAGGCCCACTCCCTGGTCGTCAACGAGACCTGTGGCACTTCCCAGTGGAGCCGGAATAAGTGGGTGGAGCTACCCGCCTTGAGGCCGCCGAATGACTTGAACGCAACATCGCTGACACATTGGCCCGCATCGAATGATCTGGTCAGGGTAGGAGCCAAATCGTAGACAAACGCGGCATCCGGAAACCGCTTGAACGTCCGAATGTCGTGGCTGCTCCAGGACTCTGGCGATGCAGCAGCGCTTCGCAGTCTGGCCTCTTTGTCGAGGGCTGTCAGGAGATTCAGAAAGCTAGTCCTTCCCGAACCAGGCGTATATGTATGGGCTGCCACCTCCACGTTTGCATCCAGCACCCCAGCACCCAAGTCGGCGAGCAGTTCCAAACGACGTAGCGGAATCAATTCCTGACGACGGAAATCACCGTAGTATCTCTTGTTGAGCCATGAGCGATCTGTCAACGCACCAATTCGTCCGCTGTGAATCGTGAACTGCATCGCGGCAGTAAGAAACGCAACATAGAGGTTGTCGGACGCTACGGAGTAGCGCCGACGGAAGTACGGTAGACTGCCCTCGGAAGGGGCGCCAAACGGCGGATTCATCAACACGGCGTCAAACCGTTTCCGCATCAGCTCGATGAAGGCCACGCCCTGCGCAGCGTCGCCCGCAAAGAGCTGTCGCCGCACGCCACCCGCTCCCGCTGCTGACTCCGCAAAGCTCCCCAGAGCGGCGATGATCTTCTCGTCCGCTGTGTCCCAGAAGTCCTTACCCTCGATCTTCTCAGCGAAGAGCCCCTCTTGGGCGTGGGCCTCTTCTGCTTTCTCCACGGCTTTGGCAATCGACTCCTCGATCTTGAGTAGCGAGCCCAGCTCACCGGCGAGCTCCATCTCGTCGACCATCTTTTTGAAGAGGTCGCCCAACACCGCCGGCTTCAAGCTGGCGGCAAACTCGGCAACCAGCTCGGCATCGCCCGGCATGGGCTCGGCCACTACAATATTAGTCTTGGTGATAGGCGGCCGCTGGGCGCGATCCACCTCGAATTGGCTGTAGGCCCGCTGGGCGCGCATCCACAGAGCCAGAGCCGCGATTTGAGCCGCGCGAGGGTCGATGTCCACGCCATGCAGGTTGTGCCGCAAGATTAGCTCGGGCATGGCGCGGCGTAGATCGTCGATGCTGCCGTAGTCGGCCCACAGTTGGGTGCCCGTCTCGATGAAGGCCGCAGCCGATGCATCGGCCCAGGCCTCCTCGTAAATCGGTATGAGAAGGTCGAAGGTGTAGAGCAGGAAATGCCCTGAGCCACAGGCCGGGTCGAGGATGCGCAAGTCCCGCGGGTCCTTCTTGGCGCGGAAGGAAACTTGCACCGCCTGCTGGAGCAGCTCTTGTTTGCTGAGCTCGCTGTCGTCGGCGTCAGACTTTGGAGCTGACTCGCCCTCGAATAGAAAGACTTCGTTGGGCCGACGGACCAGGTAGTCGAGTTGGGCGAGCTGGGTGTCGCCCTGCATCATCTCGTACCAGGTACGGCCCAGAGTGTTGTCGGTCAGGAATTGGACCACGTAGCGGGGCGTGAAGAACTGGTTGCGGACGGCGAGCTCACGGCTGTTGCGCGGTGCCTGGCTCTCCTCACGCATCCTCGACCGCTCTTCATCGCCATTGAAGTACTGATAGATCCAGCCGATGGTCTCGTCTTCAGCCCACGCGCTTGAAAGCTCGGGGGCATTCAGGATCTTGAGCAGGTCGTGCAAGGCCTGGCGCCGGACCCAGAGGAGGCTGGCCGGGTCGCGCCGGTCGAAAAGGACGCGCACCTCGCGACCGATCTCGTCGAAGAGGGACTCGATGTACAGGCGGTAGCCGTGGTCGGGGAGCTGGATGAGGCCGGGGGCGAGGCCGGTAAACTCCTTGAAGCCGCTGGACTGGTCGCCCTGGGAGACGCTCTCCAGGACGAGGCCGCGGGCCTCGAGCATCTTGACGGCGACGAAGCGGTTGAGGGTCGTGAAGGCGGCTTCGCGTAGGTAGGACTGGACAGCCTCGGGCTTCTTCTCCCCGCCGGCTTCCAGGTGCCCGATCGTTGCGACCAGCTTTTTCCACAGGGCCCGCTGGTGCGCGTCGAGGTGGTCGCCGGGCTCGGAGGGAATCATTCCGTCGAGGCGAAGGTCGAAGGTGCCCTCGAGCTGCTCGCCGTACTCGTCCTCGATGAGCGCCCGCGCGGCTTGGGTGGCGCGCTGAAGGCGGTTGCGGGTGTCCTTGTTCATGTGGGGGGGGGTGTAGCCTCTACTGAACCAGGACTTTGTTGCCGGCTGCGATGAGCTCGAGGCAGCGGTCTCGCAGGCCGCCTAGGGCCTGGTCGAGTTGCTCCTCGGTTTCGATGCCGCCGACGAAGTAGCTGGATGCAGCCACCGGCTCAATGCGGTTGCCGTCGACGATTTCATGGAGCTTCTGGATGGCGGAGGAAAGGCGGCCGGTGCAGGCGTCCGTATCGGAGCGCATCTGTGGGATAGCTACCGAATCGGGGACCACCGCGTTGGCCAGAGCCACGAGGGAGGACTGCAGCTTCTGTTGCTGGCCCTCTTCAAGGTCGGGCCACCCGGGTGTGGAATGGAGCTGTTCTACGGCGGCTTCGTAGGCATCCGCGCGAGCGGTGGCGGCGGCGCCGTGGCGCTCGCGGTAGTCCTCCTCAAGAGCCCGGGCGTGTTGGTCGATGGCGGCGAGGTCCTTAAAGAAGGTCTCCTTCTGCATCAGGTCAGCGAGCTTGGAGGCTTGGTCCTCCAGGCCTTCTGCGAGGTCGGGCTCTTTCTCCAGGAACGGCCACAGCCCGTTCAAGGCCTTCCGGGCTCTTCGGACGTCCTCAAGCCGCGTTTCCGTGAGGGCCTGCGAGAGCTCCTTGCTGCGCTTGATGGCTTCCTTCAGCTCCTTGTGTGAGGCGTTGAAGGTCTGTACGGCGTTGTCGGCCTTGCCGCCGCGGATCACGCGCATCTGGTCGATGGCCGTGCGCAAGATGTCGCTACCAGGCAATCGATGGTCGCGGAGTAGGCCGTGCGCCTCTTCGATCCCGGGCTCTACCGACCCCAAGGCGTCCCGGATGCTGCTGGCGACGGCCGCGGAGCTCGAGATGTCAGGCATCTGCTTGCCGAATGCCGCTTCGAAGGCATGGGACGCGTCGGCCCAGTCCGACATCGTCGTCTCATCTTTGCGGGGGCGGAACGAGGCTTGTCGGAAGAGGTTGTTGTTGCCGAAGGTGTTGCGTGCCTCCAGAGAGACGGCGGCCTCGATGACCTGGCTTTGGCTGGTTGCTTCGAGCTTGCCTGCACGCAGCAGGGACACCACGAAGATCCGGACGACGTCGAACTCCCAACCGAAGGGCTGCTTGGTGAAGTCGTCGACAAGGAAACGGCCGGTCGCGACCTCGCCGTAGCTGGTTCGGTTCTCGATTCGTGCCAGGACTTCAGCGAGGGGGCCCTCTTCCGTGTTGAAGACCGGCTGGCCGCCCTGGTCGCGGACGAGGTGCAGGTCGGTGAAAACCTGGGTGAGGCCGAGCAGCTTCTCGGTGGTCATTAGGGCCTCGAGGTCCTGCTTCTTGACGCGGGCGGCTGCCTCTTCGAATCGATCGAAAACCTCGGGCAGGGCCTGTGCCAGGATGTTGCAGGCGGCGCGGTCTACGCTCGTGACTCCGCTCCCTGGGCTCCGGTCGTTGCCCCGGAAGTACACGGTCCCTGTGAGTAGAGACTGCTTCAGGAGTCGACGGAGTTCATCTTGGTGGCGACGCAGTCGCAGCTTCTCTTCCGCTACGAGAGCTCCCTCCGTCTTGGTTTGGGCCCCGCGCTCTCTGCGGGATAGGATCTCCTTGGAGCGGTGAATCTCGACGGTCTGGCGATCGATGGCCTCATCGAGGCTTGCAACCCACAAGACGGCCTGGAGCTCAGACCGACTTCGCTTACGCGCTTCTTCCAGGCGCTCCGTGGCGTCCTGGCCGGCCTCGGCGAGTGTTAGGTGCACCGCAATGTCGCCGTCCACGACTTGGCGCCCGCCGAGGTGCAGGCCAGCCTTGAACGGCTTGACGTCGAGGAGGTTGTGTTGCGGCTGGGGCTGCCAGAGCGACGTGATGATCTCGGCGTGGAGGCGATGGACGTCGCCGGGCTTGGGCTGAAGGGAGGCCCGTTGGCGCTCCCAATCATCCTCGGCAGGCGTCGGGATGCGGTATCCGTCGTCGCCGTGCCGGACCATGTGGGCTCGCTCTAGCGCTTCGAGGGCGGCCTTGACCTCGGCTAGGCGGGAGTCCGCGTCGACGGCGGGGTGCAGTGCGGCCGCGATGTTCTCCGGCGTGCGGTGGATACTGCGCACGTACTGGAGCAAGCAGATTGCTTTCGCCACGGGCTGAGCGAGTGCATGATCGACCTTCTCGCCAATGTCGTCGATCTTGCCGCGAACCTCGCTGGCGATATTTCCTGAGACGAGGTCATAGATCTGATCCACGCGCGCCAGGGCGCCGACGTCTTGCGAGGCCAAGTCCACGTCAGGGTGGATCAGGAGCTGCTGTGCGAGCTTGATGATCGTTCTGTTGGCACCGCCGACGTGTTTGCTAGCACCACCTTGGGTTCGCAGACCCGAAACGACCTGGATGATGAGGTCGATCTGATAGGGCAGCAGGGGGTAGAGGTCGGCGAAGTTCTCGGTCTCCAGCTCGGGTAGCTTGATGTCTGCGGTGAGCTTCGTGTTGCCGGTGATTCGTCCCCGGTGCGTGGAGAACAGCTCACGCAACGTCGTTTCGGCAGCTGCGTTCTTGGAGAGGACACGCTTGCTGGTTACTTCGGAGATGTCCGCTGGCTCAAGGTGGACCTGCAAAGGGAACCGGTCCATGAGTCGGGCGAGTTCAACCCGCTTGTCATCGAGGCCTCCGACGAGCTCGGTGAGCTTCTCCTGCGACGTAACGATGAGCCACATTTTGCCGCGACCTACTCGACCGAGGTTTTGAACCACGGCTTGGAGATCGAGCATCTTCTGAACATCGCGGGCGACGAACTGGCCAACCTCGTCCACGACGAAGATCAGCGTCTTGTCGGGGCAGCGGCGGGCCATCAGCTCGATGCCGCGCTTGGCGAGGTGGCCGGGGCTGATATCCGCACGCTTCATGGCCGACTCGCGCCAGCTGTCCGCAGTCGTGTAGGTGTCGGAGTCCAGCTCGTGCATGACACGACTGGCCTGCTGCACTGCGATAGCGATCAAGCCCTTGCCTTCGTCCCAAGGCTTCCCGAACGTCTCCTGATACATGGCCTTGAAGGCCTCGAGAGTCCCGGCCTCTTCGAGCGTGATTTCCAGCTCCGACAAGTCGAGATCCTTTGCGTATCCCAGGCTCTGAAGGAAGAGCCTGTACATGATCTCGGTGATGCTCTGGTTCCCGTTCCGAATGCCGCGGTCCGTGGAGACGTCGAAGATGACCGCCTCGGTCGGGATCTTCTCTGCGATCGTGTGGAGCAGCACCGCTTCCTTCGAGTCGCCAATCTGCTTAGCGAGAAGGTGCCCCGCTCCCTCGCCGAGGATGGAGCGGTTCTCAAGAGCGAGTCCGAGGTTCTTGGCGAAGCTGGACTTACCGGAGCCGAAGAAGCCGGAGACCCAGACGCCCACACCTTCGTGGGGCTTGTTCGGTGTCTCCGCATAGGCCTCGAGGATCTCTCCCAGGCGGTCGCGAATAGAGTCCGTGACGACGTATTCACTGAGCTCGTCACGAATGATCTGCTCGTCGTCTTGGTCAACCTTGATCACCTCCTCGATACGTCGGGAGATGTCGTTGGCGAAAAGGTCTTGGATCGTCATCGCATCAGCCTCAATAGATCTTGGGGCGGTAGTTGTGCTCGGCATCAAGGACGCCCATGAATCGCAGGCCGGCGGCGCCGTCGAGCTCTCCCGGGTAGAAGAGGACCGCTGGGACCGCGACTTTGCCCTTCAACTGCTCGAGGAGCGAGGAGGTGCGGTAGACGGGGAAGAGAGCTCCGGCGCGAGTCAAGAAAACCACATCACGCAGGGGATCTGCGTCAGCCGGAATATGGGCGGCCACCAGCTCGTCGAGAGGCTGGTTGTGACTCAGGACTTCATGAATGGTCTCTACCGTGGCGTCGAGACCGACGGACTGCTCGGCTTGAGCCAGAGCTTCCGGTTCAAGCCCGACGGCTATCAGCGCTTCCTGCAGGCAGGCGGATAGCGAGATGGAGGTAACTCGCTTGCCTGACTGCTCTAGCCGTGTCCTAAGGCGCGCCAACTCTTGCCGCAGATCGAATTCATCTTCCGGCGGGTAGCGGAAGATGGCGTAGGGCATGTCGTGGTACGCGCTAATGGCTGGGCGCGGATCAGCAAGCTGGAGCACCGGCTCCAGTTGATCTACCAGTCGCTTCTTCCAATCGCTCATGCGCAAAGCTCCCTTGCGTAGTCAGCCAAACTCTCATGGGGCAGCTTGAGCTCGATCAGGCTTCCGGCCACCTGGTAATGAACCCGATTGAACTGGTGTAGGCGCAGGAGCTCCCGGTCTACATCACTCGCGTCCATCAGGAACATCTGCCAGTCCTCGGCATCGACGACGCGCCGGGCGTTAGGTTCAGATTCGGCCAACGCGTACAGGAGATAGAGGAAGCTCTCAGTTGGAAGGTGGTACGAGGCGAACTCTCGGTACGCCGTCCCGGTGAGCAGACCAAAGTCCGTCGCGATCCGAAGCAGGCCTGAAGCGACCCGCTCGGTCGTGGATTCCGACCATTGGCCGGACCACTCGATGCCTTTGCGTTTGCCCAGGGTGGCGAGGTAAGTCGCGACATCGTCCGTGTGGAGACGGTACGAGCCCTTCACGAAGTGTGGATAGACCCAATGAATGAGGAAGTCGCGCAGTAGGAACTCATCGCGGGTCATGTGGAACAAGAGGAGCGGATTCCAAACATCAGGTCTACAGCCGGCAAGCGCGAGATCAACGAGTGGCCGATCGCGACCTCCTGGATCGAAACGCCGGTTGATGACCTTCGCGACATCACGAGCCCAGTGAGCGCTCGTGGCCCCAAAGCTGTTCTCTTCTCGAACGCGGCGGAGGTTCTCGAATTTGCTCTGCTCCGAGTCCCAGTCGCGAAACACGGCGTATGTCTCCTCGATCAAGGATCCCTTGATGATGGTGAAGGAGGAAACGACCTTGGATCGAGACGCCGTCACGAGCTCTCCTCGAGTCGGGCGTAGGGCACGGCGGGTTGGCCAGGCTCGCCGCGGGCGAAGCCACCGGCTAGCAGGGTGAGGATCTCGTCGTTGGGCTCGTAGCTGCCGGAGATAGGAACGGCGCGGCTCTCGGCCGAGCGCTTCATCTTCTTTACGGTCTCGACCTGAGTGCCCGAGATCAGGTCGAGCTGTGCCAGCGCGGCGAGCAGGTCTTCGCCGGTCTGAGCCGCGACCGCTTCGAAGACGGGAGTCCACGACTCTTCCTCATCAAGCCAGGCCTGCCAGTGCTCCTGGAATTGCTCTTCGAGCTCAGCCGGAAGATCCCAGAGCGTCATGCAGCCAGGAGGGTGGAAGAGCTCGCGGCAACGACTCCGAGCAACCTCGAAGACGATGCGTGCTTGGGTGAACCTGTGCGTGGCGGGGAAGCCGCGCTTGAGCACGACGGCGCCTCGCCGGCCGAGCACGCCCTGGGTGTTCCACCATCGCGCGGCATCCATCTCGCCGTGGCGAGCGACAACCAAGCGGAGCTTGAAGAGGCGACGAAGGTCGACCGTGCAGCCTGTTGAGCTCATTGCTCCTCCGCCCCTTCACCCTTCGAGTCATTGTTGCCGTCGGCGCCACCCGCTCGGACCCACAAGTCCACCTCGGTCAGTTTGAACTTCCAGAGCCGACCGATCTTGTGAGCTGGGAGCCCTCGCGTGTCAATCCAGCGATAGACAGAGTCCTTCGCGACTCCAAGGTGCTTGGCGACATCATCAACCGACACCCAGGGTTCGTTGCTCATGTCCGGTTCCGCTCGGCGAAGCTGATTGGGCTCTTGGAGTCTTGCCATTTGAGAGTAGAAGCCCCGCGGGGCCTCCTTCGTGGGCAGACCCTAGCAGGTCAAACCTGTCATTTGCATACATAAGTCGCTCAGGATCGGCTCAAGTCGGTCATGGACAGCTCCAGTAGGTGAACGGCCTTGTCCTTCATCCCTTGCTGGGTGGAGGAGCTTCGGGAGCTGGCCCAGGGTCCGAAGGCCGCGAAACGGGTGAGGTAAGGCACGTTCCTCTCGCCCTCTCCCGGTATCTACCCGAGGTTGAAGGGCCCAGGGCTTGTTGCGCAACGGGCAGAAGATCCGCCCCAATGGGCACTTGCAAGACCCCCAGACGGCTAGGCAAGGGTTATGCAATGCTGGGTGAAGCTCAAGCACTGAGATAGCGCCGAATTCGGCAATGGCGCCATGTTCGTTGCACTCCATGGGCGAGATACGGGCACGAATTTGCGGGGCATCATAACGGTGCTGAGTGTCGCCGAGGCAGCGCGGACTATTCTTGGGCCGCCCTCTTAGCGTTCACCTCAGTGATGCGACCGGCGCGCAGTTGAAACTCGAATGAGTCGTAGGCGAAGTTGACGAGCGTTCTCGCGGCGTTCACAGCCAGCCTTGCGTGATGCGGCGCGGGCTTGGCTACGCGCGCGTGCGCGTCACTCATCTTGTTCCGCATCGGTGCGATTCCGCTAACTACGCTCGCCAGTCCTTGGAGGATCTTCCGTGGGCCATCAGCGATATCCTTTCGCCCCTGCTCCAGATTGAGGAGCTTCTGCACCCTCTTGTACAGCTGCACGAGATCCCCCTTGTGAGGCTCGGGAAGGGGGACTAGCCGGGACTCAATGTCCGCCAGTGTCGCTTCAACGAGCGAGCGCGCGTTTGTGATCGCACCGTCAAAGTCTCCATCAGCAAGTTTGTGTTCGCACTTTGCGATCTGCTCCTCGATGAACTCGTGGGTAACATGCTCTCCAGGCGACAAGGTGACCCCAAGCTCAACCAGTCCCGTTTGCAGCGGCGCCAGGCGGTGCCTTCCTGACCGCCGGACGAGTTGATGGCCATCATCCCGTAGGTAAGGGTCCAAGAAGGCGGCGGCGTCATCTACGGTGTAGTCGGAGCCTCGAAAGGCACCTGGGTTCAGCGCCTCCGCAACGACATCACCGAGACGGCCCAGTTGCGTCAAGTGACGGATCCAGGCCTGCGCAACGGCCCACCGAGAAGTGCTGAAAGTCCCAACCGGGCCATCGACTTCGAAGCCATCAAAGAAGGTCTCGATGTCATACCCGGTTCTGTAGGGAGCGACAGGTTGATCGGTCTGCTCAAGGGGGTTCCCCGTGATTATTTTCTCCAGCGCTGCCATCGTGTTGGGCGAATAATCCACTGTCTCTTATACACATCTCCGAGCCCACGAGACTAGGCATGATCTCGTA
>OJFX01000348.1_pt1 | contig 17154 bp, 9 predicted proteins | sample 1594171 | NCBI WGS metagenome assembly OJFX01 (sample SAMN05416840, study PRJEB24817) | seawater metagenome | isolation source: Sea water | place: Canada:Atlantic | collected 2013-07
GCGGACGGCAGCCTGGTCGTGGGCGCCCAAGGCAATGAACCGTTCGACCGCGGCTTTGCGCTCGCCTTGCAAGGACTCAACGCGGACGAGGCCCCAGCGCAGATCACCAGCTTGTTCGGCATGCCGGTGAGGAAGGGGGTCGTCCCGACGATCCCGGAGGGCGTCAACGGCGAAATGCTTGCGGCCGCGCACAGTGCCATCCCCCTTGGCGTCATCGCCCGCCACGGAACCTGCTCATTCTCGCCCGTGCAGATCCCCGACCTCATCGGCCTCCAGCACCGGCGTTACCTCGACCGCACCGGACTGCAGCGGCACCGCGGCATCGGCGACCTCATGCGCTACGTGGCCCTGAACCAGGGGATGGACCGACTCGCTTCATGGGACGGCTACGTGCCCGAGACGGAGGAGATTCGCGCCGCGCATAGGGCTGGTTTCCTGGACGAGGAGGAGCTGGCCTCGGCACTCGCCAGGGTCGGCAACCCAGCTGGTCAGGTTCGCTACTCCGATCCTCAGCTCTATGCACTGGCGAAGTTTCTCTACGCCCTGGAACCGCCGCCGAATCCCCATGCGATGGACGAGCGGGCCCGCGAGGGCGCGATCCTCTTCGAAGAAGAGGAATGCAGTCGCTGCCATGCCGCGCCGCACTACAGCAGCAACCAACTCGTCCCGGCGCCCGGCTTCAAGGTACCGGAGGCACTGCTGGCCAGCGAAGACATCCGGCGGGGCACGATCGGCACCGACCCGCGTCTCACGATGACGACGCGCAGGGGCACGGGCTTCTACAAGGTTCCGAGCCTGAAGGGCGTGTGGTACCGCGGACCCTTCTCGCACGACGGCTCGGTGGCCACGCTCGAGGACTGGTTCGACCCGCGGCGTCTTCAGAAGGACTATGTCCCGACCGGCTGGAACCCCGGGGGTGGAGCGCGTGCTGTGAAGGGGCACGAGTTTGGCCTCGATCTGTCGGCGGAGGAGCGCGATGCGCTGATCGCATTCCTGCGCACCCTTTAGCGCGGAGTCAGGTGGGCGCGGCCGACGGGGCAGCGCGTTCGGTCCATCAGCGGGTCGAGCGCTGGAACTGCAGGTGCTCTACCCGTGATCCGTCCGGGGTCTCCAGGGCGAGGTAGATATCCAACGCGTCGCCGCTGCGGATGAAGGTCAGGCCGTCCAGGTGCGCGGAGCGACCGGGCACTGCGTCGAGCAGGTCAAACTCGACGAAGCCGTCCTTCTCCTCCCATCCCACTAGCTGGGGGTCGAAGTGCTTGAGGCGTAGGGCGGGGCGGCCGTCCAGGACGGCGAGCAGCATGTGCTCGCTGAAGACAGGCGCCCCGTCCTGCACAAGGCGGAACGTGCCCAGCATCTGTCCGCCCAGGATGGGGGTCCAGGCCTCCTCCGCAGTGCCGCCGAAGGCCTCTCCGACCCATCGGCCGACGAGGAAGTCGAGGTCCTCGATGCGCGCTGAGCTAGGGGGAGCGGATACGTGCTGGACCTCCACGCCGTCCGGGCCCGGCACAATGCGTTGGAAGGTCTCGGCCAACGTCTCGGCTGCGGGCGCGTCCGCCACAGGAGCGGGCGCGATGTCACCGGTGGAGCTGCACGCGGAGACGAAGAGGGCGGCAAGGACGAGGCAGTGGCGGACTGGAGCGCAATTCATCACCCCATTCTGGGTCCGAGGCCCGTCGATGGCCATGGCTCATCGTGTGGTTGGCGCTGTGATCCATCTACCTCGGGCGATCCAAGGGCCTTTGCCCTGGCGGGCCCGTCATCGGAGGGCTTTGGGCGAGCACGGCAACCCGTTAGCGCCAGCCGTAGTCCCAGAACCACGACGGTGCGACACGGTCATCCTTCGGCGCGAGCCGGAAGACCACCGCCATGGGAGCCGGGCCTGGATCGTCCGCGCGCCCGTTGTACTGGGTCGCGCCCGTGCGTTCCCCGACCCAGGCAAGATCGAAGCGAGTGAAGCGTTCGCCGTCCCAAATCGCCGTGCCGATCATCGACCCAGTGAACGACCGGACGTGCTCTGCGGTCTCGTCATGGCGGTCATTGATCTTCCAACGCCCGACTTGGCGCACTGCCCCTTGGCCTGTGAGTCGCAGGGTTGTCTTTCCCCCGTCTGCAGTCGTCTTGGCTGAGGCTAACGCGGCCTCCACGATGGACTTTTCCGGGTAGGTTCGTGACTGGCCGCGGACGTTGTCACGGCCGTGTAGGCGTACGAGCCGCCTCGACGCAGCATCGGGGAGCTTCCCGCCGGCAAGGGCGCGTGCTTCCTCCGCGCTGAGCCAGAGATGATCGATGTTCCACGCGTCCTTGCGCCAGTCGTCACAGCTCGCGCCTCCCTTCCTCGGGAGGTCGCGCGAGAAGACCTGCAGGACGAGACCGTCACCGGGGTAGTGATCCTCGGGTCGAGGTCCCGAGACGAGCGCCTCCTCAGGCAGTCGCTCCGCGCCGCCCATCGAATCCCACTTCGCCAGGGCCGCCGCCATCTGCTTGGCGACGTAGTCCGGGCGCCGGGAGTTCCACGAGGCCAACAGCTTGCCCGACGGTGTCACTGCGTAGATGCCTTGCCGGGTCCCGGTCGGAACGGTGCGACCGCGATAATGGCCCTCTTCACAGAAGGTCTGGAAGAGTTTGGCGGTGGGGCTCTTTCCACGCTGGAGCCCTCCTACCTCATCAGCGCACGGAATGAAACGCGCCATGAGCGACTGAACTGCGGGGTCCGACCAGGCTAACTGCCGGTCGATCACGCCGTTGTTTCATGTCGACCCCAGCGGGTGCCCGTTCATCGCCCACAGCAATACCGGCTTGTCCTTCGCCGCACCATCGCGCAGCCCGTCGAAGAGCGTCGGCCGCCAAGGGACGGACCGCCACTTCAGCTCTTCATCGGTTGGGACCACGAACTCGATCAACCCCTCGAGGGTCTCGGGTGTGACCTGTGGGGCGGTGGACGGCGGCGTCTGTATCGAGACGGAGAGCAGCAGAGTGACGAGTACCATGTCGCCATCATAGCCCACGGACCCACATCCCGGCCGCGCCACCAAAGTACGGAGCCAGGGTCAATTTTTAACTTTCGACGACTGCGGCATGATCGGTTCGGCGACGCTCGTGGCCATCGATTCGATGGTTAGGATCAAAAGTGAAAGAACGATCCTGGCTCCGTACTTCTATCAGTCGTTGACTTGGATGGTTAGCTCGGTTGACTCGGAGGCGCGAATCTCGATTTCTTCTGTCGTTGGCTCGCCGTGGGCGTCCGCGAGGTTAGCCACCTTGAGCGTCCAGGGGCCGGGTACCAGTCCGCCAATCCGCACGGAGGGATCGTTCGCGATCACCCGCTCATGTCCCGCTTGGCTACCCGAGCCGCTCCACTCGAGAGTCAGCATCCGGTTACGCGCGGACTCTCCGTTCGAAGTGCGCAGCTGCAGGAGCAGCTCTCCGGCGGCCCCAAGTTGGAAATCAACGTCCGTCTCTTCGCCATCGATCAGGACCCGGGTCTCAGTGGCCGCCAGCGTGGTGGCCGCCGAGGCCGTTAGCTGGAGGGAGTACCCCACTGGCGCATTGTGAATGACGTAGTGACCCGACGCGTCCGTCAGGTAGCGCTGGACCGGAACGTCACCGCCGTGGACGGAGATGACACCGGCTGCGTCCACCGTGGTCACCTCTGGAGCGCGCATGCGGGAGCCGTCCATCGCGTACACGCCCACGCGCACTTCGGCCCCCGGCAGCGGATCACCCTCCGGGCCGTGGACCGTCCCACGGATGGTCGCGCCAGGTAGCTGCACTTCGAGACCTTCCTTGTCGGAGTGCAACTCCAGTGGTATCGCGATGGGGAAGCGGCGGCCGGGGTGCTCCAACACCAATGTGCCCTCTCCAGTGGGCAACGCAGGGAGCCGGAAGCGGCCCTTGAGATCGGTTGTGAACCGCGCGTCCCCGAGCATGGTAAGGCTCAGAATTTCATCCAGGCCAACCGTGCGGTTGATCCAGTGCAGCCCCACCCCTGGCTGGGGGGTCGCGCCGTCCAGCACGCGGCCTTCCAGCGAAACGCGCCCAGGGACCACGACCTCGATCATTGCCTGCGCACCGACCTGCACGTCCGCGACTACCGGTTCGGTCTCCTCGTTCCTTCTGGACACGGAGATCATTGAGACCGTTGCAACCGCTCCTCCCATCATGATGCGCTTGCCGATGAGCTCGGTGTCCACGACCGCGAAGATGTGCTCCCCCGCTTGCAAGCCGGTGAACGTCAGGCGTCCCTCCAAGTCGGACATCCCCGTGAGCTCCTTACCGTCGCTATCGCTCGTGCGCTTGCAGGACACAATGACCCCCTCCACGGGGGACCCCGAGTCGTCGAGCACGTGTACGGTGGCGCCACAGGCGGGCTCGAGGCCGATGGTGACGGTGTCCGCCAGCGCAGACTTCTCGAGGACGCGCGGCTCGTAGCCCTTGCAGGACACATGGAGTTCGGCGTCATTGCGCGAGCCGATCGTGACCTGGGCCGCACCCGACGCATCCGTGTGCACCCGCTTGCGCCATACCGCAGGATCCTGCGTCCAGTCCTCGCGCACCCGCAGCGTCGCGCCTTCGAGCGATTGACCCGTTTGCGCGTCCCGCACCTTCACCGACACGACACCGGTGGGCTTCAAGCGCACGGTTGGCATCACCATCAGCTCTCCGGCTTCGCACACGATGGGGTCCAGGGTTGCCGAGGCGAATCCATCTGCCTGAACGCGCAGCCTCATGGACTTGCCTGGCTGCACGGAGTAGTGGTTGGTTCCGGCGACTGACGGGGCGGCCTGCTGCGCCGGTGTGAGGGGATCCCACTCGATGCCCCAGCGCTCCACGAGCGCGACGAAGCCCTCGACTGGCCGGCCATCCAGGGCGCTTCGGACGGTGACCGTCAGGCTGGCACGGGGTTGGTAGCTTAGCTTCACCCGGGGAGCGTCCTCGGAAACCAGCGGAACATCATCCCCCGCCCGCCAGGTGCCGTCGGGCAACGCCTTCTCCAGCTGAACGTAGTACCGCTCGCCAAGGGCCAACCCCTCGATCCGCAGGGGCTGTGTGTTCTCCACCGGCCAGCGCCTCTGGGTATGGGCCCGCCAGGCGAATTCGTCATTCGCCAGCGCGGAACCGGTCGCGGGCATGGCTCGAATTCGAAGCCTGGGCGCCCTCGGACCGAGCCCATCAATGTCCACGTTGGCGGTCCAGCCCTGGGCGAGCTCCACCGTCAATGGCTCGTCATCTGTCGCGCTCTGCCGTGGAATGCGAACCAGTTCCGGGACCAGGTGCTGCACTGAAACGCCCAAGTAGAGGCTATGGGACGGAAGCCCCAACAGCTCGAAAATGCCGTCCTCGGTGGTGGTCGCGGCAAGCTGCTCCGTGACGGGGCTCATGGAGGTCGCTTGTTCCAGCAGATAAAGCCCTGCGCCAGGGACGGGATCCCCGGCCTCGTTCACCACCCGTCCATGCAGCCCTCGACCGCGCTGCACGATGATGTCGCGCAACAACCCGTCAAAGCCTGGGGGCAGATTGAGCCGGCCCGCCCAGGGCACGCACCCGATTGCTCGTACCTCCAGGCTGTAGTCTCCCGGCGAGGCCTCGAGGCATTCGAAGGTTCCCTCCGCGGTAGTCTCGAACTCAATGGGAGTCGAAGAGTCCTCCTTGTGGGTGAGCTCCAAATGTGCACCAGCCAGCGGGGCACCCGCACCGTCGACCACTCGCCCGCGGAGCCGCATGGAGCTGGGCGGCTCCGTCGTCTCCCCCGCGGCAGGGATCCGGGCCCCGGCGACCCCATGACTTTCGAGCCCCACTCCATCGAGTTCAGGAGTCCCGCCGTTGCCTTCAACGGGCAGGCTCGCCGCGGTGTGATCCCCGGGGGCCTCCGCGCTCCGGCCGCCGGAGGCTGGGCCGATACCAGGCGACGGCGCCCCGCGGGTCGCGAGGCCCCAAACACCCAGCGCACCCAGGGCGAGCGCGGCTCCGATGACCTTCAGGTTGACTTGCATAAGCAGAGAATAAACGAGCAGCCCATTGCGGGAGGCGGGGAGCGCAAGGGCCATGAGGCCCCGGCGCGTGGAGGAGTCGGAGTCAGCGAGCTCGGCGCGCAGGCGCTGCAACCCGCGCTGTAGCTGGCTCTTGATGGTGGCGACTGGAGCGCCGCGGGCGCGGGCGATGTCCCGGGGGGCGAGACCGTCCCAGTAGCGCATTGAGACCACGCCGCGATAGGGCTCGGGCAAAGCCTGGACTGCGCTGGCGATGCGTGTCACGAGTTCGGTGCGCTCCAGCTCGTCGTGGGTCGAGGGCACGTGCTCGTCCCGAGCCACGGCTCGCTCGCGCCATTGTCGGGCGCCATCGGATAGCCGCAGGCTACGGCCCAAGTTGCGGATGACGGTTCGCCACCAAGCGCTGGCCTCCGCCGCCGGAGCCTGTGCCGGCAGCCCTCGCAGCCACGCCTCCTGGGCCACATCCTCCGCGAGGTGCGCGTCACCGACGACTTCGGCCGCCAAGCGCCGAACGAGGCGGCCTTGGTCTGCGAGGAGCTGCTCTAAGGGTGGCGGGGTCATGGGGCGAAGCTAGGGTCTATCCGCAGGACCGAGTCGCCTCCCTTTCGAACGCAAGATTCCTTGCCAATCTCAGCCAAATCAAGGCCGCAGGGGCCCTGGCGCCAGCTTCCCGCTCCAGATCGAAGGCCGAAGTCGCACTTGGTACAGTGATCCCATCGACATCTTCCCGACGAACAAGGCCGTTGCGATCGCCCCGGCCTCCGTTGGCAACTGCGCTGCCGGCTTTGACGTGCTCGGTCACTCCTTCGCGGGCGCCCACGATCGTGTGGTCGTCACGAGGACCGATCAAGCGGGCGTCAGAATCACGGCGATCGACTGCCTCGACGCCGAGCTACCGTTCGATCCCGAACGCAACACGGCCAGCCGGGCCGTGCTAGAGCTGGTGCTATTAGCGAATGGGGAAGATCAAGGATTCGCCCTCGAGGTCCACAAGGGGATCCCCCTGGCCTCCGGCATGGGCGGATCTGCCGCATCAGCCGTCGCCGCCGTGGTCGCCGCCAACGCGCTGCTGTCGACACCACAGGAGATGGAAGTTCTCTATGCCGCCGCCTGCACCGGCGAGGCGGCGGCGAGTGGCGCACCGCACGGCGACAACGTGGCGCCGAGCTTGATGGGGGGCCTCGTCATCGCTCCGCGTCGAGGCGCGCCGGTTCGGGTGCCAGTACCCGATTGGCTGCATGTTGGCTTGGTCCACCCACACTGCCGCCTCGAGACGCGTGAGTCACGCGCGGTCTTGGCTGCGCCATTCCCGCTCGATCAAGTGACCGCGCAGCTGGAAGGCCTCGCCCTCGTCTTCTCTGGTTGCTACCAGGGCGATGCTGAGCTGCTCAAACGCGGACTCTATGACGTGCTCGCCGAACCACGCCGCGCGCCATTGATTCCTGGCTTCGACGCCGTGAAGGAAGCGGCGTTGGACTGTGGGGCCCTCGGCGCCAGTATCAGTGGAGGTGGCCCTAGCGTCTTTGGTTGGTTCGCCTCACGGGCGGATGCGGAACGCGGGGTCGCCTCCATGCAGAGCGCGTTCGCCGGCGTCTCCCTGGCGAGTGACGCTTACGTTGGGCCCGTGGCTGGGCCGAAGGCAGAGGTCATCTGATGGACTTCGTAAGCACGCGGGGCTCAGCACCCGTTGCGTTGTCGGCGGCCATTGCGAGGGGCCAGGCGCCCGATGGCGGCCTGTTCATGCCCACGGAGATCCCGAAGCAGGCGGGGCCATGGGGAGACTCGCTACAGGAGCGAGCAATACGCTCGATGGAGCCCTTTTTTGACGGCGATGCGCTGAGGCCTCACCTGCGGGACATCGTGCTGGAGAGCCTAGATTTTCAGGCGCCGACGAAGTGGATCAACGAACACACCGGATTGCTCGAACTCTTCTGGGGTCCAACGGCCGCCTTCAAGGACTTCGGTGCCCGCTTCTTAGCCAGCTGTCTTGCTCGGTTGTTCGCACCAGAAGGGCGACGCACCGTGCTAGTTGCAACGTCCGGCGACACCGGGGCCGCGGTCGCCGCCGCATTCCACCGTCGACCGGGATTTCGCGTGGTCGTGCTGTACCCCGACAACCGGGTCTCGGCTCGGCAAGCCCACCAACTCGGCGCGTTTGGCGGCAACGTCGCGACCTACCGCGTCGATGGCACCTTCGATGATTGCCAACGGCTGGCGAAGGCGGCATTCGCCGATCCGGCCCTCACCGAGTCACACGGGCTCGTTTCCGCGAACAGCATCAGCCTCGGTCGGTTGTTCCCGCAGATGTCCTACTTCGTGCACGCCTCGGTGGCCGCGCGAGAGGAAGGGCGACCCACGCCCAACTTCGTGATTCCGACGGGCAACCTTGGCAACGCGTTCGCCTGTTTGTTGGCACGGGAGTCCGGGATTCCCATCGGCAAGGTCGTGCTTGCGAGCAACAACAACCGTGTCATTCCTGAGTACTTGCAGACGGGGCGATACGAACCGCGGGACAGTGTCGAGACGCTCGCCAATGCGATGGATGTGGGCGCGCCAAGTAACCTCGAGCGGCTGCGACACCTGTTCGTGGAGCCAGCCGATGTCGTCCGCGGGCAATGGGTGGACGACGACGCGATTCGTTCGACCATTCGCGCCACGTTCGAGCATACCGGCGAGATCGTCTGCCCGCACACGGCGTGCGCCATAGCCGTTTGCAGGCGCTTGCAGAGCGGAGACGATCCTGACGATCGCAAAGGTGACTGGATCGTCGCGGCAACGGCCCATCCCGCGAAGTTCGCCGATGTTGTCGAGCCGCTGATCGGGCAGGAGATTGAAGTGCCGACTTCGTTACGGGAGTTGATCGAGCGTCCCACGCTTGCGCTCCCGCTGAAGCCAACGCTGGATTCGTTGTCTAGCGTGCTGCGCCAGTCGTAAGGCGGCCGCGAGGAAAGTTCAGCCCGACACGGTCATGCCCACGACCATAGGGGCGTCCGTGGGGCGACCGTCCTTAGTGGCAAGCCAGCCCACAGATTCTTGCGCCTTCAGCCGGCGCGAAATCATCGGGCTGGCGGCCACGTAGTCACGACTCGACGGCAACGGTCAAGAGCGAAAGAATGATCCTGGCACCGTACTCTCCGTACTCCCTCGTGGCACCGTACTCCCTCGGATCATTGCCAGGTCCCCTCGGATCATTGCCAGGTCACTGAGCAAGAGCCGGAGAAGTTGTGGCCAGTGGCAACCGGTTCGCGGAACCAGGCTTGGAAATTGGACGTGATGCCCGCCATGACGGCGTAGCTGCCGGTCGACGTTGGCATCGAAGTCAGGTCCCATTCCCCAAGCGTGGTGTCGAGAGAGAATGTGCCGCCCAGGCCGGAGTTCTTGATCTGAGCAGCGCCTTGGAATCGGCCAAGGCCGCCCAAGGCGACGGGGTTGATGCAGATCCAGCCGTTGCCCGAGAAGATCGTGCTCGGCGGGATCGTCGCAAGACCTGTGGCGAAGATGCCGAATTGATTCAGCGGAACGCCCGACGCGCGGATCTCAGCGTTGTTGTTCGCAGGGACGATGTCACCGATGACCTCACAAACTGCGGGGGAGCCGGTGGCCGTCACGGCACCGACGCAGCCAGGGGAGCTAACCGTGGAGGAGACGCTCAGGGAAGTGGACATCTCCATCCAGAAGGCGCCGTAGGGGATTCTCACTGAACCTCCGCAGGGGTTGCCGATGTTGGTGTAGCCACCAAACCAGTAACACGTGGAGCCTTGGGCAAGGCCGCCGACCATGAAGGCGTCTTCGATCCAGTAGGAGTCGTTGTTCCCGTACCCCGAGCCGGTGCCTGGGCACCCGCCAGTTTCGCCGTAGTAAGTGTTGGAGCCGGTATTCGGGTTGCCCGTGAGCCATCCCGAATCTGTCACCGCCGGGTCGCCGCTGATGAAGGGGCCAGCAAGGTCGGTACCAGTACCGGTGTACTCCCAGCTGATGCCGATGGAGTCGAGGGCGGGGATGCCATCGAAGCCTGGGGCAGCCGCTCCACCGTCAGCCTGCAGCATGAATTCTTCGCCCGTGCCGGTGGCCGCGGTGAGATCCAGGTTCGCGATCCAGCAACCGTTGGACGGAAAACCCGTCACGGTCACCGTCCCCACGGGAGTCGGGTTGTTGAAGGTGCAGGGAGCGTAGTCCTCGTAGAAGCTCAAGGTCCAGCCAGAGACACCGGCCGTTGGATCGAAGTCACAATAGGCGAGCTGGATCTCCGTCACTTGATTGAGGTCGGTCACGGCGCCACCATTGGCGAACACGGTCGGGTTCGTGGTGCCGGGCACGGCACCCTCGTCGATCAGCTGGCCGAGGGCGGCCGCGCCATTTGGGCCGATCGTCGGGTAGTAATAGCCCGTCTGGGCCGTGTTGCTGTAGATGTTGTCGGAGAGTCCAAAGCTGGCCACGACGGAGTGCGCTCTGGTCCAGGTTCCAGTGACGACGTGGTAGGTACCCGCGTTCTTGACAGGGCCGATGATCCTCGCGGCTTTGTCCAGGTGTGGGGTCGTTTGGGCGGCGGCCGTGGCCACAAGGACGAATGCAGTGGAGGAGACGAGCAAAAGGCGAAGCATCAGTCGATTCTCTCTTGGGAAGGTGCGGATGGGGGAGGGTCGCACTTGCGAGCGCGGCGCCCACGGGGGGGCGTTGGAACTTTCGGAGTCCCCGGCAGCGGGGACGATCCAGATCCGGCCCATGGTCAGCGAGCGCGTGCTTGGGCTGACGGGTGGTGCAACCAACGTAGCGAAGCTGAGCATTCTGGGGTCGGCAAGGAGTGGGAAGTAGCCGTGGGGCACGTTCTGGGGCTGCAAACGGCCTTGTTCGGGGCCCTTATGCGCTTGGTGATCGGCGAGGGAAGGGCGCGAACACGGAGACCCAGGCGCCGTCGAGGTTGATGCCCAGGGCTTCGCCGTCAGCCGGTGGGTTCAACTCCTCCTAGAGCAGGGCCGAAGAGCCCACCCCGCCACGGCTCCAGGGCTGGGACACTCCGCCGCCGCATCACCGTTTGGCCTCTGTAGCCACTGCCGTGAACGTCGCCCGGGCCCGTACGCTAACGAGGCGGCGGGGACCATCTTGGCCTCGCAGCTTATGCAACTCCACCCAGGATCAGGCGCGACCCTGCCCATGCGAATGAACACGTTCTCCCTCCGACAAGTCAGCGCCTTTGCTGCGCTTGCTGTCCTTTCCCAGGCCGCTCCCGCGGCGAAACCACTGGCTCCCCCTTCGGCCCAGGACGAGATCGGCCGCCGTGCGCTCGAGCACGAAGACTACGACAAGTGGAACCGGGTCGGGAGCCGGGTGCTATCGGGCGATGGCAAGTGGGTCGGCTTCTCGATCAGGCCGGCGAAGGGAGCGAGCACCCTGAAGATTCGGGAGATCGACACAAAGAAGGAGTACACCGTGGAGGGCGGTTCGAGGCTGCGCTTCAGCCACGAAAGCCGATTTGCGGCCTACTTGATCAACCCGGATCCTGAACTCATCAAGGCACTGCGCAAGAAGGACACGAGTTCGTCGGACCTCCCCAAGCCAAAGCTCCAGATCCTCGACTTGGTCGAGGATCGCCACGTCACGCTGCATGACGTACAGACCATGAGCATGCCCGAGGAGGGGGCGGGTTGGATCGCGTACTCTCCGCTCAAACCAAGCGGGGACATCAAACCGAAGGCCGGCAAGGTCGAGGAATCGGAGACCTACTCGATCTCCGGGGGCATGCTGACCGAGCCTGCGCCTGAGTGGGCCCAGGAAGAGGCGGCCCCCGCCGAGGGTGGAGCTGAAGAAGAGGCCCCCAAGGAGGTTGGCGCTCAGGAGCCAGCTGAAGAACCCACCAAAGAAGCGAAGAAGGGAGCAGGGGAAGGCGCGGAGAAGGGCACTGAAATAGGCACAAAGAAAGGCGCTGAAAAAGGAGTTGGGAAGAAGGGCCAAAGCAAAGCAAAGGAGAAGCGGAAGAAGGACAACGGCGAGGTCCTGGTTCTGCGGAACCTCGAGACGGGCATCGAGAGGCGCTTTCCGGACGTGACGTCGCACAGGTTCAGCAAGTTCGGGGCGCGTCTCGCGCTCGCGACCTCGGCCACGGACGCCGAGTCAGACGGTGTGCACATCGTTGACCTTGCCAGCGGCGACATGGTGCAAGTGGCTTCGGGCCGAGGCAGCTATCGCTCCCTCAGCTTCAGCGAGGACGAACAGCAGCTCGCATTCGTGACCGATCGCGACGACTACGGCCCCGAGAAGCCCAGCGTGGCCATCTACCACTGGGCCGTCGGTTCGGAGGCAGCCAAGAAGATCGTGGACGCCTCAGATGCGGCGATGCCGAAAGACTGGTGGATCGCCTCTGCCCGACCAACATTCACCGAGGACGGGCGCCGGCTTCTCTTCGACACGCAGCCACGTCCTGAGGACGCCGGCAAGACCGCGGAGCAGCTCAAGAAGGAGAAGAAGGCCAGGGAGCTAGAGCCGCAGGCCATCGTCGATATCTGGCACTGGAAAGACAAGGCCTTGCAGCCGCAGCAGCTCCTGGAAGCGAACCGCGAGCGGAACCGTGGCTACCGCGCGCTCTACGACATCGGCGCTGCGAAGATGGTGCAGCTCGCCACGCTGGACGTGCCGAATGTTCGCGTGGACACCCGCTCGACGGCTGACGTCGCCGTGGGCACCAGCCAATCCAAGTACGCCGTTTCACGCTCCTGGGAGTCCCCGGGCTTCAGCGACTCCTACCTCGTGGATCTCAGCACCGGCGAAGCGACCCTCATCCTCGAGGCGGTTCGCGGCACGGCGTCGCTCTCCCCGGGGGGAACCCACGTCACGTGGTGGAACCCCGACGAGAAGGGCCTGTTTGCGATGTCGATTGAGGCCCGGGAGCCCTTTGGCCTAGGGGCCGGGATTCCGACCTCGCTCGCCAACGAACTCCACGATACACCGTCGCCGCCGCGCTCCTATGGAGTCGCCGGCTGGCGACCCGATGACGCCAGGGTCCTCGTTTACGACCGCTACGATATTTGGGAGGTCGATCCTGCGGCACCGGAATCAGCCACCTGCATGACGGGTGGCAAGGGACGCGAGAACGGCATTCGGTACCGCTACTCAAGATTGGATCGCGAGGAGCGTTTCATCCCATCCGGCGGGCCGCTGCTTTTGAGTGCCTTCAGCGAGCGTACGAAAGGCTCCGGTTATGCCCGTCTTCATGGGCCCGCGGAGGGCGCGGCGGACGGCGTCCTCGAATCGTTGCTCATGCTGGACGAGCGCGTCGGTGGTGTGACCAAGGCCAAGGACGCTGACACCCTCGTCTTGACGCGCGAGACGTTCCGTCGTTCGCCGGACCTTTGGTCTACGTCCTTGGAGTTCGAGGAACTGAAGCGCCTCAGCTGGGCCAACCCCCAGCAGCGCGACTTCCTATGGGGGACGGCAGAGCTCGTGCACTACGAAACGACGCTTGGGACGCCCCTCGACGGGATCCTCTACAAGCCGGACAACTTCGACCCGTCCCACAAGTACCCGATGATGGTGTACTTCTACGAACGGAGCTCAGATCGACTGCACAGCTACGTGACGCCGGCCGCCACCCGGGCGTCGATCAACTACAGCTTCTACGTCAGCCGCGGCTACGTGGTCTTCGTGCCGGACATCCCGTACGAGACCGGCAGCCCTGGGCCGAGCGCGGCCAATGCGATTCTCCCGGGCATCCAGACCGTCGTGGACATGGGATTCGTGGACCCAGACCGCATCGGCGTCCAGGGCCATAGCTGGGGCGGTTACCAGATCGCCTACCTGGTGACGATGACGAACGTCTTTGCGTGCGCTGAGGCAGGCGCGCCCGTCAGCAACATGACGAGCGCCTACGGCGGCATTCGTTGGGCGAGCGGCATGAGCCGGATGTTCCAGTACGAAAAGACCCAGAGTCGAATCGGCGACACCCTCTGGAACGCGCGCGATCTCTACATCGAAAACTCACCGGTGTTCTTCGCCGACAAGGTCGAGACCCCGCTGCTCATGCTGCACAACGACAAAGACGGCGCCGTGCCGTGGTACCAGGGCATCGAGATGTTCGTCGCGCTGCGGCGCCTCGGGAAGCCCACGTGGATGCTGAACTACAACGGTGAAGGCCACGGCCTTGGCAAGAAGGAGAACATGCTCGACTTCACGAAGCGGATGCAGCAGTTCTTCGACCACTACCTCATGGGCGGGCCGGCGACGAAGTGGATCGCAGACGGCGTCCCGGCGGTCGACAAGGGCCGTGATTTTGGCCTCGACCCGGTGGCGCCCGCGAAGCCCCAGGCGAGCCAGGAGACGGAAACGGCTCCTGTCGCCGATCGGAGAAAGTAGCCGACGCTGCTGCGGGGCGGCGCCGCGGCTTCGAGACTTGGGTGAGCCGCGAAGGAGCGGGCCCCGATCGAGTGGAAGGAGGCAGTACCGATTCGGTCGCGAATCGGTACTGCCTGCCCGCCTGATCAGCGGAAAGAGATCGAGATGGCGTCCGAGAAGTTGCTCGCGGCGACACCGCCTTGGTTGTCGCGGTACCAGAGCTGGGCGTACCAGGTCTCACCTGCTTGGGCTGCCACGGTGCCCGTTCCCTGGGGCAGCACGTTCAGGTAGAGGTCCGTGGAGGCTGTCCCGCCGGCGCCGCCGAAGAAGATCGGGAGGCGACCGATGGAGCCACCGAGGCAAAGGCTGCCGTTGCTTCCTGCTGGCTGGACGGGGGCGGAGGAGGTCCGCGAAATCAGCGGAAGCGCGAAGCCGGAGGTAGGGAGGCCGAGGGCCGACAGTTTCATGCGGTTGTAACCCACGTGGGTCGAGCCGACGGCGACGACGTGGGCGGGCTGGCCGGTTTGATTGGCCGCGCCTTCGCACACGATCGATGCGGCGGGCTTGAGGGCCGACTTGACCACCGCGAAGCCAAAGAATGGGTTCATCGGGAGCCTCAGGCGGACGATCCCGTAGATCACCCCGCTACCACTCATGACACCGGCTGAGAGCCCGTCGTCCATGCGGTACTCGGTATTGGCAATCCCGTTGCCGTCGACGTCGAGGCCGTTGAACGCTGGGACCACTCGCTGGCCTTCGTAGGTCGCAAGTAGAAAACCCCCAAGGGAAGCGCTGAGTCCCGTGGCGACTCCGCCCTGTGCGTCCATTGCGTCAGGGCGCAGGGGGACGGCCGTGCTGTTCAGTGCACGCCGGCCATCGCGGAAGAGCCCGCCGCGCACCACCTCATTGGAGGAGACGGCCCCGTAGAACGCGACCTCTCCGGCGTCCGACACTTGGGCGTTGCCAAGATCGACGAAGGTCCCCGTCTCGGGGGCTGGAAGGGCTTCATCGGCAGGGGTTCCAGTGACGGCTTTGCCCGTCATCCCAAAGCGATAGACGTCGCCGTCCAGGAGGATCGCCGTATTCGTGCCGCCGCTGAGCTGCACGACGGCCACCCAGTGCGAGCCATCGGGGCTCGCGTCGAAACTGAGGATGCTCTGGACCGAGGCGTTCTCGCCTGGGACCGCTTGGCCGCGACGGAGGAGCAGGTCGCCGGAGGGATACCGGGCGTACGTTCGTACGAACGTCCCGCCACCAAAGGAAGCGGCACCACGCACGATGGCACCGCCTCCGGTGAGGGCCCTACAGAAGTTCAGGTCGCCCCAGATGGCATTGGTCGTGCCGAGCGTATCCCCCGTCCGCACCAGCAGGTCGTCGTCCGACCAGCAGGCTTTGCCAAGGGAGAACGGGTTGAGCTCGCTCATGTAGCAGACTTTCCCGCCCGCGAGCGTTGGGTTGTAAATCAGCCCCTGACTGACTCCGCTGTAGGTCCCTGAGGTGCGCAGGTCGCGCGGGCCCAGCGGGTCGTCGTCCGAGAGCTCGCCATAGATCGTGGGGAGTTGGGCGCCGAGCCGCGTCGCGAGGGCCACCCACCCGCTGTCTTCTCCAGCGGACAGGCTTGGAAAGGCTGAGATGTCGCCAGTGGAGGGACTGGTCGTATTGATGATCACCACCGGCTCAGCAACAGGAAGCTGCGCCGCGGCGGCGAAAGGTGCGAGGGATCCGAGGGCGGCGCCGGCGAGGGGGCCAAGATGTGCGAGACGTTTCATGGTGCACTCTCTCCAGTGCATGGAGGGGTATCAGTTTGGAAGTGAGGCGCGGCGTTAGCCGTGCCTACCCACTAATACCTTGGGCGTTCGAGCGGTAACGCAACGAAGCCAATGTCCCGCGTTCCGGCGGGTGAGCGAAATCGCCCAGTGCCCTGGGCGCTACGCTTCACGTCACCGCCACGTGACCGAGCACGAGCCCGTGAAGTTGAAGCCGGCGCCAACGGGCTCGCGGAACCAAGCTTGGAAGTTGGACGTGGTGCCCACCATCGCAGCGTAAGTGCTGGTGGATGTCGGGATCGAGGTGAGCGACCACTCCCCAAGTGAGCTGTCGAGGGAGAAGGTCCCGCCCGCCCCGGAGTTCTTGACCTGAGCAGCGCTCTGGAAGCGGCCCAGGCCGCCCATCGTGCCGGGGTTGATGCAGATCCAGCCGTTGCCCGAGAGGAGGGTGTTCGGTGGTAGGGTCGCAAGGCCAGTCGCGAAGATGCCGAACTGGTTGGCCGGTACGCCAGAAGCCCGGAGCTCAGCGTTGTCGTTGGCAGCAATGTTGTCTCCGTAGACCTCGCAGACGGCGGGGGAGCCGGTGGACGATACGGCGCCAACGCAGCCTGGAACGCTGAGCGGGCACGCGCAAGTGCCTGCAGCGGACATCTCCATCCAGAAAGCCCCGTAGGGGGTGCCGATCGAACCGCCGCAGGGGCTGCCGTTGTTGGCGTAGCCGCCAAACCAATAGCACGCGGAGCCAAACCCAAGTCCGCTGTTGAAGTAGGTGTCTTCCACCCAAAAGAAGTCGACGTTCTGGAAACCCGAGCCGATGCCGGGGCAACCGCCAGTCTCGCCGTAGTACGTGTTGGAGCCGGTGGTCGGGTTGCCGGTGAGCCAACCCGTATCCGTGACCGCGGGGTCGCCGCAGATGACGGGACCCGCGTCGGCGACACCGGTGCCGGTGTACTCATAGCTGATGCCGATGGAGTCGAGGGCGGGGATGCCGTTGAAGCCAGGGGCTGCCGCGCCGCCGTCGGCCTGCAGGGGGAACTCTTCGCCGGAGCCGGTTGCAGCGGTGAGGTCAAGGGTGG